>Ga0126381_100009067_pt1 | contig 11160 bp, 8 predicted proteins | sample PanSoiMetPlot_28_FD_96465 | JGI IMG/M metagenome (GOLD analysis project Ga0126381, IMG submission 96465) | Tropical forest soil microbial communities from Panama - MetaG Plot_28 | ecosystem: Environmental > Terrestrial > Soil > Tropical forest > Bulk soil | place: Panama | collected 2016-02-17
ACTGCGGTGACAGTATACCTCCTCTTGCCATTGGCACTGGCGGTGACATCGTCCCTTATCTCACGGCGGGGCTAAATGAACATCTTCAAGGTCATGAGCTGCCACGAGCAATCCGACTGGTCGACCGCTATAAAGGTCATAGGCGGTGTCCGGCGGCACTCAGTGCTGGTACTGCTCCTACCTGGGATGACAGGAAATCTGAGGCAGTGGGATTGCGTTCGCAGCCTGTTGCGGGACGCCCCTGCGGATCTGGCGTTCGGCACGCCGGCGCTCCCTGGGCCGGTGTTTGGCGAAGTCATCCCGACCGTCACGGACGCGGCTAGAGCCATCTCTGCAGAACTCCGGACGACCCAAGACGACAAGGTCATAATAGTGTCGCATTCTGTCGGGTCGTTCTCGGCGCTGGCCATCGCGCACGAAATTCCATCGGCTGTGAAATCGGTCATCCTCGTCAATGGCGGATTGGCTGGCGTGGGCCGATTCCTGGACCGCCCTGCTGGCGAGTTCATATCGCACCCGCTCCGGTGCCTGGGTTTCCTGCTCCTTTTCATAGTCGTTTCCGCCCCGGGGCCCGCCTGGCTGAGACGCATTATGGCCGAGCACAAGCGGCTGCTTCGCGTGGTGTTGGGCTGGCTGGTGTCGGCATCGGGGGTCAAGACCCTGGAAAGGCGCGCCGCACTGGTAAACGAAGCGGGCGGGCCGTGGATACTCAGATCGCTCTGGACGAACCGCCACCACTGGCGGAAATTCGAGGCGTATTCTCACGAAATTGGGCCCGAGGTGCTCTTCGTCATCGGCGACCGCGATCCGATCAGCACTGAACGCGACGCCGAAGCGATGGCCGCGGATCTGCCGCATGCGAAGATTCGCGTCGTGAAGGGCGTGAAACATGCCGCTCCGCTAGAAGCCCCTGAGGAAATTGCGGATATAGTGCGCCATGCAATCGAGTTTGACTGACGGCCTTTCCGCCGTACGCGGACACCAAGCATGCGCAGATGCGAGATTGGGGACGACGTGTTCAGGAGCGCTGATGAGCGCGAATCGAGGCGACAGGCGCGTGAGGCTGAGCAGTCCCGCGCGAAGGCCGCCCGCGCCGAACGGGCCCGTATCGCGGACGAGCAACCCAAACGCGAGGCGTTCCTGGCAACGCCTGTCGGCGCGGCCACCGCCGCCATGGAGGAAGGGCAGGCGTTCTTTGAGGTTCAGCTCGAAGTGGGCGGGCTGAGCGGCAGCGCATCCTTCGGCAGCGCCTCGGGGCACCGCACCATGTCGAGCTCCGCGTCCATACTCGGTGAGATAGAAGAACTGGGCTGGCGGCTGGAGCACGTCGGCTACTACTTCATGATCACCGGTGAGACCAGCACCAAGAAGGTGCTCGTAAGCGGAGATGAGACGGCCATCAGCGGCGTGACCGTCGGCGTCTACCTGTTCCGCAACGGCGCACGGCCCGAACCCGCAGCCTAACTCGCTTGTCCCCGCGGGGCGGTGAAGCTGGCCAGGCGCGCTCCTCCGCGGGCGAGACTGGACCACGGACCGCTGATCTCCAGCACTGCTATCCGGCCGGCGCGGTCTCGCCTTCCCAGGTGTCGAGGTCCTCGGCCATCCAGGCTTGCCGGTAGCGCTCGTGCTCGCGCCGCCCGCCGTCGGAGTTGCCGGTCATCGGGAGCTCGCCACCCGGCTGGGTCGCGGCGTCGTCGGCCCCGACGAAACCGGTAGCCCCGGCGTTGCCGGGCCCGAACTCGCCCTCGGCCATCCCCGGCGCGGTGCCGATCATCCCGTCGGAGCCCACGACCGAGCTCTCGCCGGCGAACGCTGCATCCTCGCCGGGGGCGCCCGCGCCTCCCGGAGCCTTCTCGCCAACGCCAGTGCCTGGCTCGCCGGACCCGCCGGGCTCCCCGGGCAAGATGCCGACTCCGCCTGGGGGCTCGTTTCCGACTCCTGGTGCACCGCCCGCGCCCGGAGGGGAGCCCTGGCCAGACCCGGGACCGATAGGTCCCGGACCGCTAGGCAGGCCACCGCCGCCGGGAGCCGGCAGGCCACCACCGCCAGGTACTCCTCCCGGACTTCCCGGGACGCCGCCCGCGCCCGTGGGCGTGCTGCCGCCAGGTGTAACTCCCGCGAGGTGCGCGGGTGGCGCGGTGTGCCCGCCGGAACCTGGCGACGCCACGCCCACACCGCCGCTCGGGGAGCCGCCGGTCCCGCCGGCACCGCCCGGGTGAACACCGCCGCCGTTCCCTGTCGGGCTGACCGCGCCACCGACGGCGCTAGTGAGGGCAACGCCCCTAGCGGCCGCGCCAGCCCCCCGGTTGAGCCCTGAGCCGCCGGCTGCCGCGGGAGCGCGCCCAGGCTGTCCGATCTTCGGCAGGCTGATGCTGACGCTGTCGGGCAAGGCAGCATTGGCCTGGCTGAGCCGGTCGTTGAGGCGCACCATGACCTGCTGGGCGGCATGGTCCTGCGGGTTGCTGCCGAACCAGCTCTCGATCGTGCCCATGATCCCGTTACTGGGCGCCTTCCAGTTCTTGTAATACGGCAGGATGTTCTCCCCCAGCCAGGTCAGAACCTGACCGGTCTGTGCGGACGTCTGCGCCAGCTGCACAGCCGTCTGGTGTAGCTGCTCCAAGGCGGCAATCGATGCCTGCGCCGTAGTCCCGCTCCAGGCGCCGGCGAGTGCCTGCGCGTGCGTGACCAGAGAGTCCGCGATCGACTGGAGGGTCTTAGCCGCTGCCGTGTGCGTCTTCCCCGCCTCTGCTACGGACGAAGGGTCGAGGTAGGAGAACAGCTTCTCGATGTCCGACGCCGTCATGCCGCTGGCGGACGCGGGCGTGACCGCCATGGTCTTGATCTGGTAGGTGTTGCCGGTGATCGCGACCCACCCGCCGCCGCCTCCAATGAGCATTGTTCCTCTCCTTGCAGCCTCAGCCGCCGCTCAGGCCGCCCGGCGCGACGTCGGTGCCCACGTTATTCGCCGCGGTCGCCGTGGTGGTCTCGGCGTCGGCGTAGTTGGTAACCGTCTGGCGCAGGTAACCGATCACTTGGTCGTAGACGTCGTTGAGTGCCTGGTAGAACGTGGAGATCCCGTAGTAGGCCTGGCCGGCGTTATTTCCCATCCCGTCCGCGGTCGCCCAGCCACCGAGCGTCGCGCCACCGGCCCCGCCATTGTTCAGCGTGCTCAACGTGTTCTGCAGGTCGGTCAGGTCGGCACACATTTGATTGGCTACCTGAGTCAGGGCGTCCCGGTGCACGCTGAACTGGCCGTCGGCCGTCAGGCCGCCGGGCCAGTTCGACTGCGGTAGCCCCGACGGATGGAAGTCGTTGCCCTTGCCCGACCCGTCCTGGTTGTACCCGCCCTGCTGGCCGCTCGCGGATGCCTGCTGATCGAGCTTTTCCTGGTCCGTAAGCGCCATGTGATCACCGATCGCACCCATCGTGAACCTCCGCAGCCGCTGCTAGTCCTGTCGCCTCGCTGCCGCAAAGACCGCGCCGGGGCGCAGCCGCGTCATCCCCACATGGCCATGTTGGTTCGCTCGGCGTTCGCGTAATTCTCGTTGGCGACGCCGACAACCTGGCCAAGCTGAGACACCACGGTAGCCATGTCAGCGGCAGCGGTGTCCCACTTCTTCTTCGCCGCGTAATAGGCTGTCTGAGCTTCGCCGGTCCACTGGCTCAAGCTGGACTGGAGCTGGGATTCCAGCGTGGTCAGGGTGCTCTGCAACGCTTGGTAGGTCGAGGCGAACTCTGCCTCCGCGGTCTGCATCGCGCCGAAATGTACTGCGGTGTAGTCGCTCATAACGGGTCTCCTTGCCTCGTATCGAGCCGCCATCTGGTGCGGTTCGCATAATGGCGAACCGACAGCGCCGCGCATGCTACCTGTTCAGAGCGCTTGCGATCTTGCTCGCCGACGTCGTGTTCGCCGTCTCAACGGCGTTGTAGTTGGCGTGACCGCCGATGAGCCGCTCGTGGATCCCGTCGAGCGCGTTGATCACGATGCCGAAGTCGCTGCTGAACTCGTTGAAGGCATTGGTGAACGCCGTGGACGCTTCGCCCTGCCATCCACCTTGCAGCGTGTCGTGCGTGCTGACCAGCCGCGCTTGCTGCGCGCGGATCTCTCCGAGCGCGCTCTCGACCTGCTGGGCGGCGGTCACCATCGCCGCCCTGTTTACGGTTACCTGTCCAGCCATGCCAGACCTCCTGCCTCTGCGCGCTCGCGCGATGGCGTGCACCCGGCTTGCTTGCCTGAACCGGGGATTCGCCATGTCCATGTCCGACCCCGGGAACTCCCGGCCGGAGCAGGGGACACTCCAGCCGCGGAACAGGACCAATTTTGACCGAGAATAACAATAGCGTCAACGGAGCGAGGAAACTACGCGCTGTTATCAATGAGATACGCGAAATGGTTCAGCTATTTATGGTCGACTCTTTATGATCGGCTGCCGTTGGGCGTTATGACCGGTTAGGGGACGCCGTGAACGTCGCGCGAACACTACTGGCCGGACGGTACCGGCCTGGTGGCCTGCGCCGGGTCTAGCACCGGTCCAGCAGGGATCAGGTCCACCACACCTGCGGGCAGTAGCACGGCCTGCGAGAGGCGGTAGCCGAGAAGGCTGGCCACCCTGGTCGACGCGAGGGCGAATCTGCGGCCGTCCGCCACCAGGAAGTAGCTGATCACGCCGGGGTCCTGGTCGCTGCCGGGATCTGCCCCGACCAGCGCCCCGGCACCGGGCGGGAGTGCCACCCGGTCGACGCCTCCAGGCGCGCCGGTCAGCACTCCGCCTGGCGGCATATGCCCGCCAGTCTGGACCTGCCTGGTCAGGTTCCTGCCATCGCCGGAGTACGCCACACAGAGCGGGACGGTTGAAGCGGGCGCCGTGACTACGGGGATACTGCTCGGCAGGCCGCCGCCCGGCACCCTGACCGCCGAGAGGTGGCCGTTGACCTCCGGCGGGCTCAGCGTCGCCCGCGCTGGCGCGCCCGGCTCGAAGTCCAAGAGCTGCGCCTGCGTCTGCGTGATCGGAGCCAGGCCGCCGTGGAGCATCACGTAGTACTGTATGCCGGCGACCGCAGTCACCTGGAAGACCTGCCCGATCAGCACTGGCGCGCCGGCTGGGCCTGCCACCGTCGCGCCCCGGTGCGCTATCTTCGGCGGCGCGAACGCCGGTCCCTGCGGCAGCGCGTTGAGCCAGACCCGCGGCACCTGCAGCACCGACTGGCCGACGCGCAGCAGCGCCGGGAGCAAGCCCGCTTTTATCGCCATGCGCTGGCCACTCCAGATCACCCAGTCCTGGCCAAGCGCCCGGGCCACCAAAGCGTTCCTGCCCAGCGGCTGACCGCTGACGGGGATGCCTCCGGCAAGGGCGGTAACGGTCTGCTTGCCGGCCACGGGGGTTGTCGTTTGCGCCGTGCACACCGACCAGGGCTGACGGATCAGCAAAGCGCGGTCGGGCAACGGCTCAGGGAGCCCGGGAATGCCGATTAGCGGCCCCCGGGCGAACTTCGCGAGTTCCGATTGGCTCACTGTCTGCTGGTTCAGCGACGAGCTGTTCAGCGCCAGCCGGGCCGACGCGTAGTTCACCACCGGGCAAAGCTCGCTGCCTTGGCAGAACACGAACGAGGTGCCGGTCTGCTTGTCGATGACCAGAGTGCCAGGCTGGTTCTGCAGCGGCGAGCCTCCGTGCCCGATCAAACCCCAGATGAAGAACAGCACGGTGACGATCGCGGCGACCAGCACGCCGGAAAACGCCGCGACGTTCAGGCGGCGCAACGGCTGGTCCGGGACATCGGGTTCGCCGCGCAGCAGCGCTAGCGCCGCGCGCTGAGTCATCAGCCGGTGGGCCTGAAACAGGTCCCTGCGGCTCTGCATGGTCATGATGTCAACCGCCCAGGCCGCGGACCTTGCCGAAGACCCCGGCGACGCCGAGCGCCAGCGGGATCAGGCCGATGTTGAGCGCGGTGTCGGCGATGTCGGCCACTCGGCCCCAGAACGGCGACGGTCGGTGACTGGGCAGCCACATGCCGACCCCGACGACCACAGCGACGCCGACGACCAGCGGTCCAAGGGCGAGCGCGAGGTGCTGTGCCTGGGAGGATCCGTAGACTTCGCCGACCGCGAGCAGCACCAGGCCACCGAAGCCGGGGACCAGCAGGCAGAGCCGCTGACCGAGGCCGCGGAAAAGCCGGGAGCGCAGCAGCAGCGTGCAAGCCAGCACCGCGCAGGTACCAAGTCCGAACCAGCTCCTGGTGAAGGCCAGCGCTCCAACCGCGGTCGCCCCCACCAGGCCGATGCCCGCCACGGCGCCGGTCACGAATCGGTCGGCCGAGGCCGTCCGGCTGAACACCTCGGCACCGTCGATGGTGAGCGTGTCCCGCCTCAGGTCGTCGGCATCCCTCGGCACATCGGGCAGTGTCAGCCGCGCCAACCGGAACGACACCGCGGGAATGAGCGGGGTGAGGGCCAAGGCGATGACCGCGACCGCGGCCGCCGCCGCGGCGAAGCCGATGCCGAACATATAGCCGATCCAGGCGCCGAGGACTCCGAACAGCGAGGCGACCACGACGCCGAAGTACAGCGAGAACTCGGCCGACGCCACGACGGCCAGCACGGCGGCGAGCGCCACCGCGGCGAACGCCGGCAGCATGTGCACCGCGCCAAGATGCGCGAGCGGTGTTGCCCTCGCGGGCCCGAGCAGGCCGGCCAGGAACGCGTACGGGAGCGCCGCGTAACCGAGCAGCGCCCCGGCCAGCGAGTCACCCGCGGCTCTCGATACCGCCAGGTCCGCGATGAGCAGCGCCACAGCGACCGCCGCCGCCGCCAGTGCGGGTACCAATCCTGGCGGTCCTGACCGGAGTATGAACACCGCGCCCGCAGCAAGCGCCACCAGGCCGGTGGCCAGCGCCACCCCGCGGGCATGGCGGACCGCCCACCGGCCAGGCTGCTCGCTCAGGCCGCTGGCGATCACGTCGGCGACGTCGTCGAATGCCATCCTCGGCATCTGGGCGCGGCGCGGCCGCAGGTAAATCGTCTCGCCATCGCGGATGCCAGCTTGCTGCGGGGTCATCGCCGGCGGGAACGGCTCCTCGCCGAGGCGCTGCAGCGCCCACCCGCCCTTCTCCCCCACCACATCGGGCCCTTCGAGGCCCGCAAACCTGGCCACCGTTGGGAAGAGGTCAGCGAATGTCACGTAACCCGGGAGCGCGATGTCAATCCGCCGAGACGGCCCGACGACGGTCACCCGGCACAAATCCGATCCGGCCGCCGACGCCATCTGCCCCCTTTCACGGACGGCCGCTGTACACCGTCCGTTATGGTCTCAATGGTTTGGTAGTACCGGCGGCGCGTTGCGCTGCGGTCTCACAATGGCAACCGCTGCGCCCTTCGCGCATCGCCCACCAGTCCGGAAATACGGCCGTAAAATAGTAACACTCAGCGCGGGCCAGCCGGTCGAAATGCGCTGCGCGTGACCGGAGCGGAGGAAGGGAAGGCCGGGCCGTGAGTACCGTCGTCGTCCGCCGGAGCGAGCGGCACGATGCGCCGGAGCTTCCCAGCGGCGAGATCCGGCTCGAGTCTCCGCCGGAAATTCCCGAGGCCGCGCCCGACAGCTTCCGGCAGACGCTGATGTACCTCCCGATGATCGCGATGATGGTCGGGATGGGCTCGATGTTCGCCGGGAACAGCTCGAACAAGATCCTCTATGTGGGCGGCGGCGCGATGGCCCTGGGCATGGGCGGCATGATGCTCACCCAGATGGGCCGCGGCCGCGGCGAGAGAAACCAGAAGCTCAACGGCCTGCGCCGGGACTATCTGCGCTATCTCGGCCAAGTGCGACGCAAGGTACGCGCGATCGCCGCGGCCCAGCGGGAGGCGCTGGAATGGGTCAGCCCTGACCCGTGCGCGCTTGTCGCGCTGCTAGTCGACCCCGAGCTACGGCGGGTCTGGGAGCGGCGCTCATCCGGCGAGGACTTCGCCAAGGTCAGGATCGGAACCGGCACGCACCGGCTGGCGGTCCAGCTCGTGCCGCCAGAAACCAAGCCGGTCGAGGACCTTGATCCGCTCTGCGCGGGAGCTCTGCGCCGGTTCATCCGCGCCAACAACAGCGTTCCCGGCCTGCCGATCGGGATCTCGCTACGCGCGTTCGCCCGGATCGCGCCTGGCGGCGAGCCCGAGGCGGTCTACGGCATGGTCCGGGCGATGATCGCGCAACTTGCGATCTTCCACTCGCCCGACGACGTTCGCATCAGTGTGTGCACCTCGCCGGAGCGCATGCTGTGGTGGCAGTGGATCAAGTGGCTGCCGCACAATATGCACCCGGCCGAGGCCGACGCGGCGGGACCGGTTCGCCTGATGGCACTCAGCCTGTTGCAGCTCGAGACGCTGATCGGCGCCGAACTGGCCGGTCGGCCGCCATTCTCGCAGAGCAAGTCGACCGCTCTGCCCCTCCACGTGGTGCTCGTCGACGGCGGCGACCAGCTGGCGGAATCCCGCCTCGGCACCGAAGGCATCGACGGCGCCGTGGTCATCGACCTGACCCAGGGGCCGCTCGCCGCGCCGCCGGCTCTCACCGGCGCGACCCTCCGCCTGGGCATAACCTCCGGCGGAACCGACATGATCACCAGGGACCGGACGGGCGCCGAGGTGCGCTCGCAGATCGGCGTCCCTGACTCGATGTCGCTCGCCGAGGCCGAGGCGTTCGCCAGGCAACTCGCGCCACTGCGACCCGGCGGCGGCGCGGCCGACGATCCGCTAGCGGCCGACACCACGTTGACGTCGCTGCTTGGGATCCCCAACTCGTTCGCGCTCGATCTAGCGGCTCTGTGGCGGCCGCGGCCGCCACGCAGCCGACTGCGAGTGCCGATCGGCACAGACGCCGACGGCCAGCCGGTTGAGCTGGATATCAAGGAGGCCGCCCAGGGCGGCATGGGCCCGCATGGCCTAGTCATAGGCGCGACCGGTTCTGGCAAGTCCGAGCTGCTCAGGACGCTGGTGCTGAGCCTGGCCCTGACGCACCCCTCCGATGCGCTCAACTTCGTTCTCGTTGATTTCAAGGGCGGTGCCACTTTCCTCGGGCTGGACCGGCTGACCCACGTGTCCGCCGTGATCACCAACCTGGCGGACGAGCTTCCGCTGGTTGACCGGATGCGCGACGCACTGAACGGCGAGCTGGTCCGCAGGCAGGAGCTGCTGCGGGCGGCGGGCAATTACGCCTCGCTTCGTGATTACGCCACTGCCCGCGAGCAGGGGGCCGACCTGCCACCTGTGCCGACGTTGTTCGTGGTCATCGACGAGTTCTCCGAGCTGCTGTCGGTCCGGCCCGAGTTCATCGACCTGTTCGTGATGATCGGGCGGCTGGGCCGGTCCCTCGGCGTCCATCTGCTGCTAGCCTCGCAGCGCCTTGAGGAAGGCAAGCTACGCGGCCTCGACACGCACCTGTCCTACCGGATCGGCCTGCGCACGTTCTCGGCCATGGAGTCGCGCGTGGTGCTGGGCGTGCCCGACGCCTACGAGCTGCCGCCCCAGCCGGGCAGCGGGTACCTGAAGTTCGGCACCGATGACATGACCAGGTTCAAGGCGGCCTACGTCTCCGGGCCGGCCGTTCCTGAGCCAACCCGAATCCGGCAGCCCCGAATGCGCCCGGCGATCGTGCCGTTCGGTCCCGGCTACATCCGGCCGGAAATGGCCGAGGACGGCCCGGGACGAGTTCAGGCTGACCCGGCGGGCTTGGCCGACAGCCTGCTCGACATCGTCGTCGGCCAACTCGCCGGGCACGGGCCGGGCGCGCACCAGATCTGGCTGCCGCCGCTAGGCCTGCCGCCCACGCTGGACCAGCTTCTCCCCTCGCTGATGATCACGCAACACTACGGATGCACGGTGCCGAATTCGCAAGTGAGGGGCGGGCTGCGCGCAGTCACCGGCATCGTGGACCGGCCATTCGAGCAGCGCCGTGACCCGCTGTGGGTCGACCTTTCGGCGGCCGCCGGCAACGCCGCGATCGTCGGCGCGCCGCGCAGCGGCAAGTCCACCATGCTGCGAAGCTTGATCTGCTCGCTGGCGCTGCTGCACACACCCGCCGAGACGCAGTTCTACTGCCTCGACTTCGGTGGCGGATCGCTGGGCAGCCTGGGTGAGCTGCCGCACGTCGGCGGCATCGCCGCCCGGCTGGACACGACCAGGGTCCGGCGCACGGTGGCAGAGGTGCAAGGCATTCTCACCCGCCGGGAGAAAGAGTTCGCCGCGCAGGGGGTCGAGTCCATCTCGGCCTACCGGACAATGCGCGCCAGTGGCGAGATCACCGGCGACGGGTTCGGTGACGTGTTCTTGGTTGTGGACGGCTGGCTTACGCTGCGCCAGGATTTCGAGGAACTCGAGCCGGAGGTCACAGCCATCGCGGCCAGGGGCCTCGGGTACGGTGTGCACGTCGTGGCGTCGGCAGGCAAATGGTCGGAGTTCCGGCCCGCGATCCGTGACCTGTTCGGCACCCGGCTGGAGCTGCGACTGGGCGACCCGTACGAATCCGAGATCGACCGGAAGCTGGCGGCGAATGTGCCCGAGACGTCGCCGGGCCGCGGCATCACTCGCGACGGGCTTCACTTCCTGACCGCGTTGCCGCGCATCGACTCCCGGCCCTCGCCCGACACCCTGGCCGAGGGGGTGCAAAAGCTGGCGGAGACGGTCGCGATGGCCTGGCACGCCGAGCGCGCGCCGCGGGTGCGGCTGCTCCCGGAGTCCTTCCCGGTGACCGCGTTGCCCCGCTCCGCGCAGACCGGCACGAAGATCGCGTTCGGAGTGGATGAGAGCACCCTGGCGCCGGTGCTGCTCGACTTCAGCGCCGACGCCCACCTGCTGGTCTTCGGCGATGCCGAGTGCGGGAAGTCCAACCTGCTGCGGCTGATCGCCGAGAGCGTGATCGACCGGTACACGCTCGACCAGGCCCGGCTGATCTTCATCGACTACCGTAGATCCCTGCTAGACAGCACGGAATCAGAGCACACGCTCGGCTACGCCGCGTCATCGGCCGCCGCGGCGCCGATCATCAAAGAGGTGCGCGAGGCACTCGCCGTGCGGCTGCCGCCACCCGACCTGACGCCCAAGCAGCTCCGCAGCCGGTCCTGGTGGGACGGATCGGACCTGTTCCTGATTGTCGACGATTACGACCTTGTGGCCGGGGCCAG
>Ga0126381_100009068_pt1 | contig 11160 bp, 16 predicted proteins | sample PanSoiMetPlot_28_FD_96465 | JGI IMG/M metagenome (GOLD analysis project Ga0126381, IMG submission 96465) | Tropical forest soil microbial communities from Panama - MetaG Plot_28 | ecosystem: Environmental > Terrestrial > Soil > Tropical forest > Bulk soil | place: Panama | collected 2016-02-17
GCTCGAGCTCGAGCTCGGTCACGCCGCGCGCCCTTGCCGGAGGTCGTGCCGGCGCATGACGCGAGCGATCGCGCGCGCGGCGCCCTCCGGGTCGGTCGGCCCGTAGAAATTGACGGTGACGCCTGCGCCGGCGATCGCGACGCGGCCGCCGGCCGAGGGAACGCCTCCGCCTCGAGTGAGCGGCCCATAGCCGGCGATCGCCGGCGCCGGCGCGTAGGCGAGGCCGAACGGTTTCGGGATATGCGGAAGATTGATCGACGGAACTTTGATTTTCCCGAGGAGGTTAACGAGGGTTTTCACGGCGTCGATCACGCCGCGGATCGCGTCCTCGAGCACGCCGAACGCGCCGGCCGCCGCGCCGCGAATCCGGTCGAAGTGAGTCACGATCACGTAGAGAGCGGCGCCGATCGGCCCGAACGCGAACAGCGCGAGTTTCCAATGCGCGACGATGAACGAGAACGCCGACTCGGCCGCGTTCCATGCGGCCCGGAATCCGCGCCCGACCGCCTCGATAGCCGCCTCGACGCCGTGCATTGCGCCCTGAACGATGTTCCTAAACGTCTGCGAGTGTTTATAGGCCTCATAGAACGCGACGCCGAGCGCGACGAGCGCGACGATAATCAGGGTTATGGGATTTGTCGCCAGCGAAAGCGCCATAGCTCGGTTAGCCGCCGTGAACGCGATCGTCGCGAGTTTCGCGACGTTTTGCGTCACGGTATAGACCTTAAAAGCAGCGTTTGCGATGAGAATCGCCGCAGATAGCGACGCGACAATCCCGACGACGACTTTAATCGCCGTTGTATGTTTCCCGAGCGTGCCGGTTAGCGATATGAGAATCTGCTCGAACGCTTTGTAATACGGGAGGAGACTAGTCCCGAGCTCCTCGGTTAGATTCTGCATTTCGGCGTGCTGAATCGCGGCCGCATTAGCCGCGTCGCTGGAGTGTTTCGCGAAATCGCCTTGCGCGTTCGCCGTTTGCTGCAATATCAGGGTCATAGTTGCGGCGGCTTTTGCGTGCGCGTCGAGCGCGCCTTTCCCGGAGTAGAGACCCTCGCGCATAGCCTCGTTCTTTAGCGCCGTCGAGTCGATAACGATCCCGTATTTTTTGAGGCCTCGAGTCGCGCCGGCTAGGCCCGACTGTAGCGCGGCCATTGTCTGTTCAACCGGAACATGGTTAAACGAGGCGAGGTCGGCGGCGAGCTGGACCATTTGCTCCGACATTCCGGCGGCCTGCTTAGTCGTAAATCCGAGGTTCTCGAACAGATTCCCGAAACGGTTCGCCATTTCGAGCGCCTGCCCGGACGAGAGCCCGAACGACTTCGCGAGATTCTCCGACCATTTAACGATCGAGTCGGCGAACGGCCCGAACACGGCGCCGGTTTTCTGGACCTGCTTCTCGAGGTCGGAGGCCGCGTCGATCGCCTTTTTCGCTCCGATCGCGATCGCGCCGAGCGCGATCGTCGCCGGCACGGCCGCGGCTTTGAGCGCGTTCCCGACTTTCTGCGTCCGGGTCGCGGTCTCGCCCATTTTCCCGTTGACCTTGTCGAACTCGGCGAGCGCGCCGGTCGCCTCGGCGCCGATCTTGATCAGAATGTTTCCGGGGCCGGCCACTAGAGACCGTGCCTCCGAATCCGGCCGGCGATCGCGAGGTCGAACATGCCGACCGCCTGCGGCTTGAGCCGGTCTACGGTCGGCTTGATCCAGTAGCCGGGTCCGCGGCCGACGACGAAATGATTCGGGTCGTAGCCGCCGCGCTCCGAGCCCCAGACGAGCCGATAGGCCGGCGCGCCGGCGCGCCCGACGGCCTGCGAGCCGCCGATCGAGACGGTAGGCCTCGCGCCGGCCTGAACGCGAACGGAGCGCGCGACGCGCGACGCGACCGGCACGCCCGAGGCCGCGGCCGCGGCGACGAGCGCCGGCGCCAGGAGCTCGGCGACGGCGTTCCCGGCGAGGTCGTCGACGGCGCCTCCCGGCTTGAGGTCGTCGCCGACGGCCGAGAGCGCGTGCTCGGTCTCGCGAGCGCCCTCGACCGTGATCCGTTCAGGCACGCCGGCCGAGCTCCTCGACGACGTCGACGAAGGTCGCGAGCTCCTCGAGCTCGAGCTCCCGGAGCTCGGCGAGCGGTCGGCCGGTCACGATCGAGAGCTCGATCATCATTCGAGACGCGCTGCCTCGGGGGTAGGAGGGACCTCGAGCTCCTCGAGGTCCTCGTCCGGGTCGATGTCCGAGACCGAGTCGAGCCAGACGTCGAAACCCTCTTGCACGCGGAGCGCCGCATAGGCGAGATAGAGGGTCACGGTCGCGTTATTCGCGCCGTCGGTCGGGACGAATCCCTGCCGGCGCGCGTAGGTCTCGAGCGCCGCGAACGCCTGCGGACCGGCGACGAAGTGAACCCGCTCGCCGTTTTCGTAAACGATCGTTCCCGTGACCTTTTTCACGCGGCCGCCTTTTTCGAGCTCGAGCTCGCGAGCGGAATCGCCGAGTCGTCGCGCGTCGGCTGCCCGACGACCGGGAGCTCGACGTCGGTCACGGTCTGAACGGCGATCGCGCCGCCGATCCCGATCGGGACGACCTGAACCGTCCCGGCGTACTTCGGCGAGGCGCCGGTGATCGGCTCCCACTCGAACGCGAGCTCGGCGAGCGCGTGATCCATCAGGAAGTTAACGAACCCGGTCGGGTCCTCGAAATCCTGAATCGCCGAGATTTTGAGATGCCACGCGATCGAGGTATCGGGCGCCGGCTCCGGCGTCTCGAGGGTCGGCGTTCCGTCGGATGAGTTGACGGTCGGGACGAGCTCGACGGCCGAGGCCTGCGGCGCGACCTCGATCATGTTCGGCGCCGTCGTTCCGATTTTCAGGGTTCCGGGTCCCTGCCGGCTATCGGTCGTTGCCATAGCGCTATCCCTCCTCGGAGACGGTGACAATGACGAGAACCTCGAGCGCCGGTCGCGGCTCGGGGCTTTCGCTCGAGCGGTATTGCGTCGGCCGATAGGCCGCGGTCGAGAGCACGCCGGCGACCTCGTCGGCGAGCGCGTAGAGAGCCGCGACGCGCTCGTTCGAGTTGAGCGGATCACCCGAAACGACGAGGACCGGAATCTCGAACCGGCGCGCGCCGAGCGTCCGGCCGACGAGGCTAGGCAGGCCGATAAGCACGCCGACCGGCTGCGGATAGAACGAGCCGGCGTCGCCGGTCGCCTCGATCCCGGCGGCCTCGAGCTCGAGCTCGAGCTCCGTCCGGGCCCGGACGGCCGCGGAGGTCACGGTCGCGCTCAAAACGCGACCGGCCTCCGCCAGCCGATGAGCCGCAGAACCTCGGCGCGCCGCGCGCCGAGCGTGTCGAAAATCTGCGTTTCGTCGCCGTAGCCGGCGAACCCGGACGGCGCCGATCGCGACTGATACAGGATCGCGGCCCAGAGGATCGAGCCCGTCCGAACGTCGTCGGTCGGCGTGAACGTCGGCGGATCGCCGGCGACGAGGTCGGAGCGTCGCGCCTCGACCGCGGCTTTAACGGCCGCGGTCGATAGCGCGAGGTTGTCGTCGGTCGGATCGACCGTCGGGAGGTCGAGGTAGCCGGCGACGTCGTCGACGGTGATCCAATCGGCCACGTCTAGCCCTTGCTCCTCGAGCTCGAGCTCGGCGAGCCGGCGGTCTGCGGCACGATCGCGGCGAATTTCAGGAGCTCGCCGGGGTAGTCGGTGTCGAACAGTCCCTCGCCGACGACGGCGAGCTCGACGTTCAGGGCTCCGATTGCGTTCGCCGTGAGCCGAACCGGCTCGGTGATCCGCGCGTCGACGGCGCGCCGCGTCGCGAGGATCGTCTCGCCGGCCGGGAGCGTGCCCGAGGTCACGGCCGGGATTCCGGCGAACGACGTCCCGAGCGTGCCTCCCTGAACCGTGCCCTGACCGAGCGCGACCGAGAGCGCGCCCGTGTCGGCGAACTCTCCCCAGACGTCGGGCGCCATGATGATGATTTCCGGCGCGCGCTGGTTCCCGCTCGCGACGAAAAACTCGGCGATCGCCGCGCCGAGCCTCGTCGCCGCGCCGGGAGCCGCCGCGCCGAGCTCGCCGTAAATCTTCGCCTCGACGTCGAGATAGAAGTCCTCGACCGCCTCGCCGTAGATTTCGTCAACGATCGACGGGTCGGAGCGCTGAACGACGACCCAGGAAATCGCGCCGGCCCAATCCCAGCGCTGAACCGTCGCCGTCTGCGAGTCGATGACGGCTTTCGTCGAGGTCGCGTCGGCGTCGACGTTCGCGGCCCATGCGCCGTTCGGCCGCGTGACCCACTTCGGCTTGTTCACGTTCAGGCCGACGCCGGGGAGCGCGCGCGATCGGAACGCCTCATAGAGCGGCCGCAGGACCTGTTTCCCGCCGATCACGGTCCGCTCATAGGTCGGCGGAAGTAGGCCGGTGACGTCGGTCGAAATCGTCTCGGTGAGCGCGGCCTCGAGGAAGCGGATCGCCTCCCGGTTGCCGTGCTGCGCCTCGATCAGATAGCGAACGAGCTCGCCGGCGCCGAGCTCGGCCGCCGGCCTCGAGCGCTCGGCGAGGATCATCGCCGGCGCCTGTGCTGCCTCGGTCATTTCGTCTCCCTCCTCGGGCTCGGCCGGTTCCGCCGGCTCGGGTTCCGGTAGCGGCTCCTGCGCCGGATCGGTCTCGATCGGCTCGGCCGGCTCCGGCTCCGGCTCGGGCTCGGGCTCGGGCTCCGGCTCGGGGTCCTGCTCGGCCGCGACGCGCGTCACGGCCGCCGACTCGAACGCGCCGAGCGCCAGGAGCGAGACCTCGGCCACGGCGCCGGCCTCGACGTCGATCACGCCGTCGCGGCTCATCGTCGAGCGAACGACCTCGGCGCCGACCGAGAGCGCGCCGCGCGAGCCCGAGGCCGCCTGAACGAGCGCCGAGTCGCCGGCCGGCGTTTGGTCGATCCGAAAGCGGCCGATCGCGCCCGTCGGCCCGTCGACGAGCTCGGCGAGGATCCCGATCGGCTGCCCTCGATCGTGATCGACGAGCAGCGGAACGCGGCGCCCGAGGCGAACCGATCCCGGCTTAAAGCGGTAGTCGCGACCCTGAATCGTCCCGACCTCGTCATAGGGCACGATGACGCCCTCGATCGTGCGCTCGTTTAGGTCGGCGATAACGACCTCGCGCTCGAATCTCAACATCGGCTAAACGCCTCCCGGTTGAAGGTCCGGCGCCGCGGCCTCGCCGGCGTCGGAGGTTGACGGAATCCCGAGCATTGATCGCGCCTCCGCGGTCGTGATGATCCCGGCGCCCTCGAGCGCGATCACGTAGTCGGCGGCCGCCTGCGGGTCGCTGCGTAGGAATTGCTGCACGTCGAACGCGACCGATTGCAGCGAGGGAACGGCGATCGTCGAGAGCGTCGACTCGATCGCGTAGATATGCGGCGCGCAGGCCGTCGAGAGCAGCAGCGAGTTTTGCTGCGTGAGGTTCGCGTAGACCATCGCCGAGGAATGGCCGCTCGGCGAGGCGCCGATCATCGCGACCGAAATCCCGAACAGTCGCGCGACCTGCGTCGCGACGTTGTGACGCGCGTCGAGGAGTTGGAGGTCGGCCGGATTGAGGTCGGCCCGGTCGTACTTCGCCGATTGCAGGAACGCGAGCCCGTATTTCGCGCGGTTCGCGGCGAAGTTTTCGAGGAACTCTTGCGCCTCCTCCGGGCCGAGCTCGGTTCCCTCGTTTGTGATCACGCCGGCCGGGAGCTCCGTCCCGGCGAACCGGGTCGCGGCCGCCTCGAGCGCGAGCGCCTGCGCGAACACTTGCGCGCCGGTCTCGAGGATCGCCGGCGCGGCGCCGTCGAACCGGATCACGTCCTCGACCGGCACGCGATCGCGCACGCCGGCGATTGTGTAGTCGATGAGCTCGGCGTAGGAGCCGCCGGTCGAGCGCACGTTCGGCGTCACGTCCCGGAACGGAGTCCAGCGAGCTCGGCGCGGCCAGCCGTCCGGGTCGCGCTCGAGCACGCGCCAGTAGGCGCGGCCGAAAAATAGGAGGTCGTCGACCGTGCCGGCGAGCGTCGCGACCCACGTCGTCGAGGGGTCCGGTTGCGTGAGGAGCCAACCGGGCTCGAGCCGCTCCTCGCCGCGAAAGCGGAACGGTTGCAACTGGACCAGCGTCCCGACGATGAGGTTTCGGCAGGCCGAGACCGGGTCGAGCGTGAGCGCGGCCTCGCGCGAGACGCCGGTCGCCCATAGCGAGGCCTCGACGACCTCGAGCGCCGTCCCGGACTTGATCTGCGGGAGCGTGAACGGCCGGCGCGAGGCCTCGAGCTCGTCGGAGCGCCGGCGAAGTTTCACGCCTCGAGGATCGCCGCCGGCGCGCGGCCGCCGCAATCGGCAGATGAGCGTAGGCCGATCTGCTTAGGCCGCGACCGTGAGCGGCTTTCCCTTGCGGCCCGGTCGGAGCTCGTAGCCGACCGCCCAGACGGCCGCGCGCGCGAGGAAAATCGGTCCCGGCGATCGCCGCGCCGAGAGCGTCGTCCCGACGTCCGGGATCGTGACCGGCGTCGCCGTCAACATCTGGCGCGAGAGCTCCTCGTCGCCGTCGTGCGCGAGCCGGCCGTCGACGACCGCGGCCAGCGTCGGCCCGTAGCCGGCGCGCTGCTCGGCCGTGCCGACCTTTTGCAGCGTGACGCCGCGCAGGCTCGCGACGTGCTTCTCGAACGAGGCCGGATGGAGCAGGGTCACGCCGCGCCGGCGCGCGCAGAGCTCCTCGAGCGCGGCCCAGAGCGCGCGCCTCGAGGCGAACGCGCGGCCCGAGACCGAGACGCGATCGCCGTCGGCGACGGCGAGCACGTAGCCGCAGGCGCCGGGATTGCCGTCGCGATCGTTCACGGCGAGCGTTCCGCCTCGAGCCGGGAGCTCGAGCTCGAGCTCGGCCGCCGCGGTCCACTGACCGGGCGCGATCCAGCTACGCGCGGCTAGGACCCACTGGTTCAGATATTGCCGGCGCCAATCGGCCTCGGTCGAGGTCGCGTGCGCGTGCTCGAGCGCCTCGAGCCGCGCCGGGGTCCAGTGAGGCGAGGCCGCGCGCCACGCTTCGCGGTCGTCGGGATAGGCCTCGGGAGGCGCCGACCATTCGAGCAGGAGGATTCGCGCCGAGTCCGGGTCGACGAGCTGCTCGATCGCCGCGTCGCGATCCTCGAGGAGCAGGGTCGAGCCGCCGTCGCCGGCCGTCGAGACGAGGATCATTTGCGGCGAGCGCCGCTCGAGCATCGTCGGCGCGATCGAGCCGTCGACGACGTCGCGCGAAATGCGCCAAGCCTCATCGACGAACGCGAGCGAGACCGAGGAGCCCACGCCTCCGTCTAGCGTCGACGCGGCGAGGCGCCACGCGCTCCCGTCGACGAGCTCGATCGCCTCTTGCCCGTTCGAGCGGCGAACCGTGACGCCGAGCGTCTCCTCGAGCGTGCGCGCCGCCGGCGTCCAGATTCGCGCGGCCGTGCCTCGGAGGTTCGCGACGTGCAGGACCTCTTGCGGCTCGTCGAATAGGTCGGCCGCGCCGACGCGCCAGCCGCAGACGCCGCGGCTTAGGACCGATTTCCCGGACTGACGCGAGACGGTGAGAATCACGCGGCGCCAGCGGAGCGAGCCGTCGGCTCGGTGCTCGAGGATTCGCTCGAGCGCGTAGCGCTGCCACGGTCGGAGCTCGTCGCGGAGATAGCGCTCGATCCAGCCGGCCGCCTCGGCGCCGTAGGAGCCGACGACGTCGGCCGGCCGAGGAGTTTCGAGCCGCGGCGGGACGAGCTCGACGAGCTCGACGCGCCTCGCCGGTTTTCCGGGATTTCCAGGGGATTTTTTGGCCGGCGACGGGTCTCGGGTCGCCGCGGTTCTCAAAACTTGACGACCGGCCGCGACGCGCTCGAGCTCGGCCGCCTCGAGCTCGTCGAACAGACGCGGGTGATCGTCGAGCGCGTGATCGCGATACGTAACGCGCGGCGGCACGTACTGACGCGAGCGCGCCGGCTCGGGCTCGCGCAACTCGACGGCCGGCACGGCCGGCACGATCGGAGGCACGGCGCGACGGGTGCGGTTGCCTCGCCTCGAGTTGCATCCGACGTGCACGAGACGGAGCTCGTCGACGGGTGGGAACGGATCGCCGCCGGCGTGCAGCGGAACGACGTGATCGACGGACGGCGCGCGCCTCGAGCGCGCCGGCGCGTCGAACGCGATCGGCTCGCCGCAGAGCTCGCAGAGGTCGTCACTCCTCGAGCGGAGCGCAGGCATCGCGCGCGCGACGTGGTCGCGCCACGCGCGCGAGCGCCGAGCGGCCGCCGGGGTAGGTGTCACGCTCGAGACGGTAGCGCGTCGACCGGATTCGCTCCGACGCGAATCGCAGGATCGCGAGCTCGGCGAGCGAGCGCAGGGGTCGGCTAGGACCGAGCAGCGTTCGGACCTGGGTGTGAGACCTTCGGCGAGCTAAGGCTCGCCGGGTCTCGGTGGGGGGTCTGGGGGGAGGGTCGGCCTCCGCCCGGATAGGCGCAGGCGGGAGCTCGACCCTCGCGGGACCGCAGACGCGACCTATGACGTCGACGAGCTCAAGCGCCGGCGCCGGCTGCTCGAGCGGTCGAGTGATTGTGCGACCGCCGGCGTCCTTCCCTCGCTCCGCCGGCGGCCGCGTCGCCGGCGTTAGGTAGTCGCGGAGTTGACCTCCGGCGCCAGCGAGCCGTAAAGCACTCGAGCGAAGTCGGCCTCGCGATCGCGACGGAGCGCCTCGCGCATGTTCGGCTCGAGGTGTCGGATCGGCAGGCCGTCGGCGATGAGCTCCTCGCATTGAATGAGCGCGACGTCGAGCGGCGAGGCGATCCCGTCGACCAGGAGCTCGAGCTCGATCCGCCGATCGGCGCGATACAGAGCGCGGAGCTCGGCGAGCGCGAGCTCGCACGCGGCGAGGTCGTCGCGATCGCCGACGCGCTCCCGGCCTCGAGCTATCCGCCGGCGAATCCCGACGAGCTCGGCCTCGATCGAACGGAATCCCTCCTCATAGGCCCACGCGGCGATCATGCGGCGCGCCGTTTGCGCCGCGGCCGCGGCCGGCCGTCGACGAGAACGAGCTCGAGCTCGAGTTGCTCGGGCTCGACGTGCCGGCGCGCGTGCTCGAACGCGAGCTCGGTCGCCGTCTGCTCGGAGGTCCAGCCCTCGCCGATCGGGCCGCAACGACTACAGACGCCCCTGAAACGCCACGCATGAGCCGGCGATCGCCGGCGACGTACTAACCGCGTGACCGTCTCGGAGGCCGTTAGGAGCCGTCCTGCGAGCTCGAATCGTCACGTTTCACGCCTAGATAGGTCGCGAGCGCGCCGATCCCGGCGCCGAGCGCCGTCGCGAGCAGATTCGCGGCCGCCTCCGAGAGCGCGTTTCCGCGCGAGGCCTCGGCGACGCCGGCCGCGATCGCGAGCGCGATCATCGCGCAGGCCACGCCGGCGGCCAGGATGAGCGCGACGAGCGCTTGCGGCGAGAGCTTCACGCGACGAGCTCCGGCCAGCGCGCGACGAGCTCGGCGCCGGTGAGGACCGCGCGCCGGTAGCGAAACTCCGGCGCCGTCGCGAGGAGCCGAAAGACCGCGACGGACGACTCGAGCTCGAGCTCGCCTCGGACGTGGTAAAGCACGAAAAGCGGCAGGCCGGCGCGATGAGCGAGCTCGAGCAGCATCCGATACGAAACGCGATCGGCCGCGAACGGCCGCCACGCCTCGACCGGAATCGTCGAGCGCTTGAGCTCGAGCAGCGCGACGACGTGCGCCTCGCTCGAGGCGACGGCGAGGATTTGCGCGTCGACGTCGGCGACATAGCCGGCCAGGTGCGCGAGCTTGAAGCGGTGAAACTCGTTTCCCGGCTCGGTCGTGAGCGCTTTCATAGCTCGCCGCGTCGGTAGGCCTCGCCGACCGCGGCCGCGATCGAGTGAACGCCGAGCCGCGCGAGCGCGGCCGCGCGGATCGTGCGAACCGTGCCCTCGGCGACGCCGAGCTCGGCGGCCGTCTGACCGATCGAGCGGCCTCGAGCGGCGGCTCCGACGACGTCGCGCATACGCGGCGAGAGCGCGCGGCCGGCCTCGATCCGATAGCCGGCGAGCGTCGTCACTTCGCGCGCGCGAGGATGTAGTCGTTATCGGTCCACCAGAACGGCGGGATCGTTTGCGGAGCTCCGGCCGGCCGCTTTTTCGGGTCGGCGCCGGCCGCGCGCCAGTCGGACCAATCGCGCTCGGACGGCGTCATTCCCTTCCGTTTCGCGATCTTCGAGACCTCGGCTTGATAGTCCCATGCCCACTGTGGAATCTTGTCGGGCGCGCCCTTCGGCCGCTCCGAGTTTTTGCGTTCGGTCGTCTCGTACCAATTCAGCCAATCCCAGAGCCACGCCGGCGGTTTCATGTAGTCGTCACTCCCTCCCGAGCTCGAGCCGCTCGCGATCGCTTTCGCTCGAGCGATCACGTCGGACCACGGAAAACCGGCGCCGGGGTCGGTGTGGCCGCCGCCTCGAGCGCCGAGGTCGCTATGCGAGCAGACGCCGCGCCCGGAGCCCTGCGCCTGCGAGCTCGAGAGCTTGACGATCGGGACGCCGAAATATTTCGACTCCTCGGCGATCCAGCGCGCGCAATTCTCGAGCATGTTCGCGTGCTTGTTTTTCCATTCCGAGGTTGACCATTTCGCGAACCCGCAGAGCTCGGCCGACGTCGCGACCGGGTTAAATTCGGCCTGCGTCCAAGACTTCGAGCCGCGCTTTACGTATTCGCCGATCTTGCCGGCCTTGTCGTCGATCCCTACTTGCGACGAAACGCCCGAGCTCGGGTTCTTGAAAAAATTCCCGAGGCTTTCGTAGGTCGTCGCGCCCTCGGCCGTGTGAACGACGATTAGGCGAACGCCGGCGCCGCCTCGGCTCGAGTAGTTAGGCGAGGGAATCCAGACGCGCTTAAGCGCCATTAGGCGAACCCGTTCCCGTCCGGCGTCGAGTCCGGGTGCGTCGGCTCGACCTCGGGCTCGTCGGCCTCGAGCGGAACGTCTACGTCGCCGTGCTCGCGCTCGGTCTGCGCGTCCTCGTCGACCTCGGCGCGGAGGAGCTCGTCGCGGAACGCGCGCAGGCGCGCTTTCGTCGCCGTTTTCACGTGAACGCCTCGACGAGCGAATAGGCGCCGAACGCGATCGCGGCGAGC
>Ga0126381_100009069_pt1 | contig 11160 bp, 10 predicted proteins | sample PanSoiMetPlot_28_FD_96465 | JGI IMG/M metagenome (GOLD analysis project Ga0126381, IMG submission 96465) | Tropical forest soil microbial communities from Panama - MetaG Plot_28 | ecosystem: Environmental > Terrestrial > Soil > Tropical forest > Bulk soil | place: Panama | collected 2016-02-17
GCTTTACGCTCTCCGAGCAGCACAGTGCATTTGCCCTGAAGTGATACGTGTGTTTCAACACACGAAATCGAAGAGCTCAAGACTTGACACTGCCCGACGTTCTTAGAGATGTTGAAAAAGTCACTGAGATTTGCGGGTGAGATTTATCGAAAGCATGTTAGAAGGACTCATGCTTCGCTGGATTTCTGTCGTTGGAGGCCTGCTGATCATGATGGGGCAACACGACCGCTCTGAAGCGTTGTTCTACTATTTCCGGCTAGAAGACCAAATTCCGGAAACTCACCTGCTGCGCCTGATCGACAAACACATCAGTTTTGAGTTTGTGCGGCAACAACTGAAGGGCAGCTACAGCGAGACCGGGCAGCCGTCGATCGATCCCGAGTTGTTGCTGCGCATGCTGCTGATCGGCTACCTGTACGGCATCACCAGCGAGCGCAAGCTGGTAGAAGAACTGCGCATGCATCTGGCGTGGCGCTGGTTCACCGGCCTGGGGTTTGATCAGGAGATTCCGCATCACTCGACATTTTCCAAGAACCGGCACGGACGGTTTCAGGAATCGAAGCTGTTTGAGCAGTTGTTCGAGCAGATTGTGGGGCAATGCGTTGAGGTGGGACTGGTCGAGGGCAAGCATCTATCGGTGGATGGCAGCTTCGTGGAAGCGAATGCCGCTAAGGAGAGCCGCATTGCACGCGAGCGGCTGGTGGAAGCGGCGGAAGTGAATCGCACAGTGCGGCAGTATCTGTACGAACTGGAGAAGCAGAACCCGGTGGAAGAGCCGGTGCATGAGCAGGATCAGGTATCGACCACGGATCCCGATTCTACGTATGCCACCAAGGGTGGCACACCAGCACGGCTGGGGTACTAGGACAACTATCTGGTGGACAATGATAGTTGCGTGATCGTGGGTGTGCAGGCGACGGCAGCGCGCATGAGTCAGGAAACAGTTGCCGCACAAGACATGCTCACCCGTTTCAGTGAGTGGCAAGAGGGAAGACCGGAATCGCTAGCCGCTGACAGGACGTACGGGAACGGGGAGTTCCTACAGTGGCTGGCGGATCGCAACATCACTCCGTACATGCGGACCCGCGACAGTATCCACAGAAAGAGGAGCCCATTCTTCGGTCCCGATCGCTTCACTTATGAACCGGAACAGGATCGCTATATCTGCCCTGCGGGCCAGGCGCTGAACGATGGTGGCCGAAGCCATCGCAATCACGCCTGGACTTACATCGGCACACGCAAACGGTGTGGCCACGAACCGGCACGGCAACGCGCACGCGAACTCGTCGACACGCCGGGGTTCGTGAAGGCACAACGGCAGAGAAAGAAAGTGGAAGCGCTGTTTGCAGAACTGAAGAATCAGATCGGGTTGCGTCGCCTACGCCTGCGACGATTGAAGTTCGTACGGGAGCAGTTCTACTTGGCGGCAGCAGCGCAGAATATCAAGCGCCTGGTTCGCTTCCTCTGCAAACCGACAGAACCAGTGGCAGTCACCGCTTAGAAAGAAAAAGAAGAAGTCCTCTTCCCGAACACTAAGACGTCGTCGCAGCCACAGAGTTGATTACAACAACTACCCGAGAAGGACCCATTTCACGTCCATTGGGTCCTTGGGTTGATTGCTAAGGCGTGTCAACGTCAAACAATTTGAGTGCTGTTCGTGCCCGCGTATAATCCTTCCGCTCGGGGGAACTGTCGATGCAGCTGGCCTACAAACTTACCATTGACCAGAGACGGGTGGCCCATTCAAGCCCGATGTTGGCTTGAGTGGGGCGGTCAAGAGTTGGACTGGATGCGACCGAAAGACAGAAGGGGACGATTTCTTAACAACCCCACACAACGAACATCGCGTTGTGTGGGCCACCCCGCCATGAGTCCACGCTCATGGTCTCCCTTATGTTCAGTGTCTCAGTCCTTCCCCCAGCTGCTCCCGGCTTACTCCTTACGCAAGGCACTCATCGGATCAACGCCTGCTGCCCGGCGCGCGGGCACGTACGTAGCTGCTGTGGCTACCATCAGAATGGCGAGGGGCACGATGAAGTAGACGCGAGGCTCATTCACGTGCAAATCAAAAAATAAACTGCTGAAAATCCTGGGGAGTGGGATCGCCATCGCGAGCCCGACAATCCCTCCGATTGCAGTCATCTTCATGCCTTCGCCAAGAATCATCCGCAGGACGTCCTGACGTTTCGCGCCCAGGGCCATGCGAATGCCAATTTCGTGAGCACGCTGTCCGACGGTGTACGCGATGAGGCCGTAGATGCCGATGGCGGAAAGGATCAGGGCCAGCAGAGCGAAGGTCCCCATCACTCTTAAGAAGAAAGGATTCCCAGCTCTCTGAGTGTTGATCACAGCGGGCATGCTCATCACGCGCGCCAGGGGAAGTTCAACATCCATTTCAGCTACCGTTTTGCGCAATACGGAGGCAAGGGCGTCAGGGTTGGAAGCGGTTCGAAGCATGAGGGAGAAGGATTGCACGGGCCTCTGCAGAAATGATTCGTAGACCTCTGGTTCCTCGCGGGGAGATTCGGAGTACCACTTCACATTGTTCACGATTCCGACAATCTGGCTCCATTGCGAAGGCGCACCGCTCACCTCGAGACGTATCTGTTTGCCCAGCGGATCCTGGCCGTGAAGATATTTGCGCACGAATTCCTGATTTACCAGAACCACGCGGGGCGCATTCGCATTGTCATCTTCAGTGAAGACGCGGCCGCGCAGAAGGGAGACGCCAGCAGTCCGAAGGTAATCGGGAGTGACGACGGAATCGCCCGTGGTCATTGGTCGGCTCGAAGGCTCATCCGATTGTCCTTGAAGGTGGAGAGTCACTGAGCTCATTCCTGTGGCCGGCAAGTCGGATGTGAGGGCGACGGCATCGGCACTGGGTTGGCTTTGCAAGCGGGAAATCAGATCCTGGACGAAGTGCTGTTGCTGAGAAGCATCCTTGTAGCGGGCGCTATCGAGAGTAATGCTGGCGGTGAGGATATGATCTGCTTGAAATCCAAGGTACTGACGGTCAATCAGAGAGATTCCGCGCAAAAGCAATCCAGTGCCAACCAGCAGAAAGAGTGCTAGCGCGATCTCGCTGGTAACCATCACGGCGCGCAGACGGCTGTGTGAACGGCCGGCCGAGGCGGAGCGGGTCTCGTCTTTCAGGTTGGTAGTGATGTCGGTGCGTGAGGCGTTCCACGAGGGTGCCAGGCTACACAACAATGCGCAGAGCAGAGATATTGCCGCGGCAAAGAGCAGAACTTTCCAATCCAGCGAAAGTGGCACCGCACTGATCGCCGCATTGAAGTTCAGACTTGCCCGTACCAGAGGAATTCCCCAGGAAGCCAGCAAGACACCGAGGCTGCCGCCTAGGCAGGAGATCAAGAGGCCCTCGGTGAGCAGTTGCCGCAGGACACGCCGGCGAGCGGCGCCGAGAGCGCTTCGGATGGCGAGTTCTTTGCGGCGTCCGGTGGCGCGGGCCAACAGCAGTCCTGCGACGTTCGCACAGGCAATCATCAGCACAAAACCAACGGTCGTCATCAGCACGGCGAGGGCTGCGCGAATCCCGAAGCCATAGATCAGAAAGTCGGGCAGCGTGCGCACGGCAACGCCCCAGCCTTTTTCAGTGTCGGGAAAACTCTCTTCGGCGCGGTGGGCGAATGTGATCATTTCGGCACGCGCCTGCTCCAGCGAGGCGTCCGGCTGGAGACGCGCCAAGACGAACAAGGAACGATTCTTGCGTGCGGCGGGAGTTTGATCGGTGGGCGTTAGCGTAAGCGGGGTCCATAGCTGTGGCGTGAAACCCATCAGCCGAAAGCTTGCTGGCATTACGCCTATCACTGTGTAGGGTTCCCGGTTCATTCGAACGCTGCTGCCAACGATGGAAGCGTCGGAACCGAAGCGGCGTTGCCAGAGTTCATGGCTGAGAATCATGACGTGATCTTGCCCGACCCGGTCTTCCCCGGCATGGAAAGTGCGCCCCAAATACGGGGCGACATCGAGCACGCTGAAATAATTCGGAGAGACGGCGGCAGAGAGAAGAGCCTCGGATTGGTTCTGCGCCGTGAGGCTGGCCGGGCGATTTTCGTCGGACGCAGCTACATCCGCGAATACATGATTCGCTTCGCGCCAGTCAAGATAATTCGGAGCGGAGACGGGGGTGGCGTCAGCTTGAAAGCCTTGTGCGGGATCGACGGAACTTACGACGGCAACTCGCTCGGGGTCGCGGCCAGGGGGGCGGCGCAGGAGGAAGGCGCTGACAAGACTGAACATTGTTGTGTTGATCGCGATGGCCAGGGCGAGGGTGAGAACGGCGATCGTCGTGAATCCGCGATTCTTGCGCAACTGCCGCAGTCCGTATCGCAAGTCTTGAAAGATGATTTCCATGGAGGTTCGCTCCTGCTAAGCGTCCCGCTTGGGAATAGGCTGTTGGGATACGCTCGCAAATCGAAAGCCAGAGTCCTGAACTCTAGTGTGTTGGAAACAGAAGAAAGAATCGGTCTGGAGAGCGGAGTCGCGTCCAATCGTGGACGCGGGTGCCCGAGAACGGACACATCAACACACAAATGCCCGAACACGGAATGCTGAATGCATTGAGCAAGTAGATTTTCGATTATGAAAAACTGGGTTCGTCTCGGCCCGCTTTTGCCCACATTGCTCCGGTACCTGTTGCACAAATCGCCATTCACCAAGTTCGATCTCTGGTGGAGTCCGCTGTCGCGACCCTGGTGGGGACGCTGAGTGCTCAGCTCGCGGCATGAGAAAATGGTCAACCCCTGTGCACCGGTTACGCTTCCTCAAATTCCTGAACAACGAAAGGAGATTTGGACTTTGAACGATTTGAGAAAAACGGCTTTGCCCATCCTCGCTACGGTCATGCTGCTGGGATTCGCTCGAATCCAGGCGCAAGAATCCGCGCCTCTAACTGCCCCCATCGTGAATGCCAAGAAAATATTTATCGCGAACGCGGGAGCGGACGCATTGATCACAGCCTCAGATCGAGGAGCTGGAGATAGGTATTACACGTTGTTTCATGCTGCGATGAAGAATTGGGGGCGCTACACGCTCGTCGATTCACCGTCGGAGGCGGACTTGGTTCTTGAAATCTATGCCTCGTCTCCCGTGACCTCCGTCTTCAACGGAACCGCGCGGCTTCAGCCGCAGATGCAGCTTACGATTTTTGACGTCAAGACACACTTTTTGCTTTGGAGAATCACACAGTCACTCGAAGCAGGCCACCCGAAGCTGTTTGGCGACGTGGACGGCGCTGAAAAGCTGGACCGTGCAATCGACGTTCTCGTGCAACGATTGAAGCTCCTGGTACCGGCCCAGACCGACTCGGGCCAACCAAACACTGCTAAATAGAAGAACACGATGGGTGGGCCCATTCATGCCCGATTTTGGCTTGATGTGTGAATGGAGATAAGTGAGGTCACAAGTCCAACAGGCTGTCACTTATGAGCCTGCGACGTCAGGGGTCGCAATCAACACTATCAGGCAACTAAGCACTACAGGGACCCTCGAACACCGGAACATTCCTTCCTCCACACTCGAATCAAGGTAGAAGATCCCTTCACACTACAGAAAAAAGGCCACGCCATAAATTGACGTAGCCTTTTGAGGTAACAGGTTCGGATTACTGGACGCGCTTCACAGCCTTGCCGGCGTACTTCGCTTGCGCAACGTGGAAGGAGCTCTTGGCCGTTGCTCCATTCGCCTTTGCCGGGCCCAGCTGAGTTGTCAGGAAGCCCCAGTTGCCGAGGTAGTCGGATCCGCCGCCGAAGGTGAGGAAGAACTGCCAGCCGAACTTACCATTGTTGATTTGAAACTTGCTGGAGGGTTTCGTTCTGGTGAACCACATCACTTCAAGCCCGGTGAAGGTGAGGGCCGAGGCGTCGATTACGTTGTCTGCAAGTGCGAGGCCTTTGCCGGTAACCGGCAAAGCCGTGGAGGGGTTAATGGCAGCCTTTAAGCCAACCATCGCTCCATCGTATGGATAGCCGCAGCCGGTAGTCAGTACGTGCGTGCCAGCAGCAAACGGCAGGAATTCCGTGATTGTTTCGTAGTCGCAATACTGGATGGACTGATCATAGCTCTCAAACCCGAGGCTGAATGTCTGTCCAAACGCAGCGGTGCAACCGAGAAGGAACAAGGCGACAACGAGCAGAGTCTTTATTTTCACTGAATTTTCCTCCTGGAAGTGTGGAATCGTGCTAGGTGAAGAACGTGATATTGTCGACGCGGCCACTCCTAAAGAGAACATCCAGCATGGCTGGGTCCTCCTGGTTAACGTCACACCTCTGCTGAAATCAGGTCTACATGCACGCGAAACTGATGCGACCAAAGGCGTTCCTCTCTAGCGTTGGAATTCTCAGGTAGTTACTGTAGGAAAGCCAACTACGAAAACTCCTAGGTCGTAGTTAGTAAAAACTCGATACATTCCGACAGCCGTGCAGAGGTGGTAAGTACAGTTGTGTTTGTGTCGTGCTGTCACACTTGACAGTCAGCGGTGACCGCAAGGCGAGTGCGGCTGCTCTGTCACTTTAGGCAGCTTGCATTTCCGCCCTGCATAGTGGAAGATTCGCAGCGACAACCAACGAAAGTGCCGCCTATGTGCTCGTAGAAGTGCTGGGCGGCTTTTTCATTTTCTGAAAGAAACTAGCAGTATGACGGGGGCCAGCAGGGGAAAGCGGCTCCGCCTTTTCATTTTCTTTGTAGGAAAGACTACTGTTCTTCGTAGGGAAGGCTACGGTCAAAGGCGGCTTGCTTGCCTATTCAAGCCCGATTTTGGCTTAAGTGGAGCAGTTGAGAACTAGGTTCACTTGAACCGCAAGACCGAGCAGAGGATTTCCAGACGTCCCCACACAACGAACATTGCCTTCTGTGGACCACGGCCCTCACACTCTCCTAAGTTCCAGAAGCAATTTGGTCCGGTATTCTTCTGCAATACTCGGCTGGTGATTTTCACACGCCAACACGTAGACATTCGCGAGTGTGCGGAGATTGTGGGCATTGGCACCTGTGCCGAATCGTTCTACCGCCATAAGCATTCCAAAATCCAGGTCTAGCTTTCTCTTCGCCGACAAATAATCCGTCCTTCCGACAATAGTTATTTATAAGGGGTCAAACTTTGATGAGTGGGCCAGGCAGAAAAACCTGAAATCAAGGATGCCACACACGAGCGGTTTGTTCGTTGCGCCAAAGCAATCAAGCCGAAATGGCGATGACAAGACAAGTCCTAAGCTCGCACCGAAAGCGGCGCTAATCTGGACGGGCAAACCCAATGTGTTTTTCGGATTGCAAGGGCAAGGCCCATTCAAGCTCGGGATCCCAGACGCGATTTTCGCTGGTCCGGTCGGCAGAGGCGAGTTACTAGTGACAGCCGGCTACTGACTCGAACGTCAGAACCCGCGCTGGAAAATCGATCGTGATTCGGAAACATCGCAGCAAACCCGCTCCAAGATTTCCGGCAATGGTTCGCGACGCAAAAGGCCCTCTTGTGTTTTGGCTGAGCTTGGCCGGAAGATCATGAAACTGTGTCCCCGCCAGAACGAAATTTGAGAGAGTCAGCGGCTTGACCGAAATTTGCCCTCCAATGCCTCCAGGCAAAACAACGTTTCCTCCTAATCCCTTGTCGAGACCATGGGTCTTTGCGAAGGTGGGAAGGAGCGTTACCGTACCGCCGTCACCCGTATCGAGGAGAAAAAGTCCACGTGCATTGCTGGCTTCCGCTTCGATGTAAATGTGTTGTCCGTCGCTTAGGAACGGGACCTTTACACCGCCTGCTACGGGCGGTTGGCTGAAGTCCCTAAAAGTGATCGTTTGGGCCGGATAGTCAATCGTTGTGCGAAATTCGGCGAGAAACTCGAAGCCTGCTAGTCCATCTGGAGCATCTTGTTGCCCCTGAGGATTTGCGCCCGGCATAGGACCCACCGTCACTGTCTGGTCTTTCAATTCCGCAACCCCGATCGAAATCTTGTCGGCCTTCGCGTAACCTCCCGTCATGCTGGATTCACCAATACCGCTCAGGTTCACCCCGCCGGAAACCGCTAAACCAAAACGCTTCGCCGATTCAGGAGAGAAATAATTTGCAGCGCCCGTATCAAAAACGAGTTTGGCATCAACACCTGACACTTTGGCCCGAACCAATATGTGAGATCGATGCGAACCTATGAACGTAAATGGGACCGGCGCATTACTTCCGGACAACAGATGGCCGCGAGGCACAGCCACGGGACGCGCCAGCGTACTGGGATCAACCTTGTTTTGCAAGCGCACGCGCTGTACTTCAAGAACAATGGTTTCACCAACACTATCTCTCTGTACTTGATGAAACGGAAATTTCACTTTCCCCACAGGCCGCCAATCACTGTACGTGATGGTTAGTGGTCCGCCATTAGTCTCTACGACGGCCTGAGTTACTAGATGGCTCTTCACGTCGAAGGATACCCCGACTTCGCTGCAACCGGTTGGGTGGTAATGCGCAATAAGTAGCCCGTTCTGGCTGGGCTCATTACTCAAGGCCTTCTCTGTTCTCCATCCGGCCCTGTCCAGAAAAGTCTGAGATCGCGCATCTTCGACAAATGCAGGCAAATCAACAAAAGATACGATTCCGTTTTGAGAAGACCAGGCAGTGCCATCGAATCCGCTCATTTGCTTCATCGGACCTGTTTCTACATCCATGCGGGTATATCCGGTCTTCCAATCCATCGTCTTCTTGAATGTTCCAGGTGCTCCGCCCTGCGTTATCGTTCCGTCCATCTCGACCGCAGCGACTGCGTCCCATGCAGAGCCGCCGGTCGCCAGCCATTCCGCTTGCGCCGCTTGGCTTGCTTGAACATCATTTTTCTCAGCGGGTTGAGCAACCGTCGCCAGCGTACTGATCAAAATAAATACTGAGAGCACAAAAAGCTTTTGGCCCGGGATTGAGGTAGAGATCTCTCGGAGTAACATTTGTTCTCCTTAGCAGGAGTGGTTCATTCAAGCCCGATCCTGGCTTGAGTGAGGCAAGTTCAGGGCTGGGTTGCACGCGACCGAAAGATTGGGCTGACGATTTTTCAAACAACCCCACACAACGAACATCGCGTTGTGTTTGCCACCACCTGGCTAACTGCCAATTGCCAAATGCTAATTGCTGCTTCTCTCGCTGACCCTGATCCGGTTCTGCCAGTGAGACCATACGAACCAGATGACGCCGATTGCGAGAGCGGCTCCGATGACGATGTCGAATTTGTGGAAATACTGACCCATCGTGCGCCAGTTCTCGCCGAGTTTCATCCCAAACCACGCTAATGCGAAGCACCAAGGCCACGATCCGAGAAACGTATAGATATGAAACTTGCCGCGCGGCATGCGCGTGACACCGGCAGGCAACGCGATGAAAGTGCGAATTACCGGCAGCAGGCGGGCGACGAATACCGCGGCGTGTCCCCATCGAAGGAAAAAGCGATCGGCCCAGTCGAGTTCGCGGCGGCCCATCAAGATCCAGCGGCCGTAGCGCTCGACCAGCGGGCGCCCGCCGAAGTATCCGATTTCGTATGCGATCAGCGAGCCGAGGTTGCAACCGATGGCGCCAGCCGTTGCGACCCACACCAGCTTCATCGTTCCTTCATAGACCAGGTAGCCGGCGAACGGCATGATCAGTTCCGAAGGCAGCGGAATGCAAGCAGACTCGATTGCCATGAGGATGGCAATGCCGGCATAACCCGTCGACGCGACCAGGGTCTTGATGAAGAAGAATAGGACGCCGAGGATTTTTTCAGTCATGCGAACCGGACGATCGGGTCATTGAGCGATCGGGCCATTTAAGCATTGAGCCATTGGATCATCGGGACATCGAAAACCTCGTTCGTCCAATGATCCGATGTTCCGATCACTCAACGAACCGACCTAAAACGCCCCTTCCTGGGTGAAACTGAAGCCTGGTAGCGAGATGCCGTCGGCGGACTTCGTCACCTTCACGCGCACGGTGGGCGCGTCGGGCGCGGTCACCTCGGCGGGTCGCAGCACTGCGTACTGGGTGAAGACTTCGCTGTAGACCTTTGTGACAAGGTAGTCCTGTCCGCTCTGGTCCTGACGCCACACCTGTCCGATCTGAATATTCTTCACTGCCACGGTAGTGTCCTTTGAGTTCAGAGTACTCATCGCGCGGAGCCGCCGTCAATTGCCGACTAGTTACCTTTGGGCGAGGGCATCGGCGCTTTGCTACCATCACTGGAGACCGATCCCAGGAGAAGCCATGGCACGCGGAAACATGCCGCGACAACCGAGTCGCAGTGGACGCCAGGAAGGTGTACGAAAAGCATCTCGCACACTGCTTAAGAAGTCGCCGGCTCCAAGTCGGCCTCGCACAACCGCGAAGAAGGGTCCTAAGTCGTCGTCGGCAGCCAAATCGCGCTACAACCCGATCGCGCCCGAGCGCATACGGGCGATCATCGCCGGCCTTGACCAGATGTATCCGGGCGTGACTTGCGCGCTCACGCATCGCAATGCCTGGGAATTGCTGGTGGCCACGATCCTCTCCGCGCAATGCACCGACGTGCGGGTGAACATAGTCACCCCGGTGCTGTTCGAAAAATATCCGACCGTTCAACATTTCGCGGCGCTGCAGCCGGAAGAGCTGGAGCCGGATATCCGGTCGACTGGATTCTTCAGGAACAAGTCGAAATCACTGGTGGGCGCGGCGAAGAAGATTGTCGCCGATTTTGGTGGCGAGGTTCCGCAGACCATGGATGAGCTGCTGACGATTCCCGGCGTCGCACGTAAGACCGCAAACGTCGTGCTGGGCACGTGGTTCAAGAAGAACGACGGCGTGGTAGTGGACACGCACGTGACGCGGATCGCGCGTCGGCTCGAACTTACGAAGCATGAGGATGCACCAAGGATCGAACAGGATTTAATGCAGGTCGTTCCACGCGAGCGATGGACTGATTTCTCCCACGAAGTGATCTGGCACGGGCGGAAATTGTGCATCGCGCGGAAACCGAAATGCTCCGATTGTGCGATTGAGAAACTGTGCCATGCGGCGGACAAAACTTGGTCGACGGTGGAGATACACGGTGCGGCGAAGCCGTAGGTGGGTCGCTGGTCGTTGGAAAAACCTCAGCGGCTAAAGCCGCTCTGCCAGATAAGCACAGTGAACGCAGCGCTGAAGCGCTGCGCCACCCAAAATCA
>Ga0126381_100009070_pt1 | contig 11159 bp, 8 predicted proteins | sample PanSoiMetPlot_28_FD_96465 | JGI IMG/M metagenome (GOLD analysis project Ga0126381, IMG submission 96465) | Tropical forest soil microbial communities from Panama - MetaG Plot_28 | ecosystem: Environmental > Terrestrial > Soil > Tropical forest > Bulk soil | place: Panama | collected 2016-02-17
CTTCTGCTGGGCGCGGCAGGGGATGTAGTAGTTCAAATCCAGCCGGGCAATGGCTTCCTGCGATCCCGTGGTCTCGTGCGGCACCTGATGGGTGTTTTCGAAGAACATGTGCCGAGCCGGCTCAGGCCGCGGCGCATGTAGAAACGTCAGGTCAAGCTTCGCCATCGGGCTCATGCCGACCGATTTCGACAGCACGAATTCTTCGTTCTCCTCGCCTGCGTGGAGGAAGATCGCGATCCGGTCCACAGCCAGCGTGCGCGAAAGCCGGTCAACGACGGAGGAGAGCAGTGCGTTCAAATCCGTTTCCGAACTCAGTTCGCGCCCGAACTCGATCAGCGTGCGCCGGTAGTCATACACGGTCCGATAGAACAGATGATCAACGCGGTCTTGAATCCACTTGCGCACCGGGTCGAAAAGCAAAGCCGTCACGACTACGGCGAGGATTAATCCAATCGGCCCAGTGTTAGGTTGCTGCCGGTGAACCGCCGTTGCTATACCAGCCACCAGCCCGAAATACAATCCCACCACGGCGGCTGCCGCGAGCGTGTACACCACGCCGCGCTTGAAGATCAGATCCACGTCCATCAGGCGGTAGCGGAAGATCGCGTAGCCAAACGTCAGGGGAAGCAAGCCGAGCGACAACACCGACAGCTTCATGGCGGTGTCGGGCAGCGTGCCGAGCAGATAAGGCACCACGTAGAAGAGCGTGTAAGGAACGACTGCCAGAATGGTTCCGCGCGTAACCCACTTCAACTGCTGCCGCAGAATAATCGTGCTCGCGCGCCGGTAGCTGTACCACAGGACGGCGGCTGCGATGATAAACAGCACCGCGCCGTACGCCATCTCCTGGCGATCCATATCCCAGCGCAGCGCGCCGCTGGCTTGCGCCAGCCGCAAAGCAATGACGTGCCTTACCAGAAGGATTGCCCCGGGCACGTAGGCCAACACCAGCAACCACGGCCGCTGCCGGACAAATTGCCGACGCTCCGGGAATGTCAGAACAAAATGGAGGAATAACGCCGGCTGCAGCACCCAAGCCACGATGTTGCTCCAGTAGACCTCCCAGTCAAACGGATCGAGCTTGCCGGTGTATTTGAATGAGTACGCAATGAATGAGACCAGGCAGAAGATATAGAAGTGAGTCGAGCCGGTTGCCGTCCAGCGGCGCAACAACACATACAGCCCAATGCAGAGATAGATCAGCGCGATTAGGCGCAGCCAGTTGTTGAGGGATCGGTCCGCGGGGACAAGAATGACGTTCGAATCGAGCGTGACGGAGTGCCGGACCAGAGAATAGGCCGCTTTCGACCAAACTCCAGTGTGGTAAAGCTGCCGCACCAGCCCAGAAGTGTTCTTGATTTCCTGCCCATTGACCGAAACCAGCCGATCATCGACCTTGATTCCGGCGCGCGCTCCGGGACCGTTCGGGTCAATACGGTCGGCGATCAAGCTCCCATCGTGCTCGACCCACCAGACGCCATCGTCGGGTACCGCAGTCTGGCTCTCTTTTTGGAAATTGATTGCCGCGAAGACGACGGCCGCGATCGTTAAGAGGGACAATAGAACTGCAACAAACCGTGATTGGCTCTCCCGATTCATCGACTTAGCGACTGTCCCTAGACCCTTGTTCGGCGGCGGAGGAGTGGAAACCAACCCCCTGTTCTCAATGAGCAACTTCGCTGCCACCCGGTGCCCCAATCTAGAACCGCTAAGTCCCGTAGATAAAAACAGTTCCGAAATTATAGATGCATTTTCGAACGCCGGATATGCCTTTTGGGATGATTCTGTGAGATTTTGTAGCTAGAAACCCAGCCGACGGTTCAAAACTACGGCGGATGGATTCTGATATACGATTTATAGATTCGAATCTACAGGCGAAGGTGCCCGAGATTTGAAGGTTGTCGTCGGTGTTTGGCCCTCCCCCCTTACTTTTTTCGCATCTCGGCGGGTTCGTCGTCCCAGTCGAACGACAATGCTCGCGCCGTCGTCTCGATGGGCTCAATCTGAGGGATATCTTCGGCCACAGAGGTCCCGAGTTCGGTGAACTTCCTCGCCGAAACCAGCACCCGGCTCTCCAAGGATCCCACGGCCTTGTTGTAGGAATCGACGGCCCGATCCAGATTTGCGCCGACGGACGTAATGTGTCCGGCAAGCAGCCGCAACCGGTCGTGCAGTTCTTTTCCCAGCGTGCTGATCTCCTGCGCATTGCGTGCCAGCTTTTCCTGGTTCCATCCGTACGCCACTGCCTTAAGCAACGCAATCAGGGTCGTGGGTGAGGCCGGAATTACACGGTTGGAGACTCCATGCTCGATCAATCCGGTATCCTGCTCAAGCGCCGCACTGAAAAAAGTCTCGCCGGGAAGGAACATCACCACGAACTCTGGCGTTGCCTCGAATTGCTCCCAATAGCTTTTTTCCGAGAGTTTCTTCATGTGCTCGCGCACCTGGCGTGCATGGTTGGCCAGGCTCACCCGCCGCGCCTCTTCATCGGTCGTCTCAAATGCCTCGAGAAATGCCTGCAGGGGCGTCTTGGCGTCTACTACCACGCTCTTTCCGCCGGGTAACTTGACGACGAGATCGGGCCGGAACCGGCCACTCTCGCCGAAGATGGTCTCCTGCTCGGCAAAATCACAGTAGGGAACCATCCCGGCGATCTCCACCACTCGACGCAGTTGAATCTCACCCCATCGCCCGCGCACATTCGGAGTGCGCAGCGCCCGCACCAGATTTCCCGTCTCCGACTCCAGATTCTTCTGCGTGGCGATCAACGACTGCACCTGCGCCCGCAGATCGCCATACGCCTGGCCGCGCGCGACCTCCATCTGCTGAATCTGGGCGTCGACTTTGCCGAGCGATTCGCGCACCGGCGCGACCAGATCCGCCACCGCTTTCTGGCGGGCATCCAAATCACCTTTTGCCTCGCTTTGGAATCGCTTCAAGGTTTCTTGTGCAACTTGTAGGAAAGAAGCGTTGTTATTCTTGAGCGCGTCTGCCGCAAGCGCCTTGAAGGCATTCTGCAGGTCTTCTGCGGCGCGGTCCCCGGCTTTGGCTAATAATTCGATCTTTTCGTTGCTGGTCTTTCGTTCTGATTCCAGAGCAGATTCTAATCTTGCGCGGCTCTCCACCAGCTTGCGCTGATCCTCCAAAAGCCGCGCCAGTTCGGCCTTTTGGGAAGTTAATTCCTTGTCCGTCAACGCCAAACGAGCTTGCAACGCGGCCGTCCGCGAGCGCAGAGCCAGCCAAGCAAGAACGCTGCCAAACAACAGGCCAATGACCCCACTGATCCCTAGTTCCATAGACGCAGGTAACTACTGCTCACCTCTCTCATCCCCTAGCCTAGCACCAGCAACAAACTCTGGGCTGTGTACGGTTCTCAAGCGGTACCCGCTTGAGCAACCACGATCCCTCCCAGGATCTGGTCGGTCAAGGCAAAATCGGATGCATAGAGCCGCTAAACTATTGCTCGCATTCGTGTTCGGCACCGGTGTTGCCACCGTACACCCTGCCGTCCGCCTGATGGCATCCGCGTCCGGCACCCCTGCTGCTCCTCAGAATGCCCAGAAAGCCACACTGAAAACGGCCTCGGCCACCACCCCCGACATTCCCTTCGACCATGAGCCCCAAGCCGAACAGCAACTGCTAGCACTCGCCAATGAGGCGCGCCACCGGGCTGGTACACCGCCGTTGCAACTCGACGCGGGGCTCAGTGAAGCCGCCCGCATCCACGCGCAAACCATGCTCGAAGCGGGTCAGCTATCGCATCGGTTTGCGGGCGAGGCCACGCTCCCCCAGCGCCTCGCGGCCACGACGAATCTCCAGCTCGATCAAGCCGGAGAAAACGTCGCCCTCGACTATGACGCCGAGCACGGCCACGAACATCTCATGCTGTCGCCGCCGCACCGCGCGAACTTGCTCAACCCGGCATTTAACGTGATCGGGCTGGGCGTAGTTCGTAGCGGAGACCGCCTCTACATCGTGCAAGATTTCGGCCATGCCCTCCCCACGTATTCCCCCGACGAAGTGAAAGCGCGCATATCAGCGTCAGTCAGCCAACTGCGCCGCCGCGCCGGACAACCCGAACTCCCACGCCGCGACCTGCTCAACGCCGATGCCGCCGCATGCTCGATGGCGCAAGCCGACAAACTCGCAACCGCCACAGTCCGCAAGTTGGCGGAACAGGCGACGGTGCTCACCTACACCAGCCTCCGTCCTGAGTCGCTGCCGAATCGTACCGTGCACGCCATCTCGAGCCGCAATCTGCACAGTTTCTCTGTCGGAGCTTGCTACCGCCGCACGGAAACATATCCTACAGGTGTGTACTGGATTGTTTTGTCGTTCGAGTGAGGGAACGTCAAGCGGGCGTTGATCCTGAGGCAGCCCACCACGGGATGCCCATCACTGCTTGTACGGCACCGCATAGTGCGATGCGATGATCAGCCACTTCCCGCCCTTCTTCATCCATACGTCGGTGAATCGGTCATGGTAGTCATAGGGCTGGCCTTTGTTATCTCCGCGCTCGTGATAGACCCCTGTTACCACCGCAGTCTCGCCATGAAGGTGGATTTTCATCTCGGGCATTTCCACCAGATCCACGCGGGTTGAAGACGTCGCACTGTAACTCAGATATCCCGTCTTGCTGTAGGTGCTCCCATCCTCGAAGGTGATGACGAAATCGTTGTCGAGAAGCGAGCCGAAAACTTCGACCTGCCGCTGTTTGTAAGCCGCCATCAATCTGAATTCCAACTCCCGCACCGTATCTGCTTCTGATTTCTGCTGGCCCAGCAAGCCGAGTGGCAAGACGGCCAAGATGCAGATCCAGAGCGAACCCATGGTTTTCAGCATGTTCTCTATGTCTCACAGTTATGCTGCGTCCGCAAGTTACCGCAAGATTCCATATCTTTTCGGTTCTTCAACGGATCCGGCTGTGTACTTTGCAAAGAACGATAAAAGTCGTGGCTTTTTCTTGTCCTTAAGCCAAGCTACAATAGCGTTGCCAGTCTGGCCATGCCGCCCGGGATCCGCCGGCGCGGCCGCTCTCCCGCTGGCGATTTCAAAATCTTCTGTGCGACGCACTTCGGAGACTGTAGCTATGTTTCGCCCCGGGACCCACTTCTTCGCTCCAGGAAAATTTGTTCCAGCCGCAGTTCTACTGCTGAGTGCTACGTTTGCCGCCGCGCAACATCACGGTGGACATGGCGTCACCGTCGGCACTACAGAAATGAGCCGCCCCGATGGAGTGGACGAAAAAGACACTCTGAAAGATTTCCACCACGCTCTCGCCGTGCAGGCCAGGACCGAACAGATTGCCGAGTTTCAGCAGATGGTGAAGAGTACGAGCGATGCGCAGGACAAGCTGCACGCCTTCGCCAAGGCCCCCGACCAGCCCGGCCGGGGTGCGGTAACGACCCTGGATCAGAGCCTCGAGGAAGCGCGCACGCGCAATAAGAAATTCCAGGAGGGATTCTCCGAATCGCAAAAATCCGGACTCAAAGAAATCACCAGGCGCCTTGATAAATCCGACTCCGACCTCGATCAGGAGACCAAGCGCTTCGACCAGTCGGTGCAGTCCGAGTCCGCCACATCAGAACTTTCCGCACACGCGGAAAGTCTGGACAAAGCGCTTGCCAACTTCTCAAATGAGCAGCTCGCCTTGGGCCGCGAAATGGGTATCACGCTTGCCAGCGGCCGGGATGTCACCTTCAATCTCCCCAAAGTCAGGAACCACGCCACGATCGGGGCTCGAATCATGGCCGTCGATGTCTCCGGACTGCTCTCTCAAACTGCAGCGGAGGCCGAACAGCGCACCTTCCGGCTGGAAGCCATCGCGGATTTATCGGAACTGCAGCGATCCATTACCGAGATCCTGAACTCGCAGCTGGTTTCGAATCGATGCGGCTCGCGCCTGGCCGTGCGCCGTGCCACGATCGTGGCCGCAAGCCCCGCCAGTTCTCTGGTTCTGCAACTGCACTACGAGCGCTGGTCGTGCCTGCGGCTCTCCGGCCAGAGCTCGGCGACCGAGTTGGCCGAAAGCGACGGCACAGTGGAAATCAAATTGACTCCCGCGGCTGGCGAATCCAACGCCTTACGGGTCACCTCCGAATTCAAGCGCATCGACGCCCCCGGGGTAATGGCCGACGACCTCCGCTCCGGCGATCTCGGCGACACACTCCGCGAGAAGGTTTCCTCTGTCGTGCTCTCAGCTTTGCAGGCTGGCGCCGACTTCAAGTCCACGCTGCCCGGCGCATTGCAGAATGGCGTCACGCTGAAAAACGCTAAGTTCGAGGATCCGAGCAATTCGGGACTGAAAGCCGTCCTGCAAGGCCAGGTTCGCCTCTCGAACGAGCAGGTCAATCTGCTGGCCAGCCAGCTGAACCAGACCTTGTCAGCACAGGGAGCTCAAGTAGCGGCACCAGCGGTTGCCGTCCCAGCACCGCAAAGGAAGTAAACCTACCCCAAACTTCTTAATCTGCGGGTCGGCCGGCCTCCCCCACGCTGCCGGCGAACAGCAGATTCCTCGCCGGCTAAACGCCGGCTCGGAATGACAAAGTTGATGGTTGGGCCACTCGCCCCTCCGCCATGCTACTCTTGGCTCGCCCTCCGTCGGGGATTCCGCATGGGAATCCAGAGCGCAACTCCGGTCATCTGAGACTCATTTGAATACGATCCGCATCGGCACTGCCGGATGGTCCTACAAAGATTGGGACGGAATCTTCTACCCCTCGGGCCTGCAGCATAAGAAGATTCATCCGCTCGAATATCTCGCGCGCTTTTTCGACACCGTCGAGATCAACACCAGCTTCTACGGACCATTGAAAGCGGAGCACGCCAAGCTGTGGTGCCGCAGGGTGTCGGTGGTGAACCCGAATTTTCTCTTCACGGCGAAACTCTATCGGGCGTTCACCCACTCGCCTATCGCGGTGATGGAACCCACGTCCGCTGCGACCATTCGCCCGACCGACGACGACGAGATCAGAACCCGCGAAGGTCTCGACGCTCTGGCCAACGAAGGACGACTCGGCGCGCTGTTGATCCAGTTTCCGATCTCGTTCAAGAACACATCTCTCAACCGCGAATACCTGGAGCGGCTGCTGCGCCAGTTCATTGAATACCCGCGCGTGGTGGAAGTACGCGACTCGAGTTGGAACAATCCGGAAACGATCGCATTGTTCGCGCAAAGAGAGGTCGCCTTCTGCAACATCGACCAGCCCGTGCTTGGCAAATCGCTTGCTCCGACCGAACTTGTCACCGCCCCCATCGCCTACGTCCGGCTTCACGGACGCAACTACAGCGAGTGGTTCGATTCCGACAACCGCAACGACCGCTACAACTATCTTTATAAGGAGCGCGAACTCGAAGGTTGGAAAGACCGTATCGAAAATGTCGCCGAAAAGGCGCAGACGACGTATGTGATCACCAACAATCACTTCGAAAGCAAAGCCGGAGTGAACGCGATCGAACTAAGGTCTATGATTTCCGGCAAGCGAGTTGCAGCACCGCCCACGCTGCTTCAGAAATATCCCGATCTAAGAAGGTTTGCCGACCCGCTGGATGATTTCCAGCCCGGCTCGGGCCCCCAAATGCCGCTTCTCGCTTGAGTTTCCCGCCTTCGGTGCATTCATCGGCACGTTGGGACAGCGATCAAAACAGTATGCGGTCGAAACTAGCACTATAGATAGTTTCCGAAAATAACCCCGCTGGAAGACCATTTCTGTGTCCATTGGTCGCGTGGCGGAACTTATCGTCGGCAAGCGCCAGAGAGTCGGCGAAAAGGGGAGAGTTGTTAGTGGCGGGCTGCCGCAAGTGGTCCAACCCGAGCCGAGGCTTCAAGGAGTCGACCGTAATGCATATCCAACCCGCGGGTCCGCCAGAAGTTGTACTTCCACTTCATGAAGAGCAGGCGTCGATCACAAAGCAGCAGTTCGTAACAGGCAGGGTCAGGGTATCGCGGGTTACGCACGAACGCGGGCAGTTCTTGAATGAAGCCCTGGTCCGTGAGCAGATTGAGATCGACCGGACCGCAATCGACAAACCGATCGAGGCGATGCCGCCAATCCGCCAGGAAGAGGACGTTATCGTCATTCCAATCGTCGAGGAGATTCTGGTGGTTGAACGGCGTCTGGTTCTCAAGGAAGAAATTCGAGTTCGGCGAGTCCGCACCAGTAAGAACTACGGGGAGCGAGTAACGCTGCGCCGGCAAGAAGCCGTCGTCTCTCGTGACCTGCTCGAACAACCGGCTGCTGCCGGCGCAGCCGAGCCGTCGTTCAACACAAACCAGGCTGGCTAAACAATAAAAGGAGGAACGAATGACCTACGAAAAGCTTGTTGCTGTATACGACACTCTGCCACATGCCGAAAAGGCGGTCAGCGCTCTGAGATCGGCTGGCTACAGACCGGACGATATCAGTATCGTCAGTCAAACGACCTTGGAAGCTACCGGTGCGGACGACATCGAACTCGGCGAACCCGGATTGTGGCGTCGCTTGTTCGGCACGAATGTCCTGGATCGCGACGCCACCGTGTATGGGCGCGCGATTGAGGCCGGCGGCGCCGTACTCAGCGTCCGTGTCCCCCAATCCGAGGTCGCGCGCGTGACCTCACTTCTCGATAAACTCCACCCCGATGTCGCGCCAGGAGCGGTCAACACTACAAAGACGGTTGCACCGGATGTACTTCGTCTTGCAGAACAACAGTTAAACGTCGGCAAGCGCATGGTTCAGGACGGAACGACCCGCATTCGGCGCTTTGTGACCGAGAAGCCGGTCGAAGCCTCAGTGTCTCTGCACGAAGAGCATGCGGAAGTTTTGCGCAGGGCGGTTGCCAATCCGGAGTTCATCTCCGATGTGGACTGGTCCGACAAAATGATCGAAGTTGCCGAATCAGCCGAACGCGCCGTGGTCAGCAAGAGTGCCAGAATTATTGAAGAAGTGGTCATTCGTAAAACCGGCACCGACCATGTGGAAACCATCCGAGACAAGATTCGCCGTCAGCAGATCGATATTGAGCACTTCGACGCAGAAGGCAAAAAGAAGGCCGCTTAAATGGGAAGAAACAGTGTTGGTCCCTGCCGCCTGTTGCGGCAGGGACCACTGCTTTGTGAGCGGCCAACCGCACAGCCCCCGAATATTTTGAACCACTACATTTCGCGCTGGGGGCTATCCCGTTCTTTCTAGTATGAGTTTCTGTCCCTTTTGGCAGTCGCTCCTGCCCTCGTCGACAAATACGATCCCTAAAGAACACAGGACGCCCGAGAGGGACTGACATGGCCGATCGTATGGCCGACTCAGGCGCCGGTAAACGCCATGGTTTATAAACTTGTGAACCCGATCCTCAGTCTCGCGGTTGCTTCCTTACTTACCCTGACCATATCCGCTCAAGACGACGTCCCAACTTTCAAATCCGAAACCAGGAACGCGATCGTGTGGGACGAAGGCTCGCCGGAGTCGGGCATCTCCTCCAAGCTTTGGGATCCATCCACCGGCAACGAGATTCACAAACTGAGTTATGGCGGAATCGTAGTCAGCTCGCGGTTGGGCTACGAGAGAATCAACCCCCAAAGCGCGATTAAGCTTCTCCATTACGTTACGACCATCGCGAATAACACCGACTCCGACGTCTCGGTGCGCTACGGGGGCGCCAGCGTGGATGGCCGCGTAGCTCTGCCGCTCGAACCGACTCCGCGCGGAGTGAGGCTCAGCAAAACCGAGTTCTCAGACGCCTCGGAAACGGGCAAATCCTACTGTTTTCAAACCGGTTTTGTTCCGCGCGAATTCTTCTTCTCGCCCTCCACGCAAAACTTCAGGGTGCGCCCCAGGACGGCAGTCACAATTTCGTTTGTAACCAAGGATCCTCGCACCTCCAATGTTCTGTGCTCGATGGACGGCTGTCGTGTGAAAGGCTCCGCGCGATACTACGTAACTGTCGATCATCGGGACTTCGTTTTCGTCTGGCCCGGTCGCTCGATCGTCTACTGCGGCGAATAATAAGTGAAATACCTCGGTTCTTAATCTTTCCGCCGGGCGCGGCTGGTAGTTTTGACAGTAGCGCGCCAAACTGCGAAACATTTAAATGACCCTCTAAGCCGCCACCTCAGCACGCCAACCGGTAATTTTCACAGTGGTCAGTCAAAGCCTGAAAACGTATTAATTTCAACTCAGAGGCGCAAACCGTTTGAGCCGGTGCTGGCACTCCTGCTAGAGGTCAAACGTCGGTTTTTGGGCAAGCGCGGAGAGGTGATCCCATGAATTCCAGGTTTTCCAAGGGCCTAGCGATACTCGCGCTGGGTAGCGTCTTTGTCTGTGTGAGCCCGAAGGCCAGCGCGCGGGACGTCGTGGTGCCTGCGGGCACCATTCTGCAATGCGTCCTGAACGAGCCGAACTTCTCCACCGCGACCGCCGAAATCGGGGACCCGGTACTATGCCATTTGCGGGACGTTACCGAATTCGGTCAAACGACTTTTCCGCGCGGCAGTTACCTGGCTGGACATCTCGAATCGGCCAAGGATCCCGGCCACTTTTTCGGCAAAGGCAATATGAGACTGCAGTTCGACCGCGTCGGTCTCCCCAGCGGTGACTTTCCCCTGAATGCAAAAGTCATTGCAGTCCGAGGCTACAGGGTCGACCGCGAAGGCAAAATCGACGGCAAAGGACATGCCAAACGCGATGTCGCCGAGTGGATCCTGCCTCCTCTCTGGCCATGGAAAGTGGTCAGTCTGCCTGCCCGCGGACCCCGCCCCCGGCTGAAGGGCGAGACTTCGATCAGCTTGCGCCTGATGGATGATGTCCTGATCCCACAGGTCAGTCAGAACAACAGCCGACAATCACGCTTCTTCCAGCGGCAATCATTCCAACTGCCGACGCGCGACGTGCCTGCACCCATCGTCCGTGGCGCTCCGGCACGCCAGAAGTGTCCTCAGCCTTACGGACCGGAATGGCATTTCTTCGGTCAGCCGAAATGTCAGTCGTTCGGCGATTCCGAACATTCTGTCGTGGTTTGTGGAGCGCCCGCAACGGATCGAAGCGCCGTCGAGACTCCAACCACCTCGTACGCGGCCTATACCTCAGGTCCAGCGCCGTCGCCCACCGCCGACCTTCCGACCGGTGTCCCGCTCTTTGTTATGAAAACGGGCATGATGCTCGTGCTGGACGACTATGCCTATCAGA
>Ga0126381_100009071_pt1 | contig 11158 bp, 6 predicted proteins | sample PanSoiMetPlot_28_FD_96465 | JGI IMG/M metagenome (GOLD analysis project Ga0126381, IMG submission 96465) | Tropical forest soil microbial communities from Panama - MetaG Plot_28 | ecosystem: Environmental > Terrestrial > Soil > Tropical forest > Bulk soil | place: Panama | collected 2016-02-17
AGGTTCGCGTCAAGCGAGGGCTGCTGGAACACGATGCCGACCTCGCGGCGGACCCGGGCCTGGTCCGCGACCACGTCAAATCCCGCGATGCGGGCAATGCCCGCGGTAGGCGCGATGGTCGTGGTGAGGATCGAGGCCGTGGTGGTCTTGCCTGCACCGTTCGGGCCGAGCAGGCAGAACAGCGCGCCCTCGGTCACCTCGAACGAGACGCCGCCAAGCGCGTTACCCGTGGCGCCCCGATAGCGCTTGACTAGCCCGCTGACCTCGATGACCGGCTTTCCCTGCCCCGGCCCCGGCTCAGCGTGCGGCACTGTTGCCGCGCAGCCGGAGGTACCGGGTGCCGGGGCCGTGCCGTTCGGCCGCTGACGCCAGCAGCCGGGCGGCGCGGCGCACCACTCCGGGCGCGACCGGCGCGGCTACCTCGGCTTCGAAGTCACGCATGAACAGCGCCATGTCAGCGAGCCTGGGCAGCGTGCGGCCTGACGCGTGCTGTTCTTGGGCAAGCGCGGCCGCGGTTTCCAGCAGGTCCGCCATGCGAAGCGCGGGCGAGGTCCGCACCTCGACCCTGGTGGGCACCGGGCCCGGGTTGGCGAAGTGGTGCGACTTGCCGGGCGCCACCACCACCGTCTCCCCGGGTTCCGCGAGCAGCCTCCGCCAGCCGACCCGGAACCGCATGCGGCCCTCGGTGACCGTGAACCTCTCCTCCTGCCTGGGATGGGCGTGGCTGGACGGGACCCGGCCGCCCGGCGCGAGCAGCAGTTCCCACACCAGCACGTCGCCGTCCGTGTCGGTCTTCAGGATCGTGATCCGCTCGCCGCTGAGCGGGTTGACTATCTGCGGCCGACCTCTCGACGCCACCATGCCGTCTCCCCCGGTCTTGAGTATCTCGTATCGGGCCTCGCCAGCATCGGCCGGGCGGATCGGCCGCGTCGTCGGCCGGTCGGCGTGGTTTCCGTCACCCCTCGTGGTAGACGGCCGGCCTGGGCATCAGCCGCTCGGAGTACCTGGCTCCGGCAGACGACCCCCAGGGGACGATGCTGTCCGGATCCAGGCTGACGTACTGTCGGAACAGCTATGGTCAAGTTGTTCACTAGCAGATACCGCCCGTGGCCCGCGGCCGCCGCCGTCCTGCGCGGGCCCGCGGTCGCCGCGCCAGGCCTGCCTGACCGGCGATGGCTGGTGGACGCGGGGATCGCGACCGTGGTGACCGGCGTCTCGCTAGCGGGTTCCGCTGCCACGTCGTGGCACCCGCATGGCCTGCCGGTGAACCTTGCGGGCTTCCTGCTGGTCACCTTGGGCGGGGCAGCGCTGATCGCCCGACGGCGGTATCCGGGAACGGTGCTCGGCGTGACGCTGGTGCTCGCACTGCTGGCGCAGTCGCTCGGGCACGCCCATATGGGCTGGCTGGCGGTGATCGTCGCGTTCTTCGCCGCAGTGCGGGCCAGGCGGCGGGCGGCGGTGATCAGCTCGCTGGTCATCGGATACCTGGCGTCGGTATGGCCGCCCTGGCTGATCGGTAGCCCCGGGCACACCCAGGTTGCGTCCGCGCTTGACTTGCTGTGCGGCCTGCTGGTGCTGCTGAGCGCGGCGGAGCTGGTGCGCGCCGCGGCACAGCGGCGGCTGGCCGCCCAGCGCATCCGAGAGCAGGAACTGCTGCGGCTGGCAAGCGAGGAACGGATGCGGATCGCCAGGGACCTGCACGACGTGGTGGCGCACAACATCTCGGTGATCAACGTCCAGGCCAACACCGCATTGCACCTGGCCCGCCGGCAACCAGAGGTTGCCCAGCAGGCGCTGGCCACCATCAACGACGTGAGCAGGCAAGCGCTCGCCGAGCTGCGTTCGGTGCTCGGCGTTCTGCGCGCCGACGGCGCGGCGCCGCGCGAGCCGGCTCCCGGTCTTGGAGAACTGGGCACGCTGGTCGGTAACATGGCCGCGGCCGGGCTGAAGGTCGAGCTTGAGACGGAGGGCAGTCCCGCCCCGCTGCCCGCGAGCGTGGAAGTGGCCGCGTACCGGATCATCCGGGAGGCGCTTACCAACAGCGCCAGGCATTCAGGCGCCGCACGGGCCACCGTCCGGGTGCGGTACCGCGGCAGCGAGGTGGAGATTGAGGTGGAAGACAAGGGAACGACCGGTCCCAGGCCGCCCCGGCCCGCCGGGACCGGCAGCGGGATCGCCGGGATGACCGACCGGGCCCAGGCGCTCGGCGGCCGGCTCACGGCCGGGCCCAGGTCCGGCGGTGGGTTCCTGGTCACGGCGGTGCTGCCGATCAGCGGGGGCGAGCGATGATCCGGGTCGTCCTCGCCGACGACCAGGAACTGGTCAGGTCCGGGTTCGCCGCGCTGCTGCGGGCCGAGGACGGCATCGAGGTGGTCGGCGAGGCGGCCGACGGCCTGGAAGCGGTCGGTATGGCCGTCCGCACCCGGCCGGACGTGATCTTGATGGACATCCGAATGCCCGGTCTCGACGGCATCGAGGCCACCCGGCGAATCGCCGCACGCGAGGAACTCGCCGGGACGCACGTGATCATCCTGACCACCTTCGACCTCGATGAGTATGTGTTCGAGGCGATCCGGGCCGGCGCGGCGGGATTCCTGGTCAAGGACACCAACGCCGCCGAACTGTTGCGCGCGGTCCGGGTCGTCGCGAGCGGTGAAGCGCTCCTGTCGCCGGGCGTGACCCGGCGGCTGATCTCCGAGTTCGCCGCCCGTACCCGCGCCGTCCGCCCGGTTCCCGGCGTCAAGGAGCTGACCCAGCGGGAACGCGAAGTAGTCGCGTTGGCGGCCGAAGGGCTGTCCAACGAGGAGATCGCGGACAAGCTGTACATGAGCCGGTCCACCGCCAAGACCCACGCCACCAGGGCGATGGCCAAGCTCGGCGCCCGCGACCGTGCGCAGCTCGTCGTGCTCGCCTACCACGCTGGCCTGGCCAGGCCCGGCTGGAGCCAGTGATTAATTTCATGAGCTGATCTGCGACGGTGGTCAGGCCAGCCTTGCCGGCTTCCACGATGCCAACGCGCATGAATCTCACCCTTCCTGGCGCCGCGGCTGATGCGGCGACCTTCCGGACTTGGTTCTTGATCGATGGTCCTGCCGGAAGCTTGGTTGATGGCCGTCGCGTGGCGGTCAGCCAGGGCCGGCGAAAGAGGCTTCATCGGGCCGGCTCGCTGAGCGGCTCGCCGAGCCGGGGTGCGCGCATGCGAGCCAGGCTGTCCAGCTTGTGCACGCGCTCGTCGTGGCCGATCTGTCGGAACAGGTCCGCCAGGCAGGTATGACGGCCATACTGTGCGGCGTAGGTGCCGGGATCGGGCTGGCGCTCCAGCTCGGGATGGGCGGCGACGTAGGCCATGTACTCGTGCTCGGCGTGATCCTCGAAAGCGGCGTTGAGCTGGTAGCTGGCCTGTGGCCGGATCACCAGCAGCAGCCAGGACACGTGGTAGTAGAAAAACGCGATCAGCCACGGCGCCAGCCGGTGCAGTAGCAGCGACTGCCGCAGGCCGCTGCGCTGCAGGAGGTCCTGCAGGATCAGCAGGTGCCACTGCTCGTTGTCCTGCTCGGCGCGGGTGGTCACGATGCAGTCGAATACGCGCGTCGCCAGCGCGGAGCGGCCCCGGTGACGGGCCAGGACCAGGTAGCCGACCCGTTCCCATGCCTGGTAGGGCACTCGGGCGATGAACTCGAGCATGGCGAATTTCACGATGCCCGGTTCGGCGCCATAGGCGAGGTCGGTGGTCCGGAATAGCAGCCGGGCCAGCAGGCTGTAGTGCAGCGGGGGCGCGTCCAGGGTCTGCGCCTGCGCGGCCCGCAGCTCAGCAGGCGCCAGCTTGGGCGGTCCGGCCGGTGCCTCGGGCCGGCCGGTCAGTTCTGTGGCGGACATGGGCTCTCCTTCTTCCTATTCATCTGCGCTCGTTCCGTTCGCATCGATCCTGCGGGCGTGCGCTGCTGTGTGTCGTCGCCTGAACGGGCACATCCCGGTACGCCGTCGCGGCAGCCGCCGGGGCCAGGGCTACGCCTGACGTCTCATCGGGCCGCCGGACGGTCCCGCACTGCCGGGACCTGCGGCGCCCTCGCCGGTCCCGGCCAGTCACCCGCGTGCGGTACATGCGCACGGCAAGGGGTCGTCCAGGGGTGTAGGCGGAGTGGTCCGCAGGGCCGACGACACGGTCGCCCGGCGTCCGCCAGCGTGGCCGCATGCTTGACGTTGAGCGTGCGGACAGGCCCGGCCGGCCGGCGGCGCACCCGGGTCCTTTCCCGTTGCTGTTCTTGATCGCTGATACTGGCGGCGGGCACCGCGCCGCCGCGGCGGCGGTCGCCGGCGCCCTGGAACGCGGCTACCCAGGCAGGTACGCCCCGGTGTTGTGCGACCCGCTGGCCGGGCCCGCCGCGCCGAGACTGCTGCGCCTGATCACCCGGGCCTACGGGCCAGTGGTGCGGCTGGCGCCGTGGCTGTGGGGCGTCATCTATCACGCCACCGATTCCCGCCTGGCCGCCTGGCTGCTGCGGCGGGCCCTGCTGACCGTGGCCGGCCGGCCGCTGGCTGATGCTCTCGCCGCGGTGCGGCCGGCCGCTGTGGTGTCGTTTCATCCGCTCGCCGGCCAGATGGCGGGACGGGCATGGCTGGACCAGACGCCGGCCGGCCGCACGGCTGCGCTGGTGGCGGTGATCACCGATCTCGGCGTGCCGCACGCCACGTGGCGGGCAGATGACGCTGACCGGGTGGTGACACCCGCCGGCGGGCCCGCCCGGGGGCGGACGATCCGGGCCGGACGCGCGCCGGGCGCCGCGGACGAGATCGTCCTGACCGGCCTGCCGGTTGGCCACGGGTTCCGGCCCGGCCCGGCCACCCAGGCGGAGCGCGGAGAGCTGCGCCGTTCTGTAGGGCAGCGGGAGTCCGCCTTTCTGGTCGTCCTGACCGGTGGCGGGGAGGGCGCCGGGCGGCTGGGCCGCCATGCCGCGGCGGTCCTCCGCGCGCTGCCGGATGTCGACCTGGTGGTGATCTGCGGCCGGAACACTCGCTTGCATCGCCGGCTGGCCCGGCTGGCGGCCCGTTCGGACGGGCGGTTGACCGTGCTTGGCTTCGTTCCGGACATGGCGGCGTGGTTGCGCTGTGCGGACCTGGTGGTGAGCAAGGCCGGTCCGGGCACGATCGCCGAGGCCGCCTGCTGCGGCGCGCCGATCCTGCTGATGTCGCATCTGCCCGGCCAGGAACGCGGCGGCGTTCAGCGGGTGACCCGCGCGGGTGCGGGCCGCTACCTGCCGCGGACCAGGCAACTGATCACCGCGATCGGCCAGCTCAAGGAGCATCCCGCCGACCTGGCCGCGATGCGGGCGGCGTCGGCCCGGCTGGGCCGACCCGGCGCGGCTGACCGCCTGGCCGCGATGCTGGATGGCCTGGTCCAGGCGCGGACGGACCGGTCTTTCACGAAGCCCTTGCGGGTGCAGTCGGCGACCAGTTCCGTGACCGCCTGCCCCACTGGGCTTACTGATGCCCGGCCGGGGTGTTGACCAGCAGGTCGAAAGCCAGGCCGCTGGAACCCTCACCTCTGCCGGATCCGCGCAGCGTACTTAGCCAGACCACGACTCTGCCGTCGCGCCAGCGGGTCCGGCGGTACGAGACGGTCAGGCGGGTACCGGACTTGGGGACTTCTTCCTCGTTGATGAAGTACGGGCGGCCGGCGTCGAAGCCCTCGCGGAGCAGGGCTGTTCTCGGGCGGACCGGGGTGCCGTCAACGACGCTGGGCATGGCAGCTCTGCGCAGTTGGATGCTGCGGTTGTCGCCGGGGACGTGGACCGGGATGAACGGGATCCAGTGTTCGGAGATCGAGTTCATCGCCTCATACGCCACGGGCGCGGTCGGCTGGTCGGGGGGTTGGGGTGGGTGTAGCTGCAGGCGGTGGGCGAGGATTTCGGCGGCTACTTCGCTCCCTCGGCGGGACTCGCCGGTTGGGACGCGGACTGTCTGCTCGATGCCCCACACCAGGTTGGCGTTCTCGTCGCGGACCAGGGTCACATCCTCCAGCGCGGGGCCGTCCGCGACCTTGGGGACAGCCGGGGGCAGGAGCAGGCTGAGGTCGGCGGGGACGCCAGTGGAGCCGATGGCGTCCATGGTGAACATGGTCCAGCGTTGCCAGTCCTGGCCGCTACCGGTACCCGCCGGGGTGATCCACAGGCGATGGCCGAAGACGTCCGTTACCGAGAGGCCCTGGATCGTGGCCAGGGCGCCGGACGGGAGGTCGCAGGGCAGTTGGCACCAGTCGTTGCTGTAGACCAGCGCGAATTCCAGGAAGACCAAGCGGGCCAGGTCGGTGCTGTCGGGGCGCACCGCCGCAAAGTTGGTAGTGCCGTCTTCAATGGCCCACCAGCGCGGCAGGGGCATGCCGGAGTAACGGACGAGGGCCGGGAAGACGGTTCGGTTCAGAGCGGGAGCTGCGGGGCCGACGCCGCCGAGAGGCGCGCTGGGATCCACCGAGTACGCGTACCAGTCGAGTTCGCCGCCGGGGTACTCGGGAGCGGTGAGGGTCCTTTCGGTACCGTCCGGGGCGGTCGCCGCTACTGAGAACCGGTGTTCCAGGCGGCGGGGATCCCAGGTGGCATCGCCATCTGTTTGGGTGGTCGCGGAGGATGCGGGCTGATCGATCAGGGCGTCGAACCAACTCACCAGACGGGTGCCAAGTTGGTCCAGTTCGGCCCGGCGCGGGGGCGGGACGTGGTCGAGGTTGTCGGAGGCGTGGCCGCCAGACTTGATGTGCTGGTACAGCAGGTAGCCGTCCATGCGGCGGCCGGCCACGGCCTGGAGGGTGGACCATACGTCAGGGTGGGCGACGCGCGGGGTGTCGGCGTCGGAGGTCGGGTCGGGCAGCGCGATCGGGTATAGCTGGATGTAGTCGTCGCGGAAGTGGCGGAGCGGCGGGGATAGGCCGAGCAGCTTCATCCACCGGCGGCCGATGGCCAGTCTCAGGTCGAACGCTATGGGATCGGCGCCGAACACGAACGGCAGCGAGCGGCGTTCAGCGACGGTCTCCAGTGGACGGTCATCCGGCAGTGGCTCCGGCGTGCCTCCGGCGGGGCGGAACCGGGTAGGCGGGGTGGCGGTTACCGAGTAGGTCGCGGTCACCGGCGTGCCGGCGTCAGAACCGGTGAACTCGCCAAGCTGCCACTGCCGGGTCAGCAGCCACAGTGGATCGCGCACCTCGGCGCGCAGGGCACGGCCAAAGTCCGTGGTCCGCAGCCGGCCCTCCAGCCGGTTCCACACGCCGACCGTTGGCCGGTCCCGGTTGAGCAGCGCACTGGCCAGGTCGACGATGCGCGGTTCGGTCATGATCGGTCTCCCGGGCGGTAGCACGGCGCGGGCAGGGGGGCGGGGGGCTGGGATTGGCCCGGCTCAGGCATGAGTGGCCTTCCAGCGCAGGTTGGCCACGGCCAGGTCCGTGCTGATCGTGATCGGCTGCCGGGTCGCGGACATCACCGTGGCCGGCAGCAGCTGCGCGTACGCCGTGTCGTCCAGGTGCTCGGGCTCGACCGCCCGGGTCTTGGCCAGGTCCAGCGTCTCGTTGACCGCCGCCACTAGGTCGTCAAACTGCCAGCTGCCCGTCCTGGCCGGCGGCACCACCAGCAGCAGGGCCTGCGGGGGCTCGGAGTCCGGGCGGTCAACGTTGACGGCGATGCCGGTGGTCTCGCGGTCGGCCGGGATGACCTCGGTCCACTCGTCGAGCACCAGCCCGCAGCGCGCGTCGGCGGGCGGCGGCGACGGCGGCAGGCTGGCGTAGTGCGCGGTGAACAGGACCTTGTCCTCGGTGATGGTCGCGCCCGAGGCGAACTCCATGCCCAGCCAGTGGTCGCCGGGGTGGTAGGGCAGCTGGATCGGCGTCAGCGGTGGTTCCTGCCAGCCCTGCACGTTGCCGAGCAGGCCGCCGGAACCGCGCAGCGCGTCGGCCACCGTGACCGCCTTCTCCCACAGCCGCGGCTTTTCCCGCACCCGCGCGATGCCGTGCACCCAGTCGTCGAGCGGAAAGTCCCGGCTCACCGGGGGCTGGGTGAGGTGCTGGACGAGCATGCCGCTGTCGGCCAGCGCCTTCTGCCAGTCCGAGGCCAGCGCAGCGGGCGGGGTGAACTCGGGCACCACCAAGGCGTCCGCGCCGAGCAGGGCGCGTAGCGCCTCGGTGGCGGCCTGGACCTGGTCGGGGCCGAGCACTGCGTTGTCGTAGCTGGCCAGGGCCGCGTCCGCGCGGGCCAGCCGGGTGACGATGTCGGCCAGCAGTGCCTGGGCCCGGTTGAGCAGGTCGCGACCGTAGGCGACGATCCGGTCCTGAAATGGGGTCAGGTCCAGGCCCGCCGGGTCCACGTCGGTCAGCGGAAGCAGAGCGGCTACCTCCGTGAGCAGGCCCGCCAGGGTGGTCCGGCCGGTCTTGGCCTCCTGCGTCAGGGAGCGCAGGCGGCTGCTGAAGGTGGCCCGGCGGCTGGTCAGGGTCGCCCGGTAGAGCGCCGGCCGGGCCGGCAGCGGGCTGGTCAGGTGCGTGGTCAGCAGGCGCTCGGCCTGCTGCAGCCGGCGGAACCGTTCGGCGTCGGGGGTGCTCGCCGGCAGCGCGTCGTAGGCGCTGAGGATGGCGTCGGCGTCGGCTAGGGCGCGGGTCATCCGGGCGGCGACCGCGGCGACCGCAGAGAGCACGTCGGTAAACACGCCACGTCGCCACTGGATCAGCTCGCCCCAGCCGCTGCGCACCATGCCGAACCCGGCGGCCGTGCTGGCCAGGGTCGCATACCGGGTGAGGAACTGGTCGATGCCGGCGATTATGTTCGTGCGGTCCGGGGGCGCGGCATCGGGGTATAGCGGGGAGAGGTCGGCCAGGTAGCCAGCCGCGGACTGGCGCAGCGCGTCCATGGACTGCCGCACAGTGGCCGGGCGCTGCCGCGCGACCGAGACCGCCTGGTCGATGGTGCGGTCCACGGTGCCGGCGGCCGGCACCAGGTCGGTCGGGCGCAACGGGCGGGCGGTGGTGATCAGCGTGCGCAGCGCCGCGACCAGCGGGGAAACCTCGAAGAAGGTGATGGCGCCGGCCACTCGCTGGGTGTACTGGATGGTCAGCGTGGCGTCCGGCCGGGGGTTGTCCTTGGTCACCACCACGCCGATGATCCGGTCGTCCAGGTCGGTCATCTCCCCCGAGCCAGCCGTGCGCACCGCCCACAGCAGGTCGATCGGCTGCAGGCCGACGTCGTCCTGGGTGACCACGCGGCTGCGGTTCTGCCCGGTCACCGGGTCGGTCCAGGTGACCAGGGCAGCCGCCGACGGCGGCAGCAGCGCGGGCAGCCAGTCGTTGACCGCGGGCTCGGCCTGCGAGCGCGGCGTGCTGTGGCCGGCTGGGACGTGGCTAGCGCTGAGGCCGGGGGTGAGCAGCACCCCGAGGCGGTGGGTCAGGGTGATGCCGCTGCGGGGAGTCTCGATCACCGACGGGGTGGGGGCCAGGCCCTCCTTGGCATAGGCGTCCATGGTCGCGGACGCCCGCTCAGGGTTGCCCTGTATCGCCTGGTGGGTGCTCTCGGCCACAGCCAGGTCGGCGACCGCGTCCAGCACGTCGAGCAGGGCGGCCACCTCGGCGGTGATCGCGGCCGCCTGCTCGGGCGTGGCCGGCGGAAGCTCGGAGTCCAGGCCGAACGGGTAGCTGGCGGGGACGTTGCCCCGGCTGACGTGCCGGGCCAGGGCGAGGCCGTCGACCACGTTGCGGGCCTCGACCTGCTCGATGCTCACCTTGCCGGGATCGGTGGCGGTGGCGGCGATGCGGCCGGCCCGCAGCGGGAACTGCCCGCGTAGCGCGCTGATGAAGCTGTCCACTTCGGCCTGGCCGTGCCGGTCGTGCAGGCCGCGCTCGAACCGGTAGCCCAGCAGCGCGCCGAGCGACTGGCCTTGGCGCAGGCCGTCCAGGATGGTGCTCACCACCCGGACGCGGGCCGAGCTGAGGTTCACCGCGAAGGTACCGGGGTTGTCGGGGGTGGCGTTGGCCAGGTAGCCGGCCCGCAGCACGGCGGCGGTCGTGGCCTGGGCCGGGGACGGCGCGTGCACGTAGCCGCCGTTGGCCGGGTCGTGCAGCAGCGGCGTCGGGCCGGCGAAGACCGTGGCCAGCGGGCCGGTCAGCTGCACCGGGGTCAGCTGGCGGACCCTGGGCCGGACGTTCTCCAGCCAGCCATAGGCGCCGACGTGCACGCCGCGGGTGGCCGGGGTGCTGCCGTCCGGGCCGAACCGGAGCTCGGCTAGGCGCTCGTTGGCCAGGCCGAGCTGCCAGGCGTCCAGCCGGTAGGTGGCAAGGTCAAGGTGCTCGGCGAGGACGCGTTCCAGCCGGGCGGTGGGCAGGTCGGCCAGCAGGCCTAGAGCGGCCACCTGCTCGGCCAGCGCCGTGGTGGCCGGCTGCTGCCCGAGGACGCTGGGGATGTGGTCGACCAGCAGGCGGTCGGGGTCGCCGGTAATCGCGGGGGCGGGTGAGTACAGCCGGCGGAACCGGCTTTCGCTGGGCAGTGACTGGCCCGCGGCCGGGATCTTCACGTGGATGAACGGCGGGTCGGTAGCGGCCGACTCGCCTGGGCCGGCCAGGCCGGCGGCGATGGCCAGCAGCCGGCCGGCCTCCGCCCAGCCGAGCAGCACGGCGTGCCGCAGCAGCAGGTAGAGCAGGGCGGCGGGTCGGGCGTCGTCGGTGAAGCCGGTCTCCAGCCGGATGGTGTCCAGATCGGTGCCGGCGTTGTCGGCCAGCCAACGCAGGTAGTTGCGGTGGTCGGCGGTGTACTCCCGGATCGGGTCCGTTTCCGACAGTGGCTGGTCGTCCACTAGCGGGGCAAGCAGCGGCTGCTGCTCGCCCAGGAACAGGCGGCGGACCATCTCGGGATCGCGGTCCGGGCCCTGATCGGCGTAGCCGAGCCTGGTCAGCAGCGCCCGGATCGGGCCGGGGAGGTTCAGCCGGTCCAGCGCGGGCACCACGGTCGGGCCGAGCCCGCCGAGGTTCTCCCGGTTGAAGAAGTCCTCCACGCTGTGCGCGTAGCGCTGGTAGTACTCGGCCGAGGTGGGGTGCAGGGCGAGGATGTCCAGCAGCATCTGGTGAGCGTCGCCGGCTGATCCGAGGTGGGTGACCTTGGCGGTGGCGGCTTGCCAGTCGGTCGCGGCGGCGGCCAGCACCGCC
>Ga0126381_100009072_pt1 | contig 11158 bp, 4 predicted proteins | sample PanSoiMetPlot_28_FD_96465 | JGI IMG/M metagenome (GOLD analysis project Ga0126381, IMG submission 96465) | Tropical forest soil microbial communities from Panama - MetaG Plot_28 | ecosystem: Environmental > Terrestrial > Soil > Tropical forest > Bulk soil | place: Panama | collected 2016-02-17
AAATGATCGAAGCTCCTGCTTCCCGCGTAGCTTTCATCCCCTTCCATCACCGCGGCCCATTGCTGCGCCGACATAGCGCCAGTACCCGAATCGGTGAGTAGATCAATCAGCACGTCATCCGCCTGCAAAAGGAACAGGTTGTAATAGGCGGCACAAAGAAGTTGTTCTCGCTCCGCGCGCGTGGTCCAGCGGATCGGCTCAACACTCTTGATTCGAAATGGCTCGATGATGGTTCTGACAGGCATGATGGCTCCTGCGACGCCGCAATCCTCTCATTCGGTCGATTCAGGTAGGGCTCAGGGAACCTTAACCGACTCCCGCCGCTCGATCGGAGATTTGACCGCTGCGGTTCGTTCCAGTTTGTCCCACGCAAACTTCCGCCCTTCGGCCGCCCTCTTCAGCGTCTTCAGAAGCACAATCGAAAACAGCTGCCGGTAGGCGAATCGCTGCAGCCAAACCTGACTGAGCAACCAGGTATCTGCTTTTGATTCCGGCCGGCGACGTTCCAGCGAAAAAGCAATCGCCGACGCGACAAAATCGATAACCAGGAAAGTAACGAAAAAGACCACGAGTTTCTGAAAACTCGCAGGATCGGTCGATTCCGGATGAAAGAACTTTTGGATGAAGTACCACGCGACACCCACGACGAACATGATGTCGATGAACGGCGACACAATGGGCAGCAGAATCTGGAATATGAGGATGTTCGGTAACGCGACCCAACCCAGCGCACCCTCACGAGCAAACACTCCACGATGCTTATACAAAGCCTGCAGAATTCCGAAGGACCAGCGAAAACGCTGACGCATCAAGCCATTCGCGGTCGTCGGTGCTTCGGTGTACGCGAGCGCCTGGTCCTCATACTCGACGCGGTACCCGCGGCGCAAAAGCGCCATGGTCAGATCGGCATCCTCGGCCACCGTATCGATGTGATAGCCACCCGCCTCGCGAACGGCCGACACCCTCCACGCTCCAATCGCACCCGGCACTACGCTTACCGCTCCCAAAGTATTTAACGCACGACGCTCGAAATTCTGGCTGGTGATGTACTCAACCGCCTGCCAGCGCGTCCAGAGATTCACGCGGTTGCCGACCTTGGCGTTACCCGCGATGGCGCCGACCTTCGGATTCATGAAATGAGGAACAAGCTGCGAGACTGCGTCGGGCGCGATGATCGTGTCCGCGTCAATGCCCACGAAGATTTCTTCATCCGTCAGATGCTCAAGGCCATAATTCAACGCTTCGGCTTTGCCGGCGTTCGGCTTCGTGAGGATCAGGACACGGCCTTCGGCCTCTTCCTGCGCGAACGCACGACGCGCCACTTCGAGCGTGCGATCCTTCGAACCATCGTCGATGACGATCACATGCAAGTTCGGATAATCGGAATCAAGAACTGACTGGACGGTCCTTTCGATGACTTTCTCTTCGTTGTAGGCGGGAATCAGAACGGCGACTTTCGGCTTGTAAGCCGCGATCTGCTCCGGGGTAGCGTCTTCGTGATCGGCCACCCGGTCATAAACGGCCATCGCGCCTATCAGCAGCAGCCGCGCAGTCATGAGCAGATCTCCCATGAAGAAAATCCAGGTGATCGACATCATGCCTGCGCCCCACAGCCAGAACCCGATGCGGTTCAACAATGCCGCCCAGCGCTCGTTGCGTGCGATGGGAGGCATTACATCGGCTTTCGTTTTTCCCAAGAGCTGGTAAACCGGAACAACCTCGTACCCCCGAGCGCGAAGCCCGTCGATGATCATCGGCAGTGCACGAACGGTCTCCCGCCGATTACCGCCGCCGTCATGCAGCAGGATGATGTTGCCGCAGAGTTGGTCGTTCACATTGCAGGCAGGCAGATCTTTCATCACCGCATCGCGAATCTCCTCCGCGCTGCGCCGCGGATTGTCACGCCAATCGTTGGGATCGATTCGGTTTCCAATTGTGACGTACCCCATGTCTTGCGTGACTTCGAGTGGGCGGACCTGGTCAGCGGTGTCAGGCTCCTGGTCGATGGCATAGGGCGGCCGGAAAAGAATGGTGCGTATGCCAAGGCGGCTCGCAAACAGCCTCTCTGTCAGGTTCAGCTCCAATTTCATGTAGCTCTTGGAGATGTTGCTGATGTCAGGATGCGTGAATGTGTGGTTCCCGATCTCGTGGCCCTCGTCATAAATGCGTCGCGTCAGGGCCGGGTTGTTTTCCGCCTGGATGCCAATGAGGAAAAATGTCGCCTTCGCATTTTCGCGCTTGAGGACATCGAGAATTTTAGGCGTCCATTCCGGATCAGGTCCGTCATCAAATGTAATCGCAACCTGCTTCGCCGTAGCGCCATAGCGGGCGACCCGATATGGCTCTGGTAGCGTCTTGAAAACCTGGTCAGTAATCAGGCCGGTTGCTGGATCAAGGGTAATATCGCGTTCTCCGTTCGCCGGACGCGCCTCGATTCGCAGGATCTCTCCCTGGCCCTCCATGTCCACGTCCTGACCCGGTTGAACATCTCTCAACTTGTCAGGAGCTCCGGCATCGTTGGGCAGGTCCCATATCTTCCAGAGCGAACGGTCTTCCGATCCAAGCCGCCACAGCGCGAAGGTCTTGATGCCCAGCGTTCGTGCTGCCCGCATTTCGTTCAGCGCGGTCACTCCATCCAGGAACCACACGTCGTGGCGAAGATTCGACTCGTCCATGAAGCTGAAGTGCGGATTCATGCTGTCGTAGTCGAAATCGACGTCCTGATCCGAATCGCGTGCAGCCAGCCACGATTCCTGCACCGTGACGTTGGTATTCTTCAGCCCCGGCGGCGGATTCTTCTTGGGCTTCTGCACCCAGTCGTACCCGTAGTTGCCAACCGCACAAATCAGCTTGTCGAGAGGGATTTTCTGCTTGGCGATCTCGAGATTTTTTGTGAACCACTCTTGAGAGGCGACTGGCCCTGGTTCGTTCTCAGATTCGTGCTCGTCATAGTTCATAAGCACGACACCATCGGTCCGCTCCGCGATCGCTGCATAGTCAAAGTCTTTGTCGCGTGCCGGCACGCTCACGTACAGTTTCAATCCCTTGGCGTGGAGATCTGCTCCCAACTCCCCCAGCAACGCGACATACCCCAACTGAGCTTTCTTGGGGAAGTCTTCAAAGTCGACCATCAGCCCGCGGTACTTGTCGGAGGCGAGAAATGCCATGATTTGCTGGCAGAAACTTGTCCGGGCATCGGCATTCATCAGAAATCCGGCAATTTCGGGCTTCCACTCGGTCTCGTCGAAGTTGTTGACGAGCGGGAAAACTTCCATATCGGTGTCTGCCGTCTTCAGAAACGGCATAACTTCGTCATCCACCGGATGCACACGGCCGTCCTGGACAACGTTGAAATACTTGTAGGTTTGCTGGTCGAGACCCTGAACGTTTCCGTCGGGCCCCAGCACATGCAGCCACTCGGGGTACAGGAGGTCGATCTGGTGAGCGTACTCACGCAGAGAAGCGAAGCTGGCGGCGTCCCATTGAACGTAGAAGGCGGCACGAATACCTTCATCGGCATTCAGCACGACCTGCGAAGGAGGCTTCTTGGACTTTCGGCGGGCCCGGGCGGTGGCAAGCTTCTTGCGTTCTTTCTCCTTCTCTTTTTCCCGCTCCTTCTCCTTTTCTTTTAGCGCGTGATAGGGACGTTTCTGATCGGGAAGCAAAAGGCTGGGAAGTTGCTCGTTTCGAATGGCGGTATAAACGAAAAATACTACGATGAGGGTGATGGCCAGTCCGAGAATGTCGAACAGGCGGCGCAACCGGCGCCACCGCGATTGACGCGGATCGTAAAAGACAGGTTTAGCCATGAGCACGCGAACTTCTAATCGTATGATGCGTTGTCGGGTCGGTCAAACCCCATCGGTGCCACCAAATATATCGGCCGGAACAGAGGCAACCAAACCGTGCGACCTATAAACACGATATATTTCTAGCGTGCGCCAACTCGTGCGCCAAAATCTCCGGTTCTTTCTGGTGGCGAGTCTGGCCGCGCTTCTGTTGCGGCTGTTTTTTCTACTCAAATTCCCGCATGTAACGGCCGATTCCACCCTTTACGCCGAACTCGCAAAGAACTGGCTTCTCCGAGGAATTTACGGCGTGAGTACGGACACGGGCGGCATAGTTCCGAGTTTCGCGCGACTGCCGGGGTACCCGGCATTCCTGGCCTTTGTATTCGCAATCTTCGGACTCGATCATTTTCGCTCTGCGATGATGATCCAGATCGTGGTCGACCTAGGAACCTGCTTCGTGATCGCGGATCTGGCCCGGCGGTGCATCTCCGATCGCGCCGCCAAGGCTGCCTTCCTGTTAACGGCAATCTGCCCCTTCCTCGCACAGTACACGGCGGCGGCGCTCACTGAGACGCTGGAAATCTTCTTCACGGCGCTGGCCATGGACTACGCCGTCATGGGCCTCGAGGAAATAGCTCGGAAAGGATTTTCGTTCGAACCCTGGCTCAAATGTGGACTCTCGGTAGCGGCCTGCATTCTTCTTCGCCCCGATGGCGGGTTGCTTCTCGCCGCAATTGGCCTATATCTGGGAATTCTTTCGCTTCGCGCGTGGAAATCCGGAAGATCCATGCTGCCTCTGATAAAGGCTGGACTTATTGTGGCGGTTTGCTCGTTGACTCCACTTGGGATCTGGGGCTGGAGAAACATCCACACCTTGCATCGCGCCCAGTTTCTCGCGCCGAGATACGCCAACGAGGAAGACGAATTTGTTGCGATGGGCTTCAATCGTTGGACACGGACATGGATCGCCGACTACGTCTCGACTGAAGAAATTTACTGGAATGTCCCAGGAGACAAGGTTGACGCGACCAATCTTCCTTCCCGAGCGTTCGACTCACAAGTACAACGTGAGAAAACATTCGACCTCTTTGCCGAGTACAACCAGATACTGCACATGACACCCGCCCTCGACGCGAAGTTTACTGCGTTGGCCAGTGACCGGATCCGTGCGCATCCATTCCGCTACTACGTCTGGCTCCCATTGGTGAAAATCGCCGATATGTGGCTGCGTCCGCGCACAGAATTGCTACCACCAGACAGCCGCTGGTACGAATTCGACGACGATCCGCAGTGGATTGTTCTGGCCGTCGGTTTCGGGGCTTTGAATCTGCTCTACGTGTTGGCTGCGGGCGCAGGCCTGATTCGAGGCCGCCCGATCGCATGGGTCGGACTTGGGATTTCGTACATCGTATTGCGATCATTGTTTCTAGGTACCATGGAGAATCCCGAAGCACGTTACACGCTCGAATGCTATCCAGCCGTGATTTTGATGGCATCGGGGATCTGGAGAAAGCCTGACGCAGGATGAAACCGAGTAATGTGAAATCAGTCCTCTTTCCTGCGGGCAACTATCGATTTGAGCTGGCCTTAAGCGACTCCGAGCGAGCGCGTTCTCCCTTGGCGGCTAGCTCGTTTCCCGTCTGTTCGTACGCATCTCCCAGGAACGCGTGCGCTTCGAAATTTTCAGGGGCCACTTCAACGGCTTTCTGCAGGTAAGGCATGGCCTGATCCGGCAAGTGCTCAAGCGTCAGGATTCGCCCCAACAGCAAGTTCGCGCGAAAGTGCTCCGGATTGAGTTCTAGGACCGTGTGTAGAAGGTCGACAGCCTCTGGCACGTGCTGCGTGCGAGCGTAGACCGAAGCGAGCGAATATTGCGCATCGGGCCACTTCGGGCGCTTCTTTGCTACGAACTCGAAATAAGCGGTTGATTCCTGCCACGCTCCCGTCTCAAACAAAGCGAGCCCCAGTTCGTACTGGCTCTCAACCGAATCCGGAAGTAGTTGCACAGCCTTTCGCAGAACGACGATAGCCTCTGGATACCGCTTCACGCGTGCTAGAGCGATCCCGAGCTGCGCCTGGGCCACCGTAATCGCAGGACTATCGTTCAGCACATGTTGCAGAAGGGGGATCGCCTCGCCGTAGCGTCCGTCTTCAACCGCGATCATTCCTTGGTGCAGGACGTTCGATATTTCGATCTTATCTTTTGGGTCTGCCCCTTGAAGCGGATCTGCCGATGCGGATGCACTGCCGCCCGCGTATCCGAGCGCAGCCAGATTCGCGGTCTGATTAGAACTCAGCGATGCTTCCTTCGCATCGCCGTGATAGCTAGCGGTTTTCTCGCGCATGTCACTGAGTTGGGCCAGCAAGGTGCTGGTCACTGCTGGCGAGGTCGACGCCAAATTGCGCTGATCGGTCTTGTCCTGGGTCTCATCGTAAAGCTCCGGCTTGGGCGCTCTGATGGCGAGGTACTTGCCCGAACGGAGCGAGCGAAGTGAACTCCATCCGAAGGCGCGGTGCGGATAGTCGGTCTCGGCGTACGCCGGGAGATCACTGGCTGGGATCTTCGTGCCCCCCTTCATAACAGAAACTAAAGATTCTCCCTGGAAGGTTGGCGGCGAAGGTAGGCTCAACATGCTCAGCAGCGTGGGTGCAACATCGATCAGGCGAACGCGACTCGTTACGCGCCGGCCGGCGAGAAGCTGACCAGGCAGCTTGAACAATAGAGGCACATGGATCGTTTCATCATAGAGAAAAATCCCATGCATTGCTTCGCCGTGTGCGCCCAACGATTCCCCATGGTCTGACATCAAGACGATCAGGCTACGTTCATAGAGGCCTTGCTGCCTCAGATACCCAAAAAGCTTGCCTAGAGAGGCGTCCGCATACGCGACTTCGCCGTCATAGAGATCCTTAAATTTGGTGTCAAACGGAGGTGGTGGATCGTAAGGCGCATGAGGGTCGTACAGATGAATCCACACGAAGAAGGGAGTCTTGTGATTTTTTCCCAACCAGGTAGTCGCATTTCGCACGACCTCACCCGCTCGACGTTCGACCGTGTCGTAACGGCTCTCGTTGGGCGACTGCTTGGGACGAAATCCTGCACTGAAATAGTCGAAGCCACGGTCGAATCCCGGAGCCATGCTGGCCTTCGGATCCAGAATCAGCGAACCGATAAACGCGGCCGTGTGATATCCACTTTTTTGCAAAATTTCCGGAACGTAAGGAAGCAGCGTCGGAAGCGGATGGCCGAAATCGGTAACCGTGTGGAACTGCGGGTAGGTCCCCGTAAAAATCGTCGCGTGGGACACCGGCGTGAGCGGAGCCTGCGAATAGGCGCGTTCAAACACCACACCCTGCTTCGCAACGAGGTCAAGATTGGGCGTCAGCCCGCGCTTCGAACCAAGAAAGCCCATACGATCGGCACGGGTCGTGTCAACTGTAATAAAGACGATGTTGGGAGCTTCCGCAAGGGCCCGATGATTCGCCGCAAACAGAACCAGCCAGATCAGCCAGGATCGCTGCATGAAACAAAGCCGCATAAAACAAATAGGGAGTTTACCATCGGTAAACTCCCTGGTTCTCGCCTGTGATGCGAATATCAAAAGTCGACCGCGAGGCCGAATTGCATGTTTCGCTGGGCCCCGGTACCGAGAATCGGATTGAAGCCAAGACCAACGTCAGGCGTGGCAAAGAACGTTCCCAGAGATCCGTTGCCGATGGTGCCCGGAGTTCCAGTTGCAAACATCGCGTGATTGAGAGCGTTGAATACCTCCCACTTGAACTTGACCGTAAAACGCTCCGTCACCTTGAAGTTCTTGAAGATCCCTAGATCGAGCTGCGAAATGCCCGGCTGACGTACTTGATTGCGCGCGTTTCCAATAGTGCCGGGCGCGGGTGCGGAGAACGCATCGGTGTTGAAATATGCGCTCTTGCCATGTGCCTGGTAGTGGAAATCATAGTCCAGCGGGCTTCCATCATAGAACGCCACGGCGTGATTGAGACCCTGATTGGACGGGTCTCCGGAGACCTTTATCGTAAATGGTCGTCCCATTTGTGCTCGGAACAGGGAATTTATCTGCCAGCCCTCTCCGACAATTTTAGGTATGCCATAAATCTTGGGGACTGCGTAAACGACGGTGAAGTTCACGTTCCACGGTGTATCGAAGTCAGACGGTGCGTATCCCTTATCGGGCCGGTACGGATTCTGGTAGTTGGAAAGGAACGTACCGCCCCGATTGGCCGAGCCGGTGTCGAAAGCTCGGGACCAGGTAAAGTTGAACTGCCCAGTCACACCATGCACATCTCGCACTTTGAAGGCCGTCTGCATGCTGTTGTAATTCGAATAGCCGTCGTTGTTTAGCTGCAAGATGTGGTTGTAGTTCGGGAACTGAGTTGAAAAGGGTTGCCGCGTCGCATCACACTTGAGCGTGCTGACAGGACACGCGTTCAGGTCACGCCAGTTAACAAGGTCACGCCCAGCGGTGCCAACGTAAGCGAGGGTGACAGCTGTCTTGCTGTTCAACTCCTGCTCGACCGTCAGGTTGTAGGCGTGATTCATCGGACTTTGGAAATCGGGGATCACCTGCACCACGTTGGCCAGAGATGTAGCTGTCGGATTCGGACCGTAGATTTCGACACCTGGTGCCATGCAAACAAAATATTGGCAAAGCGGGTTGGGTTGGCTTCCGCCGTTGAACAGCGTCTGGTTGTCCGCAGGAGTCGAACTAATGCTTAGGGAGAAGATTCCCTGAGGAACTTGGGTGAAAAATCCGGCTCTGGTTCCGCTCCACATCTGGAAGTAGGTTTGCGGCGCGTGAAGAGCGCCGAAGTTAGGCAAGTCATAATTTAACGAGTACCCCGAGCGGAGTACCGTCTTGCTGTTGCCGAAAATATCCCACGCAAAACCTATGCGAGGACCAAAGTTGTTCTTGTCAACGTTGTACAGCGGTTGCTGCGCCAAACTCACGAATCCATTGGTATCCGCTTTTGAACTGCCCGGTAGGAAATTAGCTCCCTGGTGGTCTCTCTCCCCCAAAGCACCTGCTACATCCCATCGCACGCCGGCTTCCAGCGTAAAGTTTGGCTTCACCTTCCAACTGTCTTGTACATAGAGTCCAAGCGACTTCTGGAAGATATGGCGATTCGTTACGCCGAATGATCGGCTACTAGAATCGGCCAACCCGAGAAGGAGCTCGTTAAGCCCCGCAACCGGATTGCTCTGACTGACTCCATTGAAATTCGGACTGCAAGCACCGTAGGAGGCGCAGTAAGAGAACCCATAATAATAGAACCCCAAACCAGTTCGCGCGCGGTCCCGCCGCGATTTCGTAAATGCATCCTGGTATTGTCCGCCGATCTTGATCGTATGGTTGCCCTTGATCATCGTGAAATGCTCTTGCCAGTCGTACGACGCGTCAGGTTGCGTGATGATTGGGTATCCCTGAATACCGCCCACAACCGGATATCCGCTGGCACCGAAATACCCCAAGTAATATACGGACGGAACCCCGAAATTTTCCTTGTCCTGTGCATTTGCACCTAACGGACCGGTATTGAGACCCAAGGCATTGGGATCGATATTGTTGTTCACTCCGATCCGCTGCGAAAAGCGCTGATACCCAAATCGGCTTTCCAAAACCTTCGTCGGCGTGATCGTCCATGTGTAGTTAATGCCGGCTAGTTGTGCGCGCGTTGGCGCCACCGAGTTCCACATGTTCTTGTTAGTGGCGAGAGGGCCAACTGATTGTGGTACTCCGGGCGCTGCCGGCTGATTTCCTAGGCTATCGCCAAACAGGTATTTCACCGAGATCCGATGCTTTTGATTGAAGACGTAGTCAAACTTCACGTGAAAATTGTTGAGGTCGAGCGCGTTATTGGCAGCGATGTTCGCAGACCCCGTCGCGCTCGTGGGAATAAAGGACAATAGATTGGCACCGATCGAATTGACGGTCCCGTCATCGGCCGTTCCATAGATCTGGTCACTGCCAGGTCCCGGTCCATTGTTCAGACACGTCGTCCACGGAGTTGTGCCATCTGGCCCGAAGGTTCCGGAGGTGTTTGGATTGATCCCAGTCGTAACGCACTGAGTCGCGTCAAAAATTTGAGCCGGCGTTGGTAGCGACACTGTCGTCGGAAACACATCCTTGAGATGAAACCCCTGATACGACATGAAGACAAACGCCTTGTCCTTCACGATTGGGAATCCACCAGAAGCACCGAATTGGTTCAATCGGAAGGGCGTCACTGCGGACGCGAACCAGTTCCTGGCGTCGAAGGCATCGGTGTGACGATCCCAGAAAACATTGCCATGAAGTTCGTTGGTTCCGCTCTTCAGGCCGATGTTGATGACCGATCCACCCTTTACTCCGAATTCCACTCCGGGATTCGACTGCACATTGAACTCAGAAATGCCCTCCAATGGGATAAGGGCAGCGGCCGTGCCTGCAATCGCTGCCTGCCCCAGCGAAGACTCGCCGTAATATCGATCATTATTTGGGATTCCATCGACGGCATAATTGTTTGAAGTAGCGCGCTGACCGTTAATATTTAGACTTTGAAAACCACCGCCAGGACTGCGCTGCACACCCGGCACACCGTCCAGAAGATTATTGAAATCGCGACCGTTGTTAGGGAGATCTGCAACCGCCTTTTCATCAAACAAAGTGCTCAGCCGGTCCTCCGTCGTCTCCACCAGAGGCGCGACTCCTTGCACTTCGACGGTTTCTCCTCGAGTTCCTACCTGCAGCGTAAAGTTGGCTTCAGTGACCAGCGCAAGGCTAACAGTAGCCTGCCGTTCCATGGTCTTGAAGCCCTGGACATTGATTGTCATGCGGTACTGGGCCGGAGGAAGATTCACGATGCGATAGAAGCCAGCGTCGTTCGTCGCAGCGCTAGCCTTTTCTCCGGTGCCCAAGTTTTCGACGTTAACAACCGCGTTCGGCACTGCGGCGCCCGTGGGATCCGTGATTGTCCCCGAGATATCTCCGGTGATTTTTTGAGCGAAGGCAGAAACTGCGAAAAGAAAGAAACAGCACACCCAGCACGCCAACCGCGAAGACAGCTCTCTCCGCATGAGTTTCCCCCTCTCCATGTGTTGGACGGAACGTCACATGGAGGTGTAATTAGCGCACAAGTGTAGCCACGTTCACTTTGAAGTCAAGATCAATGTATAAATCGCGGCTACAATTTACGTGACTTCCAGTCAACGAGTTACGAAGCGCATCGCAACCATTACAAAAACAGATTGGACTCCAACTGTTATGCGGAGAAATCTATGTGCCCGCATAGACAAATCCGTTCCCGCGTAGTCATCGATGAGATTTGGAATGTGCAAAGAGTGACCGCAGCCCGAAGTGCAATCGGGAATT
>Ga0126381_100009074_pt1 | contig 11158 bp, 9 predicted proteins | sample PanSoiMetPlot_28_FD_96465 | JGI IMG/M metagenome (GOLD analysis project Ga0126381, IMG submission 96465) | Tropical forest soil microbial communities from Panama - MetaG Plot_28 | ecosystem: Environmental > Terrestrial > Soil > Tropical forest > Bulk soil | place: Panama | collected 2016-02-17
GCGAGGCGGTGATACTCGCCAGGGATCTGTCCACTGAAGCGTCGCCCGCGTTCGTCAACGGCCTGCTCGCGCGTCTGCTGGAGCTCAAGCCGACGATGTCGCTCGATGAGGTTCCGGAGGCCGGGGAGCTGCCTGGCTGAATGTCAGTGACCGCCGCTAGAGTCGAACCTGAGGGAGCCCCGGGTGGCTGACCTTGGATGGCTGGGCCTGTTCACGGCACCTCACCTGAAGCTCGGCGGAAGGTCCGCACCCGCGGCTAGAGGGCACAGTGGATGAGGCAGGCGCGCCGGACGACACGGGCTGCCACATCCTGCACATCGACATGGACGCGTTCTACGCGAGCGTCGAGATCAGGGATCGCCCGCAGATCGCCGCTCAGCCGGTCATCGTCGGTCATACCGGCGGCCGCGGCGTAGTCCTTTCCGCGAACTACATTGCGCGTGGCTTCGGTGTGCGGTCGGCGATGCCGATCAGCCGGGCGCAGCGGCTCTGTCCGCATGCGGTATTCGTCGCGCCACGCCACGGCGTCTACACCGCCGTCTCGCGCGAGGTCATGGCGATCTTCAAGGCGGTGACGCCCGAGGTCGAGCCGCTCTCGCTGGATGAGGCCTTCCTCGACGTCGCCGGCGCTGTCCGGCGCCTCGGTACGCCGGCGGTGATCGGCCGAGTGATCCGGCGCCAGGTGCGTGACGAGCTAGGGATCACCTGCTCGGTCGGAATTGCGTCAACCAAGTTCGTCGCGAAACTGGCGTCGGTGCGGTGCAAGCCCGATGGCCTGCTCGTCATCCCAGCGGACCGGGTTCTCGATTTCCTGCACCCGTTGCCGGTCTCGGCTTTGTGGGGAGTTGGCGAGCGTACCGGCACGGTGCTCGCCAGGCTGGGCCTGCGGACCGTTGCCGACCTCGCGAACACGCCCGTTGCCGCGCTTGAGCGTGAGCTCGGGCGGGCGACCGCGGCTCACCTATCTGCCCTGGCCTGGGGGCGTGACGATCGCAGCGTGACCAGGAGCGTCCAAGAGAAGAGCGTGGGCGCCGAGGAGACGTTCGGCTACGACATTTCCGACCCCGACCTCATTCGCCGCGAGCTGCTCAGGCTCTCCGGGCGGACCGCGCACAGCCTGCGCTCGTCCGGTTACGTCGCCCGCACGATCTCGGTCAAGCTCAGACGTGCAGATTTCCAGACAATCACCCGTTCCCGGACCCTCGCGGAGCCGACCGACATCGCCCAGATGATTTACGCGACGGCCTGCGATTTGTACGCGGCGTCTGGCCTCGACCGCGGGACACGGCTGCGGCTTGTCGGGGTACGGGCGGCTGGCCTGTCGCTCGCCGGGTCGGCCGGCACTCAGCTCATTCTTGGCGAGCGGGCCGATGCGTGGCGGCAGGCGGAGACGGCGATGGACAAAATTACCCGCAGGTTCGGGTCAGGAGCCGTGGGCCCTGGCTCGCTCGTCCCGCCCTCGGAGTCCGAGCATCCGATCCGGGAGTAAAGCAACGTGGCTGCTGTGGCGAACGCTGACGCCAGCAGTCGGGCGTCGCGTACCTGGTATGCCGTCCCCTTCCACAGAACGCGCTGGCACTCGTATTCTGGGTGATAGCCACTCCGCAGGCGGGAGTCGACGGATCTGGCCGCCGCGAGTAATTGGGGAGGCAACGTGCCGCTTTCTGAGCACGAGCAGCGCCAGCTCGAGCAGATCGAGCAGGCGCTCTATGCCGAGCATCCACGATTCGCCAAGGCCGTACGTTCGGCCGACCCACGGGTGCATTACAAGCGCAGGGTCGTCTACGCCGCCGTTGTTTTCGTCAGCGGCGTCGTCTTGCTGCCGGTCGGCATCGCCACCTCCTTCATAACGATCAGTGTCATCGGCTTCGTCATCATGCTCGGGTCCTGCTACTGGGCAGCGATCAGCTACCGCAGGATGAACGGACTGGCCACTGGCCGGATCCAGTTCAAGGACCGCAGGGCCAGGCGCAGGCAGAAGGGGAGCCGTGGGCGTCCGGGCGCAGGGCTAGGCGAGCGGCTTGAGGAGCGCTGGCGCAGGCGCCAGGAGGGCAAGGACAGCTAGCCTTCGCTCGCGGCCGGCGTCCAGCCGGTGAGCAGGCCCGCCGCGTGCCCCAGGAGAGTCAATGCCGGCTGAAGCGTCGAGGCGGGCAGCAACCTGGCCCGCCAACGCACGCGCCGGCTGGCGCTGCGTGCCAGGGCGCGCCTGACCAGGGCGACGTCCGCGCGGACAGCGCCCGCGGCCGCCGGAGACGGGGCATAACGGGCCCATTCCACGACGGTGGTTACCCGGCCGACAGCGTAGCTAGCTTGCTCGTCGATGCCCGAAATCGAGCGAATGCGCCTCGCAACTGCGCGCGGAGACTCGCTTGCCCGGCATCGCATGCCGTAGTCCTCGAGGTCTGCGCAGAGCTCCTGCCAGGCGGCCTGTGCCAGCGCCGTGTCTCCGGTCGCAGCGGCCCACCGCCGCCGCCGCGTGATGATCCGGGCGACACCCGGCGAGGCCGCGGCGGCGGCCAGAACGGCAAGCAGGATCCATCCGATCTGCGCGGCGCGGCCGCTATGCGGCCGGCCGGCCGGCACCGGTCCGCCGCCGCGAATGGGCTGCTGGACGTGGTGGAGGAGGTTGTTCGGGGTTGGATAGGGTGACGGCGAGCTGGTCTGGGTGCTGCCGCCGGGCCTTCCCTTCGATGGCCCGCCGCCGCCCGCGCCGCTGACGTAAGACGGCTCGACGGCGGTGTCCTGCCCGCCGGCCCCGCCCGGGGTCGGCTCGAATCGCAGCCAGCCAACCCCCGTGAAATACAGCTCAGGCCACGCGTGCGCGTCGGCGGTGGTCACCACCCAAGTTCCGTCATGAAGCCGTCGGCCTGCCGTGTATCCGACGGCCACCCGGGCCGGGATCCCGATCAGCCGCGCGAGAACGGCCATGGCGAACGCGAACTGCTGGCAGTAGCCGGTGCGGTGCTTGGTCAGGAACGTGAGCAGTCCCCCGGGGGTGTCGGGGAGCCTGGACTGCAGCGAGTAGCTGAACCGGCTGGAGAGAAACCATCGTTCAAGCGCAACCGCCTTGCCGAACGCGGTGTGCTGCTTGCTTGTGACCTGGATGGCGATCTGCTTCAGGCGCTGTGCGAGGCGAGACTTCGGGCTCAGGAAGCCAAGGTAACTATGGGCGATGCCCGGCGGCACGTGCTGCGCGGCCGCAAGGTCCGCCGCCGTCGGCCTGACCTCCCCGCTGACGACCGTATAGCGCAGCGGTGTGCTGATCACGTCACCCGAGTAGATCATCAACGTGCCAGGCGCCTCGTGCCAAGCGCCAGATACCGCGACCTTCACCGGCCAGTAGGGCGCGGGCAGAAAATGAATTGCCCAGGAGTAGCCGGCCCGCCCCGGGATCGCGACCGTGGTGCTCACCGTGCTCCAGGGCGTGCTGTGAACCGCAAGACCAGGCGGCCGCAGCAGTTTCTGGGATCCAGCGGGCGGGCCGGCCGTCGGCTGGATCAGGCTCCAGTCCCCGGCCGCGGCGTTGTAGTTGAGCACATACACCTGAAGGTAGTTCTCGGCATCGCTTGCGCTGCTGCGATAAGTAAGCACGCGCTCGGGGTTCGCCCTGGTGAGCTGCCCGCGCATCTGAGCGACAGGATCCGGCAAGCTAACCTGGACCCGACCGCCGCCCCCGCCCGAGTGACCACCGAACAGTTGGTGCAGGGTGAGGCCGGGCAGGAGCAGCGGCGCGATGACTGCGGCGCAGGCGGCAGCCAAGCCGATCCTCCTGCCGGTGGCGGCAAGTGCGCCCACGTCAGCCCCGCCGAGTCGCTCGTCCTCGCCCGCATAGTGCCAGACCGTGACCACACGGCCCCAGCCGCGCAGCCGGTGGCGGCCGTCTGAGGACAGCAGGGCCAGGTATCCGGCGGCGGCGAGCAGGAACGTGATCGCGCCAGCGAGCCCGCCGACCTTGGCGGTCGTCGCGATCGGGGCCATATAGACGACGAGCAGCGGCAGGCCGGCGATCGCTGGCCTGTGCAGGCGGACGGCGAGGAAGTCAACGACGATGGCCGCCAGGCCGATGCTGCCCGCGGCGACCAGCAGCACGCCGGGGCGGCCCTCCACTGGAGGCTGATACTGAGCTGCCGACGTGCCCGCCCGCACCAGGTCGGCGAGGTGGTGCAGCGATGCAGGGGTCGGGACGACCGAGAGGAAGGACAGCGCCGCGGCGTGCAGCAGATTCAGGTAGAGCAGCAGAGCCGCCAGGTACGTGGCAAGCCCTGCAATCGCGCGAAGCGGCCGCAGCCCGGACACGCTCGCGCCGCAAGCGGCGATGAGCACTACCGCGGCGACCTTCGTGAATGGCGAAAGCGCCAGCAGCATCGGCACGCTGGCTAGAGCGGTGAGCGCGGTGGCGCCGGCGGCGGCAGGTACCTGGCTCTGCCGCGCCAGCGTTCCTGCCAGGGCAACAACGACAACCGCGCCGATCGCCTCGGCCAGCCAGGCGCCGCCTTTGATCAGGCTGAACTCAGATACCGATGCGAGGATGACTGCGATTGCGGCGGCCGCGCTTAGTCGGTGGTTCATCGCGTCGGCGCTCCAAGCTCCGCGCGGCCCATCGGGGCGAGATAGCCGGCGGCCTGCGGTAGCCGCTGCCAGGCCACCCCGAGCGGTGTGCCTGCCTCGACCGTTACCACGTGCCAGCCGGCCGCGCGCAGCACCGCCTCCGCGACAGCGGTCTCGGCATTGGCTGCCGCCGCGGTGACGATGTCGTCCTCGGATCCGCCGACAGCAGACTCGCGGCCGTTGCCGTCAGTCTTGCGCCGGTTACCGGCCTGAGGCGGCTCCGGATCGGCCTGATCCCGGCCCGCCCCGATGGCCGGGCCGTCGTGGCCGTCGCGGCCGGCAACCGATGCCCAGGTAGACACCGCTAGCAGCAAGGCGATGCCGTGGCGGCCATGGCGTCTGGTGGTTGCCAGCTCCCTGGCGATATCTGCTGAGAGGCGGCCCGCGACCAGGACGAGCAGGCCGCCTTCGATGGTGCTGAGTGCGGCTGTCGTCCTGGCGAAGTCGTGATTGCGCGACGTCGTGATCACCGAGAGCGCGTCGAGCAGAACATCTTCGAACATCGCGGGCCCGGCCATCGGGCCGGCATCGGTCAGCAGATGGCCGTCGAGCCCGGATCTGGTCAGGTGCACCCCGATCGAGGCCGCGGCGCTGACGGCGAACTCGAAGGAGGAACTCGGGCCGGCCCCGGCGTGAGCGCTGCGGCGAGAGTCGAGTATCACGACCGCCCGATCCTGCCAGCGCTGTTCCTCGCGGCGCACCATGAGCTCGCCGTATCTGGCCGTTGACCGCCAGTGCACCCGCCTGAGTTCGTCACCGTCACGGTATTCACGCGGGATGACGTCGTCCTCCCCGGCGGCAGCGGTCATCCTGGTCCGGCCGTCCCCGTCATTCGACCAGCTGCCCCTGGTGGATGCCGAGATCAACGGCACGATCTTGGGCGTGACGGTCAGCGTGTTCTTCGTCGCGAAGTTCGCGGTCAGCTCGACCAAGCCGAAGACGTCCGCGATCCTCACTCGCATCGGGCCGACCACGAACTTGCCTCGCAGGTCGGAACGGAGCGGGTAGCTGACCTCGCGGCTACCGCCGCGCTCGATGCCGTTAAGCACGTACCTGGGCCTCGCGCCTAGCGAATAAGGAATGGTCTCCTCGGCCAGCAGCAGGCCGGTCGAGATCCTGCTGACGTTCTCCAGCCTGACCGTTACCTTCGCAGGCTGGCCCGGCGCGACCCGCAGCGGAACGATCTTGCGTTCGCAGCGCAGCTGGTAGCGAGCGCGCCGTGCGGTCAGTGCTGAGAACACGGGCAGGCAGACGAGCAGGACCCCGACGCTGATCATCGCGTCGCTGCCGAGGATCAGCCCGGCGAGAATACCGACCACGCCGGCGGCGAGAAAGGATGCGCCGCGGACCGTGAACCAGGCCAGTACCGAGCGCATCGACGCCTCCTTGGCTGCCCTGCCAATGTACGTGCTACTTCGTCCGTTTACCTGCCAGGAAGCGGCACCCTGTCGATAATCCTGGCGAGCACCTGCTCGGGCAGCTCGCGGCCGACGACCGCCTCCGCCGTTGGCAGCAGCCGGTGCGCGAGCACCGGCCCGGCAAGCGCCTGCACGTCATCGGGAATCACGAAACCGCGGTCTTCGAGCGCCGCGAAGGCACGGCTGGCCCTCAGCAGGTGCAACGCGGCCCTGGGCGAGGCACCGAGTCGCAGGGCCGACGCGGTCCTTGTCGATGTGATGATGTCGATGATGTACTGCCGGACTTGCGGGGCGACGTGTACCCGGCGCACCGAGGCGATCAGCGAGCGAACGTCCGCTGCGTGCGCGGCCGGCTTGAGGTCATCGAGCGGCGAGCTCGACCCATGGGTGTCAAGCATGTCTGCCTCCGCCGCCGCGTCCGGATAGCCGATCGAGATCCTGGCGGTAAACCGGTCGCGTTGCGCTTCGGGCAGCGGGTAGGTGCCCTCCATCTCGACCGGGTTCTGCGTGGCGATCACCATGAATGGCGACTCAAGCGGGTAGGTCACGCCGTCTACGGTGACCTGCCGCTCTTCCATGCTTTCAAGCAGGGCGGACTGAGTCTTGGGCGATGCGCGGTTGATCTCGTCGCCGAGCACCAGGTTGGCAAAGATGGGGCCTGGCTTGAACTCGAACTCGCGCAATTCCTGGTTGAACGCGCTGACTCCGGTGATGTCGCTTGGCAGCAGGTCGGGCGTGAACTGAACCCGGCGCACTGAGCAGTCGATCGACCTGGCCAGCGCCTTGGCCAGCAGGGTCTTGCCCACGCCTGGGACGTCCTCGATCAGCGCGTGTCCTTCGGCGAGCAGCACCGTCAGCGTGAGCTTCACCGCGTCGGGCTTACCGACAATGACCGAATTGACCGCGTCGCTGATCTGGTGGGCGACCGGAATCAGCTGGTCAAGGGTGCGCTCCGCCTGCTCGATTTCAGCGGACACTCGTCCTCCTCGTCCCGGCAGCGCTGCCGGGTGGTGTTCCTGGCGGGAGTGCCGTCCGGAGACCGGCGTCCCATAGCGTGCGCCTCGACAGTACGTGCGGCAATGCCTCGATGTAACAACGGATTGGGTATCACTGCATAACGAGCATTCCCGGTTCCGTCATAGGTCCCAACGCCAAGCCACCGCCAATCGCTTCCGCGCCCTGTGCAGGTCCATTCTCCCCGCTCCTGTCGGCTTGTACCCCGGGGATTCCGCGGCGTCGGTCGGCAGCTGTGGCCGCAGACTTCGCTCACGGTGACGCACATGACCCGTTCGTGGGACATGTATGGTTTGACGGTGGTGGAATGTGGAGTACAGTGGTGCGCGGTGGGGCAGCCAGGGTCCCATCGGATGGGCATTGTGGGGGGCAGTGGAGGTGAGTGCCGATGTTTCTCGGCACGCACACGCCTCGACTGGACGACAAAGGCCGGATCTTCCTTCCAGCGAAATACCGCGACGAGTTGGCGGAGGGACTCGTGCTGACGAAGGGCCAGGAGCGCTGCCTTTATGTGTTCCCGCAAGCCGAGTTCGGTCGGATCACCGAGGCGCTGCGCGCCGCGCCGGTGACTGCCAAGGCTGTCCGCGACTACAGCCGCGTGTTCTTCGCGAGCGCGTCGGACGAGGTTCCCGACAAGCAGGGCAGGGTGACGATCCCGCCCGCGCTGCGCGAGTACGCGGCGCTGCGCCGCGACTGCGTCGTGATCGGCGCGAACACACGGCTGGAGATCTGGGACTCGGCCGCCTGGGAGACCTACCTGGAGCAGCAGGAAGACGCATTCTCTGACGCATCGCAGGAGGTGCTGCCAGGGGTTCTGTGAGCGGCTCCGCCGACGCGGTGGCTGCAAGGCCGGTCCCGACCGCACCCGCATCACGGAGTCCAGTGCCCGGCGAGGTCTCCACCCGCGCCGCGGCGGCCCGGCTGACGCCACTTCCCCGACGCCAGCCGGAACAGGCCAGTCCGCGGCGGCGGATGGCGACCTGGCCGGGCAGCGCAGGTGAGGTACGCCAGAGGTCGGCCGAGGGAGGGTGGGGGTGAATACGACGGCGGCAACGCACGTTCCCGTCATGCTTGACCGGGTCAGAGATCTGCTCGCACCCGCGCTCGGCACCGAAAGCGCGGTACTGGTAGACGCGACACTCGGCCGGGCAGGCCACACCAAGGCCCTGCTCGGCGACCACCCTGGCCTGACGGTTATCGGCATCGACGCCGATCAGGCCGCGATCGAGGAATCGCGTCGCATGCTGGCCGGCGACCTGAGCCGGGTGTCGCTGGTTCAGGCCGTCTACGACCAGATCCCCGCGATCCTGGCCGACCTGGGCTGGCCAAGCGTGCAAGGCGTCCTGTTCGACCTTGGCGTCTCCTCGCCCCAGCTCGACGACCCGCGCAGAGGCTTCTCCTACGCCAAGGACGCGCCGCTCGACATGCGCATGGACCGCTCGGGCCAGCTCACTGCCGCTGAGGTGGTCAACACCTATCCGCCAGCCCGGCTCGCGCGCGTCTTCGCGGAGTACGGCGAGGAACGTTTCGCCCGCCGGATTGCCGACGCCATTGCCTCTGAGCGTGCCACGGCACCGATTACCTCGACCCTTCGCCTGGCCGAGATCATCAAGGCCTCGATTCCCGCGGCGGCTCGGCGGGCCGGCGGCAATCCGGCCAAGCGCTCCTTCCAGGCGCTGCGGATCGAGGTGAATGACGAGCTAGGCACGCTCGCTCGGGCGGTTCCCGCGGCGATGGACATGGTCGCGGTTGGCGGCCGGATCGTGGTGCTCGCGTACCACTCGCTCGAGGACCGGATCGTCAAGCGAGCGCTGGCCGGCCGATCTGCAGACACCACGCCGCCAGGGCTGCCCGTACCACTGCCCGACGCTCGCCCGCAGTTCCGGTTGCTGACCAGGGGCGCCGAGCGACCGGGCGAATCTGAACTCGCCGCCAACCCGCGGGCCGCCTCGGCCAGGCTGAGAGCGGCGCAGCGGGTCCGGGCCGCGGCATGAGCGGCAAGCACAGCATGATCAGTCAAAGAACGGACGAGCGCCGATGAGCACCGACGTAATGGCACCGGGCAGGACCACGACCGAGCATGCTTCGGCCCGGCGCGAAACCAGCCCGGGTCCGGTGGCCAGACCCCGAACTGGCCAACCGTCAGGCACTCGGCGGCCCGCAAGGCCGATGCGCAGGCCGCGCACCGACCGGCCGGCGGGCCCGGTGCTGCCCGCAAGCCCGGTCCGTCCGGTGAGCCCGGCCATCCCCGCCGCTCCAGGCAGGCCGGGCAGGACGATCAGGACCGGCGGACCGCCCAGGCACCTGTACCGCGATCAGCGGTCGGGCATGCGGGAGAAGGTCGGCTCTGGCGCACGAAGCGTCAGGACCGCCTCCCGCACGCCATTCGTGATGCTCGTGCTCGGGCTGCTGAGCGGGGGGCTGGTGAGCCTGCTCGTAGTGAACACGACGCTCGCGGCCAACTCCATTGAGATCATCAGGCTGCAGCAGGCCAACTCGGCCCGTGCCCAGCGGGTTCAGCAGCTAAACCAGCAGGTCGGAGTCGAGCAGTCGGCGGCGGTGATCGCCAAGAAGGCGGCCGAGCTTGGCATGAAGCCAGAGGGCGTCCCGACTTTCGTCGATCTGCGCACGCGCTCGATATCGGCAGCGACCGAGCCCGCACCGTGAGCTCAGACCGCCAGCTCCAGGACACGCGGTCGGTGGCCGGCAGTGGTGCCCGCGCGGAGTCCAGGCGACAGTCGGCTGGCCCGCGCCCCCGCGTGCCTGCGGCCGCGCGGCCAGGTGCACCCCGGCCAGGCAAGAGGCATGTCCCGCCTCGGCGTCGCCATTTGCGCAGGACAAGTCCGGTCCGCAGGCTGAACGTCACGTTGCTCGCCGTCGCCCTCGTCATCACCATGGTGGTAGCCAGGCTGGTTCAGCTGCAGGGCGTTGACGCGTCACGATACCGATACCTGGGCCATCACTACCGGGTGACGACGCAGACCATCCCCGCGGTCCGCGGCGAGATCGTCAGCAGCGACGGCACCGTCCTGGCTATGACCGTGCGCACCGACTCGGTGTCCGCGGACCCGCCGCTGATCAAGCGATCCACGACCCTCGGCGCGGTGGCGGCCAAGCTGGCCGGGCCGCTGAATACCACCAAGGCGGGGTTGCTGCGGCTGCTCAGGCACCCGTCGTCGCCGCAGTACGTCGAGCTGGCGAGCTCGGTCAGCGCAGCGACTGCGGACGCGATCAGCAAGCTCGGGCTGCAGCAATACGTGACGCTGACGCCAGATTACGTGCGCGCCTACCCGGGCGGTGACCTGGCGGCCCCGCTGCTCGGATTCGTCGACACGAATCAGCAGACCGGCGTGATGACCGGACAGGCCGGCCTCGAGCAGACCTACAACTCGCTGCTGACGGGTAAGGGCGGTACCGAGGTCTACGAGAAAGGCACGAACGGCCTGCCGATCCCCGGCACTGAGCAGACGGCGCGGACGGCTGTGCCCGCCGGCAACTTGCGGCTGACCATCCAGTCCGACATCCAGTGGGAGGCTGAGCACCAATGTGCCGTGCAGGTCGCCAGGACGCGGGCAAGGAACTGCACGGTCGTCGTGATGCAGCCGAGCACGGGACGGATCCTGGCGCTCGCTCAGTACCCCACATTCAATCCCGTCGCGCCGGCCAGCGTTTACGCGACGAAGGACATCGCGGTGGCCAACGTCTTCGCGCCCGGCAGCACCGCGAAGGTGATCACGGCGGCTTCGGCATTCCAGCACGCCGGGCTGACGCCACTGTCCAGCTACGTCGTGCCGGACTCGATCCACTGGCGCGGTGCCTGGTATTCCGATGCCGAGCGGCACCCGACGCAGCGCTATACGATCGCCGGAATCATCGCCCATTCGCTCAACGACGGCATGATCCAGGTGGCCGGTGACGTTCGCCCCGCCGACCAGTACCGCATGTTCCGCGCGCTCGGCATCGGCTCGCTGTCCGGGCTGAACCTGCCCGGCGAAAGCGCGGGCCTGCTCGCGCCGCCCTCGCAGTGGGTCGGCGGCGCGCGCAATACGCGCTACCAGATCTCCTTCGGCCAGAGCGTGGGCGTCACCGCGATCCAGATGGCCTGCGTCTACGCCACC
>Ga0126381_100009075_pt1 | contig 11157 bp, 10 predicted proteins | sample PanSoiMetPlot_28_FD_96465 | JGI IMG/M metagenome (GOLD analysis project Ga0126381, IMG submission 96465) | Tropical forest soil microbial communities from Panama - MetaG Plot_28 | ecosystem: Environmental > Terrestrial > Soil > Tropical forest > Bulk soil | place: Panama | collected 2016-02-17
AAAAGCGCATTCCCAAAAATTGTCGACGCATATTCAAAGACACCGATCGACACGATTCGTGCCTGGCAGGCATTCCACATTGCGGATAACGCAGCGCCCTATCTCTCCAAGCCGTTCACCGACGCGTACTTTGAGCTACACGCCAAAACGCTTTCTGGTCAGAAGCAACAACAGGCGCGTTGGAAACGCGCGATCACAGCAGTCAGCGGTGGCGATTTTCTTGTTGGAGATCGTTTCGGAACATTCGGAACGATGGGCTTCGGAGTCGGTCAGCTCTACAGCGCAAAATATTTTCCGGCAGAAGCAAAACAGAAGATCCAGGATCTCGTCACGAATTTGAAAACTGCGTATCGCGCCAGAATCGAAAAGCTCGACTGGATGGGCCCGGAGACGAAAAAGGAAGCACTTAAGAAACTCGACACATACACTATCAAGGTTGGCTATCCAGATCATCGGCGTGATTACTCGAAGCTGGTTATTCGCAATGACGATTTAACCGGCAACGTTAAGCGCTGCGCACAGCTGGATTGGGATTTTTACACAGGCCGATTTTCCAAACCGGTTGATCGAACTGATTGGAGCATGACGCCGCAAACCAACGACGCCTATAACGGAAGTCTGCGGGATATTGTTTTCCCGGCGGGAATTCTACAGCCGCCGATCTTTGACCCGAATGCTGATCCTGCAATTAACTACGGCGCAGCCGGTGGCGTGATCGGGCACGAGCTTACCCACGGGTTCGACGATCAGGGCCGCAAGATCGATGCATCCGGTGCGTTGCGCGATTGGTGGACGAAGAAAGACGCGGATACATTCCAAGAGCGAGCAAAAATCCTTGGCGCCCAATATTCAAAATACGAACCAATTCCGGGTGTCCATGTGAACGGCGAATTGACGATGGGCGAAAACATCGCGGATTTGGGCGGCCTCACCCTCGCGCTCGATGCTTATCGCGCTTCGCTCAAAGGACAACCGGCGCCGGCGCTCGATGGTTATAGTGGCGATCAGCGCGTTCTTCTCGGGTGGGCGCAGGCCTGGCGCGGAAAAGTCACCGACGATTACGTCAAAAAGCAGGTCGTAAGCGATCCGCATTCCCCGCGTCAATTTCGCGTGATTGGTCCCACTCGAAACACCGACGCCTGGTACGACTCGTTTAAAGTCCAGCCCACCGACAAAATGTTCGTCGCACCTGAGCAACGCGTCCGGATTTGGTGAGGCGCTCCGATTGCAATCTGCGACCGGCAAACTACATTCCGCAGTTCTTTTCGGGGGCATAGCTCAGTTGGTAGAGCGCCAGCTTTGCAAGCTGGAAGTCAGGGGTTCGAATCCCCTTGCCTCCAGCCTTCGCTGGAGCGCAGCGACAAGCAAGCCTGCCACGCCGGAGCAAAGCGGAGGCGGGCTGTATTACGAGGAATTTTGTCCCAGCACTCCAAGACTACGGCTTGGCAGGCCAGCCTTCATCGCCGGATCTGATTTGTATCCATAACTCGTCGTAAATGCGATCGCTTTCGCGTACGAGATTCCCGCCCCTTGACCGATCACTGTTCACCGATCACTGTTCACTTCCGCAAAGCGCGGGCCTGTAGCTCAGTTGGTTAGAGCATGCGCTTGATAAGCGCAGGGTCACTGGTTCGAGCCCAGTCAGGCCCATTTTTTCCAGGTTTTGCCCCCTGACCTGGTGAACGATGCAAACCCTGTCCACGCTAGGTAAATTCATCCTAACACGGGACTAACCCACGTTGTCTCACATTATCTGTAAAGGATGAGGCAGTATCACACGGCAGTGCCAGTGCCTTGACGACGTCCGCGCGCGCGCGTGTTACGTGTCCAATTTGATTCCTCGCGCCGCTTGCAGTTCCACAAGTTCGCCGCAAAGCGCGCTATGGATGAGGCATTGGACTAGGCGTGTGGGCGCATGTGAAACCGGGGCTGCATTGGTGCCGGATAGATTTTGTTGGGGAGCGGCTCCGAGAATCGGCTCCGTTCCCGAATACATCGCAACACACACCGCAATAGCAGCATTACTGAGCGAAGTTTCAGAAGTACTGACCAATTTCGCTGTTGTTCGTGAAAGAACTTATGCACTTCGCTTGTCATGCGAGCGTCACAACTTGGCATCAACGAATTGGCTCTGGGTAGTAGTGGCTCGGAGTTTTTTAGGATGACAACGTGCGAAGGTCGTACCAATCAACAATCCAAGAAACGCGCCTCCAACGTCCAGGAGCACATCGCGAACAGACGGAGTACGCGATTTAACGAACGTCTGGTGAAATTCGTCGCTTGCAGCGAATAATGCGCAACCCAACAAAACTGCGCCAAAAACCACAAACGTCCTTGTGCAGAGAGTTGGAATGCTGCGAAGTGCTCGCCACAGCAAAAGAGCCAAAACCGTGTATTCGATAACGTGCGCGCATTTGCGAACAACGACGAGAATTGTCCAAATTGCCCGCGGCGAGATGCCCGGCTTCAACCAGAGCAAGAAGGGAACGATGTATCGCGACGTGTGCTCGGCGGACATGACGCTGGTCGACCCGACGAAGATCACGGCAAGCCAAATCAGCAATGGCAACCAATATTTGAGGAAAGATTTCATCCAGAAGTCAGACGTCCGAAATCAGAGATCAGCACGGAAACGCCGAACATCCAACATCGAACACTGAACGTCCACTGGCAGAAAGCGATTCGACCAACGCAGTCTGAATTGTGAATTGGACGTTCGACGGTGAACATTCGAGGTTTGCGAGACCATGTCCAGGAAAGAACTTTCTAATCCCCTCGTCTTCGAGCCGATTTTCATCGAGCGAATTTGGGGCGGGCGACGGCTTGAATCCGAATTTAACAAGAAACTTCCGCCACAGAAGCGTATCGGCGAATCATGGGAAATTGTCGATCGTCCCGAAGCTCAGAGCGTCGTAGCCGCCGGGCCGTTGCGGGGACTAACTTTGCACGAATTGTGGACGCAACGCCGACAGGAAATCTTCGGACAGGTGCCCGATACTCCACGTTTTCCGTTGCTCATCAAAATTCTCGATGCGCAGGAGAAACTGTCGCTGCAGGTACATCCGCCCGAAAATGTTGCCAGCAGATTGGGAGGCGAACCGAAAAGCGAGTTCTGGTACGTGGCCCTCGGGGATCCAGACGCCGAGCTTTTCCTCGGATTTCGTGAGGCGATCACGCGCGACGAGTTTGGGGAGCGACTGCGCGATGGAACTGTGGTCGATCGCGTTCATACGATCGCCGTTCAGGCAGGCGATGCCGTTTTCCTCCCGGCCGGCCGGGTGCATGCGATAGGCGCAGGCAACCTCCTCTTCGAAATCCAACAAAATAGCGACACGACTTACCGGGCGTTCGATTGGAATCGTACCGATCCAGCGACCGGAATGAAGCGGGATCTGCACGTTGAACAGGCGATTGAATGCATCGATTTCGAAGACGTGCAGCCGAAGCTGATCGAATCGAAAGGCGAATTGCTGATTAGCAATCACCTGTTCGAAATCCGAAAATGGAATCTTGATGAAGCCCGCGAAGCAGCCCCGCCCGGGGAATTCGCGATCATTTGTTGTCTCACCGGCGACCTCAGCTGTGCCAATACCAAGTTTGCACCAGGAGAATTTTTTATTGTTCCCGCACATTTAAAGGACCGGCAACTGAAACCACTCGCGCCCGACACAAGTCTGTTACGAGTGACGATTCCGAAACTGTAGCGGCGCTCTCTGAGCGCCGAACCAAAATCAGCGGCGGTCGTAGACACGCCGCTACAGTGTTAAACCTATGCCCAGGTCCACACGTGTGGAACGGCTTCGCGATTTCTAACCGGCACTACATGCGTTTTTGGCTGAGATGGTTCGTCTCGGGGCTTAGGCACGATGAAGGTACCTGCTCCACATAGTGAGAAGCAGATGACAACAATCGCGAGTTTCAGCATCCGGCTCACGGACAGTTTGTTGGTTGAGTTCAATCGGAATGCTGTGCCAAACGCCGGAGATAAGTAAAGCTATAAATCCCGGTACTGTGGGCATCACCCCATCGGGGCTGCAGTGCATAACCGCCCACCAGATCGAATCCGACAAGCTCAAAGCTCTTCCCGGTATAGCTGACATGCGGACGCACAACGAGACCGAGCACATCCGGCTCGCCGCCGCAGGCTGCGCAGGGACACGCGCGCCGCAGCAGTTCGAGTTTCAAAAACGACTCGGTGCCATCGTTCCAGGCAATGGCGAGTTCGTCTCCGATTTGCTGGATGTTGTTTGGTTCAAGTCGCATTTGAAAAGCGAATCGCTATTTAGCCACGGACTAGGCCGCCTGCTTCTTCGAACGCTCACCAAAGATCGCCGTGCCGACGCGCACCAGTGTCGCGCCCTCTTCAATTCCAATTGAAAAATCTTGCGTCATTCCCATCGAAAGGTGGGCCAGCTTTAAGCTGAATTCCTTTTCGAGCGAATCGCGCAACGCCCGGACTTCCACAAAAAATTTCCGCGAGTCTTCTGATTCCACAGCGAGCGGTGGAATACACATCAGTCCTTCCATTGAAAGCCGCGGCAGCATTAGCAGGCCTTCCATCTGCTCACGCAACTGACCGGGTGCGAATCCGAATTTACTCCCCTCACCTGCCACGTTCACTTCAAGCAAAACCCGCGGATACAATCCTTCCTCTTCCGCAATCCGGTCAATGTCTTGCGCAAGGGCCAGAGAATCAACACTGTGAATCATTTCGAATATCGGTAGGGCTTGGCGTACTTTGTTTTTTTGTAGATGCCCGACAAAGTGCCAGCGGATGTTCGATGGCAGCTCAGGAATCTTCGCACGCGCTTCCTGCACGCGGCTTTCACCGAAGAGAGTTTGCCCGGCTTCGATCGCTTCGCGCACTTTTTCAGCCGGATGCGTCTTGCTGATCGCGACCAGCTCAACCTCATCAGCCGATCGGCCTGATTTCGCCACCGCGGTTGCGATTTGTTCCCGAACACGATCGAGATTTCCCGCGATCGAACTCATACCGAATTGTAGGGCAGGCGCTTCGCCTGCCAATGAGAAATCAAACCCCAACCATCTGTGGAACGCGCTTTTGCCCATGACGAAGACAACTGCCGTGTGATCTGTATCGCATCGGGGACTCGAGACCGCCGCTCCTTGACCTGTATATTATTTGCTGGCCAATCAACCAGAAATCACGCAGAAGGAGCGGATTATGAAACATTTACTTCTTCTCGTAACCATTGTTGCAGTGAGCGCCTCGTGCAGTGTGTTCGCTCAGGAAAAAACCGCTCTACAAGCTAATGCGACAGTCGCTAGCCTTCTTGCGGGCAGCGCCGGTAAAAGTGTCGAGCTACACTTAAGATCCGGAGAGAAAATGGGCGGCAAGATCGCGCAGGTAACCGATAACGTGGTTCATCTTTCGAATCTGACTGGCGCGGAATATTTCGATGCGTTCGTTGATGTGAAAGATGTTTCTGCGGTGGTAGTTCGTGTGGGGGGCAAATAGGAAATCCCGCCATTAAAAAAACGCGCCGATATTGACGTCCAAAAGTGCATCTCGGGGATCTGGGCGGCGACAACGCCTTTGAGGATTGTCAATCATCGCCGCAATTGCTCATACTCCCCGCATGATCACCAAAAATATCGGAATGCTTCTACTCGCGATTTATCTGATCATCGTCGGAATCGTGACACTCACTGGATTGGGCATCGGCTTCATTACGGGTGCAATTGCGCTCGTAGCTGGAATCTTCATCCTAATCGGCCGTTAGGCATTCAAGATTCACTGAGCAATTCCATCATCTGCGTGGCGAGCTTCGGCCCGATGCCGCTTTCTTCGTGTTTGAAATAGACGAAGGCGTCACTCCAGGTTGTGTTCTGTTCGCGAACGAAATCCGACCAACGTTTCACATCTTCTTCGCTGTAATCCTCGCGACGAAGACGGAGATAACCGTAATCCGCGGTACTCTTCTTCGGAGTCGCAATTGCTTCCGTATCGGCAATGCATAGCGCGATATTGCGCGACTTAAGCAGATCGAAAATCTCGTCGTCGAACCACGACTCATGACGGAATTCGAAAGCGGCGCGCATCGAGGGAAACTCACGCAGGAAGGACCTTAAAACCTCCGCGTGTTTTTTGAACGCTGGCGGCAATTGAAATAGCACTGGCCCGAGGCGTTCGCCAAGATCAACCACCACTTTGCAGAAGTATTCAATCGTATCAGAGCAATCACGCAGTTTTGCCCAGTGCGTGATTTTCTGTGGGGCTTTTAAAGCGAAGCGAAATTTCTGCGGCGTTTGCGCTTTCCAGTTTTCGATCGTCTTCTGCGCGGGGATGCGGTGAAACGTGTAATTGATCTCGGTAGTGGTAAATCGTTCGGCGTAAAACGAAAGCATCTTTGTGGTTGGCAAATCTTCGGGATAAAAATTTCCCTTCCATTCTGAGTACTGAAATCCAGAGGTGCCGATCCAGAAATTCATATTCAGCTCTCAAACTAAACTGTCGCTTGTACAAAGCTATCTCAACCACAACAAAACACGCTGCCAAGCATCCACACCACATACCCAATCCGAATCGGGGTAAAGCGGCAAGCCCTTTGGATTCTCCGATTTAGAGGGAACAAAGAGCGATTATCACTGCCGCAACTTAATGAACAAAGGGGAAAACATGAAAAAAGCAGTATTAAGCATTGCGTTGGCATTAGCGGCGCCATTCGCGTGGGCACAAGTCTCAGAGACTACCACCACGACGACCACGACCGACGCCAACGGAACGATTACCGAGTACACTCCAGGCAGTGCGATCGTCCTTAAAGAAACCAGCGGTCCAGTCCGGTATCGCTTCGGCAACACTGTCACCTATGTGACGCGAAGCGGCAAGATGTTGGATCCGGACGTCGTGAAAACAAGGGTTAAGGTGGGTGTTCCCGTCCGCGTCCATTACACCGGAACCGGCGACCGCATGGTCGTTGATCGTGTAATCGTGGACGAAGATTAATCATCTAGTTTAGTTCGTCTCCGACGCGCCTTTCTGTTCCGCCAATGGGCGGGCAGCAAAGGCGCGTTTTGTTTGTTTCAACGGCACTGAGTTGAAAAACATCAAGGCCGGTCACTATCTGTTAGACGAATTGTCTGTGTTATGAAGTTACAATTGAAAGGGAGTTGGAACGAAGTTAAAGGCAACCTTAAACGGAAATGCGGCCAGCTGACTGACGACGATCTGGCCTTTGCCGAAGGCAAGGAGGACGAGCTTCTCGGCCGCCTCCAAAAGAGATTGGGCAGAACAAGCAACGAGCTTCGATCTGAGATTGAGCAGATGTAATTCGATTTTGACGCGGACCCGCTATTCAGCCGATTGCGCTTCGGATTGGAACGGAGTTTAGCACTCGCACAATTAGGGTGCGTCGCTCGCTAGAAGTACCGTCAGCAGTGAGGCGACCGGATCGAAGCGCAATACGATCCAGCTGGTATGAAAAAATCCATTTACCTGTTTGCTATGTTGGCCTTGTTCGCCGCATGCGAGCAAAAGACAACAACTGTCAATCTGCCTGCTGCCGACAAAAAAGAGAGTAACACCACAATCGTAAATCCCCCGTCAGAGAAGAAGGAGACTAATACCACAGTGGTAAATCCACCTGAAGGCAGCAGCACTACGACGAAGGAAGAAAAAACTGACATTAACGTCAACACTTCCCCAAGCCCATAGATACACTATCGCGATTCGCCGAGCGCGCACTGCGATTGTAAGCGGCGCGCGCTCGGAAACGCACACTCAACTCGAATAAATCAAACCATGCGTCTTATTCTGCTTTTGATCCTGCTGTTGCTGGTGATCGGCGCGCTACCTACGTGGCCGTATAGCACTGGCTGAGGATATTACCCAAGTGGGCTGGCTATCGTCATACTGATTGTATTGCTGATAATTTTGTTTCGCTAGCCCCGGCGAGCGAGCAAACGTAGCGATTATCTTTTTCTGACTCACACCTTGTGGCGCAGTGGCCTGAGTGCGTGAGTCAGTTTTTGCAAGCCTAGTTCCAGCCGCGTCTTCACAGTCCCAAGAGGAGCGCTTGTAGCAGCAGCAATTTCCCTGTGGCTTAGCCCACTGAAAAAAGCGAGCTCGACGGCTTCGCGTTGTAAGCGAGGCAGGGCTCGAATGCTTTTTCTCAAAAACTTCCGAAGATCGTTTAAAACAAGTCCATCTGCCGCGTCGCGGCGAGGAGTCTGTAATTCCTGGACCACTCGTTTTTCGTAGCGCTCTCGCGCACGAGAATAAGCCTGACGCCGCCGCAATCGGTCAATCGCCCGCCGCCGCGCGATAGTCACCATCCAGCCGAGTGGTTTTCCGGCTTTCGCTGAATAACGACCAGCTTCCTCCCAGACCTGAATGAAAATTTCCTGCAACACATCGTCGGCTTCGGCTTCTTCATGAACGACTCCATCGATGGTGGCTCGCAATCTTTTGCTGTGCCGGCCATATAACTCAGCAAGAGCGTCATGGCGCCGCCGGGAAATGTGTTTCATCAGCACCTCATCCGGCGCTAATGCCACCGCAGGCTCATCTAGATTGGCACCAATCATACGCGGCAGGCCTGCATTCGCAGCGTTGATTCGTGCGTTCGACGCCGACGTTTGTTAGGCAAAACGCGTCGCCAATGCTTTTTAGCCGGATTAGAATCAACCGGCCGCGTCGCATACCGCCACTGATGTGGCGTGGACAGGCACCCTAACGTGGGACAACACAGTCTGAATTTTCGTCCAGGCAAGCGGCGAATATCCACCTGCCGTCCCTTAAATTTTCTCCTGCAAAGAACGCAGACCCGCTGGTCGTCGAGCGAATTCCAGCTCCTGAAAGGATCGCCTACGCGCAAGATCGAGAGCCGATCATCGAGATTAAGATAAGCGATCATATGCAATGAGCAGTCTGCTCACTGCATGAACACACACAATCGGACCGTAGGCTGATTGTCTGCTAGGACAAAACCCTACGGCGCGTGTGCTCTAGATGGTCGACCATCAGAGAGAACGCCCCTACAGCAACACGGTGGAGGCCAGAGCAATCTCAGATCCAGAAACCGGCGGGGATAACCGCGTTCTTAGGAACCACGACGAGACCGTCCCTGATGAAATAATTGTCTGCGTCCAAGTTCTGCGATTTGCCTTCCGGCGTAATTACAACGCCATCGCCAATGCGCGCGTTCTTATCGATGATTGCACGATCGATCACGCAATTTTTCCCGATGCCCATTGGAGGCTGGGAGGAATCAGTTACGCCAAGCTCAAAGTAATCGGCGCCCATAACGATGCTGTTGCGAATGGTCGCGCCGCTTTGAATGACGCTGCGAATGCCGATGACGCTTCGCTCCAAGTGCGCGTCAGATATGATGCAGCCGTCGGAAATAATCGCCTGCCGGAGCGTTGCACCATTGATCTTACTGCCCGGCAAAAACCGCGGATGCGTATAGATCGGAGAGTCGGGTTCGAAGAAACTGTATTCCGGAACCATATCAGTCAGATCAAGATTAGCTTCGTAGAATGCGCGGATCGTTCCGATGTCTTCCCAGTAACCGTCAAAGATAAACGCGCTGACGTGCCGATCCTTGATCGACGTCGGAATAATGTGTTTACCGAAATCGAACAAATCGCTCTCCATGCATTTGATAAGTACGTTGCGATTGAAAACGTAAATACCCATCGATGCCTGAAACAATTCGTCGTCTTCGTTCGCACCAATGGCGCGAAGCAAATCCCGGCCCATCTTCATTTCCTGCACACCAGATTGATCCGATGGTTTCTCGATGAAGCCGGTAATCCGTCGATCGACGCCGCTCTGCATGATGCCAAACTCAAACACCTGGTGGCGTGCCACCGGTTTCGTAGCTAATGTGATGTCTGCGCCGAGGCGGATGTGCTGATCCAGCAGCGCTCGAAAATCCATCCGGTAGAGCTGGTCGCCACTTAAAATGAGATAATAATCGTAAGAGCCCTCAAGGAAGTAGCGCATATTTTGCCTCACCGCATCGGCAGTCCCCTGGTACCATTGTGAGCCCTCGGGAGTTTGTTGCGCCGCGAGAATGTCCACGAAGCTACGCGAAAAATTATCGAACTTGTAGCTCGCCTGAATGTGTCGATGTAGCGACATGCTGTTGAACTGCGTCAGCAGATAAATCGAGCGCAGCCCTGAGTTAAGACAGTTGCTAATCGAAATATCTACGATGCGATATTTTCCCCCGAGCGGCACGGCGGGCTTGGCGCGATCTTTTGTCAGCGGAAACAAGCGCGTGCCCGCGCCGCCACCCATGATGATGGCAAGCGTTCGTTGCAATGTCCCCGGCGGCAGTGCGCCGGGCGTCTTCCCGGTTGCACTTCGCAGAAGCGATTTGCGGTCCGACTGAGCTTGCATTGCGAATAATGAATAACTCAGCATCTTTGCTTTTGCGGCATATTTTTTGAAGACCCAGAGCGGGTGTTTGCTCAATGTTGCGAGTGAGAATGGCCGCAACTACAGTCCCCAATCATGTGTGGAATAGTTGGTTACGTCGGCCGCGCACACGCGACGCCGATTTTGCTCGACGGATTGCGGCGTCTCGAATACCGGGGCTACGATTCCGCAGGCCTCGCCGTTGTCGATGCAGGAGAGCTCGACACCCGCAAATGCGCCGGACGCATCGCTTCGCTGGCTAAATTGGTCAAAAAACAACCGGTATCCGGTTCGTTAGGCATCAGCCATACGCGTTGGGCGACGCATGGCAAAGTGAATGATGAAAATGCGCATCCACATTTTGACGCAAGCGGCAAGCTGGCGCTGGTCCACAACGGCGTCATCGAGAATTATCAGGCGCTCAAAGATGAGCTCGTCCGGAACGGCGATACAAGCTTTCGCTCCGACACTGACACGGAAGTGCTCGCGCATCTGATTGGGAAACTCTACGACGATTCGTGCGCAAGCACGGTGGACGCAGCCGGAAAGAAAGGCCTGCTGTTTGAGGCTGTTCGCACAGCGCTCCGGCAAGTGATCGGCACGTACGGCATCGCTCTGGTTCATGCAGATGTGCCTGACTTCATGATCGGCGCACGCCGTGGAAGTCCGCTCGTCCTCGGCGTAGGCAACGGCGAAAATTTTTTGGCCAGCGATGTGAGCGCGATCGTCGCTTACACACGCGATGCAGTTTATTTAAATGATTTCGA
>Ga0126381_100009076_pt1 | contig 11157 bp, 8 predicted proteins | sample PanSoiMetPlot_28_FD_96465 | JGI IMG/M metagenome (GOLD analysis project Ga0126381, IMG submission 96465) | Tropical forest soil microbial communities from Panama - MetaG Plot_28 | ecosystem: Environmental > Terrestrial > Soil > Tropical forest > Bulk soil | place: Panama | collected 2016-02-17
AAAAACCTCAGAAACTCACTTAGCTCATGAATTACTTTTGTTTCAGTTTCGGTTGGTCCCTAGCAGACAGTAGGTTTGCTTTATATATTGAATCGATACATTCGGAAGCAGGTGTTGTGGGAGGTTCTGAATTTAAAACCCCCTTCCTCAGTGCTCGCTAGGGCGTTGTGTTCGGACTCACGCCGTCCCGGCTGTCTCGAAACCACGGTCTTCGAAACCGGAGAAGATTCGCCAACGACTGTGGAGGGTTGCTCAGGATGCGAGTAGTGTCGATGATGGCTCGGTTATGGAAGCGCTTTTCGATTGGCACCTGCACGTGCTTGTCTGCCCATTGAAAGCCGATCATCAGCACCGTGCCCCCGACTTCGTTCAGGACGAGATCGTCCAAGCCGGTTCGCGGATGGCAATACGTGTGGAGGAGATTGCAGTAATAAGGCTCGGCGTACCAATGGGCAGGGAGACCAACGTGACCGATTGATGCTTCGCTCACTGGCCCTAGTTTCCACTGCACCGCGTCCAGCGCAGCAAACGCAAATGCCTGCAACAAAGCTTTTCGGTACGCAGGGCTGTGAAAGTCTTGTTCAGAGAACCGCACGCGGTCATCGTTCTGCCAGAAGATGCCTTCGATCACAGCGCCTTGTAGAGGATGCCCGAGATAGGACGTAAAGAATTTATCTCCGTCGTTCCAGAGGCCGTAGCGGTACTGAGCAACATCGCTGAACCATTCTTTGAAGAATTTCCCGTCCAATTGATCGCGCGTCTTGGGTTCCGTGATGAGTCGTTCGGACTGTTCGATGCCGATGTCTAACCACCACTCTCGCAAGAGCGGGCCCCAATGAATGCCACCGTGAGTCGCTGCGCTAACCGTTGTGCCGGTTCGGCGGGTTTGGCAATCTGTGTCTGGGGGCGAGTTGTTGGGCGCGGGCTTGTCGGGGATTGATGACGATGTGGATTTCACACGGATGAGTTTCAGAGGTAGCGAGATCGCTTGATTGAAGGTTCCGACAATGCAGGCGCCACTTGACTTCAGCTCTCCTTCGTATCTGCTTCCCTCGCTCGGGAACGACACGGTCACATTGTTGCCTTGCAACACCAGGGAGCCATCAACTGAGAGCTGCGACCCGTCCGCGCGGTACGAGGTCACCATCAGGCCGGCCACGCCGCTTTCGAATTTCCAGACGAGCGTTTGTTGTTGAGGGGAGCCTTGAGGGCCGTTAGGAATCTCTAATGTTCCTTGCCATGTGCCAATAATGTCCTGCGCAGCCAAGGTGCTTGCGAACGACACGACGATGGCGATCCCCTGCCAGAGCAAGCGGACCTTGGGCGGCAGCCGCACTGCCGGGACTGGCGAGGAGAAGGGCGGCTCGCATTCGTTTTTGTTCTCGAGATGGCAGGCTGACAGACGCAACGAACCCCGCAATTGTTGAGGGTCTCGAGGAGCAGGACCTTGAAGTGACGACAGTGGATCCTCCTTCCCGTTGTTCGAACGTTCGACTGTCGTCGGTAGCGAGTTGGTTTATTTTGTGTGACCGCCCGAATCCGGAAGCCAGCGTCAGACGTGTCGGTCTGGCACACGTCGTTCGTGCGGTCGTTTACTGCCCCGCCAGCTCGAGACCCTTGGCCAGGACGGCCGATGGTCCCCGAATCACTTCCGGATTGCATCTATGCGACCGAAGGAGGATCAGACGTACTAGAGAGCCTCAGAGGCTCAATTGCGCAAGGGTATTGTGGATCGATTCGAAGGCGGTTAAAGGAGGCCTTTATGAAATACTCGGTACGGTTCACATCAGTTGCAGTGGCCCTTGCAATGACGACTGCGATGACACCCAGCGCATCGGCGCAGAGCCAGCCTGCAAACACGGGTACGCCAGCCCAAGCCCAACAGCAACCAAAGACCCAAACAAACCAGAACCAACACACAAGGGCAAAAGGTGCAGCAGCAGGAGCGGCAATCGGAGCAGTCGGTGGAAACGCCGGCGCGGGCGCGGCGGTCGGGGCCGTCGTCGGCGGTAGTCAGAACGGCCAGTTGCGTCGGCAATCCAGGCGGGGTAATCAGTAGACCGAGTATGTAGGCGCGCGCTGCTTACGAATGGCTCGCAGACAAAAGGGCTGTAGTAGTCGGTCGACGAAGACCTCGTCGGTTGTTGCCAGGGATTAATTTCGGCGTGGAATTCCAGAAGGCCACGCCGAAAATTAACTTGAAGGTAAAGGGATTTGTCGCGGACTAGGCCGGGGGGTTGCCCTATCGCGCACATTCGATAACCAGCGGCGTTGGTCAAATTGCGAAGAGTTAATGTCACCTCCCCTGATGGATCATGTACTTCCATGCCCGACCGAATTAACAATCCCTGGCTCGGTTGGCTTGGCTCTCATAGCCCATTGCAATGTGAGCCAGAACTCCCACAAGCGTTAACCGAAGTAACAAAAAACAGAAATCCTTTTGCGGCGATCAAAGTGCTCGGTGAATGAGAGCGTTCGAAAAGGGGTGTGGGAGCCGAAGCAATGGCTGGATATGAAGTTACAAAGCCGGTCCTGGACGCCCCGTTGCCGAATGAGGCCGAGCCTCCGCTGACAGTCGATCTGGACGGAACCGTCCTAAAGACAAATCTGGCGATCGAAACTCTGTTGACCCTGTTGAAACAGAAACCGTTGTGTCTGTTTATGCTGCCATTTTGGCGATTGAAGGGCAAATCGCTCTGGCAGATGCTAACTGCCAATGGTGTCGAGTTGGACGTAAGGGCTCTTCCCTATCGTCGTGAATTGTTGAACTATCTTCGGGCTGAACACGATCGAGGACGCACGATCGCTCTGAGAACAGCCGTGAACAACGCAATCGCAAGGGAGGTCGCCGATTACCTTGGATTTGTTGACTGGGTGCTCCCGAGCGACGGCGTTCCTCAAACCGACCGTGTGTTCCCGGGAAATGCGCTTCGGCCTTTTCCCGTCGATGAACGTCTCCGTAAAAGGCAGCTGTCAGAATTCCTGAAGCCGCTCCGGCTTCATCATTGGCTCAAGAATCTCCTGCTCTTTGTTCCGTTGCTTGCCGCGCATCGGTATACCGATGTGCAACTGATTGCGAAGGCTGTTCTGGCTTTTATAGCCTTCGGGATTTGCGCATCGGGCGGTTATGTTCTGAACGATCTCCTGGATCTCGCCGCCGATCGGCATCATCCCAAGAAGCGGCTTCGGGCGTTTGCAGCCGGCGAGCTGCCGCTTTCCTACGGTCTCGTCATCGTTCCTGTGGTTTTGGTTCTTGCCTCGATCATCGCGCTGATTCTTCCTCATCAGTTCCTGGCGATGTTGTGGCTTTACTTTGCCCTAACGTTGACGTATTCCCTCTATGTCCGGCGCATAGTCGTCCTAGATGTGATCCTGCTCGCTGGTCTCTACACGATGCGGATTATGGCTGGTTCGGCCGCCGTAGGATTGTGGCCGTCACAGTGGCTCCTGGCGTTCTCGACATTCTTGTTCCTCAGTCTGGCTCTCGTGAAGCGCTATAGCGACCTGGTGATCATGCGGCGTGTCGATGGTGACCAGGCGAAAACCCGGGGGTACCAGCGCAGCGATCAGGAACTGCTAGCCGCGATGGGCATTGGAAGCGGCTATGTATCCGTGCTTGTGCTGGCGCTGTACGTCGATAGCAACGCGGCTCACAATTTGTATGGTCGAACCGAACTGATTTGGTTCCTGTGTCCGCTGCTGCTTTATTGGGTCAGCCGCATGTGGCTATTCGCACATCGCGGCAAGATGCCCGAGGACCCGCTGGTATTCGCCATGCGCGATCGTGTGAGCCAGATCTTGACGGCACTGATGGGTGTTGTTCTTGTGCTGGCTTTATGAAGAGTCGCATCCGGAAGTTCCTGCCTTGGTTGGCCGTTGTTCTCTGGGCTGCCGCTGAATCGCCCAAGACCATCGTCGACCTACAACCGTTTCGTACTGAGACCACGGTTCATTTTGTCTCGAGGGACCGGAAATCCGGTGAGGCGACGCTGATTGATCTTAATTCATCGGTTCAATCCTGGTATCTGCTTGAGATCCACTCGGCCGATGGGGCGGTAGCTGCCTATCATCTCGAGAACCCTTATCCAACCCGACAGAAGCTACTCCTAGACTCCAGCGGACTTGTTATTTCCGCCGGACAAAATCGTCATTCCTGTGACGTACTTCGAGACGATACTTTGCCCAACGCCCGAGCCGCGCGACTCGTATATCCGCCGCTCTGTGAAGGACGAATCTATCTCAGAAACCCTGCGACCGGGCATCGAACAACGCTCGAAGCTGCAACAGAATTTCTGCGCGAGCATGTGTGGGGAGGCGAGAAGATCATCGATTTCGGACACACCCTGATGGAAGACATGAACCGGGAGACAGGAAAGATCGAGAGTGCGAACCAAAGCCACGAGGCTTCTCGAAAAGGTGCGCCGCTCGCTGCGCTGGTCGACTCGAAATATTCCGATCGCCTGCTTACCTCGGGAAATCTGGGAATCGACTTGGGAGGGCCGGAAGGGCACGGCATGACGCCCGGCGCCTGGTATCCAGTCCGGGGGGTACCAGGCGTTTACGTCAGTTTGCTCGAACCGGACATGATCGATGCGGCAATTCTTGGGAGCTACTCAGGAACGGTCAGCCACCTGGATGACGTCGAGGCCTCGGCATTGTCTTACTTAATCGCTTTCGACCTGGATCGGCTCGACCTCGGTTTCGCTCTAGGTACCGAATATCCCGGTGTCGGATGGTCGGATCGCGCTCTTGCGCAACAAAAAGATCCGAAGCTTGTCGGCCCTGATGGGATCGGGAAAATCGCACCACTGGTTGCTACCGGGCTTATCGCTCCGGAAAACGCAGGGCGCACGGTGGCAACATTTACAGGAGGATTCAAGCGCACACACGGGGCATTCAAGTACGGCGATCTGGCGCTAAGGAACAGCGGCAGTCATTACGGCTTTATCGAGGCGGGAGTCGTCTTCAGCAAACTGCAGCCCGGCCTGGCGACGGTTTTCGTGCTCGACGACGGATCGGTTCAAATGAAAACCTGGACGGACGTGGACTCGAAGCTTCTGAACCGCATAAAATACGCGCGCCAAAATGGCGTGCCGCTGGTGGAGTGGGACCAGAGTTCGCAATCGAGCAAACCAGGTGCGCTCGTGGCGCGTTGGGGTGACGGGAACTGGTCCGGATCCCAAGATGCCAAGCTGCGCACGATCCGCTCCGGCGCGGCCATTCAAATAAGTGGTGGAAAGCGGTTCCTGGTTTATGCCGTGTTCTCGAGCGCAACTCCGTCGGCCATGGCGCGCATCTTTCAGGCCTACCGCTGCGACTACGCCATGTTGCTCGACATGAACGCATTGGAGCACACGTACTGCGCATTGTATCGCCGATCCGGGCGCCAGTTGACGATCGGGCACCTGATCAAGGGCATGGGCCAGCTGGATAAGTCGACGCCTAACGGAGCGCCTTTGGCGCGCTTTCTCGCGTATCCGGACAACCGCGACTTCTTCTACGTGATGCGCCGCGAAATCGAGGAGAGCAAGCCTTGAGAGCGCTGAACGTATTCGTCATTGGACTTCTCGCGTACTGCGGCCTGACCGCGGTGGCTCCCACCACTCTGCAACAACAAAATGACATTCTGTTCCGCCAGTTGCAGGCCGTCCACAAGCTTACACAAGCTCAGATGATGGCCATCCGTGGGATGTTCGCGAAGTCCGGGTATATCGGCCAAGGCAACCCGGCCGTGACGCATCATCCAGTCACGCCGGAAGAATGCGAAGCGAAACTCAAACAACTTCACGTGAGCTACGAAAATCCGCGATTCGAGAAAATATGCGGTGCGAAGTACATGGCCCCGTTGTACGACCCGGCAAAAGAAAAGCCGGAAGACGCGAAGGCCTGCATCGATCAGTTCGAGTTCCCCGATATTCCTTGTGCCTATCCCGTCGTGTGGGTTAAGGCGCGCGAGGCTGCTGAGATCTGTGAGGCCATGGGAAAACGTTTGTGCGATGCGCACGAGTGGGAGGGCGCTTGCGAAGGCGACCTCCATCCGCCCGACTATCGCTGGGATCTCGCAAAAGGCCTGAGCCCCAACGCGGCGGTGGAGCGGATGCGAGCCGAGCACAACAGAACCTTCAGCGCAACGAAGAGATGGAGCTACGGCCTGGAGTATCAGAAGGGCATCTGCGCTACGTCCGGCACGAAAACATCCGGCTGCAACGGCGGGAGCTGGACTGACTGCGGGTCCAACACTTTTCCCGACGGAGATTTCCCGGCTTGCCGGAGCCCGCTCGAAGTTTACGATCTCAACGGCAACGCGGCTGAGCACATGAACCTACCGCTCAATCCATCACAGATGTCGAGTGCCGGCAGCAAGGAACTCGGCTATACGGAGATGAAGGGAAGCTGGTTCATTTTCGACACCTATCGCGCACACGAGGACTGGTGCCGATGGCGAGCCCCGTATTGGCATGGCAGCCGCGTCATGGACGAACATAGCCACGCGAACTATCACTTGAGCTTTCGCTGCTGCAAATCGCTGAAGTGAGTTAGGGCGCCGATGGCGGCGCAAGAATCGAAATAGTCATCCCCGGGATCCCGCACTGAAAATCGCTGGCACTGCGCGGCGCCAGCACGGTGCGAATCGGTCCTTCGTCGCTCAAGACCTTCGCGAGCAGAGGATCGTGCAACACATCCGAGATGAGCCGAGGTTCTCCGTCCACCACGACGGTTTTGCTCACCAGCCGAATGCCGTGACTATAGTCGGCATAGCAGGCACCGTGCACGATACTCAACGGCTGAATCGGAACTCCCGTAGGCCGGTGCCAGCCGTAGATCGCAATGCGGCCGGCATTTGCAGTCAGCAGATTGGTAAGCACCACATCCTTCTTGTCGCCGGAAACGAGAGCGCCCTCAAGAAAACCGCGGCTGTGCGCCTGCTTTTCGATCATCGAATTGTGCGTTAAATAGTAGGCGGTCGATCGCATTTCCGGACCCGCGGGCAGGGGTTCGGGAACGAAATGATAACGGGCTTGCTGGTAGATCGCGTCCACCATTTTTCTCGTCGGAAGCACAAAGCCTAGACGATCCACTACGGCTGCGGCGGTCTCCAGATTCATTGGAATGCGCAAAAAGTCCTGATTGGAGCCGATTGCGAGGTAATCAGGCAAGACGAAAATTGTCGCTAGAACTGGCTTGCCGTCGGAGCGTTCGTACTTAAGCTCGACGGGTGCGAGCTTCCTTAGAAAATTCGGAATATTGCCTTCGAGGATCTGATCGAGGATGGCTTGCTCGCGCCGGCGTGGATCCATACCGGAAACAAACTTGGCGAATTCAGATCCGGCGATGGATTGAGGCGGCCGCGGTGGGATTCCTTGTGTAAGTTGGGGAAGATCCGCGAAGTCGGCGGCGGGCAACCAGCTCCAGACGGCGAGAAACGCAACTGCAAACTTCATTGAGGTGCGACGCCCATTTTAGCATTCACCGCAAGCAATATTTCGCAGATCGCGCAATCTGACCGCCTATTCTCGATGTCTCAGTACTTTAAGAAGAGCTGGCCCCAATCGGTTTGGAGTGCTTTTTGAACCCTTAACCGTCCGACCGCGTTGTACCAAAAGATATCGTGATAAAGATACGAGGCCGCATAAGACCACGGTGCGAGCACGGTACGCAATAGAAAGTGCTCGAGCTTTTTCAGAGGGCCCCAATAGATCATCTTCTGTCCGCGGCTTGCGAATGTATCGCCGACATGAAAATGAAAATTCACGTTGGAAATGTCTTCGCCTGCCACTTCGATCTCACGCACATCGCCGCAGCCCAGGCCGCGTTCATGCGCCAGGCGGATGAATTTGATTTGTAGCGGATCAAAGCCCATGATCTTCGCAGCCACGGCATCGATCGCCACCATGTCACCGCTCGCCAGAATGTAATTCTTGACCTCGGGCATCATGCATCGCGGGCCAGGACCATCGCCGGCGAAAGTGCCGTCCATCACCGCAAATACGCCAGGGTGAATTTCCTTCTGAATAGCGAGCAGATCGACCAGAGTCTCGTGAATCACGCTGTGCGTCCAGTGCCGCTTTTCGAACAGGAGCCCACCGAAAGCGTTCTTCATGGCGCCTGTCAGTCGAGTGAAGACGTGAGTCTTCATGGTGGGCAAGTGTATGACACTGGATCCGATCAACCGCTTAGGAATCCGAATGCCCTCAGGATAGATTTTGTCCAGCGCCAGCATTGGAGCCTGCGGCTGGTAGCGCACCCATTCTTCCTCAGGATTGTACAAATGGATGTTACGTAGACCGTACTTCTCTAGTACCTGCTTGTGCTTATTCGCGATTTCGCCACGCCGAGCGCTCACTACGACTGTACGATTGTGACAGCCATACAGATCTTCCTTCGAATAGCCGTCTTCGAGCAGCGTACCGATGACGCCATCCAGTTGCCACGGTGTCGTGGAACATGCCGGATAAAAGTAGTGCCAACTGATATTAATCTTCAGTGCGGTCTGCTTGTCTTTGGGTAGAAATTGCTGGTAGCACGCCAACCGCATCAGGCGGCTGTAATCGTCAAGCACCGTAGCGGGTTTGGCCTTCAGAACTGCGACGCGAGACGTCATCCGAGAAAGCCCTGCACGCAGAGTACCAGTGCCGCTGACGTGCCCCCAACAGATCACTGGCCGATCACTCGTGGTGCGGATGATGGTGGTTGTGCCTTAGACGCTTGTACAAGTACCCTCCGCCAGCGCCTGCAGCTCCACCAATAACAGCTCCAGTGCCGCCCCCGGCCAAACCGCCCACTAACGCGCCACCGCCAGCGCCGCCGATGATCGGCGCATTCCGCTTCCACCAGTGCTTGTTGTTATACCAATGTGCCAGTTGGAATTGTTGCGAATGTGATGTCGCCGATCCGGTGTCCCGCGCGACGGCGGGGACTATTTGGAAATGTCCACCCGTAACGTTCGATTTCTGCTGTATGATCGCTGCCTGTGGTGCGACGGCTTCTGGTAACGCAAGCGCGTTGCTGCCGATTCCGGTCAACGCCAGAGCTGTCCCCAAGGTAGCAACAGATTTTGTTCTCAGAGCCAACTTCATTGCGTACCTCCAGTATTTGTGATGCTAGCCGGCGGTCAATGGAGCAACGACAGGGAGACGAGCGTTAACCCGTGGTTCGGGATCAGGAGCCAGATCTCCATAAATGCTTGAAGAGGTTTCCGCGTATCTCACAGGCGGGAACCCGCATCCGGCCCATGCGTCTAAAAATTCGTAACGCGATCAATTGAGAACTCCGCGGTCACCACGCTGCTCCGTGTCCGTGGTGTGAGATACGGTCCCTAAGCCCCAAGACCTGGCGCGGAAAGAGCTTTCCATCCTCGTAGCTTCCGGCAGAAGTTCATCAATCGAAAAAATCCGAAACTTATGATTGTTTTTCCAAAGGGTCTCTTGTGCGAGCTCTCTCCAAAGACGCCTCGGGCTCGGAAGGCGCTGTGCCAAGTTGTCCTGGCAGCCGCGGTCTTGTCCGGCATTACGTTATGGGGAGCTCCGAAGCCGGTTGACATCGTGTCGAAAACCACGCTCGACAACGGCCTTCGCGTCGTAGTTGTCCATAGCTCACTGGCCCCCGTTGTCACGACGGTAATGAACTATCTGGCAGGATCGAACGACGCACCGCCTGGGTTCCCCGGCATGGCGCACGCTCTCGAACATATGATGTTCCGTGGCAGCCCGGATCTCTCCGCCGATCAGTTGACCAGTATAGCCGCGGCGATGGGTGGCGACTTCAACGCTGAAACACAGCAGTCCGTCACGCAGTATTTCTTCACCGTACCGAAGCAAGATCTGGACGTCGTGCTTCATATTGAAGCCATAAGAATGAGGAACGTACTTTCAACGGACGCATCGTGGGACCGCGAGCGCGGCGCCATCGAACAAGAGGTGGCCGGCGATCTCTCCGATGCCGGATACATCCTGTACAAACAATTGTTATCTACAATGTTTCGAGCGACCCCTTACGAACATGATGCTTTAGGTACGCTCAAGTCCTTCGACGCTACCACGGCCGCCATGCTCAAGCAGTTTCAGGAGACCTGGTACGCGCCGAATAACGCGATCCTGGTAATCGCCGGTGGCGTCGATCCCGCCGCGACAATAGCTGAGGTTAGAAGTCAGTTCGGCGCAATTCCGCGCAAGAAACTCCCGGCGCGCCAGGAGGTCAAACTGCACCCCATGCGGCCTAAGACGTTGCGCTTCACGACAGACATGCCATACGGAATGGCAGTATCTGCGTTCCGCTGGCCTGGAATTAACAGTCCCGACTTTGCGGCTGCGCAGGTGCTGGCCGACGTACTCGATAGCCCCCGCGGCAGCCTCCGCGACATTGTATCACAAGGCGATGCGTTGAGCGCCCGCTTTTCGTTCGACAGCTTCCCCGAAGCAAGTCTCGGTTATGTAATGGCTACTTTTCCAACCGGTGAGGATGGAACGGCGCTCCTTCGGAAAGTTCGCGAGGCCTTGGAACAGATCGCCCGCAACGGCATCGCGGCAGACTTGATCGAAGCAGCAAAGCGGCACGAGGTGGCGGGCGATGAGTTCCAGAAGAATTCTATATCCGAGCTCGCGAAGCTATGGTCTCAGGCCTTAGCGGTTGAAGGACGAGACTCTCCCGCCGAGGACACGAAGGCGATTGAAAACGTCACTCCCAGAGATGTGCGCGAGCTGGCGCGCCGTCTTCTGCACCCGAGAGATTCCATCTCGGCAATCTTGATGCCCCAGTCCTTCGGTCAGGCGACTTCATCGGCGCCGGTGAGGCGGTCGGAATCCTTTGCGGCCACTAAGGACGTCGACGTAGCGCTCCCAACGTGGGCGGAAAAGGTGAATCGGCTCGCCATCGCTCAATCCAGCGTGCACCCCGAAGTCGCGACCCTCCCCAATGGATTGAGGTTGATTGTACAGCCGGAGACGGTCAGCGACACCATAAGTGTTTTCGGCCATATCGAAAACAACTCTGTGCTGGAAAGCTCCAAGGGTAAAGAGGGCGTGAGCGAAGTGCTGGATGAAATGCTGTCGAATGGCACTGAATCGCTGAGCCGAATCGCTTTTCAGAAAGCGCTGGACAATATCGGAGCCGACGAATCCGCCGGCACGGATTTTTCGCTTGAAGTGCTGGCAAGCGATT
>Ga0126381_100009077_pt1 | contig 11157 bp, 10 predicted proteins | sample PanSoiMetPlot_28_FD_96465 | JGI IMG/M metagenome (GOLD analysis project Ga0126381, IMG submission 96465) | Tropical forest soil microbial communities from Panama - MetaG Plot_28 | ecosystem: Environmental > Terrestrial > Soil > Tropical forest > Bulk soil | place: Panama | collected 2016-02-17
CCCTTCCCCTGCGCCCCTCCCCACCCCCTCGTCACGCGCCCTCCCCGGCGCCCCGGCACACCCAGGCCCGCGCGGCACCCTGCCCGATTTATGACGATTCGTACGGCTTCTGCCGGAACTCGTCCGGGGGCGGTGGGCCACGACCCCCGATAGAACGGGGGCGGTGGGCCACAGGCCCCATTCCGCCCCCGCTCACCCAAGTCCCGGCCGCCGGTTCACCCTGCCGTAGTTCCACGTCGCCGTCGAAGTGATGCTGTTGGCGAATTGACCGGCTCCGGCCTCGGTCCGCGTCTGCGGAGGCCGCAACCGGGCGTCCGCCGGGTCCGCGAGGCGCGGCGGGAATGGCGGCGGGAATGATTGTGGATCGTTGGGCTCGGAAATCCGAGCCTTTCGATCCACGATGATTGCGGCATGAAAGCTGGCGCCCGGTTCGCGGCTTATGCGCCCGCCGGCCGTGAGCCCCGCAGGCCAGGCACGCCAACGCCGGGAACGTGCAATTGGGACACACATGGAATTAACCGGCAGTATCGAAGTGGTTCCGCCGATCGCGACAAACCCGGCCGAATCGGAACCACTTGGGAGGCAACGTGCGAGTCGGAACCACTTGGGAGGCAACGTGGGAGTTGGCCGGCAAGAGGCCCGTCGGCAGTCGTCGACCAGCCGGGAGGAGCACGAGGGGGCGCCGCGTCCTGGTGAGCGAGGGGCACGAGGTTAGCCGGCCAGGGAGCGCGGGGTCAGCCGGCCAGGAGGACGCCGAGGAAGAGGGCGGCCAGGGCGGTGAGGCCGGTGAGCGCGCCGAAGACGGCCAGGGCCGGGGTGCTGCGGGCACGGGCGTGCAGGGCGGCGGTCACGCCGGAGGCGGTCACCACGATCAGCTTCACCACGAGGGTGGTCTCATAGCTGCCGGTGATCTTGCCGCGCTCCGCGACGATATTCCAGATGCCGGTGGCCACCAGGACCGCGAAAGCAGGCCAGGCCACCTGGTTGAAGCGGCGGGCCGCTACCCGCGGGATGTCCGCGCCCGCGGCGCGAAGGGCTGGGACCAGCGCCGCCAGGGTCAGCTGGCCGCCGACCCAGATGGTCGCCGCCAGCACGTGAAGGAACAACCTGATGGTGTCCCAGCTGACCCCGAGCATGCCCGGCATTCTCGCATGAGCAGGCGACCGGGCTCGCGGGCGCTAGGCGTTGCGCAGCTCCCGGCGCAGGCCGAAGGCGAGGAAGGCTAGCATGACGCCGTAGATCAGCAGCCAGATGCCGGCGAAGACCAGCAGGATGGTCAGCGTGATCCCTGGCCAGAACAGCACCAGCACGCCGGCGATCAGGCTGAGCACCCCGCTGAAGGCGCGCAGACCCCGGCCCGGCGCCTGATGGTGCGACATCGCCGCTGACAGGTCCACGACGCCTCGCATGATCCAGAACGCTGCCAGCAGGAACGCCAGCAGCACCACGGTCACGTCGATCCGGCGGATGCAGAACAGTCCGAGCAGGATGCCCAGCACACCCAGCACGATGTAGGCGATCCGCATGGCGCCTTCTGTGGTGCGGTCTGACAGGCCTTCGATGAGCGCCATCACCCCGGACAGCACCAGGTAGCAGCCGAACAGCAGGGCCAGCACCACCAGCGTGGCACTCGGCCAGATCAGCACGATCAGGCCCAGCACGAACGTCACGATGCCGGCCCCGAGCAGCGCCTGCCACGCATGAAGCCCGAACATGCTCGCCCCGACGATCGAGCCAGAGCCGCCGGCGCGTCCGCCCGTTTCCTGGCCCTGGGTCGACTGCGAGCGTTCCTCAGCCGACCGCGGGTGCGGCGGAGTCGGCGTCGCGTGCGATGTGGTCATAACGTCCCCCGTGAGACTATGAGCACGTTCCGTAATGTCTCACTTGCCACATACCCCGTCGCACGACTCCGAACCGCACCCGCGTAGCTCAGGCCGCTTGCGGCTCCGCGGCCGATGTCGCCACCGGCTCCAGAGCCAGCTCCAGCACCTCCCGGACGTCGCCCACCGGATGCACCTCGAGCTTTTCCAGCACCTCCGCGGGCACCTCGTCCAGGTCGGGCTCGTTACGCTGCGGGATCAGCACCCGGGTGATCCCGGCCCGGTGCGCCGCGAGCAGCTTCTGCTTGACACCGCCGATCGGCAGCACCCGTCCGGTGAGGGACACCTCGCCCGTCATCGCGACGTCGGAGCGCACCGGCCGGCCAGACAGCAGCGACGCCAGCGCGGTCGTCAGCGTGACGCCGGCACTCGGTCCGTCCTTCGGCACGGCACCAGCCGGGACATGCACGTGCACACCGCGGTCCCTGAGCTCCCCGACCGGCAGCGACAGCTCCTCGCCATGCGACCGCAGGTAGGACAGCGCGATCCGGGCCGATTCCTTCATCACGTCGCCAAGTTGCCCGGTCAGCGTGACCCCGGTCTCGCCGGTCTCCCGGCCCGCCAGCGACGCCTCCACGAACAGCACATCGCCGCCCGCTCCAGTCACCGCGAGCCCGGTCGCGACGCCAGGCACCGCCGTCCGGCGCTCCGGAGCGGCCAGGCTGGTCTCCGGCGTGAACCGCGGCCGGCCCAGGTAGGCCCGCAGGTCGTCGGCCGCGACTTGGACCGGCAGCGTCGCCTCGTCCAGCGCCGTCCGGGCGGTCACCTTGCGGAGTATCCGCGCGATGGACCGCTCCAGCGAGCGCACGCCCGCTTCGCGGGTGTACTCCCCGGCCAGCAGCCGCAGCGCGTCTTCGTCCACCGAGACCTCCTCGGCGGACAGGCCCGCCTTGGACAGCTGGCGAGGCAGCAGGTGATCCCTGGCGATCAGCACCTTCTCGTCCTCGGTGTACCCGTCGAGCTGGACCAGCTCCATCCGGTCCAGCAGCGGCCCCGGGATCGCCTCCAGCACGTTGGCGGTGGCCAGGAACACCACGTCGGACAGGTCGAGCTCGACCTCCAGGTAATGGTCGCGGAACGTGTGGTTCTGCGCCGGATCCAGCACCTCGAGCAGGGCGGACGCCGGGTCGCCGCGGTAGTCGGACCCGATCTTGTCCACCTCGTCGAGCAGCACGACCGGGTTCATCGAACCCGCTTCGCGGATAGCCTTGACGATCCGGCCGGGCAGCGCGCCGACATAGGTACGCCGGTGCCCGCGGATCTCCGCCTCGTCCCTGACGCCGCCCAAGGCGACCCGGACGAACTTGCGGTCCATGGCCCGCGCCACCGACTCACCGAGCGAGGTCTTGCCCACTCCGGGCGGCCCGACCAGCGCCAGCACGGCGCCGGAGCGACGGCCGCCGATGATGCCCAGGCCCCGGTCGGCACGGCGCTTGCGCACCGCCAGGTACTCGATGATGCGCTCCTTGACGTCATCGAGGCCGGTGTGGTCCTCGTCCAGTACCCGCCGGGCTCCTGCGATGTCGTAGGAGTCCTCGGTCCGCTCGTTCCACGGCATCTCAAGGACGGTGTCCAGCCAGGTCCTGATCCAGCCGGTTTCCGGTGACGCGTCCGGCGTGCGTTCGAGCTTCGCGACTTCCTTGAGCGCGGCCTCGCGGACCGCCTCCGGCAGGTCGGCGCCCTCGACCCGGGCGCGGTAGTCGTCCTCCTCGGTAGCCGGATCGCCGTTCAGGTCGGCCAGCTCCTTGCGGACAGCGGCGAGCTGCCGGCGAAGCAGGAACTCCTTCTGCTGCTTCTCCATCCCCTCGGCCACGTCCTTGCGGATGGACTCGGCCACATCAAGCTCGGCGAGATGCTCCTTGGTCCAGCCGATGACCAGCTCAAGCCGCTCGGCCACGTCGGCCAGCTCAAGCAGTTGCAGCTTCTGCGCGGTCGTCAGGTAGCTCGCGTAACCGGCCCGGTCAGCTATCGCGGACGGGTCATCCATCTGCTGGATCGTGTCGATGACCTGCCACGCACCGCGCTGCTGCAAGATCCCGGTGACCAGGGTCTTGTACTCACGAGCCAGCTCATCGGCCCGCGGGCCCCGGCCAGTCTCGTCAATCACGGTTCCCTCAACCCACAGCGCCGCGCCGGCGCCGGTCGTTCCAGCACCGATCCTGACCCGGGCTGTGCCACGCACCACCGCGCCGGGCTTCCCGTCGGGCAGGCGCCCGGTCTGCTCGACCACGGCGAGCGTCCCGACGCCCGCGAGACCGCGATCCGGTAGCCGCGGGACCAGCAGGACCCGGGCGGGTTGCTCAGAACGGACCCCCGGCACCTGGCGTGACGGAATCCGCGCCGCGTCGATCGCCGCGCCGACCTCCGGCTGTGACGTCTCCAGCGGCACCACCATGCCCGGCAGCACGACCTCGTCATCATCGAGCGGCAGCACGGGGAGCGTGAGTGTCTCACTCATGGACGGCCTCCAAATTCTTGAGTCATCTACACTCAAGAAAGAAGAGCCCGGACAAATTTCCGCCAGCCGTTCGCTCCCAGCGATACCCCGGAATCACCACATACCGGGCCTCGCTCAAGCTACCCGACCGTGTCGATGGCGCATTCGACACGCTCTAGCGGGCTCGATTGCGCCATCGACGCGCTGGGGACGGCGCGGAGGGCCGCGCGGGCGCGCGCACGGGACGCGCGCGGGGGCGCGGGGCGCGGGGGCGCGGGGCGGGATGAGAGGGCGGGGGGCGGAGTAGGACATTTGTACTGGGGAAGGGCGGATGGACGGCACTACTGGCCGGGGGTGGTCGCGGCCAGGCTTGAGGCATGACGACGACACAGTTCAAGGCCCGGCCGGCCACTCAGGCCGTAGGCACTCAGGCTGTAGGGACCAAGGCCGTAGGCACTCAGGCTGTAGGCGCCCAGGCCGGCGGGGATCACAGGGGGCTCTGGCCGGTGCTCATGGACGTCGCGGTGCCGCTGGGTTCGTACTACCTGCTGCGCCAGGCGGGCTGCGACGTGGTCGTCGCACTGGCGCTCAGCAGCGTGGTCCCTGGCGTCCACAGCGTGATCGACCTGGTCAGGAGCCGGAAGGTCAACGCCCTGGCCACCCTCATCGTGACCGTCAACGTGGTGAGCATCGCGCTCAGCTTCTGGAGCGGGAACGCCCGGATCATGCTGGCCAAGGACGGGGCGATCAGCAGCACGATCGGCATCGCGATCCTCATCTCGGTGCTGGCCGGGCGGCCGCTGATGACCGCGGGAATGCGCCCGTTCCTGGTAAAGGGCGACGCCGCGAAGGCCGCGGCGTTCGACCGGCTCAAGACCACCTCGCCGCGCTTCGGCAGGCTGGAGCGGCTGTTCTCGGCGATCTGGGGCATCGCGTTCCTGGCCGACTGCGTGCTCCGCGTCATCCTCGCCTTCACCCTCCCGGTCGGCACGATGGTGTGGCTGGCCACGGTGATGACCATGGCCTCGATCGCGGCGGGCATCGTCGCCGGCAGCTTCTTCTCCATTCCGATGGAGACGATGGTCAAGCGCGAGGCCACAATGGGACCAGCCGCCGCCGATGACCGAACGGAGCGATGATGGCCCAGGGTGCCGGGACGGAGTTCACTGACCTACCGGACCGCCCGGCCCCTGGCACGTTGTACCCGTGGCTGCTCATCGCCGCCGGCACGGTGAGCGGCACGCTGCACGGGAAGTTCCATCCGGCCTGGGCGGCCGGCCTGGGACTGGCCGGCTTCGCCGGCTTGTACGTGGCCGCGATCCGGGTGCGCTGGCGCACCGGCCGGCCGCGGACCGCGTACGCGCTGCTGGCCGCGCTGTGCGCGGTGACGGTGGCCATCAGCATCGCCTTCGGTCCTGATATGAACGCGCTGTTCCCGCTGCTGTCCATCGTCTGCGGCGCGGTGGTGCCCTGGGCGAGTCCGTGGAAGCAGCAACGCGGCCCGGAATGGCCGCTCATCGTCGTGTTCGCCGTCGCGAACGCGAGCGCCCTGCTCGGCTGGGCGCAAGGCTCATCCGGCGGGGATATCTGGCAGACCTGGTTCGGCTCGGTGCTGGCCGGCATGATCGTCGCGCTGTTCTACCGCTTCATCGCGGCCATCGCCGAACTCCGCAGGACCAGGGAGGAACTGGCCCGCTCCGCGGTGGACGCCGAGCGGCTCAGGTTCGCCCGTGACTTGCACGACCTGCTCGGACACACCCTGTCGGTGATGGTGGTGAAGGCCCAGGTCGCCCGCAAGCTGGCCAGCCGCGACCCGGAACAGGCCGCCCAGCAGGCCGCGGACATCGAGCAGGTCGGCCGGCAGGCGCTCACCGAGGTGCGCGAGGCGGTCACCGGCTACCGCGGCCGCGGCCTGTCGCGCGAACTCGAAGCGGCCCGCACCGCGCTGGCCGACGCGGGCGTGACCGCGGTGATCCGGCAGGACGGCCGCACCGTGCCCGCCGAAGCTGACGCCCTGCTCGGCTGGGTCGTCCGTGAGGGCGTCACGAACGTCATCCGGCACAGCGGCGGGCACGAGTGCGAGATCGACGTGGCCCACCGGGACGGAAGCGTCACGGTGACCATAACCGACGACGGCACGGGAGAACCGGCGAACACGCTGCCGTCGGGCGGGCACGGCCTGGACGGGCTGCGGGAACGGATCGCGCACGAAGGCGGCACGCTGGAGGCCGGCCCCGCACCGCAAGGTGCACCGCAAGGCGCACAGCAAGGCGCACCGCGAGGTTTCCGGCTGGCCGTCACGGTCCCGGTCCGGGTACGGGAGGAAGCCTGCGCGTGATCCGGGTGCTGCTGGCCGAAGACCAGGGGATGATGCGGGGCGCCCTGGCGCTGCTGCTCGGCATGGAGGACGACATCGAGGTGGTCGCCCAGGCCGAGGCCGGCGACCAGGTGCTGGCCGCCGCCCTCGCCGCCAGACCGGACATCGCGCTGCTCGACATCGAGATGCCCGGACGAAGCGGGCTCGACGTGGCCGCCGACCTGCTGGCCCAGCTGCCCGGCTGCAAGGTGCTCATCTTGACCACGTTCGGCCGGCCCGGCTACCTGCGCCGGGCGATGGAGGCCGGCGCCCGCGGCTTCCTGCTCAAGGACGGCCCGGTCGAGGAGCTGGCCGACGCCATCCGCAACGTGCTCGCCGGGCAGCGGGTCATCGACCCCGCCCTGGCCGCCGCGGCGCTGGCCGCCGGGCCGAACCCGCTGACCTACAGGGAACGCGACGTGCTGACCGCCGCCGACGGCGGCGCCACCATCGCCGACATCGCCGGGCGGCTGTCCCTGTCCGAGAGCACGGTGCGGAACTACCTGTCCTCCGCCATCGGCAAGACCCACTCCCGCAACCGGATCGAGGCCGTCCAGACGGCCCGCCTCAACGGCTGGCTGTAGTCAGTCAGCCGGCCAGCAGGATGTGCAGGGTGCGAGGGCCGTGCACGCCCTCGACCCTGATCAGCTCGATGTCGCTGGTGGCCGACGGGCCGGAGATGAGCGTGTGCGGCCGGGCCGGGTCGAGCCGGGCGAACGCCTGCGCCAGGTCCGGCGCGACCTGATCGGCGCGGACCACCACCAGGTGGAAATCGGGCACCAGGGTCAGCGCGCGGCGGCCCTGGCCTGGACCGTGGTCCAAGATGATCGTCCCGGTCTCCGCGATCGCCACCGCGCAGCCGGTCACGGCGCCGGTGACCTCGTCGAGCGCGGCCGCGGACAGCGGCGGCTCGTCCCGGACCAGCCCGACGGACAGCCCGGACAGCCCGGCCAGCCACGGTCCGGGCAGCCCGTCCGGTACCACGTAGCGGCCCGCGGTCAGCGCACGGGCTATCGCGGCCGGGACGTCCGGCTCGGGGACGCGCTCCACGATCGCCCGGTAGTCGGCGGCCCGCTCGGCGAACAGCGCCACGACGTCGTGCCCGGCCGGGTCGTGATGGGCGCGCAGGTAGTCGCGGCGGATCGCGCCATAGCCGGCGTCGGCCGAGACCGAGGCGTCGGCCGAGGCCGAGGCCGAGGACCGGTTGGCCGCCCGGACGCGGGCCAGGATCTGGTCTCGGGCCGCGCTCATCCGCGGCCTCGGGTACGCAGCCACCAGGCGCGGAACGACTCGGGCGGGGGGGCCGGCGCGTCGCGGGTCTGTGTCCAGCCGCTCACCGGGGGCGGGAGCCTGCGGATCCGGCCCGAGCGGCCGACGATCCTGCGGCTGGCGGACGCCATCCGCTGCACCGCGGCCAGCCGGCGCGGGGAGGCGAGGACCTGGCCTGAGAGGTGAAACACCGTTCGTTCTGGCCATGGGTGCTTGACCTTCGCCCGCAGGTGTACCAGCGCCTCGGGGATGTTGATCGCGACCGGGCACACCTCGTAGCACGCGCCGCACAGCGTTGACGCGAACGGCAGCGACCGGTCGGCGGCGGAGTCGAGGCCGCGCAGCTGAGGGGAGATGATCGCGCCGATCGGGCCGGGGTACGGCGAGCCGTAGGCGTGGCCGCCGGTCCGCTCGTACACCGGGCACACGTTCAGGCACGCCGAGCAGCGGATGCACCGCAGCGCCTGCCGGCCGGTGCCGTCGGCTAGCGACGCGGTGCGGCCGTTGTCGACCAGGACCAGGTGGAATACCTTCGGGCCGTCCACGTCGTGCACGCCGGTCCAGATGGACGTGTAGGGGTTCATCCGCTCGGCGGTGGACGACCTCGGCAGCAGGGCGAGGAAGACCTCCAGGTCCCGCCAGGACGGGAGGATCTTCTCGATGCCCACCACCGAGATCAGCGTCTCGGGGAGCGTGACGCACATCCGGCCGTTGCCTTCTGACTCCACGACGACCAGCGAACCGGTGTCGGCGATCGCGAAGTTGGCACCGGAGATGCCGACTTTGGCGGCCAGGAACTCCTGGCGCAGGTGGGCGCGCGCCGCCGCGGCCAGCGCGGCCGGCTCGTCGGTGAGGCCGGGCGGGGCACCGGGCATCTCGCGGCGGAAGATCTCCCTGATCTCGGCCCGGTTCTTGTGGATGGCCGGCACCAGGATGTGGCTGGGCAGGTCGTGGCCGAGCTGGACGATCAGCTCGGCCAGGTCGGTTTCCTTCGCCTTGATGCCCTGCGCGGCCAGGGCCTCGTTCAGGCCGATCTCCTGGGTGGCCATCGATTTCACCTTGACGACCCGGTCCGCGCCGGCCTGGCGGACCAGGCCGGCCACGACCGCGTTCGCCTCCGCCGCGTCCCGCGCCCAGTGGACCTGGCCGCCCGCCTTGGTGACGTTCTCCTCCAGGCGGAGCAGGTACGTGTCCAGGTGGGCGAGGGTGTGGTCCTTGATGGCCTTGGCGGCCTGCCTGAGCTGTTCCCAGTCGCTCAGCTCGGCGACGGCCCCGGCCCGCTTGGCGCGGATCGTGTGGGTGGCGTGGGTCAGGTTGCGGCGGAGCTGGCTGTCGGCGACCGCGGTCCTGGCCGCCTCGGGGAAGGCCGGCATGCCCAGGTAGGTGGGCATCGACCCGTGCGGCGCCGGCCCGGCTGGCGCGCTCAATCGGTGCTCGCAAGGATCTCGGCGAGGTGTTTGACGATAACTCCATAACGAAGTCGGCTCAACGCGCCCCCGATGTGCATCAGGCACGAGTTGTCGGTGGCGCAGACGACCTCGGCCCGAGTCTGGCGTACCGCCGCCACCTTGTCGGCGCACATCGCGGCGGAGACATCGGAATTCTTCACCGCGAACGTGCCGCCGAAGCCGCAGCAGGATTCCGCGTCGGGCAGGCCGGCCAGGTCGAGGCCGCGCACGCCGCGGAGCAAACGCAGCGGGGCGTCGCCCACGCGGAGCATGCGCAGCCCGTGGCACGTCGGATGATATGTCACCCGGTGCGGGAAATATGCGCCTACGTCGGTTACCTGGAGGACATCGGCCAGCAGCACGGACAGCTCGTACGTGCGCGGGACGACGTCCGCGACGGCGCGCTGGAGCCCGGCGTCACCGGCCTCGGCGGCCAGCGCCGGGTAGTACTCGTGCACCATCGACGCGCACGATGCGGACGGGGTGACGATCGCCTCGTACGAGCCGAACACTTCGGCGAACGTCCGCGCCATCGGCACGGCCTCGCGGCGGTAGCCGGTGTTGAAGTGCATCTGGCCGCAGCAGGCCTGACCGGCCGGGAACTCCACCTGGTGGCCGAGCCGCTCGAGCACGCTGACCACGGCCTTGCCGGTTTCCGGGAACAGCGTGTCGGTCAGGCACGTGACGAACAGCCCGATGCGCATATCCCACCACGCTACAGGCTGACGTCCGCAAGGAGCGAGGTTCCGTCCTGGGTCACTACCTCGTCACAAGGGCCGAGGACGGCCAGGGCGGCCAGGTAGCCGGGGCCGGCATCCAGGTCGAACAGCGATACGAGCTCCGGCGGGCCGGGATAGGGCCAGGCGAGCACCGCGGGCGGCTGACCGGGCGGGGTGAGCACGACCTCGCGGAACGAGACGCCGAGCCCGTCGCCGGTCGCCTTGGTCACGGCTTCCTTCCTGGTCCAGGCGACCAGGAAATCCCGCTCGCGGGATCCGCCCGTCACGGCCGCCCGCTCGCGGTCGGACAGCACATGGCGTTCCAGGTCAGCCACCCGCCGCGGCCGGCCGGCCTGCTCGACGTCCACGCCGGCCGGGACGCCGCGGACGGCCGCGACGGCTATCCGGTCACCGGAATGGCTGACGGACAGCTCGAGGTCGCTGCCCTCGACCCGCGGCTTGCCGTGCGGCTTGCCGCAGGCGGCGCACGTCCGGTCGAGCGACACGTCCGCGGGGGGCCTGCCGTCCCGCAGGCCGGCCACGGTTTTGGCCAGCGCGCAGCCGACGAGGAACCGCTCGCGGTCGGGCTCCAGGCGGTACCGGGTCCAGCGTTCCCGCTCGACGTCGTCGAGCAGGCCGGCCAGCCGAGGGCTCGCGTCCTGACGGCGGGCCCACCACACGCTAGCCGAGGTCAACGGGCCAGCCGGGGACGACGGCGGGGGCGCCGAGCGCGACGCTGATCTGGTGCGCGGCCTGCCGCACGCCGGCGGCTATGGCGGGTACCGCGGCGGCGGTGAACCTGGACGCGGGGCCGGACACGCTGATGCTGGCCACCACCTGACCGCCCCGGTCGAACACCGGGGCCGCGACACAGCACAGGTGCGGTTCGAGTTCCTCCCGGTCCTCCGCGTAGCCGCTGTCCCTGACCTGGGCGAGGGCTCGTTCCAGCCCGGCTCGGGTGCCGATCGTGGCGGGAGTCCTCGTCTCCAGCCCGGCGTCCGGGTAACGCGCCAGGAACTCCGCGTGGTCGAGCCCGGCGAGCAGCGCC
>Ga0126381_100009078_pt1 | contig 11157 bp, 5 predicted proteins | sample PanSoiMetPlot_28_FD_96465 | JGI IMG/M metagenome (GOLD analysis project Ga0126381, IMG submission 96465) | Tropical forest soil microbial communities from Panama - MetaG Plot_28 | ecosystem: Environmental > Terrestrial > Soil > Tropical forest > Bulk soil | place: Panama | collected 2016-02-17
CACGCTCAGGTTGAGAACCGTCTTCGCATTCTGCCAGCCTACCCTACCGAAAAACTGCCGCACATTGGAAGGAGACGCGACGCGCCACCCGTCTTCGAAGAACATATTGACCGCGCCATACCAGCTCAAGCCGTGCTTGTTGTAACCGCCGTGCTCGAACTCTGCGGTCTTGCGTCCGAAGCTGCCTCCGCCAAGCGTGAGGAATGTTCCAGGGTTCGTGTTTCCATCCTTCGTCGTGATCGAGATGGCTCCGCCGAGAGTATTCAAACCGAACAGCGGATTCGATCCGGGAACCAAAACGGTCTCGGAGATAGCGGTTTTCGGAATCAGGTCCCAACTCACCGTGTCCCCGAAGGGCTGATTCATGCGAACGCCGTCTACGTAAATCGAAAGTCCTTGCGGAGTCCCCAACAGTGGAGAGGCCGTATATCCGCGATAGTTCACGTCGGGCTGATAGGGATTGCCCTGCACTTCGTTCACGTACACAGAGGTGAACCGCTTATTCAGGAAGTCGCCGAGATTGATCGAGCCTGTCGCTTCAATTTCCTTGCCCGTACCCGTTTGGATCGGCAAGGGAATCTCATCCCTCGTGAGATCGACTCCCGGCAGCGGCGTCGTGCTCACAACGCTGACCGCGTACCCCGATGTCCCGACGGAGAGGGTAATGGAACGCGACTCATTGCCGGTTTCAAGGTCTACCACAACCGTGGCCGTTGAGAATCCCTCTTTGGAAATCTGCACCTGATAGTGCCCATACGCTAGCCCCAAAAGCGTATATGAACCCTGTGCGTCGGTCTCAAACGCGTGCTTTACTCCGCTGTCGAGGCTAACCGCTGTGCCCTTCGCGGATACCGCGGCTCCCGATGAGTCTTTTACGTCAATCTTGATATCGCCAGTAGATTGCGCCCACGTCGGCGTGTTTAAAACAATTGCAGCAAGCAATGCCAAAGCAGCGGGAATGTCCCGGAGAACCCTCATACTTGCATATCCCTAATGGATTCAGTTCGTTCAGTGTATTTTCACGTAAAAAAGACGGACGCAGCGCCGGCGCGGGGCTTACACTCACTCTCATGGGAGTTCGTTGGGCCTCCGCGCGTGGAGTAGCCGCGTTGGCGATCGCGGCAGGGGCGCTCCCGTTCGGCTACGCAATTCGCCGAGCGAATCTCGAAGCGCACTCAGAGGCCGAAAAAATCCTCGGAAGCCTTGGTTCCTTGGACCAGGAAGGCGCGGAAGACGCCGCTGCTCTGCGGTCCATGGCGCATGCTCCGCTTCGAGTGCGCGAAGCATTCCTCGAAACCGCCTTGTCCACCGAGAAGACCGCCGCCAAACTTCGCGTCCACGAGCAAGGCTTGATGGTCGCGCTGAGTCAGATTCGATACGCGGACGCCGCCGCTTTGTTTCGCTCCGCGCTTGTTCCCGCGTTGAGGAATAAACCTCAAGAGAATGCCGCCGAGGAAACCATGGCTTTCATGCGTCGGTGGACGCTGATCCGCCAGCTTTCGGCGGACGACGCAATGAGCCTTGCGTCCCAACTGTCCGCCCGCATTCCTGAGGAGTCCCAATCCGCCACGCGCGACCAGCTTGCCGTGGCCGTCACGGACCTCGCGCCGATGCTGACGCCCGTTTCCGCGGAATCGCTCGCCAAGACCGTTTCCGCCAGATTGGACATCGAGCGTGATCCGAATGTTCTACGCGCGGACAGAGTAGTGCTCGACGCACTGGCTCCTGTGATGACCTCGCAAGCCCGCAACCAGATCGCTCAATTCTTCATTGCGCGCGTTGTGAAGGAGCACAACGCAGCCGCGCTTCTGGCCTTCAAACCTGCGGTCGCGCCGCTCAGCACTGCTATCGATACAAAAACTGCCGCCCGGCTCTCGCAATCGCTTGTCGATCGCATCACCATGGAATACGAAACCGCAATCCTCGATCCCCTGGTGGGATGTCTGCGCCCGATTGCCGCCAAAACTGACGCGGCCGATGCGCAACGGATTTCGGCCATTCTCCTTCGCCATATTCAGCTCGAGCCGGACTCTTCGGTTCTCGTGCTCATGACGCAGGCCATGGCCGCCTTCGGGGACAAGCTTCCGCCCGCGACCTACGAACAGGCCGCCGATGTGCTTCTCAAAAGAATCGCGGCGGAGCATAACACCGCGACGCTCTCCGTCTATGCCTACAGCATGGGCGTTCTAAATGGCAGAGCCAGAAGCGATCAGTTTGAACAAGCGGCGCGGGAAATCCTCACAAGACTTGCGGCGGAACACGATTTGGAAACTCTATCGAACCTCTCCGGCGCCATCAGTTCAGTCGCGGATTTTCTGACGCCGGCTTCTGCGGAAAAGCTCTGCGGATTGCTAGTCAGCCGCATTGAAACCGAGCAGGACCCCGGTAAGCTGCTTTATCTCGCAGTCGCCATGGAATCGATGGCCGATGAAGCGCGTGGACCTGGAGCGGCAACGCTCGCCGACAGGCTCATCGCGCGTATACGAAAAGAACAGTCTCCGCACATGTTGAGAAGCCTCGCCTTCAACGTGGCGGCGTTCACGAATGCTGGAGTCAGCACAGCACCCGTCGAGCAGACGATTCTAGAGCGGATGAGTGCGGAATCAAAAGCAGATGACCTTCGCACTCTGACCTCCGCGCTGTATTCTCTTCGCAAGACCGCATCGCCTGAGTCGTTCGAAAAAGCCGCGTCCATCCTCGCATCGCAAATTCAGACTCAACTCGATCTGAACCAGATTCGCAGCCTGGCGGCAAGCCTGCACGCGCTGGCGGAAAAGGCCGGGCCGGAACCGTATGAGCGTGCGGCTTCCGCCATCATCCACAATGCAAGAGATCTCACGGTGTTGGAGCCCGCTCTGGCGCGAATCGCCCCCAAAATCAGGCTGGGGAAAGCGCGAGAATTGGCGCGCATCCTTGAACAGAGAATCGCGTCCGAACAAGATCCTGCTGCACTACGGGTGCTGGGGCATGCGCTTGCCGATCTGCCCGCGGATGCCCCGCGGTCCGGCCTTGAGCCGATCCTTCAAATCTCGCAAGCGCCGTGCGCCGCGACGCATTCTCCCGCCCAAATATTCAACCCTCTTTGCAGCGAGGAAGACTGGACCATCCTCGCGCGTGAAGCGCTGAAGCAAAAGCCGAGGAACGACAAAGATGCGATCGACCCCGACTTCACCCAACTCGCTTCGGACGACGATGACGATGCCCCAGGCAGTCCTGAACAGCCCGAAGAGCCAATCGACTTTCAGAGACTAAGCGCCGCCGTTCAAAGCCTCGCGCCCGCGGCTGAACATTCCGATACATTTGCTGTCATCCGATGGAGCGGCATTGTGCTCATGGCAGCGGGCGCCTTGACTCTGTTGTGGACCTTACGGAAAACTTTCAGTGAATTTAGGAAGATGGACTCTAACGCCTGAGTCGGAAATAGCGGTCTGGCTTCGAATTTTCCTCCACTGCGGGCTACCAATCTACGGGGCCACTGTTTACGCTAAGGACCGAACGGCGAGCATGGGGTCGACCTTTACGGCTCGGCGTGCGGGGAAGTAGGCAGCTGCCATGGATACCGCGACGAAGACTAGCGCTACTGCGGTGAAGGTCCAGGAGTCGGTGGGTTTCACACCGTACAGGTAGGCGGTTAAGAACCTGGTCACCGTGGCCGCGAGGATCGCGCCGGCAATGACTCCGGCTATCGACATCGTTAAGGCTTGCGTCAGTATCAGGCGGAGGATTTGGGCGGACTCTGCTCCGAGGGCCCGGCGGATGCCTAGTTCCTGGGTCCGCTGCGCCACACTATGGGCGACTATTCCGTAGAGGCCGATTACGGCTAGAAGAAGGGCCACTCCGGCGAAGCCTCCCAAAAGAGCCAGAACGACTCGGCGCGGAGCGCCATCGCCAACGTACAAGTCTTCCATTGTTTGGACGGACGACACTGGCTGATCGGGATCGAGGGACGCGATTGCGGCGGCAATGGCTCTCTGATAGGTCAGGGGATCGGCCTGTGTGCGAACGGCGAGCACCGCGGATGTGGGTTGTTGCGCGTAGGGGCGGAATACGCTGGGCCAGGGCTCCTGGGAAAGGACTTGGAGATAGTCCGCGGTCACGCCTACGATTTCCACGGGCGTGTTTTTCGATCCGATAAAGATTCGCTGTCCGACAGGGTCAAGCCCGCCGGGATAAGCGGGCCACAACGTGCGCGCGAGCTTCTCATTGATAATGGCGACCATGGGGTTCGAGAGATCATCGCGATTCGTGAACTGCTGGCCGCGCTTTAATGGGATTTCAAAGGTTCGGAAATAGTCGGGCGTGATGTTTTCGAGCAGCGCCAGAGGGCGCTGGTTCAAGGGTGCGGGCGGTTGATCGGCCCTCTGCACGGGCGTTTGAGCGAAAGTGCTGAGCGGAGTGGTCATGGTGATCGCTGCGTTGCGTACTCCGGGGATGGCGTCGACTCGCTCGATGAGATCGCGGAAGAACGCAGCCTTCTTCTGATCGGTCTCATAACGGGTTTGCGGAAGCGAGATCCGCATGGTGAGAACGTTCGAGGGATTGAACCCCGGATCGACCTTCGCGATCTTCGCAATGCTTTCGATGAGCAGCACGGCCCCGATGAGGAGCACCATGGAGAGCGCGAGCTGCGCGGCGACGAGAATGCGTCGGGCTCCGGGCCACCATCGGCGATGCACGAAGGGCGCGGAAGCGGCTGATTCTCCGCTGCCGCGCAACATCGACATTAAATCGGGACGCGATGCCGACAAAGACGGCGCCAGCCCGAAAAGGACGCTGGTTAGAAGCGAGAGGGTAATAGAGAAGCCGAGCACCCAGCCGTCAATCGCAACCTGATCGACTCTCGGAAGGTTCAGAGCCGATGCGTGCGAGACCGCGGGCAGGCTGAGGCGCGCAAGCAATAGGCCGAGGGCTCCGCCGGAGATGCCGAGCAGGAGACTTTCACAAAGAAGCTGTCCGATAAGGCGCCGCCGCCCGGCTCCAATCGCTGCACGTATCGCGAATTCACGCGAGCGGGAAGCGGAGCGGGCCAGCAGCAGACACGCGACGTTCGCGCATGCAATAAGGAGCACGACTCCGACGGCTCCGAACAGCAGCCACAGAGTGGATTGTACGTTCGAGACCACGCGATCTTTGAGAGGAATCACGCGCTCAATCTTTCCGGGCTTTGAATCAAGCATGCCGGGATGCGCTTTCGCGTATTGCCGATTCAAAACCGTGAGCTCCGCTGTGGCCTGATCAAGGGTGACGCCAGGATTGAGCCGGCCGAAGATGGCGAGCATCGGACTGAGAGAGTTCACGGATTCTTTGGGACGCGTGACCCACACATCAAGGTCGGGCGCAGGGAATTGGAAGCGCGGCGGGAGAACTCCGAGGACCAGGTATGGCGCGGCATTGAGCGTAATGTATTTTCCGATGATGGCGGGATCGGATTGAAAGCGGCGTTCGAAGAGCTCAAAGCTGATGAGAGCAACGTTCGCTCCACCCATGTTGCCTTCTGCGGGGAGGAAATCGCGGCCAAGGACAGGTTCGACTCCAAGGACCTTTAGGAAATTGGACGTGACGTGGGTGCAGCGGAGGACTTCGGGTTCGCCGTGGCCTGACAGAGGCATGGTTTCGTTGACATAGACGAATGCGGAAATCCCGGAGTAGGAGTGCGCGGCGGGTTGAATCTCGTCAAAGCGGACAGTAGTAGCGCCGCCCGATATTTGCACAAGCTGTTCTGGGGCGCGAAAGGAGAGAGGCTTCAGGAGCACCCCGCGGATTACCGTGAACATGGCGGTTGTAGCTCCGATGCCGAGAGCGAGGATCAGAAGAACGGTAAGTGTGAAGCTGGGCGTATTGCGCAGGGTGCGGACGATATGGGCCGGCATGAGGCTTAGGGCTCCCCACCCACTATTACCTACATTTTGCTTTTAATGGGCCGGCGGAGCGGTGGCAGCCTCACGATTGGGAACGGGAGGAATCGCTTCCTTCCCATCCAACACAAACGTAAACAGCCGATTCCCCGGATACGAGCGAGCAAATAACGTAATGTATTGCTTCCCATCCATCATGTAGCTGATGGGCGTGACGTTCGTGCCGCCCAAATCCGATTCCCAAAGCTTGTCCCCGGTTTGCGCGTTGTACGCGACTGCTCCCTGGAACACCAAATTTCCGCCGGTCGCGAGCGCCCCTCCGCCGCCGAAGCCGCCCGCGTTCGTAACACGCCAGCGTTCCTTTTGTGTCACCGGATCCCAGGCGACCAGAAATCCGCCCGTCGCCTTGGGCTGTTTCTCCGCGCCTTCCGGCTCCTGAGGTGGAACCGCCTTCGGATCGGCGGCGATGGGAGTCGGATTCCCATCGGGCCGCAAAGGACCCAGGGAAGAAGCCATCCCGGTGTTCCGAATGCCTTGCGTATATGCAAAGTCCGGATTGATTCGATAGGTCCCGCTGCTCTCCTGCCCCGGAATGTAGACGAGTCCCGTCTGCGGACTGAAGGCCATCGGCTGCCAGTTGTGCGCGCCCCCCGGTCCAGGCGAAATCAGCACTGGGCGGGTGAGCGTCGCGCGATTCCCTTTGGCTTCGATCGGACGCCCCTTGCTGTCCAGGCCCGAGGCCCAGGTCACGCGCTTCGCATATTTTTCGCCGGAAATGAACTCGCCCGTGAGCCGGTCGAGCACATAAAAGAATCCATTCTTCGGAGCGTGGAGCAGCACCTTGCGCTGGCGGCCGTTGATTTGAAGATCCGCGAGCACGATCGGCTGTACCGAGGTGTAATCCCAATCGTCTCCCGGAGTCTCCTGGAAGTGCCAAACCATCTTGCCCGTCTCCGGCTTTACCGCGACTACCGATGCGAGAAACAAATTGTCGCCGCCACCCGGACTGCGATACACCTGAGTCCACGGTCCGCCGTTGCCCGTTCCGACGTAAAGAATATCGGCATCCGGATCATAGGCCATGGCGTCCCAAGTAGTTCCGCCTCCGCCGTATTTCCACCACTCGCCCGTCCAGGTCTTCGCGGCCATGGCAAGCTCCGGATGCTCGAACGGCTTCGAAGGATCGCCGGGGACCGTGTAGAAGCGCCATGCCATCTTTCCCGTCTCCGCGTCGTACGCAGTGAAATAGCCTCGTACTGCCTGTTCCGCTCCGCTGTTGCCGACGATCACTTTGCCTTTCACCACCCGAACGGCTCCCGTAATAATCGCCCCCGGATCGATGAGCGTCTGAACTTCCCACAGCTTCTTTCCAGTTTCCTGGTCCAGCGCAATCAGACGTCCATCTAAAAGTCCTGCGTAAACCTTCCCGTTGTATAGTGCGACACCGCGATTCACAGGCCCGCAGCACACCTGCGAGATATGCTGGCGCGGGATGTCCGGGTCATATTTCCACTTCATCTTCCCTGTACGGGCATCCACCGCGAACAGAACATCCCACGCGAGGCTCCCGTAAAGAACGCCGTTCGAAAACAGAGGCGTCCCCTCCACGCGTCCCCCGGAAGGAGACCCCGTCTCCCAGGACCATGCGAGCCCCAAACGGCTGACGTTCGTGGGATCGATTTGCTTGAGCGGGCTATAGTGAGTCTCCGCATAGTCGCGGCCGTAGGTCACCCACTCGTCACCGTTTTTCGCTGCGTTCTTGAGCGCATTTTGATCGACGCGCTTCGTTTGCTGCGCCAAGGCAGCCGAAAGAATTCCGAAAAACACGCACAAGGTTTTTCGCATGAGACTCCTTTTCACTCCGGCTATTGCTTCGCCTGTGTGCTGTTCTTGACCGCCGGCACAGGCTCTTTGCCGTCCAGAACAAACGTGAACAGCCGGTTGTTTTCGTTGCCGCGAGCGAGCACGCTGATGTACTGCTTCCCGTCCAGCATGTAGGTAATTGGAGCCGCGTTCTCGACCCCCAAATCGAGTTCCCAAAGCTTCTCGCCCGTCTCGGCATTGTATGCGATGGAATTGTGGAACAGAATGCCGCCCGCTGTTGCGAGCGTCGAGCCTCCGCGCATATAGCCTCCTACGGCCGGAACTCGCCACCGCTCCTGGTTGGTCTTAGGGTCCATGGCGACAAGAAATCCACCGGTCGCCTGCGGCTGGTTCTCAGCTCCTTCCGGCTCTTTGGTGGGGCGGGGAATGGGAATACCGGCGATTACTTTCCCGTTCTCGTCGCGCGGCCGCTGAATCGTGCTCATCCCCGCGTTCTGCGTATGCGGGGTGTAGTTGAAATTCGGATCACGAGCGTAAGCAGCGCCGCCTTCCGTTCCCGGAATATAAACAAGACCCGTTAATGGACTGTAGGCCATCGCCTGCCAATTGTGCGCACTGCCATTGCCCGGAGCGATGAGTGTAGGCTCCAGTCCATAGCGCGCGCCTTTCGCTTCGATCGGCCGTCCGTTCTTGTCGAGCCCTGTCGCCCAAGTCACTCGCTTCGCATATTTCGAACCTGAGATGAATTTGCCCGTCCGTGCGGTCGATCACATAGAAGAAGCCGTTCTTGTATGCGTTTTCAAGTTTACGTACCGCTTCCCGTTGCAGCATAAAGACTTCGGCGGTTCCTACCTGACCCGGTTCTAGCGACAGAGCCGGGTTTTTTTGTTTCCATGTGAGAAATTCTAATATCAAAAAATGCCCCCTCAGAAGGATTGGCTGGACTATGTGAACGCTGTAGTTCTCTTACTCACGTTTGGTGCTCTTTTTTGGTACACGATTGAAACCCGTTGTCTCCGAAGGGTCGCTCAAGGCCAACTGAAACCTACCATCAGGCTCATTAGGGAATCGCATCGACAGAACAAGACCGCTCAAGACCAACTGGAAATCAGCAACAAGCTCATTACGGAAGCGCAACGGCAGAACAACGCTGCATTGGAACAATATAAAATTTCGGCTAACCAACTAACGATTGCACAACAACAAAACGAAGCAAGCATCATGCCGGTACTTGTCATCTTCTACACAGAAGGGCGTCTTGTTCTTCGTAACGTCGGAAATGGACCTGCGTTCCATGTCGCAATCAAAGCACATAGTGGCCTGAAGGAAGATTGGAATTCGTTTGCCCGAATAACTTTTTGGAGTCAAAGCAAGAAGAAATGCTGGGGCTTGGCCTAGAACTGAAGGGTAAGAGTGCCCTTGCTCGTCCGGGAGTTCTACGGACGCAACAACAACGACCTACCAAAGGAAATGGAGATCGCAATAAAATGCATTGGTGTGGACTATACGCCTCACCAAAGCGTCTTCCGTTGTGCGTGGGAACCCAATCTTTAAATCAGGTATCACCGGAGACATACGGCAGTGACCGTCTAGCGTTTTTAATATAGCTTGGTTTGGTTAACCCGTCACCCGTTTGCCCTGCACCGTGTACCTTCGTGGGTCGTTCATCCGGGTGGTTCCTCTAATTGTATTTAGGACTCAACTGATGTTCCAATTGATCTTCGAATTACCTTTGACTTCGGCATTTCGTGCTGGCGCCCGGTGCGACTGCTTCGCAGGACCCGAACCCCTCCACATATCCCAAAGAACTGTTGCCGACCCGACGCAACCAGTGATAGCGTAGTTGTGCGATTTCTCACACAGTTTGCGGCCCCAAAGGCCAGAGGTTGATTTATGCTTATACGCCGTTCCTTATTGATATGCGCTCTTGTTCCCCTCGCCTTTGGGCAAGCCCAACGCCCGACAAAGGTTGACGATACGACACTTCGCAACGTCGCCCAAGGGAAGGGCGAGGAGTGGCTTAGCTATGGATTCACCCCGCAGGAGACCCGTTACTCTCCGCTCGACCAGATCAATGCGTCCAACGTCTCGCGCCTCGGCTTAGCGTGGTCCTTCGAAGTTGGTCCCGGCGGCGGCGGTCAGGAAGCAACTCCTTTAGTCCACAACGGAGTTATCTTTTCCACCACACAATGGAGCGTCGTTTTTGCTGTCGATGCTCGGACCGGTAAGGAAAAATGGCGCTGGGATCCGGAAGTCAACCAGGCAGCGCTCCGCTCAAAGATTTGCTGCGGCGTCGTCCAGCGCGGAGTCGCCCTATATGACGGCAAGATTATCGCGCCCGCTATCGATGGCCGTCTTTTCGGACTCGACGAAGAAACCGGCAAGCCTGTTTGGGAAGCGCGCGTCGGCTATCCCCAGGACAACTACACCGTTACCATGGCGCCACGCATCGCCAAGGGTAAGGCGATTGTTGGCGTTTCTGGCGGAGAGTACCCCGTCCGTGGCTTCATCGCCGCCTTCGACGCCAAGACCGGCGCTCAGGCCTGGAAGTTCTACACGACTCCGGCCAAGGGCGATAAAGATCCCGGCCTGATTAAAGCTGCCGCTACCTGGCCCGCCGAGATTCTGGGTGGTGGAGGAGGCACGGTTTGGGACGCCATCTCTTATGATCCTGAACTGGAGTTGGTTTATATCGGGACTGGAAATGCCGGACCCTGGTCCGAAGACTCTCGTAAATCCAAGGGCTTTGATTTGCTCTATGCCGCCTCGATCGTCGCGGTGGACGTGAACACAGGTCTTTACAGATGGCACTACCAAAACGTGCCTGGCGACGAATGGGATTTCGATAGCGTGCAGCACCTGCTGCTCGCGGACGTGACCATCAATGGGCAGAAGCGCAAAGTGCTGATGCAGGCGAACAAGAACGGATTCCTGTACACTCTCGACCGCACCAACGGCAAGTTCATTAAAGGAATCCCGTTCGCGAAGGTCAACTGGGCGCTCGGCCTGAACGAAGGCACGGGCCGGCCGATCATCAATCCGGAAGCCAAATACAGTGCGGAAGAATCCGCGAACATCACCCCAGGTCCTGGCGGAGCCCACAATTGGTCGCCCATGAGCTACAACCCGAACCTGGGCCTGCTTTATCTCAGCGGCCAGTCCGGCGGCGGATTCACGTACGCCGTCAAGCCCGACTTTGAATACGATCCGAAGGGTCAAAACATGGGCATCGTGTTCGGCCGCGGTCCTGCTCCGCCGCGTGCCGCAACCCCTGCCCCCGGCAGAGGAGCCGCCAGCACGAACGGCGAAAACGTATCCCCCGAAGTAGCAGCCGCCCGAGCAGCCGCAGCGGCCGCCGCAGCAGCCGGCAATGCGCCTCCCGCGCCCGCAACTCCCGCTGCGAAGCCGCGTCCGGCCCTTAAATCTATCGGCCCCGACACAAATGGCGGCTTCCTCATGGCTTATGATCCGGCGGCAG
>Ga0126381_100009079_pt1 | contig 11156 bp, 8 predicted proteins | sample PanSoiMetPlot_28_FD_96465 | JGI IMG/M metagenome (GOLD analysis project Ga0126381, IMG submission 96465) | Tropical forest soil microbial communities from Panama - MetaG Plot_28 | ecosystem: Environmental > Terrestrial > Soil > Tropical forest > Bulk soil | place: Panama | collected 2016-02-17
ACCGATTTCCAAAATTTCCACAATTAGGGCGAGAACCTTTCCGAACCCGTCACAGTCACGAATGGGCCGCCAACTTTTCACAGAGCATCCTCTTTCTTCCTGAAAATGGCGTGGATGGACTCCCCTCCTCCTACTACTGGAGCTATTGCTAGGAGGGCAGACAGAATCGTCAAGCGCATCAGCTTCCGCGCTGCCCTCCAGGGAAGGGCCGCTTCACCCTGATACGCAACGGGGGTCCGGCGGAGACCCACGGCGCGGAATACATCATCCCAGACGTAGCGTAGACTGATTCCTACAGCGGCATTGCGGTGTGTTTCGAGTGATACCTCAACGAGCCCAGCCGACTCAGCTAGGTATTTCAAAGACACTGGCGAATAGTGGAACAAATGTCGCGGCAGCTCGAGTCCATGCCAATAGCTTTGAAAAACGCGCGCCTCAGCTGAATCGATATTTGGCACCAAAACATAGAAAATCCCACCTGGCCTCAACCACTCTGTCACTCTCTCAATTATCTTGCGCGGTTCATATAGATGCTCCAGTACGTCGAAACAAGTGATTACGTCAAACGACTCCGCTGGGAATTGGGCATCGAGAATGTCTCCTACAAATATTTCCGCACCGCTCTTTGTTTGCGCCTGTTTCGCTGATTCTGCAGACATCTCGATGCCGAACAGATTCCAACTCTTGCCCCGGAGAAACTGCAAGAACGCACCCGAACTACACCCCAAATCGAGGAGCATTCCTGACTGCTTGTGCGACGTCAGCGCTTCACGGCGGAATCCCCAGCGGGCAGGGTTCTCGCCGCTGTCAGAGATCAGCTTATGATAAGCATCTGTGTAGTGAAGATACATGTCCTCGGGCTTGGGAGGATGGCTCAGCCAGGCGAGCGAACAGGCTGCGCAACGCACCAGTGTGTACTGCTCTCGCCTGCCATGCAGCCGGTCTGGTGCCTGCAGCCACTCCTGAGCGCCGATCAGCCCGCAAATAGGACACGGCTCCACATTGAGATCCTTGGTCGGGCTTTCGCCGTAAATCTCCGGATCTGTCACTAATGATCTACCGCTGGCCATAGGTTCTTTGCCTAGTACATTCCTATTTAGACAGTAAATGCTGAAGCTCTCTTGCTTTCACGGTGGCGTACAGTTCGGAGGGCCACGCTTGGACTCATCCAGGTCAGAAGCCATTTCACTGCGACCTTGAATGTCAAATTTAGCTGCGCCGCCCTAGAAGCTGCTACGCGCGCCTTTCCATACTGTCCGTTTTCTAGATACCAATTGACCCATCCGCTATGAACGGAGCTGAGCTGCCGGCGGACCAGCTTGCGGATCGCAAGCGGCTGGTCCTCGGTTAGGCGCAAGAGTCCTTCGAGTCTGAGTTGGCTATCATGAAGGAAGAACTCCATTGTGTTCCAAGCGGAGCTCACTCCCACATGACGATCCTCTACAGGGGATCGGTCAAACAAGACAAGCGGGCGCTTGACGTAACAGAAGCCAGTAAGCATTGCCAGCCGGAACATGAATTCACTATCTTGGCTGTACAACAAGCTGGCGTCGAATCCTGCCGTCTTTCTTATCGCGTCTCTGCGCGCCAACAAGGAAGACAAGCAGACAACCATCCCGGCGCCCCCGGGTCTCACCAAAAGTCTAAGCACATCGGTGTTGACGCCCATCGCATATTCGTGCCAGTAGTACTCTTCCGCCAGTTGGAACATGCTGCGCGTTTCTGAGTGATTAAAGAATCGGACATCGGTATAACACGCACCACACTGGGGGCCGAATCGCTCCAAGGCTTTAAGTTGCCATTCAAGCTTGTCTTTTTCCCACAGATCGTCGGAATCAAGAAAGGCAATCCATTCTCCCCTTGCTTCCTCAATTCCCTTGTTCCGCGCCACGCTGACTCCCTGATTGGGCTGAAAGTAGTAACGGATGCGATCACCAAAAGCGTGTTGAAGCGATTGCCCCGTCTCGTCGGATGATCCGTCATCCACCACGATGACTTCCAGATCCGTGAAGCTCTGCGTCAGGACGCTCTCCACACTCTTCCGAACCTTATCTGCCCGGTTATATGTCGGAATGACGACGGATACCCTGGGATTCATGAGAGTCTCTCGCTGCTAGTTGCTTTTGCTGCCCCGTCCGGCCCCACTCTCATAACACTAGCGATCAATTACCTATTCGACGACGAATACTGACCGGGTCTTACCGACTCGATTTTCCGGAACCGCACTGGCCTGATCCGGGTTTTCCTCCACCGAATTCAAATCGTTTCGCGAGAGCCTCGTGGTATCGGAAAGCTTTTTAGGCATATCTTTTTGGCGCCAGGTAAACCGGCTAGTAAGTCCGTAGTTGAAAACTGTGCCCACGAGGATGGCGATGAGCTGAAAGGCAAGCGCAAGGACGTACGATTCCCTGGCTGGTTGAAGAGAGTGTACATAGTTGCCGTGGGCGGGCGAAAGGCCAGCGAAGGTTAGCGTGGACGCGGACAGACCGACTAAAGAAAATGCCAGATAAGAACCATACCCTCGCAAGAGAGACCAACCGCTATGTCTTCGATCCATGAACGTCCAGGCATTATTGAAAACGTAGTTTGTAAGGTTTGCAAGAAGCGTCGCCAATGCAGAAATCCGCCAATCTCTCAATCCAAGTAATTCGGATAGACCTAAGAAAGCACATAAGTTGACGAGCGTTCCAGACCCGCCGACTAATGCAAACTTGATGAAGCGCACGGGCATGTAACGGCTCACAGAAGAGAGCTTCCAAAGCTGTCCTAGGTATTGGAGAACAACTTTTGAGGACAACTTAGATTGACCAGCCACACGTACTCGAAATGTGTATGGAACCTCCTCCAGCCTCGATGGGGCCAATCTCGCAATGATCTCCAACAAAATCTTAAAACCGCTCGAATCGAGTTGTTCGTGAATTCGATTAAAATCATCGCGCCGTAAAATAAAATACCCCGACATCGGATCTGTCAGCTCCACACCAAGAAAAGTTTGAGCCAACTTGGTCGCCACCCATGATTGAAACCGCCGTGAAGTATTCCATGTGCCAATTCCTCCGCCCTCTACGTAGCGGCTACCGACCGCAATCTCCGCTCCAGCGTCCAAAGCCGCGATCAGCTGCAGTAGGATTGCCGGATCGTGTTGAAGGTCAGCGTCGATAACTCCAACATAGTCACCAGAAGACGACAAGAAGCCCTCGATAACAGCTGAGCTGAGGCCCCGATCCGAGGTCCGGCGAAGAACCCGGATGCGCGAATTCTTAGTGGCCAATCCTTTAGCAACCGCCCACGTGCGATCGGGCGAATCGTCGTCTGCAATGACCAGTTCATAGTCGATCCCCGTGAGTACATTACCCACCTCATGAACGAGGCGTGGTACGTTCTCGGCTTCATTGTATGTAGGAGACACTATACTTACTCTCATCATCTTCTCCCTATGTGGGACGAGAGTTCGCTAAGGATATTCCGTCTTTGGTAAACAGCGATACCCTTGAACAATCGGGCTTCATATTTCGCGGCAGATTACATGCTCACACGATTTCTTTGCGTCCATTCGCACCTTAGATCCACCAAGCCCTACCGGGGTTAGGTCGAATCACAACCTGCTCCACTGGAACCGTGACGAGTTGTGTACACAAACGACATTAGTTACTACTTGACCTGATCTGGCACTTCGAACACGTACAAGCTGTGATTCAAGATCAGCTTCGTTGGATATTGCAACACCCACTTATAACTATTTGGATCAGGAAGGCTCTGTCCGCTCAGGTAAGACGCGCTGATAATAACTACTCCCGAAGCGCGTTCGTGGGGTATCAAAGGGATGGACTGTATCCCATATACAGCGGGATCAACATTTCCGTAGTATGCGAGATGAATCGGCACGCCTGGATGCGCTTGCTGATAATGGAGCAGCGCCACGAGACCTTCGCCCCAGTCCACGTTGCTGTCGCTCAGAAGTTTATAGCTGCTGGAAGGCCGGACGAAGAGATTGAAGTACGAGAGATAGTCTGGCGCGTACCTCACCACATCTCCCACGTGAACGGCAAGCGCAACGAAAAGTAGGATCAACACGACACGACTACCTCTTGTGAAGTGCCACAGGCTGCCGCAAAGTAGAAGAGCAAAGGGGAAAATGGGCAAGATGTAGCGTTCGCCGAGATTGAGTTTGGAGAATTCCGCAAGCAGGAAATACGTACTCGGGAAAGCGAACCACAAGGCAAAGTCCGGCGGAAGCGGCGTGCGACGCAGGAAAACCAGTCCGGCGGCTGTCAACAAGAGCGCGATCACGATCGTCGGCCATTTGAGAACAGTCACGATTGGGAAATACGAAAGAGATCCCCCTCGGTAACTGCGGCCTAAGAGGAATCCGAAATGGCCTCTTTGGCTATGTGCGAATTGGTATTCGAGTCCTTGTAAGAACTCCAAGGCCGGAACTGGCACTGAGATACGGAAGACGTGCGACGACTGGCGGATGACTGGATCCGGTCGGTTAGGGATAGCGATGCGCATCTGCAAATCGCTTGCCGCAAACGTAATCTTCGAAACATGGAAGTGGTACGCTCCCCAGACGACAAGAAAGGAAATCATCAACGCTGTTCCGGTTTGTCGCCAGTTCCATTCTGCGGGGCGAATAGCAATGAGACTGGGCTTCAGGACCAGCATGAGTGCAATCGTTGCTGCGAAGAACGGGAGTGAAGAGGCCTTGGAAATCAGCAATGCGCCTAACACCAATCCGAGCAGCACCGTTTGGGAACCCGATTGATCGCGGCGCCAACGGCAAAGCTGGAACACCGTACCAAATAGCGTGAGCGTTAACGCCCCATCATTAGTCGCCGCGAGAGAAAAATGAGCGATGAGAGAAGGCGAAAAGATGAAAAGCGCAAGAACGAAGTTAGCCGCATGGGTTGAATACAACGAACGCGTAGCCTGCCAAAGCAGCAAACCCAGTACCGCACCCAAAATCGCGTTTACCGGGCGAGTGTGCCAAGCCAAAGCTTCAGGATTAGGAAGGATGCGACCGTAGGAGTCAAAGTCTGAATTTTTCCAGGCAATGCTGTCGGGATTGGGAATGACCTTGTCACCAATTTGAAATCTGGAATTCACAGCTGGAAGGGTACACAACATCCGGGCAAGTGGAGGGTGATCATTCATGCCTTGCCCGCCGCTGTACTGTCCTGTTCGCCATTGCTCGAGTCCCGATAAAATGTCGATTGGTTCATCGAACGTAAACGATTGCGACTGGATAAACCATGCACATTGAGCTAGGTACGCGAGTAGCAGAATGGCAGGTAGAATGGCGGTCGAAAAAGTCAACCTCCAAGCTGCATTCCCCATCACTCTGTCTGATGGAAGTTGGCTGCCGATCTGCTCTCGCAACGGGATAGGCTGGATCTCGGTCGCCATATGTAGATTCATGTCAGAGCAGAGCTATGAGCGAAAGGACCGATCAGCTCACGCAACCACCCGCTCAATCGTGTCCACTCTCTTGGACCGTGCTGCGGTGTGAGCCGCGATCGTTTCGCGGTATACGTCAAGGAGCTTTACTCCGGCCGCGGCCCATGTAGTTTTTGGGGCAATCATTAGTGACTCAGCACGCAGCTTTTGCAACAACGAGCGATCGTTGTACAGCATGGTAATGTGTTGAGTCAGCGCTTCAACATCTCCTACCCGGTGCATGAGCCCTGTCTTCATATGGTTGCAGTTCTCGGTGCAGGCCTCCGACGCAAGCGGAACGCAGCCGCTTGCCATGGCTTCCGATATTACGAGACCAAATCCTTCTTCAATACTTGGCAAAACTAGAATATCGCTTTTGCGCATCAACTCTGGCACATCGGTCCGGTGCCCCAGAACCTTGACACTGGGTTGCTTCAACATAGGTGCTAGCTTCTCCTCGTATGCTGGCAAAAACTCCCCGGCGATCAAAAACGTACCGTCTCTCGAGGCGGGAGACTTCAGCCATGCCTCCAACGCGTAGTGCACACCCTTCCGCACCGCGCACACCCCCACGAACAGCATGTTCAATCCATGTCCGCGGTCGCGCTGCTCGCTGCTGGGGTAGTAGACAGTCTCGTCGTATCCATAACTATGCCGTGCCAGCTGCTCCATCGGATACCCTTTATCGATAAAGGTCTTCACCACAAATTCGGACGGACACAAAAGACGCGTCGCCAGCCGGTATTCCTCTTCCTCTTTTCGGAGCTTCTCCGCGTTGTATGCGTGTTCGTGATCCGGCGGCAACGTCACGCCCAGCCGTTCACACTCTTTCTGCACTACTTCCATGGCGAAACCAGTGTGTGCGTTGCACCTTTCAAGAACGGAGGGAATTCCCAGCCGTTGGGCTGTTCTGAGCGTCTCAAGCGCTCCCAGGGGCCATGCATGGATGATGTCAATATGTTCTGCCAACTTCTCGACTCGGCGCGCCACGATGTGATCATGCCAGGCGCAAGCGCGCATCGTGCCGACGACCTTGTAAGGAACGCGAAGTCTTCCTCTAGCAAGAGTAGGGGAAACGCTTACCTCAGGACGGGCTGGCCTTGTAACCGAAGCTGGCATCGCCAATACATCTGCTCCCGCAGCCGCGAGACCATTCACCTGTTGCAAGGCTATACCGCAGATCCTGTTCCCTCCTAGCCCGAGAGGAAAACTGAACAGTACACGCACGCCAAGGCGCTCATATCTGTTGCTCATTGTCTCTCCTATTTGTCTAGCCGCTAGCTAAATGCAAATATGACGCTACCTATTCTCGAACGCCTTCACTCATATTTAGTGCTGGAGACGCTTAACCCCTGTACTTAGAAGGCCACTTTGGTTGCAACATGCTGGGCATGTAAGTCGACGACAAGAGAGCAAGCGATTTTGCCACTGAAACTAGGTTGCGGCAGTCTCCAACAGATTTCTGCAGTTGCTTCTTCGCATCCAATGGCCTTCCTGAGCCCATCAAGAGCTTGGCGTAGCCGCGTCTCTTTGAAGCAAAGGCCAATTGAAACGCCCTCAGAAGCTCATCATTAGCTGCATTCTTATATCTCTCTTCAAGGAGCTCAAACACATGTACCCAGACACCAAATGTCCAGCTGTGATCGTGCGACAACGAATCCTTGCGAACCCTATACGCAACCAAATTCTGGCTTGAATACACGACTGGTCGACCCAAGAGAGCCAGTAGCGAGCAGCAATAGGAATCTTCTGCGCCCATTTCCTTGAACGGCTCGTTTCCGAGCTCAGTCAGAATTTGCCGGGGTACGCAACAGTAACTGAAGCAGCTGAAGGGGCCTGTCGCTTTGTTGTACCGCTTGAAAAAATCTAATGCTGACATAAGCTGAGTTTTGCCGTCAACGTTCAATGGATCGCTACTCCACGGAGATTCCCCGTCGCTGAAATTGATATGGTTTGTCCAAAATGCAACCGCCTCTGGATGTTCGCTGAATAATTTCCACTGCACCTCAAGATACCTCGAGTGCCAAAGATCATCGGAATCCAGAAAAGCAACAAAATCTCCCGTTGCCCGAATGAGTAGCTCATTTCGTGCTTTCGCAAGACCACCATTTCGTTGAGAGAACAGTTTTATTCGATCTCCATAAGACTCAAGAACTGCCGCAGTGTCATCTGAACTGCCATCATTCATTACCAAGATTTCCTTGGGCACCATCGTTTGCTGGAGCACTGAATCCAGCGTAGGCCGAATCGTCGAAGCACAATTGTAGGCAGGAATCAGTACGCTAATCGACGCCATCTGGCCTCCACGCACTCAAACAGTCGAGACATATTCCATTGAGTATTTGAGGGTTGAATTCACCATAGCTGTTCAAGCACAGGTGTCACGGCTAGCTCGAACCTATAGTCGTTGCGGTGGCATTCCGGCTTCGGACATAGAACATCGTTTCATGTCTAAGTATGCGTTTGAATCCCCGCATCGCCCGTTCAACCGCCTCGGTACATCCTGGGCGGAATCGGTCATGGAGTTCGACCATTACGCACCCCGCTCCATCCAGCCACTCGGCATCCTCGAAAACCTCTATTTCAGAGCCCTCGATATCCATTTTGATTAAGTCAAAACTTGAGATCCCAGTCTCCCGCATGAGAGTGGCCATCGTGACAGCCCGAACTTCGACGCCTGTACCCTCACATGTGACGAATGCCCAGTTTCCCGAGGCCTCAATCGCCGGATCGGGCTCGTTGATACCGATCTGTCCGTCTCTATTCCAGAGGGCGGCGTGTACCGGCGTGATAGCCGGATAGGGCCGGACATTATCCGCAAGTAACGCGAAGTTCGAGGCCTCTGCCTCGATCGCGATGATCTTTGCCTCCGGGTAACGATGGGCGAAATATATAGACGCCATACCTACATTTGCACCAGCATCGACAATAGCCTTTGGGGAGAAAGGCAGATCTAAGCCATACTCACCTCGCAGCAGAATGTCCCCGTAGACCAGGATGTCGGAGGTCCGAATCCTAAGACGCAGCGGGTTCCGAATGCCTCGAGGCTGGGTTGTGATCTCCTTCGGCCAACCGAACAGGCGGAATGCGGAAATCGCCGCAACTCCCCTAACACCAAAATAGCAATAGTATGTTCTCAAGCCGTCGCGGATGCTCATTGCGTTTCGACTCACCTTGCGCGGATGTTGGCTTAGTCTCAAGCCGACCGACATTAGTCCCCAGTCACCAGTCTCGGACGAGATTCACTGGGCCAGGACTAAATCGCGGTGCCTTGTTGGGTTTGGCTAATGCGCATGACTCGCTTCGGCAGGCGTGCCATGAGGAGTAAGCAGCGCACTTTTCCAAGTCTTAGCGGTGCGAACTTTTACTGGTTCGACAGAGACGGTTGCCACTGAAGTGCAGGCAATTAGGACAAAAAAGCACGTTGTTAGATGATACATATAGTTAATTCCGAAAGAAGATACAGTAATACAAAATAGCGCTGAACCTAAACACCAGAGCAACAGCTCCTGCTTGTAATTCCCCTTCGCTTGCCTCCTTGCGGTCCCGATTGCTCCATACCCACGCTTGAAAATCATGATGAAAAGGACCAGGCACGGCACGCCTCCTGTTACCGCAGCGACAACATATTGATCGCAGAGATCGTACATATCGAACCCCCAGCTACCGTAATACTTATAGCCAATCAACCACCAGTCGCTGAAATGCCGGATGCAATTGTCCACCAACATATAGCGGTGATAGCTGGAGGAGCCGCCTGTTAAATCAACCTTTTCAATGAGGGACCAGACCGGCCCGTTCATGACGAGGTGCAGTCCGACGAGAATGATGACCAGCGCCACCCGGAGGAGTCGCATCTGCCGGCGCAACGGCCAGAAGGAGAGCCCAACAAGACTGGCGCCAAAGGCCATCCACGAAGTGCTTGCGTGGGAGGACCATACCATAGCTGTAGCCCCAGCAAGTCCTGCGTACGCAGCCACAGGGGACTTTTTCTCCTTCCATAACCAAAAAAACAAGGGAATCAAAAGTCCGGCGAATACACCGCCGTAGAGAGAGCCCATGATTCCCTCCGAACGGACGTGGCCGTTTCTTATTGGGGGCGCCCACTTTCCAATGAAGCTGAATACATTTTGATGAGTAAACTGTTCGCTCACCATACAGGGGCCCTGGATCGCGCAAACCACAGCCAGCGCTTTGACTGCGCGCCGAACAGCATCGCGGTCCAATATCAAGAATCTCATCGCCACGTAGCCGCCGACATTTATGATCGCATCTCCCAAGCCCTTGACGAACGCCTGCATCTGCGGGTACTGGATGAAAAACATGACTAGCTCGGCCAACGACCACAGCACCACTACCCTATCCAAGTCGTTGAAGCCTCCGCCGAACTTCCCTTGAGGCGACTTTTTGGAACTGGCCATTTTGGAGAGGACCGCCAGGATGAGGAGCTGAAGGATATAAAGATGCACGCCCCCCACCACTAGCACCTCTGCGTCCGGGGTCATGAAAAAGGCTAACAGAAATGGCGTGACAGCCTTGTTGCGCGGAAGCGCTAAGATTAACACCACAGCGATGAGCGTCGCCACGACCACCGCCGGATGCAGGATCGTCGCGGAGGAACCGCCACCGAATCGAAAGTTCTTAGGTTCCATGGATCAGTGACAACCCACAGGTGGCTATTTTGAGCTAAGGCACTTCGGTGAGTAGGTTGGCACGAACAACTGCGCCAAACCTTCGCATGGACGAATACGTGCGCGTTCGGCAGTCGAGTTGTCGTCCATAGTAAGGGACCGCGTCACCTTGATGGTTTTGCGGACACAAACTATAGCGAGTTTCGATCAATCGAAGCGAAAGTAAGCCGCAACCACAACGCCGAAGATCGGACCCTCATTCGTGAGGCCTCGGACCTATGGACAGGCGGTCCGCCTAGCGAACCCCTGTCCATAGATCTAAGAGATGAGGAAGCTTCTGTGAAACTTGGAACAGAAGTATCGCTCAGTTCGCAGTGGCCTGTAGATTTATGGGCGCCGATGGCGGACCACCCGAACCACCCGAACCACCTGAGCCACCTGAGCTAGTCGAATACTGATAAGCCCCCGTATCCCATGTGCTACCTCTCGCGACAGGAGGCAGGGCAGGATAGATTACCGTATGATTGCTCGTGTTGTATCCAACCCCAAAAGTGGTGGAGTATCCACAGGCTGTACCGGCTGCCGCATTGATAGCGCTGATTGCTGTGCAATACGAAGTCAGGTTATTCCCAGTGCCGACAGTGGGTGAGCTTGAGGAAGTAGGCGAAAAAGCGTAAGTCTGTGAACTCGTGTATCCAGAGGAATTCGCAGACGCAACACTCGTAAAGTAATCCGGTGGTTGCGAAGCCCCGTTGCAAGTTCCGCCGGCATTGCAAATGTTGAAATTGCTGACCGTCGGGCCGATCCACATGTTGTTGTAATCGTTGAACGTGAGACTTAGACCTGCTGTTGGACCACCGCTACAAGCTCCGGCACCCGAATCGCTGCCGCATTCGATAGTGTTGCCGAAAACGTAGTAAGTGCCGTAATTTCCTGTCAGATGAGCGCCAATGTTGAAGACGTTTCCTGCCGTTAGATCGTACTCAACATTGCCAAATGCGTACCCCACTATGTTGCTATTGGGCTGGCCGTTTCCGTTCATCCAGAAGCTCACACAACCCCCACAAGCCGTTGTGTGGCGTATCACGT
>Ga0126381_100009081_pt1 | contig 11154 bp, 10 predicted proteins | sample PanSoiMetPlot_28_FD_96465 | JGI IMG/M metagenome (GOLD analysis project Ga0126381, IMG submission 96465) | Tropical forest soil microbial communities from Panama - MetaG Plot_28 | ecosystem: Environmental > Terrestrial > Soil > Tropical forest > Bulk soil | place: Panama | collected 2016-02-17
CTCGCGCAGGTCAACTGAATACGGAGCTGTCATCCATACTGGCCTCCCACCCAGCATGGATGCTGAATCAGATTTCCCCTGATTTGGGAATCCCGATTCCGTCAAATCGCGCCATGCTCTAATAGTCGTTTCGCGCAATCAACAGCACGTAGGGCTCGGTTTCGTGACAGGGCCGCCAAAACGCTTCACCCTTTTGCATCAACGCCTCGGGCGTCGCAGATAATCTCTTCCACTCGAACCTCATTCCTTCCCGCGCAACAACGCTTTCATATTCCTCCCTGGAGTATTGATGGTAGATCGGGCTCATGACGATCGCGCCCGAAGCTTCACTCAGGAATTCCATTTGCACCAGATTCCCGGCGAGCTTTTTGACGCGCCGAACGCCCAGATTTCTTTCAAAAGAGGAAAAACCAGGATTGAGAACGGTCGAGACGAATTTCCCTCCCGGAACCAAATGCCCGCTGGTGTTGTGGAAGAATGCCCCCATTTCGTCAAGGTCGGAAGCATACGGCAACACCATGACGGACGTTGCCGCATCAAACAGGCGGTCGGCCGTGAAAGTCCGCGGCGTCGCGACGACGTACTTCACGCCCAGCTCTTGCGCATCTTCGTGCGCTCTCGCTTCGGCGATTTTCTCCGGCGACTTGTCGTAGGCAACGACGACGGCGCCCGCACGGGCCATCAATCTGGAGAAAAGACCATCCCCGGTACCGACATCCAAAACGCGCTTCGTCAGACCGCCGAGCTCGTTCAGAACCGCCGGAAATTGCAGTCCATGCCGAAATGGGTCCTGGGCAACGTAGGACGCATATTGCGGGATTTTTCCGAAGTCGGTCATGGCTGCGGCGCGGACGAGCCTACTTGTCCGACGCCACCAGCCGCCTTCGCATCGGCTTCAGAGCCACCAGCGCCAGCAGAGCCGCCGCGACGTCGAGGGCGGCGGCGATCATGAACACGGTCCTCCAGCTTGCCATCTCGGCCGGCAGCTGGTTCGCCAACGGGATGGCAAGCGCGGCCACGCCTTTGGCGGTGTAGAGCAGGCCGTAGTTGGCCGTCGCGAATTTCTTGCCATAGAGGTCTGCGCACATTGCGGGAAACAGCGCAAAGATCTCGCCCCAGGCGAAAAACACCACGCCGGACAGGACCACGAACCAGAACGGATCGTGCGCGAAGGTGAGCAGCCCATAGACGGCGAGCGCCTCCAGCAGGAAGGCGATGAACATCGTGTTCTCGCGGCCGATGCGGTCGGAGATCCAGCCGAAGATCGGTCTCGTCAGTCCGTTGCACACGCGGTCGAGCGCCAGCGCGAATGTGAGCGCCGGCAGCGTCAGGCCGAGGATCGCGACGGGCACGTTGTCGATCCTGAAGTCCCTGGCCATCGGCCCGAGCTGCGCCTGCGCCATCAGACCGCCGACACCGACGAGCACGAACATCGCGTACATGACCCAGAACGGCGGCGACTTGACGACTTCGGGCAAAGCGTAGTCTCGCCGGCTCTGCTGCACGCGTGCCGCGACCGGCATCGATACTTCGCCTGGCGCCGGGGCCCGCAGCAGCTGTGCCACCAGCAGGACGACAACGCCTTGGCCAAGCCCGAGCCAGAAAAATGCCGCTTCATATCCTTGCGTCTGGATCATGCCTTGGATGGGTAGGACGGTGAGCGCTGCGCCCGCACCGTAACCGGACGCCGTCACGCCTGCTGCCAGGCCGCGCCGGTCAGGAAACCACTTAAGCGCGTTGCCGACCGCTCCGCCGTAGACGATGCCGACGCCGAGGCCCCCGATCACGGCCCCGACGTAAAGCAGGAACAGCGAGTCGGCATAGGAATTGAGGACCCAGGCCGCGCCAACGAGAATGCCCGCCGCGCCAAGCATGATGCGCGGGCCGAACCGATCGACCAGATATCCGTGAAACGGCACCAGCCAGGTTTGCGCGAGAACGAAAATCGTGAAGGCCCATTGGATCGCATAGCGACCCCAATGATATTTCTGATCGATAGGCTCGACGAACGGCGTCCATCCGAGCTGGAGATTGGCCACCATCACCATGCAGATGATGCCGAATACGAGCTGCGCCCAACGCGCGCCGCTGGATGCGACCAGCCGGATGTCCGCGGTGGTCGATGTCGTCACCATTGCCCCCTCCCGTTTTCAAGCCGAGATCGAAGCCACGGCCAGGCCAAGATTTGCCGAAGCCAGGTCGGATCGCAGTGCTTTATTGCTTCTTGGCGTGCTGCTTTTGCCACTCCTGATATCTGCGAAAGAGCGCTTCCTTGTCGAGCGAATTGGGAATTGCTTCAGCGGTTTTCTGCATCGCGGCGAGCTTCTCCGCGGCCAGCCAATACCGATTCCAGCCTGGCACCGTTGCGGCTATGTTGATGTCCTTCCACTTGGGATGGAACGACGGCTGTTTGAGCTTGTCGAAGCGCTCGAAATAGTAGTCGATGAAGCGCGCCAGCCGTCTTGCCCGGTCACTGCCGTTGGGAAAGTTGTAGACCGCGAGGACGGCAGGCATGCACAGGGTTCCGATCGACTGTCCTTCCGGGATGAGCTGTGGGTAGTCGTCGTGAGACAGCGGGCAGGGAAGATAGTAGTCCGCAAGCTTCTCGCTGTACTCGATGGGCACGAAGTGGAGGCCCGGCTCCGGCTTGAGCTTGACGAACAGGTCGTTGGGTTTGCCGCCGGTCGAGACGATCGCGGCGATCTCGCCGGTCTTCATCTTCTCGACCGCGATGGTGTTGTTGAGGTAGATGAACTCGGGATGGACGCCCAGGCGTTCGAACACGATCGGTCCGGTGGTCGTGGCGCTCCCGCCTTTCGTGCCCAGGCTGACCTTCTTGCCCTCCAGGTCCTTGAGCGTCGTTATCTCCGGCCGGGCGAAAACATAGAATTCGCCCACGAGCAGCTCGGAGATGTAGTTGATCCGCTGATCGATGTTCTTGACGCGCCCGGATCTCTTGCTGAGCTCCAGACTGTCGGTATAGGCGATGGCTATATCGACTCCCTTGAGATAGAGAAGATCATTGACGTTCTCGTTGCCTCCGTAGCTTACGATCGGCAGGATTCGGAGGTTTTCTCCATCATCCAGCCCCTTCGCCAGTTCGACCGCGAAACGGATGAAGGTGCCTTCGAAAAAGCCGCCCGCGACACCCACAGTCCAGTTGTTGATCTCGGCGGCCTTGGAATTCTCATCCGCGGGCCTTGCGGAACGGTTTTGTGCTGCACACGGAGACGCCGGCAGCAGCAGCAGCGCGGCCAGGACGCAGGTCCACAAGGACGGAGATATGCGCATCGCTGGATTTCCCTGTTGTGTCCGCTCGGTGGCGAGCACTCGAGCTCAAGGCGCTTCGATGCTTGCGGTTTCACTCGGATCGCCGCGCAAGCCTCACCAGGCGATCGGTGGCAGCAGTCGAGCCCAGGCCCTTCGCCGCCTCGTACCATCTTCGAGCCTGCGCGACGTCCGATGAGATTCCTCCCTTGGCGCCCAATCGCTCGAGCACAAAGGGGTCATAGGTCTCGGCCAGTGCAAAGGCTGCTTTCGCATCACCTGCTTCTGCAGCAGGTCGCAACATCACACGCGCGGCTCCGATATTCCCATTCGCCATGAACTCCCCGCCGCGCTTGACCATGATGGCGATTTGGGCCGCATCGAGTTGTTGCGGTGAGGGTGCCGGTGAGGGCGCCGACGCGGGCCCGGGCGGATCCTGCCGGCCGAGCGGCGCCGCTGACGCCGATGGCAAGGAAGGCCAGGACCCAAGGCCCGCCGTGGCGAGTTGCGCATCAGGCTGATTGTCATTGGGGCTTGGAGGTTGCGGTCGTTCGACGGGCGCCAGGGACTCCGGAGCCGTGACGACCACGATCTCCGCGCCGCCGTGCGCAGGCTGCTGCTGCGTCGAAGCGGTCGGCGGGACGGTGTCCCACCGATATCCGATCACGACTGCTGCAACGCCCGCCGCCGTCCCCACGATGAGAGCGAGCCGCCGCGCTGCGGTCGGCATCCAGCCAGATGAATCCGGCATCGGCGGCTCAGCAACGCGCTCGACCCGGCCAATCCGGTTGCGCATTTCCCCGATGTCCAGGTCGTCGACAAACGCGCCAGGCTGGTCCTTGCGCCGCCACGGCGGGTCTGGCGATTCTGTCGACTCGGACATCGGCGCAGCGTTGACGCCCGCAAGCTCCTTGTCCGGATCCGCCTTCGGCAGCCTCGTTCTCTTGGGCGCATATTTCGATGGTCCATCGTCCGATGGCCCATCCTGCGGCGGAACGTCGTGGCGCTTTCTAACGGGCGTACTCATGGCGCCCCCCGGGGTACGCTACTCACTCGCTACTGACGCGACTTCTCTCCTTGCCGTGCACCGCACCGAAATGTTCGTGCTGAAAAGCGTGATCATCGATATATCGCAGGCCACGGCGCGAACGCCGCTGCGAACCGCCGACCCGCAGGCCTGTACGTGTCGGTAGCCGACACGTTGCGAGTGGTCGATCTGGTCGCCCTTTCGTCTGGCAGCCGATCTTCCACCCGTGACGAAGCCAGTACGTATCGTAACGGTTCGTTAACGGGTCGCACCATCGTTTGGCGGAATTATGAATTTCTCGGTGTGGTCGTATCAAGCCATCAAATTTCGGCGCAAAATGGTAGTACGATGCTCGGGCCGGCAAATTGCTACCCTCTGAGGTAGAGTTGGAGCTTGCGCCCGTCGACTTCTCTCCAACGGAGGACGACGCTACCGGTCGAATTGGTCGGTCACGTCGAAGTTGGCTGGCGTGCTCGACGGCGAGGCGCCGGTGAAGATGCCGTCCGCCGCGCGGACGAAGCGGCCGCTGGTAGCGGCAAAGCAAACGGGCCGCGCGCAGCGCGGCCCGTCAGACGATCGAGCTTGTGCGCGGTCAGAACAGCCGCGAGAAGCTCCAGTACAGGATGCCGGAGATCGCCATGGCGGCTGGCAGGGTCAGCACCCAGGCGAGCGCGATGTTGCGCACGGTGGCAAGCTGCAGCCCCGATCCGTTGGCCGCCATGGTACCGGCGACGCCCGATGACAGCACGTGAGTCGTCGACACCGGCAGGCCGAACACGTCGGCCGCCGCGATGGTGGCAGACGCCGTGATCTCGGCGGCGGCGCCCTGCGCGTAGGTGAGGTGGGTCTTGCCGATCTTCGAGCCGACCGTGATGACGATGCGCTTCCAGCCCACCATGGTGCCGAGGCCGAGCGCGATCGCGACGACGATCTTGACCCAGTCGGGGATGAATTTTGTGGCGTTGTCGAGCGAGCCCTTGTAGGCGTTGAGCGTCTTCACCTCGGCCGCATTGAGGTCGTTCTCCTTGTCCTTCATCAGGAAGCGGATCGCCTCGGAGGCGAGATACATGTCGTTGCGCACGTTGCCGACGACCTCGGCCGGCATCTTCGCGATCGTACCGTGCTCGGTGACCTGCTTCGAGATTTCGGCGACCAGCACCGAGAGCGACGGATAGGTGCCTTCGTTGATCTTGCGCGCCGCCACGTAGGCGGTCACGGCGGGGCGCGGATTGCCGAGTACGTTGTAGCCGGCGGCCTTGGCGGCGATGACATCGCTCGCCGCCTTCGAATTCGCCTGGAACTGCTCGATCTGGCTCGTCGGCATCGCGCGGTTGAGCGCATAGGCGGTCGGCACCGTGCCGATCAGGATCAGCATGATCAGGCCCATGCCCTTCTGCCCGTCGTTGGAGCCGTGGAAGAAGCTCACCAGCGTGCAGGTCAGCACCAGGATGCCGCGGATCCACCACGGCGGCGGCTGCTCGCCCTTCGGCTCGGCGTAGAGCGCGGCATTGCGCACAATCACCCGCAGCCCGAGCAGCAGCAGGGCAGCCAGCATGAAGCCGAACAGGGGCGAGAGCAGCAGCGCGTAACCGATCTCGGTCGCCTTGCTCCAGTCGACGCCGGACGTGCCGTCGCGGCCGTGCAGCAGCGCGTTGGTGATACCGACGCCGATGATCGAGCCGATCAGCGTGTGCGAGCTCGACGCCGGCAGGCCGAACCACCAGGTGCCGAGATTCCAGATGATCGCGGCGATCAACAGTGCGAACACCATCGCGAAGCCGGCATGCGAGCCGACCTGAAGGATCAACTCGACCGGCAGCAGCGAAATGATGCCGAACGCGACGGCTCCGGAGGAGAGCAGCACGCCAAGCAGGTTGAACATGCCGGACCACACGACGGCCACGTGGGCCGGCAGCGAATGCGTGTAGATGACCGTCGCGACCGCGTTGGCGGTGTCGTGGAAGCCATTGACGAACTCGAAACCGAGCGCGATCAGCAGCGCCACGAACAAGAGGATGAACGGAACGAGGCTGGTGACGCGCGTGTTGGTCGCGTCCAGGTCGGCATAGATGCTGTAGGCGACGAACAAGAGCGCGGCGCCCAGTACGCCGAGGAAAATGATCCCAGCCAGCGGATTGAAGCCGCGATCAAGATTCGGCCCGCGCCGTGCAGGCTCGATGGCTCCGGGTAATGCGATGTCGGCCATGTCTCTCCCCTCCTCACGCAACGCGACGCCAGATTGGTGGCGGCCTATGACCGTCGGATGACACCGGCCTCGCGTGCAGTCAGCCTGTAATGGTGTAGCAGCCGGCCTAGGGCGGCGTCAGGTCGGCAACGAAATGGTGTGCGCTTGAGATTGATCTGGGTTTTGGAGAGCGTCACCATGGTGCGCTCGCCGTTGCCTGCCATGCTTGCGTGCTTTGTACCCCATGGTTCCCATGGCGACAAGCTGCCCGCCGTAGGCGGTCAACGTGTCCTTGACGATCTCGAGCTTGGGGTGGGCGTACTTCTTCGGGAAACCCAGATCTCGCGGCCGGCGGCGATCGGCCGATCGTCGTCGGGCGTGTTCGGCATGAACTCCAGGGGGCTGCCGTTCACTGACAACGAGGACGCGTTCCTGTGGGCGTCGGCGCTCATGGTCGCCTCCGCGATCGCGGTCTACCTCTTGATGCGGCGGGTCGGCGTGTTCAAACTTGTAGGGTGGGGAAGCCGGGGACGCCCGGCTCGGGCGGGGCGACAGATGCGACGCCGCGATCTTCGGCCTGACCACCACGATCAAGTATTGATCGGCGCGGCGGCGATTCTACGACTGCCCGACGCTGCAGTTGCCCCTGCGCCCATAGATAGATGGGCAGACGCGGATCAGGCGTGCTTCATGTCCGCTGCGCTTCCGGATCAAGGCAAAGGTCGACGCGCCACTCGAAGGCGCAATGCTCGCAGCTCAGAATGCGTCGAACGACTGGATCGGGAGGTTCCTGCTGCTCGTGGTCAGCTGGTCGATCGCGAGCGACGATTGATCGAATTCGCCTCCTGCGATCGGCACGCTTGCCGCGGGCCGGTTCACCAGCGTCGCGCCGACGACCAGCCCAAGAACCGTGAGTGCCGCAATCGAGAATTTCCGCACAGCCACTCTCCTTTCCTGACAATAGGTGTTGTCGTGGACGTTACTGCGACAGGTACAATTATTGACTAATTTGACTGCAGAAACTCGAACCGGGTCGGGCGGTTCAGCCCGGTGCATGAAGCAATCGGCAATTGTCATGAACGCTTTGCGAAACAAATGATTCAAATTGTTCGGAAGTGACGCCCGGGCAATCAAGCTGCCGCCGAGCTCGACGAGGCCATCCCGGACTACGACTGCCCGCCGCTGCAGTTGATCACCTGGCCGGTGATGAAGCTCGCATCGTCCGACGCCAGAAACGCGATCGCCGCCGCCTGCTCCTCGGGCAGGCCGCGCCGCCGCAGCGCCTGCTGGCTGCGGATGTCGTCGGCCATTTCGCGCCGGTATTGCTCCGCCTCGTCCGCGTCGCCGTCGTCCGCCATGACGCCGGGCGCGATGAGCTGGCGCGGCGTCACCCGGTCGGTGATCTCGGTGCCGCCGGGCGCCATCGTATTGATGCGGATGCCGTAGCGGCCGTATTCCATCGCCATCACCTTGGTCAGCGCCAGGATCCCGCCTTTGCTGGTCGCATAGGGGAGGCGATAGAGGCCGCGCGTCGACTGCGAGCCGACATTGACGATCGCGCCGGCCTTCTGCGCCATCATGATCGGCAGCACGGCGAGACAGCACCAGAGCGTGGGGAAGAGCGAGCGCTCGAGCTCGTGCTCCACCTCTTGCGCCGTGTAGAGGTGGAACGGCTTGATCCAGATCGTGCCGCCTACGTTGTTGACCAGCACGTCGATGCGGCCGTAGGCCTGCTTCGCCTCTGCCATCAGCGCCTGCGCGCCGGCGAACGTGGCGAGATCGACCAGCACCTTGGCCGCCTCGACGCCGTGCTGGCGCAGCTCGGCGACCGTCTGCGCCGCGCTTGCATCGACCCGATCGGCGACGACGATCTTTCCGCCTTCCTGGCCCAGGCGCCGCGCCGTGGCGCGCCCGATGCCCTGGCCGGCGCCGGTGACGACGCACACCTTGTCCTTGAGCCTGCGGGCGCCGGCCGCCCGCGCATCGAGCTCGACCGCCATGCTGCTTCCTCCCGGCCATTTGCGCATGTTCTTGTCGGCGAACCGGCGTCCACTTCGGCGGAACATGCGCTGGTTCACCGAGTGAATAGGGGCAAGCGTCGGCGCAAAGCAACGATCTTGTGATCTCGGTCGGCCTCGTGCCTCAGGGCTTCCGCAGGTGTCGAATGACGGCCTTCAGCAGGGTGGTCAGGGTCTCGGCCTCGCTCCGGGACAGCGCTGCGCCGAACGCATCGTGGACAGCCTTGCGATAGTGCGTCCACATCTCCCTGCGGACGGTCGCGCCTTTCGCGGTCAGCACGGCTCGGACGCCGCGCTGGTCGTCCGCGGCGCGCCGGCGCTTGAGCAGGCCTTTCGCCTCGAGCCGGTCGACCAGCCGCGTGACGTTGTGCGGCTCGATCACCAGGCGCTCGCCGAGCTCGCCGACGCGCAGCTCGCCGCCCGCGCGTTCCAGCTCGAGCAGGACGTCGTACCACGCGAGCGGCGGCTGCCCGGCCGCCGTCAGCCGCCCCTCGACGGCACGAAGGGCCAGCGCCTGGGCGCCGAGCAGATGGCCCCAGGCGCGCCCGACCGCGTCGCTCTCGCGTTCCATCGGATCACCCCGTCGATCACAGATATTTGCATTTGCAAATACCAGGCGGGCGTTATATTTGCAAGTGCAATCATCCCGGTTGCGAGCAAGCAGGAGAAAGAAATGTCCGTGAAGGAGATCTCGCGCGCCGCGCTCAGCGAGGCGCTGCTCAGCAGGTCGCCGCCCGTCGTCATCGAGGCGCTCGACCGGAAATACTACGACAGCGGCCATATTCCGACCGCGCGCATGCTGCCGCCGGCGGATACCGGGAAGGCCGCCTCGATCGTCGCCGACAAGGAGCAGGCGATCGTGGTCTATTGCGCCAGTGCGACCTGCCAGAACTCGCACCGTGCGGCGGCCGACCTCGAACGGCAGGGATATCGCAATGTCGCGGTCTACGCCGGCGGCAAGGCGGACTGGGTCGAGGCCGGATTGCGGCTCGAACGGTAGCGTCCGGCGACAACGTGCCTGCGGCCGCCGAACGGCAACGCGACGCTCGCGCGCGCCAAGTATTTGCCACACGGTACCGGCGCGCGCAGCCTCGACCCACGAGCGCGGGACTCACGGCAATCAAGGAATACCTGCAGGTCGAGTCGGGGGGACCGCGAGCGAATCGAGCGTCGCCGATCCCTTCATTGTTAGATATCTAACCAAATGACCTCCTCCGACCGGAGGACCTCCGACCTTGGTCGGATGCGGCGTTTGCGCGCGCGAATTGGACCTTTTTTGCGCAATTGCCTGCGGTTTGTGCGGTCCGCGCGATTCATTTGCGGCACGAATGAGTCGCTTCATGCGATGTGATTCGCTCACACGTGTTTGTGAGCGGCGCGCCACTGGCCGGCCGCGATGATGCGTCTATCTAACGGGCGCGGGCGACTCACCTGTGAAACGGCGTCGCGCGCCATCCAATCACAACGCGCAAGATGAGGAAGCGGCCGGCAGCGAGGGCGTCAATCGCCACGTTGAGGAGACTGAAATCATGGACGAGCCCACCCCCAACTTGTCCGTCGGATCCGTCGCGCACGCGGTTGGTGCCAATGTGCCCGTCGCGCGGAGCACGGCGCCGTGCGACGGCTGCGTACCGGTGCAGTACACGCCGTCGGACATCGCGCAGCGCGACGTCACGCGCTGGAGCGGCATCGATGCGGAGACGATCGAGCTCGTCCGGCGCGAGCCGTACGAATATGAGCTGAGGAGCTCGTGCCATCTGCTTGTCATGTTGGAACGCGCCGAGCGCGACGACGGCGAGACGCAGGTCGAGGGTCTGCCGACTTCGACGCTGCGCAACGTCAGCGGTACACTGAGCTTCGTGCCGAGCGGGCACCGGCTGAGCGGCTGGCAGAAGCCGCGCGTGCTCACGCGGGCCACCTATTTCTACATCGACCCGGAAGGCCCGCTGCTCGATCCGGCGCTGCGCTTCGCCGAGACCGAGTTCAAGCCGCGGCTGTTCTTCCACGATCCGGAGCTGTGGGCGATCGCGTCGAAGCTCAAGGCGCAGGCGGAAAATCCGACGCCCGGCCAGCAGCAATACGCCGAAGCGCTCGGCATTCTGCTGGCGCACGAGCTCCTGCGGCTCAACAACGACGCCGACGGCGGCGCCGCAAAGGAGATGGACTATGTGCGCGGCGGGCTGGCGGCGTGGCAGAAGACGCGCGTCACCGACTATGTGGAGGAGCACCTCGCCGACAACGTGCTGCTGTCGCAGCTCGCCGAGGTCGCGCGGCTGAGCCCGTTCCACTTCTCGCGCGCGTTCAAGCAGAGCTTCGGTCTGCCGCCGCTGCGCTACGTGACGGGCCGGCGCATCGAGCGGGCGAAGTCGCTGCTCGCGGGCGACATCTCGGTCACGCAGGTCGGCCTTGCGGTCGGCTTCGGCGAGACCAGCTCGTTCACGACGGCGTTCCGTCGGCACACCGGCGTCACGCCGACCGCGTTTCGGCGCAGCCTCGGATAGAGCATGATCCCGAAAAAAAAAGCCTGCCCCGGACTTGATCCGGGGAAAGTCATCACGCTTGAGCCATGGCCGAAATCGGGATAGGGGGGCGTCTCGCGACGCCTCCCCTCCCACACCACCGGACGTACGGGTCCGTATCCGGCGGTTCGGCGATTA
>Ga0126381_100009082_pt1 | contig 11154 bp, 13 predicted proteins | sample PanSoiMetPlot_28_FD_96465 | JGI IMG/M metagenome (GOLD analysis project Ga0126381, IMG submission 96465) | Tropical forest soil microbial communities from Panama - MetaG Plot_28 | ecosystem: Environmental > Terrestrial > Soil > Tropical forest > Bulk soil | place: Panama | collected 2016-02-17
CTGACGCGATATCTGCGCGAGGAAGCGCGTTGTGTATTCGAGTTCATCCGAAACTATGTTGCGGATGGAAGGATGGTGCGCTTGGGTGGGCCTTACAACGCGCGCGCTATTCCGCTACTGCGGGAGCATCTGCCGCTTGATTATGACCTGGTGATCGACGAGCCGGCAAAGTCGCCCAACGCGAAAGAAGTATTCTGGGAGAAAATGGCGCCAATCATCCCGATGCTGGTCAAGGCCAATGCGTTCCTCCCTGAAATCCTTGACTATAGTCCCTTCCCGGCTTCCATCGCGGCAAAGCTGAAACAGCAGCTTGCTGCGCGGATGATGGCCGCGAAGCAGACGCCGCAAGCGGGGCCGGCGCCCGGCGGAAAAGATCCCGCCGAGGTACGGGCTTCGGTCGCCCAGAAGACCGCGGCGGCTGATTTGTCGCGTGCGCGGGCGCGGGCGATCGACGCCGAGTCGCGCCTGAAGCAGCTCGGGGCGGCGCTGAGCGCGCTGCGCGGAGTGCCGGGGCCGCGCAGCAGTGGGTCGGAAAGTTGAAGCAGCGACGCGGTGAAAGAGAGAACCCAAGCAGACCGCGAAGGGCAAGAAACCGATGAGTGTAAATTCCTGTACGATTTGCGGCTCGCCGCATCATCTGGCTGCGGTGCATAGCTATTTGCCCGTGGCGGCCCTGTGGTTTCCGCCCTTCGGCAATCTCGGCGCGCAGCAAGGGGCTGCGCCCGCTATCAAAGACGATCTGCCTACCTTTGGCGCCGTCCTGAAGGCGCACGAGGACAAGGTTGCCGAGCTGATCGGGAACCTGGGCCAGGCCGAGCGCGCGATTGCGTACAAGTATCTGTATGCCAGCGGAATGCGAATCGGCAGCGTAGACGAGGATTTACGCAGGGCGATCCGCAAGGAAATTGGCAAAGGCACCTAAAATCGTTTGTCACTGGCTTGCTGAATCCCAGCGAGCCTATCTCTCGTTGGCAGATTTGAAACTACTACATCGTACGCGTGAGCGATGCGTCGAGGTTGAGTGAGGAGACGAAAATAATGGATGCGGGCATGCTCCATGTAGTCAGTGTTGTGGCCAATCCGGTGCGCTGGAAAAGCCGGATGCGGCTGTTCGATTTGTTCCTGAGAGGAATGCGCGACGCCGGGGTAAAACTAACCGTGGTTGAATGTCAGTACGGCGAACGCCCTTTTGAATTGGCTGGCGCGCCGGGAATCAACCATGTCGGGGTACGTTCCAAAACGCTGCTATGGAATAAGGAATGTCTGATCAACCTCGGAGTCCAGGATATAGCGCGTAAATTCCCTGACTGGCGCTACGTTTGCTGGTGCGACGGCGACATCAGGTTTCGCAAACCCGGCTGGGCGATCGAAACCCTGCAGGCGCTGCAACAATACGAGGTAGTGCAGCCATGGGTGGACGCTTATGACCTCGGCCCTCACGACGAGCATATTCAGGCACATAAGTCCTTTTGTTACGAATGGTGGACCCATGGCACCGCAAGCGTGTGCCCGCGTGGCCCGGTGTGGTGGAAGTTTGCCGGGGGCCCCTACGACTATCCGCATTCGGGATATGCGTGGGCCTGTACTCGCTACGCCTATGAATGGCTGGGCGGGTTGTTTGAACTCGCAGTGATGGGTGCTGGCGACCATCACATGGCGTATGCCTTGATCGGCAGGGCGGAATACTCAGTGCCTGGACTGCCTGGAACAAAGCGGGGCGTAACGCCGTCATACTGGAAGCATCTCAAGCGCTGGCAGGATCGAGCAGTGCATCACGTAAACTTCAACATAGGATTCGTTCCCGGCACGATCGAACATTATTTCCACGGTAAGAAGTGCGACCGTAAGTACGTCGATCGCTGGCAGATGATGATTGAACACGAGTTCGATCCCGACAACGACATCAAGCGCAACTCGTGGGGAGTGCTGGAACTGTCCGGCAACAAGCCGCGCCTGCAGCATGACTTGGACGAGTACTTCCGGCTGCGTAACGAGGATGTCAACTCGCTGCAGTAACCGCCGCTGCCGATAATGATGAATCTCTCGAATCAGACCGTCCTGGTTATCGATCAGGGACTGTACGTGCATATCGCGGAGAAGCTCGCCGAGTCTTTCGGCCGGGTACTATACTACTGCAACGGATGGCGCTCGGCTTTTCCGGTCTCCGAGCGTTTCAACGTAGGCGCCGGAATCGACGGGATCGAACGAATAGCCAACCCCTGGGAGCATGTCGAGGGCGCCGACCTGATAGTGTTTCCCGATACCTATTTCGGCGGCGAGCAGGAGTACCTGCGCCGTCAGGGCAAACGGGTGTGGGGATCGGGCCACGCGGAGATACTCGAACTGCATCGAGACGAACTCAAGACGTTGATGAAGAGTGCTGGGCTGGCGGTGGGGCGCTACGAAATCATCACCGGGATAGAGCCGTTGCGCCAATATCTGAAAGACAATCCAGGCGTTTACGTCAAGGGCAACGTGTTCCGCGGCGACGTGGAAACATTTCGCAACAAAAATTGGGTCGTGACCCAGCCGTTGCTTGATGACCTTGCCAGCCGGCTTGGCCCGCGGCAGTCGTCCGTGGTGTTTGTGGTTGAGGATCCGATCGAGGGGGTTGAGGCTGGTTACGACGGGGTCTGTGTAGACGGCCGCTTTCCTGCCGTCGGCAGTTTCGGCTACGAGGCCAAGGACGCGGGCTATGTGGGCAAGGTGGTTGATTATGAAGACCTGCCGCAGGCGCTGCGCGAGGTGAACACGCGGCTGGCGCCTGCGATGGCTGCGCTCGGATGCCGTAGCTTCTACTCTACCGAGGTCCGGGTGGGGGTGGACCGCAAGGCGTACTTGATGGATCCAGCGATGCGAGCGGGATCGCCGCCGTCCGAGGCTTATATCGAGTTGTTCGCGAACTGGGACGAGGTAATCTGGGCCGGCGCGGATGGCGAGGTGGTCGACCTTCGACCAGCCGCTGGCTACGCAGCCGAAATCATTCTGCGTTCGGAGTGGGCGCGCGAACATTTCCTGGCCCTGGAGATCCCGGCTGCAGCGCGCGGATTCGTCAAAATTCATGGCCATTGCCGGATTGAGGGGCGCGACTACGCGGCACCGCTGGGAATCCGCGAGTTTGGCGCGGCGGTCGGCTTGGGTAATTCGCTGGAAGATGCCGTCGGAGCAGCCCTCGAACATGCCGAAGCCGTTGAAGGGCTCGAAGTTGAGTTCGATCGCAACGCCCTGGACGCCGCGATGGAAGCAGTCGAACGCGGCCGCGAGTTCGGAATCGACTGGTAAGCGGGCAGCCCCGCTAACTGCTCTGGAGGGCGGCGCGTCATGCTGAACGTGCGGATCAAAACGATTCCCCACCATATGCAGCAATACGACACGGTCGGCAATTACTGGCGCGACGTGACTGAATCGGGCGCCGTGGTGCTGGAGATCCGGGTGTCACGGATGCGCGACCGCCGCCACGAATTCCTGGTCGCATTGCATGAACTGATCGAGGCGTTTTTGTGCGAGTTGCGGCGGATTTCCTTCGCCGGAATTACTCGCTTCGATATCGAGTACGAGGGCGGGAGCCGGCGCAAGGGCGAACCCGTCGAGCCGGGTGCGTCGCAGCGCGCACCTTACCGCCGCGAGCATCAGTTTGCCGAGCGCGTCGAGCGAATCGTCGCGCGCGAGCTGGACATCGAATGGCGGAAATATAATCGCGCAGTCGAACGGTTGTGAGAAATTTGCCGCTGGCCAGTGCGATCCGGAATGGGTAGTGAACCTGCCGGATGCATCCGGCAATCAACGAGGTGTGGATGATGGCGATGAAGAGGAAGGGCGCCGAGCGCACGGCGATAGAGCCGCTCGAAGCGCACGATGTTACCGCTTTTGGGGAGGATCCGGAGCTGCTGGACGCTGCTGAAGAGGCGGCGCTCGCGTCCGGCAATGTGGACAATTCACAAACGGTCGTCCCTGAGCGCGCCGCAGCCACGCATGAAGGCGCTGCCGCTCAGGACGAGCGCCCGCCACAGGCGGAAGAGGGCAATGGCGGCGAGGATGGGCGTGAGGCCTTGTCCGACGAGCAAGTCCACAAGATGGGTCCCAATGACAGCGTGCCGGCCTGGTCGCTGGTCAAGGAGCGGCAGGAGAATCGCTCGCTCAAGCGCAACCTCGACGAACTGACGCGCAAGCTGGCCGAACATGAGGAGAAATGGAACCGGACCGGCGAACGTCTGCGCCAGCTCCAGGAGCGCGCGACGGCCGATGTCAACGCGGCGCGTCCCACGGCTGACCCGGAGCCTGACGCCAAGAGCGATCCTGACGCGCACTACCAATGGGAACTGCGCCAGCATCGGCGAGCCCTTGAAACACTGCATCAGCAACAGCAACTCAGCACGGCGCAGGCTCAGGCCGCGCAACATCAGGCGGTGCTGAGCGGGCTGGAGCAACAGTTCATCCTGGCGGGCCATCCGGACTACTACGAGCGAGTCAGCTTTCTGCGCGAACGGCGCAATCGCGAACTGGAGCTGATGGGCTATACGGATACGGCCGAGCGGGCGCAGATAATCGCCAACGAGGCGGCGATGCTGGTGAGCGGCGCGATTCGCCAGGGGCGCAATCCGGCGACGGTCGCGCATGAACTGTCGGAGCAGTGGGGCTACAAGCCGGCGTCAGCTGTGAGCCCCGATGCGGCTTCGGCAGGAGTCGGCACGGGAGTCAGCGCTGCGGAGCGGGTGCGCGATTTGCAGCGGAAAAAGGCTGCGTCCAGCAGCCTGCAAGCAATCGCTTCGCGGCCTGCCGATGGGCCAATGACACTCGAGGATATCGCTGAGATGGACGACGAGGCATACGAGCGTTACGTGGACAAAAACGGCGGAGATCTGGCGGCGCTGTTTCGAGCGGGCCGGTAGCCGGCGCGCCAGCCGCTCAGGCGGGCGACAGTTCGATCACGTACCCGTCAGGATCGGCGACATAGGCGTAGAGGACGCCCGGAGCGTGCGCGCCTTTGCTGAGAAACCTGCCGCCGGCGGCAACCACGGCAGCGACGGCGTCGTCGAGGTTGCCGCCGTCAATCTGAAAGCCAAAGTGAGCCACGCCTCGCGGGCCGACGGGTTCGGTTTGATGCAGCGTAATTACGTCCTCGGTGCCCTGGGGGCTCAAGAACGCCATCCGTGGACCTTCGCGGAAATCTTCGACCAAACCAAAGGCCCGCTGATAAAAGCGCACCGAACGCTCGAGGTCGCTGACGTTCAAATTAATGTGATACAACCTGCTTGCTTTGACCATTAGACGCGGCTCCTTCTGCGATCGTTGTAGTCATGATCGCGGTCGTCCGCTCGGGGCACGTCTGTGAGTCAGCCGGTTTACGATGCTTTGTGAGCCTTCGTCTCGATCTCTGTTACAGAAAAACGCCGGTCCGAGGAGCTAATCGCACGAAATACCGTGGGTCAAAATCTTTTGACGCCGCGGCAGAATCATTCGGAGCCTTCTTTGCTGCCGCGCTGAAATTTTGACTCGTAATCCATCATGCGCCGTCGCGGCTGCGGAAACCTCCGCTTGGGTCCGGCGGAAGGTTGAGAACGTCCTTGCTGAAGAAGTCGCTCAAGTAGTCGATCAAATCGCGCATCGAAACCATTCCCGTTGGACGCCCTTGCTCGTCCACCAACGGGACGTGGCGGAATCCTTCGACCACCATTTTGTTAAGGGCAAAGGCGACGCTGGAATCGGCGGGAAGCGTATGCGGCTGCGCTGTCATAAGTTCGCCCACGGTGGCCTGTTCGACGTTAAGCGGAAAGCCGGCGATCCGTAGCAACACGTCGCGCTCGGTGAAGATACCCGCCAGGACGCCGTCTTTGACGACCAAAACCGCGCCGCGGCCTGCCTCGCGCATTTTTCGTAACACTTCACCTACGGTGGTTATCGGTTCGACGATGATGGGCGGATGATTGACTGCATTGCGTATCGGGTCGTTCACCAGGACCGAACCCAAATCCACCGGACCGGGGCATTCCTCGTCAAACAGCCGATCAATATCCTCGTCGGCAAGAGCCATGATCACGTCTCCTTTCCCGGAGGATGCTCTTCATCTTAAGCCCGAACGAAGACGCGCCGCAATCTGCGCTATGAGCGCGCTTTTGGTACACAGTTATAGGTGGGTTACGCCAAATGGGAGACAAGCGATCTGGATTCTGGTATTTGTGTGCAAACCGCAACCGGGCGGATCCATACTAATGGAACGCCACGGCAGGGCCGTGAAAGGCCCCATTGAGGAGGCGCAACGATGCATTTGATGTACTTCACCGAGCAACCGATGTCGACCTATCCCCCGCTGGAAGGTGACCGCTACGGTTATACGGCTCTGCTGTTTCCTAACAAATTCTTTGATCCCATCTCAGGCAGCCGGCTCTACAACGAGAGGCTGAAAGAGTACCAGTACGTCGAGGAATGCGGCTGGGACGGCATCATGCTCAACGAGCATCATAACGCGCCGTTCTGCATGCAGGCCAAGTGCAACATCTTCGCCACGGCCATCGTAGCCACGACAAAACGAGTCAAGGTCGTGCTGCTGGGCAACCCGCTGCCCGTGGCGGACAATCCGGTCCGGCTGGCCGAAGAGCTGGCAATGATCGACCTGCTTTCCAAGGGCCGCCTGGTGCCGGGGATTGTGCGCGGTGGCGGCGTTGAGGCGTTTGCCAGCAATACCAACCCGGCGTTCAACCGCGAGCGGTTTGAAGAGGCTCACGACCTTATCATTAAGACCTGGACCCAGCCGGGGCCGTGGCGCTGGGAGGGCAATCACTATCAATTCCGTGTCGTCAATCCCTGGGTTATCCCGATGCAGAAACCGCATCCGCGCATCTGGGTGCCGGGTGTATCAAGCCGCGAAACTATCGTGTGGTGCGCCGAACACGGCTACCCGTACATCGCACTGAATCTGCCGATCGCGGCCGGCAAAGAAGTCTGGCGGCTTTACGACGAAACCGCCGAAAAGAACGGCTACCAGGCCGGACCGGAGTACCGCGGCTACCTGCTGCGCGTGCGCGTGGACGAGACCGAGGAGAAGGCGCTGCGCAACGCGCGCCAGTTCATGTGGATGCAGGGCGAATTCACGGGCCTAACCCATCCGGTCTGGGCGGCGCCATCGGGATACCTGGGCGAGTGGGCGCGCCGGCCGATGGCCGAGCTGCGGGCCGGCTACCGCACTAAAGCCAAGCACGAGCGAGTAACACTTGAAGACCAGCTCAAGAACCTCACACTTATCGCAGGGACTCCCAAGCAGGTAATCGAGAAACTGCGTATCTACCTCGAGGAGACCCGCCCATCGATCGTGGCTTTGTGGGGCAATGACGGACAAATCAGCCACGAGGACTCGATGAGCTATATCCGCCTGATGGGCCAGGAGGTGCTGCCTGCACTACGCGAGATGGGCAAGGAACTGGGGCTCAACAGTCCCTTTGAATTGAATACGCCAGTTAGTCGCAAGTACTCTGACGTCAAACCGGAAACCCCTAGCGCGGAGGCGCGCTGGGCGTCATAGGGCTCGCTCATTGGCTGGCACACCGTGCTCGCAAGCGTGCGGCCGTGCCTGAAAATCGTCGAACAAGCCCGCTTTCCGACCCCGGAGGGCGGGCTTGTGCTTGTCGGTAGGGTGAACTCGATGACGAAAGTCTATAGGAGTCGACCTGACGCTAATCGAGCGGCAGCCGGGAAGTCTGTGAAGCAGCGACGGAAAGTTCGCGCCAGACCCGCACACCGGGGATATCAAGCGCGTTCCGCTGAGCTCGGGCAAGATGGGCAAGCGCTCTTGGATTGGCATCTACCAGATTGATCAGCTCCCGCCTGGCCGCGATCGCGACTATGAAGGCGACCTTGTCGATCACCTCCGCATGCCACGTTTCGCGGAAGCTGACTCCCTCAACGCGCGAGGTGCTTTCCGTATCATCGGTGACGGCGGGCCTTGTTTCTGTGGGCGAGGCGACCTGGCCTGCGGGCCCGGCAGCTGCGGCGATTCTCTCTGTCTGCGCCGCCTGCCACACAGCCAGCTTGTTGTTGATCACGCGGCGTGCTTGCCGATACGGTGCCAGAGCTTCGCGTTCCTGGCTGCAGATTGCCGCATGAGCCTTGAACGCAGCCTGCTTGGCTGGTGCGAACCATTCGATCACCTTACGTTCCTGCGCGTCGATTTCCAGGCGCCATCGGCCCGCCAAATTCGCGCCGGCGCTGTTGATGACCTCAAAGGCGGCAATCTTTGTGCTGAAACTTCGCGCTGCGAGTACGAGCCCCTTCGACCCGCGCCCAAATCGCGCCGGCTTATCACGCCTGCTGCTTTTGCATTTAGCTGGCTTGCCGGGTGACGTTTTCGATTCGATTAGTGAACCCTTCACTGTGCGAATAATCCTTGCGGCGTGATGCGAAAATGCCGCAGCGGCTTGCGCGGTCGTAGCGCAAGCGTTTCAGATCTGGAGGGATGCCGGAAGGATCCCGTGAGCTGAGATACTCCGCACAGCTCGCGAACCGTAAGTTGAAGGGTCGCGCTTGCCCAGGCTCGCAAGCGGCCCGAACCAAGCGAGGGCCAGCATATCGGCCTGTGTCCGGCCACCGCGTCGGCGGGGCGGGGGTTTTCCGCTTCATCCCGGCCCCACACCGCCTGTCCCCCGCCCCCGCCGCGCTCCCCTTTTCAGGGCGCAGCGGTGTCTTCGCTCCGTTGGTTCAACTGCCCTCCGCCGTCACCTACCGCCCGTTCCACTCTGTCTAGGGTTTCGGATGCGCCCCCCGTGATTTCAGATATATTAGATTGAGCCATCCTCATCTGTCAAATCTGACTGACGGATTTTATAAGCTATGAGTTTGTTAAATAATCTGACACATGGTAAAGTCACAGATATGACGCGGAAAAACGAGGCTTGCGAAGGCTTGATTATGTCCGAGTGTTTTATGTACACTCGGAAACAATGCTTGGTTCTGTCAAATTTGAAAGTGATTATCTTGACCGTACGTCAAGTTAGGGCTTAAAGTGAAAAAATCCATGAAGACGGCCATCGCAACACAGCGCAGCTCTCAAATGGATGATACGCGGCTGGAAAAGAGGCGCGAACCGGCGGTCGTTTTGCCGCGACGCGAACCGCCTGCCCAGGCCCCGGAACTGACCGACATCGTCAAGACGGCAGTCCGCATCATTGCCGGTTCGCAGCCGGGCGAGGTGGCCCGGGCGGCTCGAATCATTGGGGTGAGCGAGCCAACGATTTATCGCTGGCGGCGGGCCGGAAACATGCTCGACGCCCGCGGCGCTGAAGTATTGCGCGTGCACGAGTTGACCGGCCTCCCGGTGGAACTCCTGTTGCGGGGTTGATCTCGAGCGAAACGGCTTGGCGAATTGCCAGCGGGGTGGCAGGCAGCTTATGGGCGTAGCTCTCTTAATAGCCCGAGTTGGTGGAAGGGGGAGGGGGCGCTGCCTTTTGGCATGCGCGCGATGATAACAGGTAGTAGCGCCGGCGTGACCGCCGGTTTTGAAATCAAGGCGCCGCACTGCGGGGCCGGCACGGTTCTCAGTTTGGCTGGCGTGCCGCGTGCGGACCGTTTTTGGGGGGAGATAACATGGACGCTGACATCATCACCGTCAAAGAAGCTGCGGCACGTCTGCACGTCGCGGTCAACACAATCTACAACTGGATAACGGACGGCCGCCTCACCTATCAGGACGGTTTGTTCAGGGTACGACGGCGAACACTTTTCCATTGGCCCACGCTGAAGGCGCGGGCGCTTAGTGGGAGCCTCGACCCCAACCACGGGGAGCGGCGTTAGCGCGAGTTGCGGCCTCAAGGGGGGAGCAAATGGCCGGGGTGCATGCCCAGAGCGGGCGTTTGCTGCTGACCTTCCAGTTCGCGCATAACGGGAGCAGGATCAGGTGCCGTGAGTTTTTGGGGCTCGCGGACACCCGCGAAAACTGCCGGCTCGCCGCCCGCATTGCGGCGCAAGTGGAGCGAGACTTGGCCGCCGGCAGCTTTGAGTACGCGGCGCGTTTTCCGGGCAGCCGGATGCCCAGGCGGTTGGGCTTGCGGTCGGCGCATCGCCCCGTACCGACGTTGGCCGAATATGCGCGGCAATGGCTGCAGGCCCATCGGGCTCATCTCACGGCCGGCACGTTTTACGATTACGGATTGCTCATCAAGAACCAGATCGCGAGTGTTGCGCTGGGCGCATTGGCGGTAAACGAGGTCAGTCGGCGCGATATCGATCGCTGGATGGTGGAGCTTCAGGAGTCCGGCGTAGGGCCGCGCCGACTCAACATGGCGCTGGCGCGGCTCAGGACGATCTTTCGCCTGGCCGAGGAGGAGGGTCTGACCGCGGACAGCCCAGCGCGCCTCGTGCGGAGCCTGCGTGAACCGCGTGCGGCGATTGATCCTTTCACGGGGAATGAAAGACAGGCGCTGCTCCGCGCCGCATTGCCGGGCACTGAACGGGCGTTCGTAGCCACTCTGATGCTTGCCGGGATGCGCCCCAGCGAGGCGCTGGGACTGCAATGGCGCGACGTCGATTTACGCCGCAAGGTCATTAGTGTGCGGCGTGCGCGTACCCGATGGGGCGATGGGATGACCAAGACGGAGGCGTCGGAGCGGGAGGTTGACATGGTTGCGCAACTCGCCGTCGAGCTGTCGGCGTTGGAGGGAACGGGGCGCGCCGGTGATTTCATTTTTACCGGTCCCCGCGGCGCGGTTCTCGACTGGAACAATTTCCGCCAAGGCAGCTGGCGCCGCCTGGTGGGAGAGGCTGGAGTGCGATTGCGTCCACCCTGCCAATGTCGTCACACGTTTGCCGCCAATCTGCTGGCTGACGGGGCGAACCCGCATTATGTCGCGCACCAGATGGGCCACTCCACGCTGGCGATGGGTTTTCGTCATTACGCCCGATGGGCTCGCAAGCCGGCACGCGACACGCGGGAATCCGAGGTGGCGGCTCTCTAAGATGGCGACATTGGGACAAACTCTCGATGGCAGAATTGTGGCAGGATTGGGGTGGCAGCATTGTGGCAGGTCCACCATTTGCGCTGTAGCGCCGCGATGAGCCCTCCAATCGAGCTGTCCTGCGCTTCGGAGCGACGTCGCCATCTTCGGTCCCTGGCCCCGACGGCGCGCTTTCAGCCCTCAGCCAGCTTCCCAAGCTGGACGTCACGGGTTC
>Ga0126381_100009083_pt1 | contig 11154 bp, 12 predicted proteins | sample PanSoiMetPlot_28_FD_96465 | JGI IMG/M metagenome (GOLD analysis project Ga0126381, IMG submission 96465) | Tropical forest soil microbial communities from Panama - MetaG Plot_28 | ecosystem: Environmental > Terrestrial > Soil > Tropical forest > Bulk soil | place: Panama | collected 2016-02-17
CATTGCTGCCAGCGCAACGCCCGTTTCCATCAGCTTTTTGTCTTTCTTAGGCCTGCCCTTTGCATCGACATAGATTTTTTTCTTTCGCAGCGGCGCCAATGCAATCACCGCTCCGACAGCGGCTGCTGCAGAGATCCAGGAACCGGTCTGTTTTCGGAATGACCTGCGGAATCTCGCAGGGAAATCCAATTCATAACGGAGGCCGCGCAAATCGCGCACGACGCGTTCCCGAGAATCCGCGATCTCCGCTTTCAGCTCGTTGATTGATTCAGATTTCTCAGCCATTCGCGATCTTTCTTAAGTTCATCGACAGTCTCTCGGAACATTGGCTTGGTGATACGGCTGCGTGCGACCACCAACAGCACCAGGGCGATTATGAAATGCACGAGGCCAACGATCAGTGCGATCCATGGCCATGAGGTACCTGCCAGATGTGCCAGGCCGACAATTGCACTGACCATGAGGAAGACGTAGCCCATCACACACAGTGCCCCCGCAAAGACCAGGCAACCGATAAGTATCAGGATTTGCACTGCCGCCGACTTCGATTCTTGGGCAGCCAATGCTAACCGGGTCTCGAAAAATTCCACAACCGCACTCAACAACGCGAGCGCGTTCCCGAGCAAACCGGTATGCCCCGCCGGATTGCGAGACGGAGGGCTCTCGCTACTCATCGCCGAGAGCTTTCCGACTTAGCGCCGGAAGATCAGACCCAGCACGAACCCAATTCCGAGTGCCGTAAATATCGCTTTTGTCGGATTATCGCGCACGTACTGCTCCGCATCTTCCTGAAACGTACGGACGCGGCTCCTGGCATCTCCCCAAGCTTGTTCCGCCTTGCCACGCGCGTCACCCCACGCCTGCCCCGCTTTCCCCCGGTATTCTTCTGCAAAAGCGCCTGCGGCCGATTTCAAGTCTTCCGCTGCTTTGCGAGCATGTTCTTTACTGCTCTGCAATTTATTCTGCGCATGGCCAGTGGCCGATGACGTCTCTTCTCCTGTTTTATTTTCTTCTGCCATTGGTAATCTCCAGTTGTTTGTTAGCTCCAACTATCCGCATGGTTTGGTAAACGGGCAAACATTGAATGTCGTTAACACGTAAACGCGTTGGAGCGTCTAAGCAGTTGTCGTTCTTTGATTTTTACGGTCAACGTGCGCGCCAGCGCATCATTGTTCGCGGAAAATGATTCGCGCCTTTGTCAGATCGTATGGCGAAAGCTCCACCGAGACCTTGTCGCCCGGCACGATCCGGATGAAATGCTTGCGCATTTTACCCGAGATATGGGCTAGAACATTGCGTTGACCGGGAAGATCGACACGAAACATGGTACCAGGCAGCACTTGGGTCACTGTGCCCTCGGTGATGATCTGTTCTTCCTTCGCCATCGCGAGGCGAATATACGCGACGACCCGTCCCTCTCAAGGCTGGCGCCGTTTTCAACGAAACTGGTCAAGCGAGAGTGTTGGCAAATATTCGCGAAGCTCCTGACGTTTCCACCACGCGCCCGTCTGGCGAAGCTCGTCCACTGTTGTGAAGCGGTATCGATAAAACATCGCCCGGATGTAGCGCGGCGGTTTATCGGGGAAGGGGTTGCGTGCAAGCAAGCCGCTCACATCATGCGATCCCTGGAGTAATCGGAACACAAGGGCGACGAACCACGGATTTTCCCGCGGTGTTTCCAATGCGGCGAACCACATTTGCCAATCGAGCCTGGGTTGGTGCGGCGCGCACCAGCCGGGGACGCGCTTTGCATCGCCGGGTTTCCACTTGAATTCGTACGGCAGCCAATCCACGCCGTCGGCGCTGCCTTCGAGAACTATCTCGCAGCGGTCCTTAGTCATCACACGAAATAGCCCGTAGCCATTCACAATTCGAAACGCTTCGAGACATTCGTAGACATTCGCGAGCGCCCTTGGTGGGCGGTCCTGCGGTTTAAACGCACTGAAAATCAACCACCCATTGATTGGCAGCGTCACAACAATCACAGCGACGGCCGCATATGTGCACACCCGGTCTGGTAGGGCGCGAGCGCCGGGCGGGCCGATCCCTTCCATGAGGACGACCGGGCGGTCCGTTGCTACCACGGCATCATCGATTAATAACAAACACAGCGCGATTGTAAGAAGGTTGAAAAAGCAATAATTGCCAGTAACTCCGATTACGATCTGCAAAAGGATCATTAGTCCAGCGGCAGCAAGTCGCAGCCGTCGTGGCGCCCAAATGAGAAACGGCGCGATAATTTCAACGACGAGACAAAACGCTACGGAAAAATGCTTGAACCATTCCGGACCTTTGTTTGCCCACCAGCCGAACACTGTCGGCAACGGTTGCGACCAGTAATGATAATCCAGCGCGGTGAGATTCCACCAGCTATCATCGCCGCTGGTCAATTTCACCACGCCGGACATCAGCATCAGTTTGAACAGAAGAAGCTTCAGCAAAAACAAGGCAGCGCGTGAAACCGGTGCTGCAGCCGGGGTTGGCGATCCCGGTCCCAACGAAAGTTCCCGTGGCCACAGTCGCCACGGTGCGAAGAAAATTGATAGAAATCCAGTTTCCAGGAGCAGCACGTCCCATTGGAAATTGAAAAAAACCTGTCCCGCGATTGTGAGCGACAGGTAAAGGGTAAAAAGCGCAAGAAGCGAAATCGCCGGTGCGATGCCGAAGATCAAAAGCAACGAAAAAACAAAACCGCCGCCACAAAGCAAATGAAGAAAGGCATTGCTCGAATTAAACCAACAAAGCGTGGGCAATAGAAAGTACGCGTCTCGTCCGATTTGTGCGTGAGCTGCCGGCAGAAATTGATTTACCGGCGACACACCGTTGCGGCCAGCAAGGCCGTCCACTTGAATCCAGAGAGACAGGAATGCCATCAGATAGATCAGGCCAAGAGCCCGCAGAAACCAGCGGCGCGCCCAGAAGTAAGCAGGCCGGCGCACGTCTTTCCCCCAGAGGAACCCCGTGACTGCTGAGGTAAGCTTTCGGTGGCAAGCAATGAATCCATAAAACGTTTCGGAAACAGCGGCGAATCCAGGCAGGTGAACGTAGCTCCACGCCAGCCATGCTCGCGAACGCTCACAACCTAACGAGCGATACACCGCCTCCGCCGCGAAGGACACTTGGCCATCGGGCTCGATGAAAACAATCGCGTGCCGAAATCGATCGACTGAAACTTCGGGGAAGCGTGCAGGCGCTTCCTGGTAAGTAACATATTCGACCTTACCCGCAGTGATTTCGCGCCAGCGCTCGATCCACAACCGGCAAAAATGACATTCGCCATCCCAAATCAAAAGCGGCTTCGGCGGCGGATTCGAAACGCGGAGGTGCTCAGTTCGGTTCACAGCATTTAAACTTGAATATCCGTCATTCCGAGTGAAGCGAAGCGGAGTCCAAGAATTCTGCAATGTTAGCTTAAAGCAGTTCCACGGGGCCCATCGTCTTCGCTCGGGATGACGACTCGTTCTGTAAACTCCGCCCAAACGGGCGCATGATCGGAGGGATCTTTTCCGTCTCGCATTTCGCGATCGATCCCTGACACGATGCAGTTTCTTGCCAGACTTTCGCTAGCCAGAACGGCGTCGATCCGCAGTCCGCGATTTTTTTCGAAGCCTCGCATTTGATAATCCCACCAACTGAAGAGTCCGCCTTCCCTGTGATGGATTCGAAGAGTGTCATGCAAGCCAAGTCTGCATAATTCCCGAAACGCCGCACGTTCGCCATCAGAAGCCATAATGGCTCCGCGCCAGAGTTGTGCGTCGTAAACATCAACGTCTCCCGGGGCAACATTAAAATCGCCGCACACCAGGACATCGGCGGCTTTTTCTTTCGCCAGGCAGTCTCGGAACCGCCGATACCAATGCAGTTTATATTCATAGGCCGGTGAGCCAACGGCTTGTCCGTTCGGTGCGTAAATCGAAAACACGCGAAGGTGCCCGATGGTCGCTGCGATCACGCGCGCCTGCGCATCGACTACGTCATCGCAAAGGGACGGTCGAACCTCTCGCAACTGGATCTTCGCAAGAATCGCAACGCCGTTGTACGATTTCTCGCCGTGATACGCCGAATGATAACCCGCCGCTTGCAAAGCGAGCGCCGGGAATTGCTCGTCTGGACATTTGGTCTCTTGTAGGCAGACAATGTCCGGGTTAGTTGCTTCGAGCCACGCGAACAAGCGGTCCTGCCGCTTGCGAAGCGAGTTGATGTTCCATGATGCGATTCTCATTTGATAAGGAGCGAGGCGGCGTCCATGTCATCCCGAGCGAAGTCAAAGGATCCCGTGAAAGCTTTCGTATTCCTAATTCACTGGGATTCTTCGATTTCGTTGCGCTTCGCTTCACTTCGCTCAGAAGACAGCTTAACAGCTACATCTTGTGATTCACAGCTCCAGTTCCACGCCCGGCGGCGGCACAATTACCTCGGAACTGGGAAGCTCCTTGGATAGTGTCCCGCGCATCCATTCGACTGCGGACGGATCGCCGTGCACGAGCAAAATCTTTTTCGGTGAAATTTTCCTCGCATAAGCCACCAGCGACTCGCGCATTGCGTGCGCACTGAATTGAAACTGTTCGATGTTACACCGGATGTGCTGTGGCGGTTTATCCGAGTCGAGCGCCACTTCGCCGCCTGTCGCCGTGTCCCGCAGGAGACCGGCGGGTGACTCTGGATTGGCGTAGCCGACAAAGAAGATGGAGTGGTGCGGATTCTCGATGATTCGCCGGGCAAAAACATTCGAGAGCGTCTTCGGGATCATCATTCCGCTGGAGAGAACGTACACGCGTCCACCGCGCACAGGCGCATCGCGCACCGTTTCATCGTTCAGGATGAACGGCGCCACTTCCCTCATCAGATTCAGGCGTGGCAATTGCCGCCGGGTCGTGTGCGCACGTCGATCATAGATATCGGTGAATTTCGAACTAAGGCCGCCGATATAAATCGGAAATTCCGGCAACAACCGTTGACGCCTAAACTTATAGAGCATCGCGAGAATCTCCTGTGTTTTGCCCAACGCAAACACCGGTATCAGCACGCATGCGTTTCGCTGGAAAGCGGCCTGGATTGCTTCCGCCAGTCGTTGCTCTTCACTGGCGCGGGTCCAGCCGTCGGGTTTTGCGTGATCCCCACGGGTGCATTCCATGATCAAGACATCTATCTTCTCTTCGGGGAAGACTGCTGCCTCCGTGATCGTTTGATCGTCGAAATTGACATCCCCGGTGTAAAAAACGGTTTGCCCCTGGACGCGCAGCATAACTCCGGTCGAACCGACCACGTGCCCTGCGTCAAAAAACTCGAACGTCAACGCGTTTTTCTCTCGTGGCGCGCGTTCGCCGGCAACGGAAATTTGCTGGCGCAATGGACACGATCGCCAGCGCTCCGAAGCGCGATCGGTTTCCCGATGCGTGAAAAGGGGATAGGACATTTCTCCAATCTCCTCACGTTGTCGCGTCATCACATTCACGGAGTTGTGCAAAAGGACGCTGCCAACCTCAGCCGTGGTGTCGGTCATGAAGACTCGCGCGCCTGGGAAGCGTCGCATGGCCAGCGGCAACGTGCCGATGTGATCCTGATGTGCGTGCGAAATCAGTATCGCCTCAATCTTGCGGTCGGCGATTGCCTTGAAGAGTGGCAACGCATCCTCGCCGGTGTTTTTTGGGTGCATTCCACAATCAAGCACGAGCCGATGTCGGCCAATCTCAAGATAGTAGGAATTCGCGCCGATCTCCGTGTACTTGGTGAGGTTAATGAATTTCACTGCAGTTTTGTTTTCTTGCTCTTACTCTTGCTCGTGCTCCTCAGAGAACCAGCACGTGCCCGGTTCCTCTCTGATTCTCGAGTTCAGACTGTTGATCAAATCGATCAAAATCGATAAACCGACAACGGTCTCTGATTACAAACTTGCCGTTTCCTTTAGCAGTATTAAGCAAAACGCTCGTAGAGACGCGACCGAGGTGCTCTCTGACTGCAGCTTTAGCTTCAAGTTTCGAGAGGAGGTCAGTAGCCCAGGTTACAAATTGAAGAGAAGCTTGGTATGCCTTTAATTTTTCGTGATCGAATTGCGGTTCCACTTTTGCGAGAATGAGCAAGAGCTAGGGCAAGAGCAAGAGCAAGAAGGGCGCTTAGAGAGCGCCGCTACAGCCATTCTTTGAAAAGCCTTAGCCAATTCCCGCGCAGGATTTTGTCGATCTGGTCGTCGCTGAATCCGCGCTCAATCAATTTGCGAGTGAGATTGCGGGCATGGGAGTGGTTCCTAAGTTGGGGAATGAAGTGCGGCGTTGCAAGTCTTGCGGCGAGCTCTTTCTGCCGCGATTCCGGCCATCGCCGGTAAATGAACTCAAAGAAATCAAAGCCAATTCCGACCCTGTCGGTTCCGATCAAATTCGCGATGTGCTCGATGTGATCGACGTATCGATCAAGGGTACTTTCTTCTACCTCCGAGCTCACCAGGATGGAATTTACGCCAATCACCCCGCGCCGTTGACCGATCATCTTGATTTGTTCGTCGCTGATGTTGCGCTCGATGTTGTAATAACGGCGGGCGTTGGTGTGGGACACAATCGGCGGCTTTGTTGTGAGTGAGAGAACTTCTTCGAACCCGGCTGGATTGATATGCGCGAGATCAATGATTATTCCGAACGCCTCGCATTCACGCACCACTTCTCGACCAAATGCAGTCAGACCTTCTCGGGGCGAGCCGCTCGCTGCGAAAATTCCGCCGTGTCCCGCAGCGTTAGTTCGCGCGTGGGTAAGTCCGATTGAGCGGACACCCAATTGGTAGAAGACGCGCAATTGGTTCAAATCGTTCCCGAGCGGCTCGACTCCCTCCATTGTGATAAGCAGGGCGATTCGACCTGTTTCGCGGGCAGCCTGAATCTCGCGATAGCTTTTGCAAATCGCACAGCGTCGACAGCGCTCGGTTTCGGCGTACAACTGCGCGATTTGATCAAGCGCCACGCGCAAGCTGGTATCCGGAACATAACGATCCTCAATATATATCGCCGCGCCGACAACGGAGAGGTTCCCTGTTTCGAATTCCGGTAAAAATTCCCTCTCCACAACATCTTCGCGGTTGCGTTTTTCGTACAAGTCCATTGGCAAATCAAAATGCATGTCGACGATTCCGCCCGCATGCAGCCGTTCGATTCGTTTTTCGATGGACTCATTTGTCTCGATCATGTTGACGTCAAGAAAGCCGCAGATTGCGCAGATGTCACGGATCGGAATCGCAGGAAGTAATCGCCGGCAGCGACCCGATTTCGGCGTCGCCCCAAACAAGCCTTCATTTGATTCAAAGCGGAGGAACAATTGGAAAGCACAAGATAAGTTCGCGATCGCTGGGAAGCGCTCGCCAACAGGCGACACGTGCATCCTTTACAAGGGTTTGATCTGACACGATGCGAACAGCACAACGTCCTCTATTTGTGCTGCATGGTAATGTCAGGCTGGCTAATCGCCGTTTCTATCGTGCCGTCACGCATCGCCGCTAAGCGCGGGCGCCGAAGTTCCCGGTGAAGTGAAGACGATCCCGCTTCGGAGATTCGGCCGAGCCTGCGATGGGAATTGTTCCAAACGCGCAGTTCAGGGCCGCCGAAAATTCACTTACGCCAGGCGACTTCCTTCTGTTCTGCATCGACGGCATTATCGACGTCGAGCCGAGCGATGCCCAGTCTGTCATCGAAGGCTTGCGGGAAAGCGTTTGTATTGTCCGTCGTAAAGCATTCCCTGAAAACGGTGGCCTTCTATCGTATAAGATGCAGAAGCGGCAATGAGGTCAACATGGAGCTTGCCATCGCGACTGGCTGGCATCACGGGATTAACAGACGTTCGACCGCGACTTTGTTCTTCTGTACCTGCATATGCACAAAGCGTCACGATGCCGAAAAAAACAGTATACACTGGTTTTGGCGTTTTCTCTGTACAATGCAGCCCGCCTAATGCGGTAAACCTGCAGATGCCTGCCAGCTGCGAGAAGGCGGCTTCACTTCGCCTGTCTCAGCACCACCTGTGACGAATCTTTCATATCGGTGACGATTAAGAATCGTTACGGTACCGAAAAGGTTGGCTCATTGCCTGCGAGCGTCTTCAGCGGTCCGATTGCCTGAACAATGCCTGCACATCAGGATTCGTCTTGAGAACGGCAAGTGGCTCAAGTTTGCCGAAGGGCGATTGACTGGACTCCGCAAGATACACTTGATATGCGGCTTTGGGAGCGAGTCCTTTCGCCGCGACTGAACAAGATCCAATAGACCGAGTGAATTCACTGCCACTGATGCTTGAGCTTCCGGCAAGGCGCTTCCACCTGCCTCCAAGCGCAAACGCGCCGTGTTCGCAGCAGGGCCGAGTGGCATCAGATTTTCTGTGCCGGGACCGCTCGGCACTGCATTTGGAACATAAACTAACGCCTGTGTTGTTTGTCCGGTTGGGATAGTAGCGATGACGTTGTTGGTTACAGTATCGACAGCGACGCAGTGCTCGCCGTTTTCCAACGCGATGTATACTCGCGAGCCGTCGCCCGACGGCCAGATGCCGTGCGGAAGTTCTCCGACCGGAATAGTCGCAACTAATTCCGGTGTCGCACCTCTGCGGAATGCCTTCAGTTCGTTTGCTCCGCCGATGGTGACATAAGCAAACTTACCATTGCGTTGTTTGCGAAGTTAACGTGATTTGTAATCGGTCCCGTATCCAACACCGCCTTTTGGTCAAACGGCGGCCTTGCACCGTAGATCTGCACTTTACCAACGTCCTTCAACGTGATCCAAACCTCGTCGTTTTCCGGGGTGACAGCAATGTTCGGCGAAAACGGACTGACTTGCGGCACCCGCTTACCAATCTTATGTGATGCGACCTCAATAATAGCAAGCTCCGGAGTGAAGCTTGAACACACGAATGCGTACTTGCCGTCCGGCCCAAACGTGGTCATCCCAGGCCCATTCGCGACTTCGATACGCCGTAATTCCTTCATTTGCGCGGGATCGATTACTGATATGTAGTTTTCGCCGCGCACCGTTACCCACAACTCGCGCCCATTCGGAGTGAAGAACGCCTCATGTGGGGAACGGCCGCCGTAAATGACTCCTTTCACTTTGTTGGTGGCGGTATCGATCAGAGTTACAGAATTCGATGCTACCGACACGACGGCGAGCGTCTTGGAATCAGGCGAGTAACCGAGACCATGGACGAGAAGCTGCCCCTTGTAGAGTGGGCTCAGAGCTCCCGGCACCGGATCGCCGAGTCTAACTACGCCGAGAAATTTGTTCTCCGCAGGATCAATTACGGAAACTGTATTGGAGGTCTGGTCAGCGGCGTAAACTCGATCGTGATTGGAGATTGCAACGTTTTAGCGCGCCCAAGGCGGCTGCTGTGCGAGCGCGCACGGCAGCAAGCAAAGAAACAAAAAGTAATGGAGCGTGTTCATATCACTTGTCCTTTTTACTATCTGTACTGAGCTTGTCGTTCACTTTTGACCGAACAGACTCACGCGCTTTCAGCCAGCGCTGCATCAAGTCAATTTCCGATTGCTGATCGGTAATAATCTCTTCCGCGAGTCTGAGAATCTGTGGGTCCTTTCCATGCAAGAGTTCCGTTTTCGCCATATCAATCGCCGCCTGATGGTGGGGAAGCATCAATGTGACAAAATTGACATCGCTATCGCCTGTTCGTTTTACGGCTCCCATCACCATGTGCATTTTGTCCATACTCGCAATCAACTCCGGCCAATTACCGTCCGCCTCTGTTTGATCATCCCCGGCGCCGGTTGCTGCGCGAAGTAACAAAACCCCTATGATCCAAACTGCAGCAGTAGTGATGTACAGCTTACTTGTTAGATTCATTTCGCATTCTCTTTTTTACCGAGCACGTGAGCAGCTTCTTCGATTAGAGCTGCAACCTCTTTCGGCCTCGAGACGTAAACTGCATGGCTCGAGCCCTCGACTTCCACCTTTTTGCTCTTAGCTCGAGCTGCATACCAGCGTTCAAGATCCGGGTTGATCGTTCTGTCTTTGGTCGCTACCAGCATCCAGCTCGGTTTCTTCCTCCAGGCAACGTCCGTGATCACTGTCTTGAAATTGTCGGCGAAGTTCAGTACCTGCGATCGCGCCATGAAATCCGCTTGTTCGGCAGGCAAATCCGCTGCGAAGTACTCGCGAAAGTGCACAGTGTCGAGATAGGTGAAACCGTCTGCGGTCTTTTTGATCGCACCAGATTTGCTTAGGTCGCTGGGAAAACGCTTCCCATCGTCAGCTTCATTCTCACCGGCATCCGGCATGTGAGCAGCGATGAAGACCAATCCGGCAACCAATGGATCGTTGCCGGCTCCCGTGATTACCGCTCCACCATAGCTATGAGCAACCGGAACGCAGGGCTCTCCTTGTAAGGCGATAACGCGTTTCGTTGCAGCTACATCTTCTTCAAACGATGTCTCTGGCTCTTGCACGATGCTGACTTTGTACCCGTCCTTGACGAGAACATCGCAAACGCCTTTCCAGCCTGACCCATCTGCCCAGGCGCCATGAACCAGAACGATATTTTGAACCTTATCCTCATTCTCAGCGGAGAGACGGTCGCAACTCAAGAATAATAGAAAGATGCAAAGCGATTCAGACACCCCCCTTGCGACTTGCACAGCTTTATTGGTCATAAGGTCCCGCCGCTTTCTTCGCGATGGCGGTGAGCGCCTTGGCCAGTTTCTCGGCGACCTCCTCCTTAAGGCTAAGGCCGTGTCGGTGAACAATCCAACTCGGTTCGTTATGCGAGAGCCAGGTGTTAGCAGCATCCTCCCAAACGAGCGCTTTTAGCGGCAGATCGATGCCTGCATCAGGGGTGTGCCGCCGCGCGCGCTACCGAAAACAATCAGTTCGGTCGGCCGCAATGTCAGCCCGACATCGGCTGCGCCTAGCGTGTGATCGATCCGCGCGAACACGTTTAATCCGTGCGTACAGATTTCCGCTTCCAACCGGTACATTGTCTGCTTTGGACCGAAGCTGCTGCGGACGCTGGTCAATCCGTCGACAATAAATGACGATTCAGACGCCGGCATAAACTAGCTTGGCAAAAAAATCACCGTTGATGACGAAGCCGCCCCAGTTTGCATCATAGTCAGCCGTCGGTTTCTCTGCGACTACTTCGTCGCGTGATTTACCCTGCTTCTTGAGAGCAGCAATC
>Ga0126381_100009084_pt1 | contig 11154 bp, 9 predicted proteins | sample PanSoiMetPlot_28_FD_96465 | JGI IMG/M metagenome (GOLD analysis project Ga0126381, IMG submission 96465) | Tropical forest soil microbial communities from Panama - MetaG Plot_28 | ecosystem: Environmental > Terrestrial > Soil > Tropical forest > Bulk soil | place: Panama | collected 2016-02-17
AATGCTCCGCATCTCGTTGTACGCGCTTGGAATCTCCGCCTTTATCACCGCGTGGGCCGTTTATACAGAAGAACGAAAAAGACGGCGCGTGCCGGTAGACAAAGCGGCTGCCATCTTACAGAAGGCCTGGGCCGATCATCACACGGTCGCCTGAATAGCCCGGCGCCGGCAATCCAGACACATCCTTCTCGCTCGGGCCTTGACCAGCGGCCTGATCAGTCCGCCGGGGTTCCAATCGGCGGGAACAGGATGTCTCCCAGCTTCTGGAATCGCCCTCCATAGAACATCAGCGCATACTCCCGGAGTGCCGTGCTGATCGGCCCCCCAAGGCTGACGCCAATCACGATCGCGAATCCCAGCGCGAGCAGGCCGATGAAAACTTCCAGCAGAACCCCAATCACTGACGACAGCCCCGACGCGTTCGCAAACCCTGCGTGAATCGCCCACTCGGCCATTGCCACCGCGCCAAGCATGACTGCTCCCGGAATCAGCAGCACGACGAAGAGCCCGATCCAGGCAATGATCGGCAGAATCAGGCGCAGCACCGCGTACAGGAAGAATGAGCCCTTCTCGCCGCTGATGTTCTCCCATACGGCTGACCACGCCTGCCCTGCCGTCGCATTCTCCAGCGCATAGTGAGGCATCATCCAGTCGCGCAACACGATGTCCAGCAGGATGCAAACGACTACCAGCAGCAAGATGATCGGTATCAACGGCAGAACGAGCGACAGCAACAGGCCCATGTCCGGTGCGCCTCCAGCCTGGGTCTGCCTGAAGACGCGCACGAATCCGGGTACAAATGGCGCCATCATCAGTGCCGCCATGAGCATCAGGCACAAGCCCACGACGATATTCATCCAGAAAAATCGAGTCGCCTGCTCGCGGTAGAGACGCCATCCAGGGGTGATCGCCCGAGTGTTGGTAACCAGGCAATGGAAATAGGCAAACCGCAGCCGGGTGATCAGGTAGGCGAGCGCGACTCCAATGATGATCAGCAGTAGAGAGCCCAGCACAATCGCGGCAATCATCTCCGGTGTGAAGTGGAAGATGACATTGCCTTGCGCCGGGTTCGACGGATGCCCCTTGCCCCCTCCGGAAGACTGAAAGCTTGTGCCGATCCCTTCGGTGACGACCGCTACCAGGCACACCTTCAGAAACGTGCCCCATCGGAAGGGCGGCGCGAACAGAAACTGGCGGGTGCGATTGATTGCGGGAGATATGGCGTCAGCAGCCGAGATGCGAACCATAAGGGCGACCTTTCCTGGGAAGGCCCAATGCTACCACGGAGATACGCAGAATTGAGCCGCGAAGTTCCGTCTCGAAGTTCCATCGCAATGCAGAAGTATGGAACTCCGTGCCCGGACCCCGCGTAGAGAGCGTTCATGGCCAACGATGTGAAATTCGCGGTCCGTCAGCTGGCAAAGTCGCCGGGCTTTACCTTCACGGCAATCATCACCCTGGCGTTGGGAATCGGCGCGAACGCTGTCGTGTTCAGCGTGCTCAATGCGCTGGTGCTGCGGCCCATCAACGTGCCCAACTCGCAGAACCTCTACATGGTCCAGCGAATGCAGTGGCCTTCGCACTCCTACCCCGACTACCTGGATCTCCGCGACCGCAATCGCACCTTCGAGAGCCTCTTCCTGTACGACATCCTTGGTCCTGTAGGTGTCGATACAGGCGGAAACCCATCGACCGCATGGCCCTACATGGCCAGCGGAAACTACTTCGACGCGCTGGGCGTACAGCCATATCTGGGACGCTTCTTTCACGCCTCTGATGAGAAGGGCTACAACAGCGCTCCGTATGTGGTGCTGAGCTACGCCTACTGGAACAGCCGTTTCCACGGCGACGCCGGCGTGGTTGGGCGCGCGGTTCAGATCAACAAACATCCCTTCACGATCATCGGAGTTGCGCCGCCAGCGTTTCGCGGAACCGAACTGTTCTTTTCACCAGCCTTCTGGATCCCTGCCGTCGAGCGGCCCCTCGTGCAGGGCGACGGGATCAAGTATCGTGGCAATCACTCCTCGTTCGTCGTGGGGCGATTGAAGTCAGGAGTAGCGCCTCGGGAGGCAGCAGGGGATCTGAACGCCATTGGCGCGTGGTTGTCGAAGACCTATCCCGCTGACGACGAGGGCATCAAGTTCACATTGGCGCGTCCGGGTCTGGTGGGTGACATGCTCGGCGGTCCGGCGCGTGCGTTCATGGCCGGCCTGATGCTCCTTGCCGGTCTCATCCTGCTGGCGGCGTGCGCAAACCTCGGCAGTCTGTTTGCTGCACGGGCGTCAGATCGGGCCAAGGAGGTCGCTCTGCGATTGGCGCTCGGATCGCGGCGCGGGCTGATTCTACGCCAGCTTCTCACCGAAGCCGTCCTCGTCTCGCTCGTGGGCGGAGTCATCGGGCTCGCCGGAGGCTTGGTGATCCTCCGGGTACTGAGCGCATGGCAGCCGATTCCGGATATCCCCATCAATGTGCCGGTCAATCCGGACGTCCGTACCTATGCAGTCGCGTTGATTCTGGCGCTCGTCAGCGGATTGCTCTTCGGCCTGGTGCCGGTTCGGCAGGTCATGCGTTCCGATCCATGGCAGGCGATCCGCACCGGCATGAACGCAACTTCGACGAGGAAGTTCTCACTTCGCGACCTGCTCCTCGTCACGCAGATTGCAATTTGCGCCGTGCTCGTGACTTCCTCGTTTGTCGCGGTGCGAGGACTCGCTCGCTCGTTGCACAGCAGCTACGGATTCGTACCGCAGAACGTAATGCTCGTCGATAGCGATCTGCAGACAGCCGGGTACACAGAAGATCGTCAGCCGCAGATGCAGCGCCGCATGCTCGATGCCGTTGCCGCCATCCCCGGAGTGAAGGCGGTGGGGTATATCAGTCAGCTTCCGCTTAGCCTCGGGGGCGGAGATTCTTACGTCTACTCCGATGCCACCACGGATTTCCGGCCTACGAATTTCGCTGCTGACGCGATGAATTACAACATATCTCCGGGCTACCTCGAGGCCGCGGGAACCAGGCTGCTCGCGGGCAGAGATTTTACGATGCACGATGACGACAAAGCTCCGACCGTCGCGCTCGTGAACCGGCGTTTTGCCGAGAAGGTCTTTGGTTCGGTGGATAAGGCCGTCGGCGGCCACTTCAAGTTTTGGGGCGGAAAGCGTGCGGAAGTAGTGGGCGTCGTGGAAGACGGCAAATATCGGACTCTCACTGAGGATCAGCAGCCGGCGATGCTGTTCTCCTTCCAGCAGCATAAGTCGAGCGATACCTGGCTCGTAGTGCGCTCGGAGCGCGATCCGCAGGAGCTCACCCGGGATCTCGAAACCACGTTGAAGGGGCTGGATTCCGGTCTTCCGTTTACCATCCGAACCTGGACCGTGGAGATGGATAGCGCTCTGTTCGCCGCGCGCGTGGCGACGGTGGCGCTTGGCGTCCTCGGACTGCTCGGCGCAATGCTGGCTGCCACCGGGATCTTCGGCATGGCATCGTATGTCGTCAGCAGAAGGTTGCGCGAATTGGGAATTCGCGTGGCGCTCGGCGCCGGCCAGCGGCAGATTCTGGGCGCATCGCTCGGTCGCGCATTCAGGCTGCTCGCCATTGGCTCGGTTGCGGGCCTCGCGCTCGGGGTGCTCGCAACCCGCGTGCTCTCCTACATCGTCTACCAGGCTTCGCCGAAAGACCCGCTGGTGCTGGTTGGGGTGACGCTGACCATGCTCCTGCTGGGTCTTCTAGCTACGTGGATTCCCGCGCGCCGCGCACTGGCCGTCGATCCATTAGTCCTGCTCCGCGATGAGTAGTTCCTGCTCTTTAACAACAGTCACAGCAGAATCCGCGGCAATTCGAGGTTGGGGTGCCCATCCATGCGCAGCTTCATCGCGCAGAGGCGGGAGACGAAGAATCCAAGCCTGAGATTTACGCTAACTACGCTGAGCCGGGGCGGCGATATGCTGTCCAGCCCACCACGCATCAAACAGCGCCAGCGACCGCTCGCACTGGATGCGTTTCCGCTCCTTCTTATCGCGCACCCGTTTGCGCACCTCTTCCTCCAGCGGTTCGAGCAAATCGAAGGTGATATTCGCCGGCTGAAAGTCCTTCGCATCCGCGTGCGTAATGTAGTGCACCAGTGATCCCAGCGCTGTCCCGCGTGGAACAGGCATTGGTGCATATCCGTTCGCGAGCGCAGCTGCAAATATTCCGGCCAACATGCCTGTCGCAATCGACTCCGTATAGCCCTCGACGCCTGAAATCTGCCCGGCGAACAGAATCCGCGGTTCCGCCTTGAGCCGCAGCAGCTCATCCAACAGCGCCGGCGCGCATATATAGGTGTTGCGATGAATCTGCCCGTAGCGCAGAAACTTCGCATTCTCCAGCCCCGGAATCAGCCGCAGCACGCGCGCCTGCTCGCCCCACTTCAGGTGATTCTGAAATCCGACCAGGTTATAGCTGTCGGCTCGCAGATTTTCTTTTCGGAGTTGCACCACTGCCCAGGGCGTCTTTCCGGTCCGCGGATCGCGCAACCCCACCGGCTTCATCGGACCGAAGCGCAGCGTATCGCGTCCCCGCGTCGCAAGCACTTCAATGGGCAGACAGCCTTCGAAATACTCCAGATTCTCCCAGTCCTTGCTCTCCGCCGCCTCGGCCGTCAGCAGGGCATCGTAGAAGCGGTCGTACTCCTCGCGCGTCATCGGGCAGTTAATGTAGTCCGCCGTGCCCTTATCCCAGCGCGCGGCAAAGTACACGCGGTCCATATCAATGGACTCGGCCTCCACGATCGGCGAAATCGAATCGTAAAACGCCAGGTGACGCGAGCTCGTGATCCGCTGGATCTCCGCGCTCAGCGCGCCCGATGTCAGCGGCCCCGTTGCGACGATGGTTGCTGCGTACCCGCCCGGATCGAGGCTCGTTACCTCTTCGCGGATCACCTGAATCGCCGGCTCTCTCTCGATCTCTTCCGCAATCCGCCGCGAAAACTCGACTCGATCCACCGCCAGCGCATGCCCTGCCGGAACCGCCGTCTCATCCGCGATCCGCAACAGCGCCGACCCGCAACGCCGCATCTCTTGCTTAAGCAGCCAGGGCGCAGTGTTCGGCGACTCGCTCTTCAGCGAGTTCGAGCAAACCAGCTCGCCGAACTCGATCGTCTGGTGGGCCGGCGTCAACCGTGGCTTGCCGTCGACCATTGCACGCATCTCGTAGAGATCCACCTGGCATCCCAGGCGAGCGGCGGTCAGCGCGGCCTCAGGGCCCGCCAGGCCCCCGCCAATCACGCGAATCCTCACGGCACCGGCTCCGGTTCTTGATCGCCGGCGGGGCGCCCCATCCTTTCGCCTGCTTGACCGGGATCCGTTGCCTCGGCCGCAAGCTGCTTCAGGGCCTCTCCGCTCACGCGCACCCTGCGCCAGGTGTCCAGAAAGTCCGCTCCCATAGCCTGGTAAAACTCGATGGCCGGAGTATTCCAGTCGAGCACTTCCCAGCCCAGCCGCGGACAGTCCTTCTCCACCGCGATCGCGGCCACTCGCTTCAGCAGCGCCTTGCCGATTCCCAGGCCACGAAACTCCTGGAGCACGAACAAGTCCTCCAGGTACACCCCTGGCTTCCCCAGCCAGGTCGAATAGCTGTAGAAGCAAAGAGCAAATCCGGCGGGGACCGCGTCATGTTCGGCAATCAGGCACCAGTAGTACGGATTCGGCCCAAAGCCGTCGCGCAGCAGGTCGGCCTCCGTTGCCTGGACCGCATGGGGCTCGCGTTCATACTTGGCCAGCGCACGAATAAACTCAAGAATCTGCGGCACATCCTCGGGCACAGCCGGTCGAATCGTCATTGCCATGTCAATATTGTAGGGTGTGATGCAGACCACACGCTCTCACCGGTCATGCAAACTACCATCGTGATGAGAGTAGGATTTCAGCCTCGTCCAGTGTTCGGCCGAACTGGCGCTTGTGCTGAAGCATCCGGTGGATTTACCTTGAGTCTGCCGAGGATAAGTGCTGCTTTGCCTTCGCAGTTGCTCGCGGCAGAACTTTGTGGTCACCGATGCCCGGCCGCTTCGCCGTCCCCGCTGACGAATTTGGAGAGTGGGCATTGGCCAGTAGGTTCATATTCATCGATGTGTGAGATATACAACACGATTGTTCGATCGAGCACGCGAGCAGGCCTGCTCGCTCAAGCTCCCAAGGAGAAAAACATGAAACGCACGATTTCGCTCTGGATCGGATTGCTGGCCATTGCGGTGCTGCCCGCGATCGCCCAGACTCCCGCGCCCGCCAACGTTGCACCGACAGGCAAGATCCACGGCCGCGTAACAAATCCAACCGGGGCGCCGCAGGGCACCGGCACCATCAGTCTCAACGATGGGAGCAAAGAGGTTGCATCGTTCCCAGTCGAAGCCAGTGGTGATTTCTCCGGCTCCGCGCCTCCAGGTACCTACACTCTCATCTATCGCGCTCCCGACACGCCGAAGGACAAGCAGGTTGACAAGCTCGACAACGTTAAGATCGTCGTTGGCCAGGACACCGCTGCAGACGTCGACATGTCGCGTGAGGCATACATCAAAGAGCTTGATGCGGATACCCAAAAAAAGCTCGCGGAGATGAAGACGCACAATGCTGAGGCTCTCAAGGCGAACGCCGTCATCAAGGTCCTCAATGCCGACCTGAAGGCTGTGCAGGGTGACATCCATGATGCCGACCAGGCTCGCAATGCCGCTACTCAGCAGCTCGGCGCCTCCGCCTCCAGAACTGACATATCTGCCAAGGAGCAGGAGATCAAAACAGCGAAATATGGCGACGTCGTCACCCTTATGACCAAGGACACCGAGGCCCGGCCGACCGAGTCGGTTCTTTGGGCCTACCTCGGCCAGGGCCAGCTAGGCCTGAAGAAGTACGACGAAGCCGAAACGGCATTCAAGAAGGCCTTGGAAATCGAATCCACATCGAAGAAGCCGCGCCCCGAAATTCAGGGCCTGGCAAACTCCGGCCTCGGCGAGATTTATGCCCGCAATAACAAGGTTGACGAGGCTGCGGCAGCCTACGATGCTGCGGTGAAAATTGATCCCACGAAGGCGGGCTTCTATTACAAAAACGAAGCCGTCATCTATTCGCAGACAAATAATCTCGACGCACAGGCTGCTGCCGCCGACAAGGCCATTGCGGCCAGTCCTAACGACCCGCTGCCGTACTACCTGAAGGGCCAGGCGCTGATCGCAAAGGCCAGCGTTGATCCCAAGACCCAGCGGATCGTTCTGCCTCCGGGCTGCGGCGAAGCCTACGCCAAATACCTCGAACTCGATCCCACCGGCCCCTATTCGACTGACGTCAAGGGCATTCTCGAATCCGCCGGCCAGAAGGTCAGCTCGACCTACAAGGCCACCAAGAAGTAGGCTCCGCGGATTCCGCACGACGCAGGGCGCGCCATTTCGGCGCGCCCTTTTTGCATCTTTGCTGATGACGATCGATAGCCGCTCCGTATATCGATCAGGCTAGTTGATATTGTGATCGATAGAGGCTCCTTATATCGATCATTATATGGTAGTATCATGATCGATAAGAAGGCGCGCTATCAATCATGCAATGGAACTGGCAAGACCCCGAATGGCCTGATTTCAAGTGGAATTCAGCCGCGCTTGCCGCCTCGGAACAGCAATTCCTGCTCGGGGCAGGCGCTGTCATCGGCTCGATACGCCATCTTGGCCCCGACCAGCACAACGAACTACTCATCCGTCTAATGAGTTCCGAAGCGCTCACTACATCTGAGATTGAAGGCGAGATCCTCAACCGCGACAGCGTTCAATCTTCCATCCAGCGACAGCTCGGAATTGCCGCGGAGAAGCGGCGCGCTACCCAAGGCGAAGAAGGCATCGCCGAGATGATGGTCGACCTGTACAAATCGTTCGCGGCTCCACTCACTGCCGAGAGGCTCTTCGATTGGCACCGCAAAATTGCCGCCGGACGCTCCGACCTTATTGACGTGGGCCGTTATCGCACCGACCCGGAACCGATGCAGATCGTCTCGGGTCCGATTGGTGCACCGAAGATTCACTTCGAGGCCCCTCCCGCAAAGTTGGTTCCGAAAGAGATGAAGCGATTCATCGCATGGTTCAACTCTTCGGCACCTGGCACATCGTCTATTCCGCCAATTACGCGGGCGGGGATTGCTCACCTCTACTTCGAATCCATCCATCCGTTTGAAGACGGCAATGGCAGGATCGGCCGCGCAATCGCAGAAAAAACGATAGCGCAAAGCGTTGGCCAGCCTCTCTTGCTCGCGCTGGCAACGACGATTCTTGCTCATCGGAAGGCGTATTACGACGCACTCGAGCGAGCCAATCGCCGCATCGAAGTCACCGAGTGGCTCACTTGGTTTGCCTCCATCACCCTGGAGGCGCAGCAGCGCAGCAGCGCCGATGTCGAATTCATCATTGCGAAGACAAGGCTGCTCGATCGTCTTCGCGGCCAGATCAACGCCCGGCAGCAGAAGGCACTCCTGAGAATGCTCCGCGAAGGTCCAACAGGGTTCAAGGGCGGCCTCAGCGCAGGCAATTACAGCACGATCACCGGCGCATCGACTGCCACAACTACACGCGACCTTGCCGATCTGGTTGAAAAAGATGCTCTCACCCGCACCGGCGAACGCAAGCATGCACGCTATGCGCTGAATCTGCCCCGCACCTGAGTCGTGGACACTCGAAGCTGCAATCCGCGAACCACAAACTTCGAAGCCTGGCCTTCACTGGACTTCACTACAATTCACTCATGAGCGCCGACCTACCGAGCTACGAGCAGGCCGCGGCCATCGTTGCGAAGCGTGCCCTCGCCGTCGCACAGCAGCGCCGGCCTCGCATCGAACGCATCGATCTTGCGGATGCCAATGGCCGTATCCTTGCCTCGTCTCTTGTTGCCGACGACGATCAGCCGCCATTCCCGCGCTCCACGCGCGATGGCTTCGCCTGCCGCGCCGCCGAAGCCTCGGCACACGCTCAGCTTCCCATTGCCGGATCCACACACGCAGGCGAGGCTCCCGCGGGCCCGCTGCCCGAGCGCTCCGCGTGGGAGATCATGACCGGCGCGCCTGTCCCCGCCGGAGCTGACTGCGTCGTCATGCTCGAGCACGTCGAGAAATCCGGCGATACTCCGGGGCCTCCAGCCACGGATCTTGGTCGCTGGGGTGATAACGGAATCACTTTGCTTCCCTCGCGCACCATCGAGCCGGGCGAGAACATCGTCGCGAAAGGCGCACAGTCCCGCCGCGGCGACGAACTGCTTTCACCCGGCGTGTCGTTCGGCCCCGCGCAGATCGCCCTTGCTGCATCCTGCGGATACTCGGTTGTCGAAGTCTTCGCCCGACCACGCGTCACCATCCTCACCACGGGCGACGAACTGGTCCCCATCGGCACAACTCCCGGCCCCGGCAAGATCCGCAATTCGAACGCGCCCATGCTGGCCGCGCTCGTCAAAAATGCCGGCGCCGAACCGCTCGTTCTTCCCACTGCGGCCGATACCGCCGAAGCCCTCGATCAGGCACTCGCCCAGGCTGATCACGCCGACATGCTTCTCATATCAGGGGGCGTCTCCGCCGGGAAATTCGATCTCGTCGAGCCCGCACTCGCGCGCCGCGGCGCACAATTCCACTTCACCGGAGTAAAGATCCAGCCCGGCAAGCCGCTGGTCTTCGGAGAAATGGCGGGCACAAGCCCCAGAAAAACACCAGCAGTTGCAGATGTGAAGCGAGAGGGGTTTGTATCAGGGCACGGCTTTAGTCGTGCTGATCTGGCGTCAGTTAGAAAAGGGGCTTTAGCCCCTGAGACAAATACCATCCCGATCTTCGGATTACCCGGCAATCCCATCTCGACGGCTGTCACATTCCTGCTCTTCGCCGCGCCGCTCCTCGCGGCCCTTGCCGGCAGCCGCGAAACGAACCCCCGCTTTGTGCTCGCCCAGCTGGCGCGCGACACCGACCGCAAAACAAAGCCAGGCCTCACGCGTTTTCTCCCCGCGCGATGCACCTTCAATCCGACCGTCAACGCGCTCCCGCAAGTTGCCACTGTACCCTGGCACGGCTCAGGAGACCTCACCGCTTTTGCACAATCCAACTGTTTCCTCGTCATTCCTGAAGAGGCGGGTTTTCTGCATGCCGGATCAACCGTACACATCCTGTTAGATTGAAAAGACCAGATGCCCAGGCCGAGAAAACCCGCACCACTTCCGCGAACCCAGTCTACGGGTCCCCTTCGCTGGGGTGACAAGCAAACAGACTCGACAGGTGGCAAGCATTTGGGGTCCCCCGCTACAGGTCTTGGTCGCGGGGGCCGCCTGTCACACTATGACGCTCTAGGTCAGGCGCGCATGGTCGATGTGAGCACGAAGCAGCCCTCGCGCCGCAGCGCTACAGCCTCCGCCTTCATCGAACTCTCGCCTACGGTGCTTGCGGCATTACCCGCCAACCCCAAGGGCGATCCGCTCGAAGTCGCTCGCTTCGCCGGGATCCAGGCAGCCAAACGCACATCTGAACTGATTCCCATGTGCCACCCGCTGCCGCTCACACACGTCGACGTCCAAGCCGAAATTGTCGCCGACGGCGTCCGCATTCTCGCCACCGCCGCCACTACCGCGCAGACCGGCGTCGAAATGGAAGCCCTCACCGCCGCCTCCGTCGCCGCTCTCACCGTCTACGACATGACCAAGGCGCTCGACAAATCCATCGTCATTCGCAGTGTTCAACTGGAAGAAAAATCCGGCGGCAAATCCGGCTACTACGCTCGCAAATCAAAGTCGGAGTGAATCAGCGCAGCGCGCTGATTGCGAGAGAACCTCCCACGTTTTCCCGCTCCACAGGCCTCGATGCGCCTTCGAGCTTCGCGATGCGCTCTCCGATCTGCTCGGCATCGGCCTCGCGCCCGCGCTGCATCAGCAAAGTCCGATACTGCTTCAGCGCCGCCACATACGTCGGATGCCCCCATCCCATGTCTTTTTCCATAGAAGTTACGCCTTGGGGACTTTCGCCTTCAGGCGACAGCGGAAAAGGCGTGCGGTGCGAAGAGCCGCTCGTTTTGTGTTAGTTGAGCGGCACCTGTATACTTGCCGCAAATGAGCGAACGATATAGGAAAAACAGCGGTTGCGTTTTCACGCTGAAGTATCACATTGTCCCAAATATCGACGCTC
>Ga0126381_100009085_pt1 | contig 11154 bp, 6 predicted proteins | sample PanSoiMetPlot_28_FD_96465 | JGI IMG/M metagenome (GOLD analysis project Ga0126381, IMG submission 96465) | Tropical forest soil microbial communities from Panama - MetaG Plot_28 | ecosystem: Environmental > Terrestrial > Soil > Tropical forest > Bulk soil | place: Panama | collected 2016-02-17
CCTCCACGATCTGCAGCAGCTCCGGATCGAAATAGAACGGGGCTGCGGTGGAGGCGCGCACAAGGTTGGCAAGCTTGTAATATCGGTTGCCGGTGCTGGGCCGCTTGCTGTCGCCCGGCTTGGCGGCGGCCGTCTCCCAGTAGGGCGCCGCCGGATTGTTGGTGATGATCCATGGGCTGCCGGTGTCCATGCGCTTGGTGACGACGCCCAGGCCGGTGATGAGATCGGTGCTGCCCAGCATGCGGTCGCCGACGATCTTGTCGATCTCCTGGCGCAGCGCGGTCGCATCGAACTTGGCCTGCAGCCCCATGATGCGCCAGAACGGGCGCTTGAAGACGCGCGGCGCCAGCCGCAGATAGAAATCCTTCACGTCCTTGGCGCGATAGCCGAGCGCCAGCGCCCCCGCGATGACGGAGCCGGTCGAGGTTCCGCCCACCAGGTCGAACCAGTCGCCAAGCCTCACGTCCCGGCCCAGCCGCGCCTCCAGCACCGCCTCGATTCGTTCCAGGAACGCGACTGAGATCGCCCCGCGCACGCCGCCGCCATCGAGCGCCAGAAGCCGCTTCGGGCCGGGCTTGAACAAATGCCGGTTGCGGTCGCAATCGAGCGGGATCGTTGTCGTCATCGGGCTCGCCCCCATCGTCCGCACAAGGCGCGTGCAGGCCGGACTTAGCATTGGTTCGGCTCAAGCCCCAAAGCAATTTCGGGCCCCATTCAGCTTCCCGAGGTTGTCATGAGAGAAAATTTGGCGAAAGCTCAGGTGCGCGGAGCGGGAGGGAATGGAAGGCATGGCGGAAAACGGTTCTCGCGCGGGCGCCAAGGGCGCCGCCCAGGCGGCACGGCTGCGGCAGCGGTTTCCCACCATCGCGGACCTGCGGCGGCGCGCCCGCTGGCGGGTTCCCCGCTTTGCCTTCGATTTCGTGGACGGCGGCGCCAACGACGAGGTCTGCATCGAGCGCAATGTCGCGGCCTTCCGGGCGGTCGAGCTTCTGCCGCGCTACTGCATCGAGCTCAAGGGCATCTCGACCGAGATCGAGCTGTTCGGCGCCCGCTATGCGGCCCCGATCGGAATCGCCCCGATGGGCTCGCCCGGCCTGATGTGGCCGGGCGCCGAGGGCTACCTGGCCGCCGCCGCCCAGGCGGCGCGCATTCCCTTCGTGCTGGCGACCCCCGCCAATGCGTCGATCGAGCAGATCGCCGCCATCGCTCCCGACGTGTTCTGGTTCCAGCTCTATCGGTTTCCCCACAACGATCATGCGATCACGTTCGATCTGGTGCGCCGCGCCGAGGCGGCCGGCGCGCGCGTGCTGGTTCCCACCGTCGACAGTGCCGGGAAGTCGAAGCGCCCGCGCGATATCCGCAACGGCGTCGCGGTTCCGTTTCCGATCACCGTCAAGACCGCGCTCCAGGTCGCGACCTCGCCGGCCTGGGCGCTGTCGCTCATCAAGCACGGGATGCCGCGCACCGAGAACCTTGTGCCCTATGCGGGCCCCAACCCGAACCAGGTCGCGACCGCCCGCACCATGCAGCTGCGCAGCGGCGGCAGCCACACCTGGGACGAGCTCAAGCGGCTGCGCGAGCGCTGGCCGCGCGCCTTCGTGGTCAAGGGCATCCTGCATCCCGCCGATGCCGAGCGCGCCGTGGCGCTCGGCGCCGACGGCATCATCGTGTCCAATCACGGCGGCCGGCATTTCGACGGGGCGCCTGCCTCCATCGACGTCCTGCCGGCGATCGTGGCGGCGGTCGGTGCGCGCGCAACCGTCATGATCGACAGCGGCATTCGCGGCGGCCTCGACGTGGTGCGGGCGCTGGCGCTCGGCGCCAAGGCGGGTTTCACCGGACGACCCTTCGTCTACGGCCTCGCCGCGCTCGGACCGATCGGCGCCACTCACGTGATCGATCTGTTCCTCGATGAGATCCGCACCGAGTTCACTCACGCAGGCGTTCGCTCCGCCGCCGAGGCCGCGATGATCACCGCGCGGCATCCGGGCGCTAGGTGCGTGGCGGGCAACACCGTGCCGTGATAATTTTGCGCGCAGGGAGAAACGACGGGAGAAGCATCATGCAATGCAGAAGCCTGATGAGTGCCGTCGCGGCTCTGGCCTTGCTGTGGGGCTTCGCCGCCAACGCGGAAATCTTCGATCTCGGCAAATATCCAGACTGGTCCGGCCAGTGGGACCGCGCTGACCCGGGCCCGCCGCGCTATGACCCGTCCAAGCCGCCCGGCCGCGGCCAGCAGGCGCCGCTGACGGCGGAATATCAGGCGAATTTCGACGCCAATCTGGCGGACCAGGCGGCCGGCGGACAGGGTAACGACACGACCTATCGCTGCATCCCGCTGGGCATGCCGCGGCAGATGACCGGGGTCTCGCCTATGGAGTTCGTCATCGCGCCGAAGGCAGTCTACATCCTCTACGAGTCGCAGATGGCCGGGCCGCGCCGCATCTTTACCGACGGACGCCCGTGGCCAAAGGATCCAGACCCGACCTTCACGGGTTACTCGATCGGCCAATGGATCGATACGAGCGGCAGCGGCCGTTACGACGTGCTCGAGGTCGAGACCCGCGCGCTGCGCGGGCCGCGCGTGTTCGATGCGAGCGGGCTTCCGTTCCACCCCGACAATGAAAGCGTGTTCAAGGAGCGCATCTATTCCGACCGCAACAACCCGAACCTCATGCACAACGAGATAACCACCTATGATCACGCCCTCACCCGCCCATGGACCGCGACCAAGAACTACAAGCGCGCCAAGGACGTGCTGTGGGTCGAGAACAATTGCACCGAGAACAACAACCACGTCGCCGCCGGCAAGCAGGACTACATGGTCAGCGCCGACGGCTTCCTGATGCCGGTGCGCAAGGGTCAGCCGGCTCCGGATTTGCGGTATTTCGCGCCGGCGAAGAAATGAGGCGCGGTGAGCCGAATACGAGCCCGCTTGTCCCCGCGCATAGCCCGCGAAGACGGGCGTAAACGCCCTTTAGAGCGGGGACCCAGGCTAGGCGGCACACGCGGTCAAAGGACTGGATTCCCGCTTACGCGGGAATGAGCGGTTGAAGAACGCCGCTACTCGATCACCTCGTCCGCGCTCGCCTGCAGCGTCAGCGGCACATCGATGCCCAGCGTCTTGGCGGTCTTGAGATTGATGATCAGCGCGAACTTGCCGGATTGCTGGACCGGCATGTCGGCGAGCTTCTCGCCCTTGAGGATCCGCCCGGTATAGACGCCGACCAGACGGTAGGCCTCTTTGAGATCGCCGCCGTAGCTCATCAGCCCGCCGGCCGCGGCAAACTCCCGCGATTGATAGATCGCCGGGATGCGGTGGCGGACCGTCGCCGCGGCGATCTGCTCGGCATGACTGCCGAAGAACGCGTCGGGCCCGATCAGGACCGCGCCGATGCGCGCCTGGGCCAGCATCGCCACGGCAGCCTCGATCTCGGCCTCGGTCGAGGCGTTCGCGACCTTGAGCTCGAGCCCGAGCGAGCGGGCCGCGGCCCCCAGGTCGCGCGCCAGGGGCTCGGCCACCAATGGGCTTGTGGGATTGACCAGGAGCGCCAAGCGCTTGGCTTCGGGCACCACCTCGTGCAGCAGCGCGAGCCGCTTCGGCCCGACCTCCACCGCCAGCGTGGTTACGCCCGTGAGGTTGCCGCGCGGCCCCGCCAGGCTCGCCACCAGCCCCGCCTCGATCGGGTCGACCGCGACCTGAAAGACGATCGGAACGGTCGTGGTGGCGGCCTTTGCGGCCGCGGCCGCCGGGGCTGCGACCGCCGCAAGCACATTGACCTGCCGGTGAACCAGATCAGCCGCCAAGCCCGGCAGTCGGTCGTTGTGGCCTTCCGCCCACCGGTACTCGACCGCCGCATTGCGGCCCTCGACATAACCGGTCTCGCCTAGGCCGCGCCGGAAGGCGGCGACAAGCTGCGGGTCGTCGTTCCCGGCGCGGGCGCTGAGATAGCCGACCACCGGCATGGCAGCCTGCTGCGCCTGAGCGGCCACTGGCCAGGTGACGGCCGCAATGCAGAGAAGCCCGATGAATTCGCGCCGGTTCATGAGATGGCCTCCTCGGCAACAGTTGCGCCTGGGAGGCCGCGCCGTACCCGCAGAATCATAACCATGTCCCCATACGGCATCCTCCGCGAGCGCCGGATCAAGGCCGGGACCGGGATACCGCGTGCGCATTTTGCCCGAATGGACGGGACCGGGGGTGTGACGTACGTCACACCCAAAACACAGTGTTTTTCAGGTTAAATTCGCCGAAAAAGGGCTTTGGCCGGGGGTAGACAGACCCCGATCGCCGCGACAGGCGCCCGGAAAAATGCTCTAAGATCGCCCCCGCCGCTGGGCCGCTGAGCCCGATCAAATGACCGGATGCAATGGCCATGGCCTCGTCACTCTTGCTGACCCGACGTTTCGCGCCCCTTTTCTGGTGCCAGTTCTTCTCCGCCTTCAGCGACAATTTTCTCAAGAACGCGCTCGTCTTCCTGCTGGTCTATCAGATCGGCGGCCCGCAAGCCGACTCGTTGACCCAGCTCGCCGCCGCCGTGTTCATCGCCCCCTACTTCTTCCTCTCTGCGCTGGGCGGCGAGGTCGCCGACCGCTACGACAAGGCCAAGGTTGCGCAGCGGCTCAAGTTCGCCGAGATCGGCATCGCGGTCATTGCGGTGATCGGGTTTGCCAGCCATTCGATCCTGATTCTGTTCGTGGCGCTGTTTCTGTTCGGGGTGATCGGATCGATGTTCGGTCCGATCAAATACGGGATTCTTCCCGACCATCTCGCCCGCTCCGAGCTTCCGGCCGGCAACGCGCTGGTCGAGGGAGCAACCTTCATCGCAATCCTGCTCGGCCTGATCGTCGGCGGGATGGCCGCCAAGGATGGCGGCGACCCGACCAGGTTCGCGCTCCTGATGATCGTGTTCGCGCTCGCCTGCTGGAGCTCGAGCCTGCTGATCCCGCCCACCGGCCAGGGCGCGCCCAATCTGAAAATCCGCACCAACATCGCGGTTTCGACCTACGACCTGATCAGGCATCTGCTCGACGACCGCCGCATCTGGTGGGGCGCCATGGTGACGAGCTGGTTCTGGCTGGTCGGCGCGGTGGCGGTCGGCCTGCTGGTGCCGCTGGTCAAGAACGTGCTGGGCGGCTCCGAGGAGGTGGGCGAGACCTGCCTGGGGGTGTTCTCGATCTCGGTGGCGATCGGCTCGGGCCTCGCAGCCTGGCTTGCAGGGGGCCGCATCATCCTGTTGCCGACCCTGGTCGGTGCCGTCCTGCTCGGCCTCTTTTCGATCCATCTCGGATGGTCGACCTCGGGCGTCCCGCCGATCCCGGACCTGACCGGCTATTGGTCGCTGTTCAACTCGTGGCGCGGCATCCGTGTGGCGATCGATCTCGCCGGGCTTGCGATCGCGGGCGGCCTCTTCATCGTTCCGACCTTTGCGGCGGTGCAGTCCTGGGCCGGCGCCGACCGGCGGGCGCGGGTGGTGGCCGGGGTGAACGTTGTCAACGCGGCCTTCATCGCCGGCGGCACGGTTGCGGTCGCGGCCCTTGAGGCGGTGACCGGGCTTGAGGCCCCCGGCGTGTTCATCCTGATGGGCATCGCGAGCCTGCTGGTCGCGATCGTGATCGGCCGCACCATGCCGGCAAGCTCTTTCGCCGATGCCTTGTCGATCTTCTACCGTCTTCTGTTCCGCGTCGAGATCGTCGGGCTGGAGAACTTTCAGAAGGCAGGCCCGAACGCCATCGTGGCGCCCAATCATGTGAGCTTTCTCGACGCGGGGCTGGCGATATCGCTGCGCAGCCGCAAGCCGGTCTTCGCCGTCGATATCGGGATTGCCAGCAAGTGGTGGGTGAAGCCGTTTCTCCTGCTCGCCCGCGCGATCCAGATCGATCCCCTGAAGCCGATGGGAACGCGCACCTTGATCAACGTGGTCAAGGAGGGCGAGTCGCTCATCATCTTTCCGGAAGGGCGCATCACCGTCACTGGCAGCCTGATGAAAGTCTATGACGGCGCCGCGCTCATCGCCGACAAGTCCGGCGCCGACATCGTCCCGGTGCGCATCGAGGGCCTGGAGCGCACGCCGTTCAGCCGGCTCTCGTCCTTCCAGACGCGCCGGCGCTGGTTCCCGAAGGTCAAGGTCACCGTACTCGAGCCGGTGAAGCTGACCGTCGATCCGGCTCTGAAGGGGCGCGCCCGCCGGCTTGCCGCCGGTGCCGCGCTCTACGGAATCATGTCCGACATGGTGTTTCGCACCACCTCGATCGATCGCACGATCTTCGAGGCGCTCGTCCACGCGGCCGACGAGCATGGCCACGGCAAGATCGCGGTGGAGGACCCGGTGAGCGGCCCGCTGACTTACCGCTCGCTGCTGCGTGCTGCCGCGGTTCTCGGCGCCAAGCTCATGCCCTACGCGCCCGAGGGCGGCGCTGTCGGGCTGATGCTGCCGAGCGCGAACGGCGCGGTCGTAACCTTCTTTGCGCTCCTGTCGGCCGGCCGCGTGCCCGCCATGATCAATTTCACGGCCGGCGCCACCAACATTCTGGCGGCGTGCAAGGCCGCCCAGGTGACAACCATCCTGTCGTCGCGCGCCTTCGTGGAGAAAGGCCGGCTCGAGAACCTGATCGCGGCGATCGCCAAGGAAGTCTCGATCGTCTACCTCGAGGACATCCGTCCGACCATCACGTTCGCCGACAAGCTGCGCGGCGTCATCAAGGCGGGCGTTCCGCTGGTGCCGCGCAAGCCGGACGACTGGGCCGCGATCCTGTTCACCTCGGGCTCCGAGGGAACGCCCAAGGGCGTCGTTCTCTCCCACCGCAACATGCTGGCGAATGCCGCACAGGCGCGCGCCCGCATCGACTTCGGCCGCGAGGACAAGGTCTTCAACGTGCTGCCGATGTTTCATTCGTTCGGGTTGACGGTCGGGGTTCTGCTGCCGCTCGTCTGCGGCGTTGAGGTCTATCTCTACCCCTCGCCGCTCCACTACCGGACCGTGCCGGAGCTGATCTACGGCGTGAACGCCACCATCCTGTTCGGGACCGACACGTTCCTGGCCGGCTATGCACGGTCCGCCAATGCCTACGATTTCCGCTCGCTGCGCTACATCATTGCGGGGGCGGAGCCCGTCAAGGAGACGACCCGCCGCACCTATTTGGAAAAATTCGGCCAGCGCATCCTGGAGGGATACGGCGTCACCGAGACGGCGCCGGCGCTCGCCCTCAACACGCCGATGTTCAACAAGTCCGGGGCGGTCGGGCGCATTCTGCCCGGCATGGAGGCGCGGCTCGAGAAGGTCGAAGGCGTCGAGGAGGGCGGCCGCCTGATCGTGCGCGGGCCCAACGTGATGCTCGGCTACCTGCGCGCCGAGAAGCCCGGCGTGCTTGAGCCGCCGCCCGCAGGCTGGCACGATACCGGCGACATCGTCACCATCGATCCCCAAGGCTTCGTCGCCATCAAGGGCCGCGCCAAGCGGTTCGCCAAGGTCGGCGGCGAGATGATCTCGCTCGCGGCCGTCGAGGCGCTCACCGGCGAGCTTTGGCCGCAGCATCTTTCCGCGGTCGTGGCGGTGCCGGACGCCCGCAAGGGCGAGCGGTTGATCCTGGCGACTCAGAAGAAAGATGCCACCCGGGGCGAGCTGATGGGCTTCGCCAAGGAACGCCACGCGGCCGACCTGATGATCCCCTCAGAGGTGATGATCTTCGACAAGCTCCCGGTCCTGGGCTCCGGCAAGCCCGATCTCATGACGCTGCAGAAGCTCGTCGCCGAGCGCATTGCCGCCAAGGCCGAGCCGATGGCGCGCGCGCAGGCGTGACGCAGTCGCGCCTTGCGGCCCGCCACACCCCTACACCGCTGGCAATCAGGGTCGAGACGCTTTGCCACCCAACTCGAGGGATATTCCCAGCCAATGCTCCACTTCCCTCTTGTGCCGCAGTTCAAATGCCTCCTGTGGGAACTCACCATGCCATCTTCCAATCTTGGGGTCACAAGCGGAACAGACGGGCGCGGTCTGCCTGACGCGTGTTGCCCAGTAATGGCAGAGCGCGGTGTCCTCGGCGCATCCACATTTGCTGCAACGAAAGAGCGACATCATGTTGCCTGATATGGAGGCAGAACTTCCGCGTCTGCAATGTGCCATTGAAGCCAACGGCAGGCCCTGCGCAAAGCATTGATGTCAGGACCTCGCATCATAACTCCCAGGTTCCTGTCCCTCACCACATAATCGTCGCCATCGCGTGCAATTGAGACGTGTCGCTTGGTAGCGTGCGCATGCACCGTCATAAGCCACTCACAATTCTGAACGCCGACCCAGTTTGCAAGATATCGTGCCCGCTCAGATTCGACATCAGCGCTGGCGCTGAGTCTTGTGGATATCGGGGAAACGCTCGCGATCTTTGATCGTCAAGGCGAGCAATTGGTATGCTGACAGGGTGTTGTCGGCAGTAAGGGAGACCCTTGAGTGCCCGTCAGCTTTGATGGCGGCGAGCTCGATGTCCTGTCTCGCGGGCTGTCTCTTCAGTTCCACGCGGGTAATGAAACCTTTGCCTGCATGGTCACGCCAGGCGCGCTGCTCGATCTTGGAAGTTATCACCGGCTTAGCTTCACCGAAGAAGACGTATTTGGCGTGCTGCTTCCCGAGCTTGACCGGTTGGCAAGCGCGAAGTATCGCGCCGGTCGGCTTGAGGAGGATGGCAGTATCTTGGTCAGAGAAGCTGAGCTGCTTCGCTACAGCTATCGTCGAGTCGCCTAATCCGTCAGTCGGCTGCCGTTCAACATAGATACTTGCAGACAAACTTCTTGATCGCGCTGATCGGATTTTCGGAACTACCGACACTGGCCCGGCGTTCCGCGGTTTCCCGTTCTACCGCGACCTTGGGCTCTTTCTCTTTCGACGGCTTTTCCGCGATTACCATGGCCCAGAACGTCTTGTAGCGGGTCTGCTCGTTGTGGGCGACTGCAACCCCGACAATGTCAGCCTTGGATAGCAGCAGGTTCGCGTTGTGGCCCGGTGAAGTCTGCCACATGTGGAACGTCTGCGCCCATGTCTTGCTGCCAGCCGCGATGTTTTCGGCCGCCAGGCCGGTACGCACGCCGGATATCCGTGCGGTGAATGATCCGGCCACGTCGTGATCCATGATGCCGGAAGCGGCCATCGCCTTTGCCTGCCGTTCGGCGATCGCGGTGAGTTGCGGATCGGTCTTGACGGTCGACAGGCCGTGCGCGTGCCGATACTGCGAGATCATCTCCGCCATGTCTTCCGCATGCGCCAGCGTCGCCGTGATCGCCACGACCGCGCCCAGCAAGACCGTCTTCATTACCCGTTTCCCCCACATCCCCTGCAATGAAGCAGCATTCATTGGCGCCGGATGAGGCGGATATTGGGCATCGGGATTGAGTGATGGTCCGCCGCGCGGCGCGATAGAGACAGCACCAAGTCCGGCGCGGGTCAAGAACCGCCATCGCGTCGGCCCACCCCGGACGGTCGATTTGCCCCCCGAAAGCTGCCAACCCGACGGTCCGACGGCGAAGGGGAAGACGGGCCATTACCGACCGTCATTGCAACGCACAATTTGCTTCTCTCTCTCTCTCTCTCTCTCTCTCTCTCTGGCTACTCGATCACCCCGTCGGCCACGGCGAGGAGCCTCGGCGGGACCGTGAGGCCCAGCGTCTTGGCGGTCTCCAGGTTGATGACGAAACTGAGTTTGCTGCCTGAGCGACCGGCAGATCGGCTGGCTTCTCGCCCTTTAGGACGCGGGCGACACAGATTCCGGCGTGGCGCTGCGCATCGTTGATATCGGCCCCATAACTCATGATGCTGCTTGCGCATGGGCTCGCGGCCAACGTGCCTTGTTTCGCTTCGCATCCGGGCGCAGTTGGCGTATGACCATCGCCGTCTCATAGGGATGCAGCTTTGGCTTCGGCCGCACTTCAAGGGCTGCGCGTGGCGTCGCAGGCCCAGGGTGCAATGATTCGTCTCGACAACATCAGCAAGCAGAACGGTCACCAGATCCTCTTCATCGAAGCCTCCGCGGCGCTGCAGAAGGGCGAGAAGGTCGGCCTGGTCGGCCCGAACGGCGCCGGCAAGACCACGCTGTTTCGGATGATTACCGGCGAGGAGCTTCCGGATGAGGGCCAGGTCGCGGTCGATCGCGGCGTGACCATCGGCTATTTCAGCCAGGATGTGGGCGAGATGGCGGGCCGCAGCGCCATGGCCGAGGTGATGGACGGCGCGGGCCCGGTAAGCGAGGTCGCGGCCAAGCTCAGGGCGCTCGAAGCCGCCATGGCCGATCCGGAGCAGGCCGGCGAGATGGACCAGATCGTCGCGCGCTATGGCGAGGTGCAGAGCCGCTTCGAGGAGCTCGACGGCTATGCGCTCGAGGCGCGCTCGCGCGAGGTTTTGGCCGGCCTCGGCTTCAGCGAGGAGATGATGGACGGCGATGTCGGCGCGCTGTCCGGCGGCTGGAAGATGCGCGTGGCGCTCGCCCGCATCCTGCTCATGCGTCCCGACGCAATGCTGCTCGACGAGCCGAGCAACCATCTCGATCTCGAGAGCCTGATCTGGCTCGAGCAGTTTCTCAAGCGCTACGAAGGCGCGCTGCTGATGACCTCGCACGATCGTGAGTTCATGAACCGGATCGTCACCAAGGTCGTGGAGATCGATGGCGGCACGCTCACCGCCTATTCAGGCAATTACGCGTTCTACGAGCAGCAGCGCGCGCTTGCCGAGAAGCAGCAACAGGCTCAGTTCGAGCGCCAACAGGCCATGCTCGCCAAGGAGATCGCGTTCATCGAGCGCTTCAAGGCGCGCGCCTCGCATGCCGCGCAGGTGCAGAGCCGGGTGAAGAAGCTCGAGAAGATCGACCGGGTCGAGCCGCCCCGACGTCGCCAGAGCGTGGCCTTCGCGTTCCCGCCGGCCCCGCGCTCGGGCGAGGACGTGGTGAGCCTGAAGCAGGTGCACAAGCGCTATGGCGGCCGCAGCATCTACCAGGGGTTCGACTTCGCAGTGCGCCGCCGGGAGCGCTGGTGCGTCATGGGCGTCAACGGCGCCGGCAAATCGACCCTGCTCAAGCTCGTGGCCGGCGCCGCCGAGCCCGATCAAGGCGCGGTCGCGATCGGCGGCAGCGTCAAGATGGGCTACTTCGCCCAGCACGCCATGGACCTGCTCGAGG
>Ga0126381_100009086_pt1 | contig 11154 bp, 6 predicted proteins | sample PanSoiMetPlot_28_FD_96465 | JGI IMG/M metagenome (GOLD analysis project Ga0126381, IMG submission 96465) | Tropical forest soil microbial communities from Panama - MetaG Plot_28 | ecosystem: Environmental > Terrestrial > Soil > Tropical forest > Bulk soil | place: Panama | collected 2016-02-17
ATGGCGGTATTGAAGTGGGCCGTGGTGTTGGCCGCCAACGCCCCGTATCCGTCGGCGGTGTTTTCGATGCCCGTGGTGTTGCTCCCCAGGGCGTTGAATCCGCTGGCAGTATTATGGGAGCCACTGGTGTTGTTCATAAGGGCATTGCCTCCCAAGGCGGTATTGTTGAATCCGGTAGTGTTCTTTAGAAGGGCGGTTGTACCAAGAGCGGTGTTGGCGACGCCCGTAGTGTTGTTCTGCAAAGCGAACGCTCCACAGGCAGTCTCGTCGAATCCCGTCGTGTTGCTTAGCAGGGCCAGCGCGCCTACAGCGGTATTGTTGGCGCCGGAAGTGGGGCTGTTGAGGGGCATGAAACCGAATGCGCTGTCGAAAAGATCGGGGCTTGAGGGGCTCGCAAGAGCCCCGGTCCCTAGCGCAGTATTATTTTGAGCCAAGGAGGTGCCCGCACCTGTAAGCGCTGAGAGCAAGAGCACCGCCAAGGCCAATTGAAAACTCCGGCTTTTCATTGTCTACTCCTCAACGATAATCGTCCATCGCGTCAAGGTCATGTTTGGCCATAAAAACAGAGCCTGGGCTAGCTTTTATCCATCATAGCAGCCTGGAATTTCTGTTTTACTCTCGCCTCAATCTAGGTTTTCGTAGTTAAAACACGCACTTTTTAGCGCGACGCAGAACCCATCGTCAAGCTGCCGCTCCGTTTTGCGCCCTTACACCCAAGGATTTTTCTGTGCTGGGAGAGCATCGAGGCCCTTCTTCCCCGCTGTTGCTGCCGCAGATCACGGCAATTGCGGCAGACGCGACATGTTACTTACCCTTTCACATGCTGTTAATGCTTTTTTTCGATCGGTAGGGGGCCTTGGTATTATCAAGGCTCATGGAAAACGCTAAAAATGTAACCTGGGCAGGATGAGTTGCTAATACCGCCGACGGTCGGATGCCGCCGTGATGGGCAGCGATGCTGATGGCGACGGCAAAGCGGATCGTGCGGTTGTGGAATCCGGAGGAATGTGAAGTTGAAGTCAAAAGAGCCTAAGGAACCCAAGGAGAAAAAAAAGAGCGAGCCAAAGCCTCGCAAAAGCGGCGAAAAGAGCAAGCCCATACTGGTTCACGCCGATGTCAGTCCGGCCGCAACACCGCCGATTTTGGTTTCGGAAGTCGCGGCCGAAAAGCCCGCCAATGGGTTCACAAACGGCACCATAGTTGAGTCGGTCAGCCTGAGGTTCGATCCTTCAGACGATATGATCAGAGCGCGCGCCTACGAGCTGTTTGTGAAGCGCGGACACCAGCACGGCCACCATCTCGACGACTGGCTGGCGGCCGAGCGCGAGCTGAAAACCAGAGATCGCACCGCCTAAACGCGGCAATCCAGCCTTAGCGAACTGGTGCTTCGTCCTTGCCCTGCTGGCCGACAGCAGGAGAGGGCGGTACCTTGCTCTGTGGCCCGCCGTGTGGTTGCATTGGACCAAGCAATGTTACCGGCGGGTCTCGGTTTTCGCAGCGATTTCCTGCTTGGCAAGCTGGTACGGATTATTCCGTTTGCCTCAGGTGCCCGCACTTAATCCCAATTGAGAGTGTGGGAGAACCGGTGCAAACTTCTATAGAAATTGACAGATAAAGATGAAAAGGACTTATCAACCCAGCAATCGGCGGCGAAAACGGACTCACGGGTTCCTCGCCCGGATGGCAACGCCCGGCGGACGTCGTGTGCTGAAACGCCGGCGCAACAAGGGTCGCCGCCGCCTTACGGTTTCGATCCCGTCCAAACAGCCCGGCTAAGCGGCAGACCCGACGCCAGCTTCGGCAAAGGGTCTCGTTTGCGTCGCCGCGCCGAGTTCCTGCGTGTACGGCAATTGGGAATCCGGTTTCAGACCGCGCATTTCGTCATCTATCTGGCACGGCTGCCGGGCCAGCAGGTCGCGCGGCTTGGGTCTTCCGTTTCACGGCAGATTGGCAACGCAGTGATCCGCAACCGAACCAAACGCAGGCTGCGCGAAAGCTTTCGATGCTCCCTCAGAGCGGTGTTGCAACGCGAAAGCGCGGTGATGATTGTCGCCCGAAAAGGCGCCGCGCAACTCAAGACCCAGGCGGTAACCGCGGAACTGAAGCCCGCCTTGTCGGGTATGGCGCGGCGGTTGGAGTCCGCGGAGAGCCCGGAGCGCTGAGCGGTGGGTTAGTTGAAATCCGGCGTTATGACTCCCGGCATGGGCAATATGTACCCCAGAGAATTAAAACCATATCGTTTTTCCATGGATTCAGCATCGTTAGCGGCGTCGACGAGCCGCAGCCCGGCCGTGATCGCAATGACATTGATGCTGAATTTGTATCACGCACTGCTCGCGCCGTTTTTGGCCGGGCAGTCGGCAATCGCATGCCGTTTCGAACCCAGTTGCTCGCGCTACGCGAAGACCGCTCTGGCGTGCCATGGTCTGTGGCGCGGCGGATACCTCGCGATCCGGCGGCTCGCCCGATGCCACCCGTGGGGCCGCTACGATTACGATCCGGTCCCGCAAGGCCCGTCGCCCAAATCCGGCCGCTAGTTAAGGAGTGCCTTGGATACACGACTTTTGATCGCAGTGGCTCTGTCCTTCGTGGCGGTGCTTGCTTACCAGGAACTGGTTTTGAAACGGCTCTATCCGCCCAAGGAGCAACAGGCGCAGACCGCGGCCGAGAACCAGGTTAGTCCCAGTGCGGCGGCGGTTCCGACTAATGCGCCGTCAACGTTGCCTTCCGCGCCAATCACTTCGATGCCCGCCGCCGGGACCGCGACGGCGCGTGCAATCGAGGTTGAGACCGACACCTTTATCGCAAAGTTCACCACCCAGGGCGGCCGTCTGCTGAGCTTGCGGCTCAAGAAATTTCGCGAAACGGCGCGTCCCGACAGTCCGCTCATGGAATTGGTCACGCCAGCGCCAGGCGGCCAGTTGCCATTGGGACTGGTGATCGAAACCAACCACGGCAGGCTTGACGATCGGACGCTGAATTATAATTCCAACGGGCCAGACCGGATCGTGCTGCACGACCTCCAACACGCCCATTTGACCTTTACGACCGCCTCGGCAGGGCTGAAGATGTCCAAGGCGATCGATTTGGAGGGCAGCGGCTACGTTTTCAACCTTGATGCCGAGGTTAGCGGTCCGCCGGGCGAAGTAAAGGCGGTCGGCCTCAACATGAGCGAGCCGCTAACCGCGCATCAGGGCTACTACGACATCCCGGAGATCCAGGCGCTGGTCAACAACAAGGCCGCGGTCAAGGCGGAGAAGGCGCTGCGCAAGGGCGTCGAGCCGCTGAAGGGAAACATCACCTACGTCGGGTTCGGCGATCGTTACTTCCTGACGGTTTTTCTTCCTAAGAGTCCGCAGGAGGGAACGGTCGCGATGGACTTCAACGGCAGTGAGGCGACCGCCGCGATGCTGTTCGCACCACACGCGGCCGATGGCGCCGTGCGGTTGGCAACGCGCGTCTACATGGGCCCCAAGAACCTCACCACGCTGGAAGAAGTCAACCCGCTGCTGAACCGCGCAATCGACTTCGGCTGGTCGGGAATTTTAGCGCTTGCCTTCCTGCGCGCGCTTAAGTTATTTCACTACATCGCGCCCAACTGGGGCGTGGATATCATCCTTCTCACTGTGGCAATCCGAGTGGCGTTCCTGCCCATGTCGATCAAGAGCCAGCGTTCGATGATGCGTCTGCAGCGCCTGCAGCCGCAGGTCGAAAGGCTGCGCGAGAAGTTCAAGGACGACCGCGACCGGCTCAATCGCGAAATGGTGGACCTCTACAAGCGCAACCACGTCAACCCGCTGGGCGGATGCCTGCCGATGCTCCTGCAGTTGCCGATTTTTATCGGCCTTTACGAGGCCTTGCTCAACGCGGTGGAGCTGCGTCATGCGCCGTTCGTGGGCTGGATCCGCGACCTTTCGGCGCCTGAATGCCTGCCGATTCCGCACGTTCCCAAGCTCGCGTTCCTGCCCTGCGGCGGAATCCCCGTGCTGGTGTTGCTGATGGGTGTCAGCACCTATTTCCAGCAGCAGATGACGCCGCAATCGCCCGACCCCAGCCAGCAGCGGATGATGATGCTGATGCCGCTGGTGTTCACCATCATGTTCCTGAATTTTCCTTCGGGTCTGACGTTATATTATTTTTGCTCCAATGTGCTGGGGATGGCCCAGCAATACGTCCTCAACCGCGAATTCAAACAGCTGAGTCCGGCTAACGCATGACCCCTAACGACTATATTGAAGCGGAAGGCGCCAGCGTCGAAGCGGCGATTCGTGAAGCCCTGGCCAAGCTCGGCGCCGAAGAAGCAGACGTTTCCATCGAGGTCCTGGCCACTCCCAGATCGGGCCTGCTGGGCCTGGGCGCGCGTCCCGCGCGGGTGCGCGTCAGACGTCGTGCTCCCGAGGGCGCGCGCAGCGAGGTCGCCGCGCCTCCTACCGCACCGCCGGGCCGCCAGGAAACCGTGACCATGCGCGCCGCAGCGGCGGAAGTCACCATCACGCGGAGCCGTGAGGAACCGGCTCGCGGCGACGAGGTGCGAGGGCGGCGCGAGGATTTTTCGGCCGCCGAGGAAGTGGTGGCGGAGCCGGTGGAGGAAGGGCGGGGATCGCGCACCCAAGGGATCGAAGAGGACGCCGGCGACGGTGGTCCGGCCCGGCGCAGCGCCGACCTCGATGAGCAAAGCAAGGAGGCTCACCGGCTGATCCGGGAGGTCCTCGACTTGATGGGCGAGAAGGCCGAGACCGCGGTTTCCGGCGACGCCGAATCGATCCATATCGATATCAAGGGCGACGGTTCAGGCATCCTCATCGGGCGCCATGGCCAGACGCTGGATGCGATGGAGTACATGATCAACCGCCTGGTGGCCCGCCGCATCAAGGACGCGGTTCCGGTGACTCTAGATGTCGCCGCTTACCGTGCCCGACGCGGCCAGCAGTTGGAGCGGATGGCATTGGCGATGGGTGAGCGGGCCAAGCGCGAGCGCAAGACGGTTGCGTTGGAGCCGATGCCGCCGCGCGACCGCCGTATCGTGCATCTGGCGCTGAAGGACGACCCGATGATCACCACGCGCTCGATGGGCAACGGGTACATGCGCGCGCTCGAGATCGTGCCCACCGATATCAACCGGGAATCGGGAGAACGCGAAAGCGGTCAACCACGCCGCCAGCCCCGTCAACGGCGCGAGGGACAAGAAACCCCGGGCCAGCAAGGCGGCTTCAAGCACGGTCAGAAACGAATCGTTTGAATTGCTCTCGGCGCTCGGATCATTGCATCGTTAGCGCACAACTCCGAGCCTGCCTGATTGGAAGCTCCGCCCTCGCGGCCATTTCAAAGCTGTCCGCAAGGGCGGGCCGGTGATGGTCACGCGTTGGGGTCGTAACCCCATTTTTCCTTGTTCGCGGCTACCTGTTCGGGAGTGGGCTGTTCCTTGCCCTCGTGCTGCTTCACCTTGAAGGAATCTGGTTCATCCAGGGTCGCATGGTTGAGCGGAATGTCGTCCTTGAACACGTCGGGTACAGCCGGTTCCTCGAAGATCGCCTGCCACGGGCATTCGGGCTCGCAGGCGCCGCAGTCGATGCATTCGTCGGGGTTGATATAGAGCATGTTGGGGAATTTGGCTTTGTCCTCACCGACATACTCGTAGATGCAATCGACCGGGCAGACGCTGACGCAGCCGGTATCGACGCAATCAATGCAAAGGCGGGTTATCGTCCAGGGCATAAAGCCTCACCTCGTTTCTAAAAACCACAAAGGTGGCGAAATAGATCCGGACATTTATATAGGTTTCGACCGTTTACGCAAAGCCGGGCAAAAAATCTTGGCCGCGCCTCTGAAGTCAGGCATTGGCATTACATACGCACCACCCCGAAGCTGGCTGGCGGCGGGATCGGGGCGTTAAATGAGGCCGCTATCCCGAGCGCCAATGCCGCGCGGGTTTCGAGGGGGTCCAGTACGCCGTCGTCCCACAGCCGCGCCGTAGAATAGTAGCAGCTCGATTCCACCTCATATTTTTGGCGCGTTGGGCGCACGAACTCCGATTGGTCCGCCTCGCTCATCGTTTGGCCCGAGCGCTTCAGCTGATCAAGCTTCACCGTCAGGAGAGTATTGGCCGCCTGCTCGCCGCCCATTACGGAAATCCGCGCGTTGGGCCACATGAAAAGCAGGCGCGGACTGTAGGCGCGGCCGCACATGCCGTAATTTCCGGCCCCGTTGGACGCGCCGATGATGACGGTAAACTTCGGCACTTGCGCATTGGCCACCGCGTTGACCATCTTGGCGCCGTCTTTGGCTATCCCGCCCTGCTCGTAACGCTTACCCACGATGAACCCGGTGATGTTCTGGAGAAAAACCAGCGGGGTACGCCGCTGGCAGCAGATTTCGATAAAGTGCGTCGCCTTCAGAGCAGATTCGCTGAACAGCACTCCATTATTGGCGATTATCCCGACCGGATATCCGAACAACCGCCCGAATCCCGTCACCAGCGTGGGGCCGTAGCGCGCCTTGAATTCGTGCATCCGGCTGCCGTCCACCAGCCGCGCAATCACCTCGCGCACGTCGTAGGGCTTGCGAGTGTCGGCCGAAACGATTCCATACAGCTCAGCCGGATCGTAATAGGGATCTTCCGGCTGCGCCTGCTCGATCGGATCGGCCACATGCGGCGCCAGGTTTTCCGCGATCGAGCGCGCGATTTCCAGCGCGTGCGCGTCGTCCTCGGCCAGATGGTCGCTGACCCCAGAGATCCTGGTATGGACATCGCCGCCACCCAGCTCCTCGGCGCTGACCTCCTCTCCGGTGGCCGCGCGCACCAGCGGCGGTCCGGCCAAAAAAACCGTGCCCTGCTCCTTGACGATCACGTTTTCGTCGCACATCGCCGGGACGTAGGCGCCGCCCGCCGTACACGAACCCATGACGACCGCGATCTGTGGAATACCGGCCGCGGACATCCGGGCCTGGTTGTAGAAGATGCGTCCGAAGTGCTCGCGGTCAGGAAACACGTCGGCCTGCATCGGCAGAAACGCGCCGCCCGAGTCCACCAGGTAGACGCACGGCAGGCGGTTGTCCATCGCGATTTCCTGTGCGCGCAGATGCTTCTTGACCGTCACCGGATAGTACGTGCCGCCCTTGACCGTGGCGTCGTTGGCAACCACTACCGCCTCGCGCCCCATCAGCCGGCCGATACCGGTTACCAGCCCCGAGCCCGGCGCCTCGTCGGCATACATCCCGTTGGCGGCCAGCGCGGATAGCTCCAGGAACGGAGTGCCGGGATCGAGCAGGCGGCGAATTCGCTCGCGGACCAATAGCTTGCCCCTTCCCGTATGGCGCGTCCGGGCCTCCTCCGGGCCGCCCAGCCGGACCTGCTCGATGCGCTCGCGCAGTTGCCCCACCGCAGTTTCCATCACCTCGCGATTGCGGCGGAAATCCTCGCTCGCGGTGTTCACCCGTGATTCGATCCGTTCCATTTGCCCACCTGATGCCGTCGCGGCGCAGTTGCGCTAGATTTTAGACTGCATGTTTATCTCTATCTCTTCGAACGCTCGGCGCAAGGCAGCCATATCCCTCGATGCGAAGCCGCGACCTTAGAGCGCTCGAATTCGACAAGGTTCTTGCCCTCGTCACGGCGCTGGCAGTTTCCGAACCGGGCCGGCGCCGGGTCGCGGCAATGGCGCCTGCGACCGATCCGGACGAAGTGCGAAGGCGGCTGCGCGCCACCAGCGAGCTGGTCGAATTGCGCTCCCATGCCGGCTCGCTGCCGATTGGCGAGTTCAAGGACCAGAATCCGCTCTTCGGCGTGGCCGCGATGGAAGGCGCCACGCTGGATGGCAAGACTTTGATCGACGTGCGTCAGTTCGTGCTTGCCGCGCGCCATCTCGAAGCCTTCCTGCGCTCGCGCTGCGAGCGCTTTCGCGCCGTCGCCGAGTTGGTCGCCTCGCTGCTCGCGCCCAAGGAGCTGGCCGACGCTCTTCTCAAGGCCTTGGCCGACGACGGCGATCTGCTCGACGACGCCAGCCGCGAACTCAAGCGCCTGCGCATGCGCCTGCGCGATGAACGTGCCGAGTTGGAGCAGCGCCTGGCCCGGATGCTCGATCAGACCGGGATGCAGCCGTTTCTCAGCGATCACCTGGTGACGATCCGCAACCGGCGCTTCGTGCTGCCGATGAAGCCCAATTACGCCGAGCGCCTGGAAGGTATCGTGCAGGATCGGTCAGTGTCGGGTGAAACGCTGTTCGTCGAGCCGTTGTGGGCGGTGGGATTGAACAACCGCCTGATGATGATCGAACGAGAAGTCGAAGCCGAGGAGCGGCGCATCCTGGCTCAGCTCACCGCGATGGTGCGCAGCTACCTGCCGCAGTTGCGCTTGACGTTCGAGGCGCTGGTTGCGATCGACGCGCTTAATGCGCGCGCGGTGTTCGCCGAGCGCTATGGATGCGTCGAGCCGGAGATCGTCGCCGAGGGAATTACGCTGGCCGCCGCGCGCCATCCGCTGCTGATGGCCAGTGGGCGCACGGTCGTGCCGATCGAGGTGAATATCCCGCCGGATCGGCGTGGAATCGTGATCTCGGGTCCAAACACCGGCGGCAAAACCGTGGCCCTCAAAACCATCGGCCTGCTCTGCGTAATGGCGCAAAGCGGGTTGCTGACGCCTGCCGAACACGGCAGCCGGCTGATGGTCTTTCGCAGCATCGGCGCGGACATCGGCGACGAACAATCAATCGAAGCCGACCTTTCCACCTTCTCGGCCCACATCGCCAACCTGGCCGAAATCTTGCGCGAGCTGAAGGAGCCAGCGCTGGTTATCCTTGATGAGCCCGGAGCTGGGACCGACCCGGCCGAGGGTGGCGCGCTTACGATCGGATTGATGAAATACCTGGCCGCACACCGATGCCTGTTTGCGATCGCGACCCATTCAACCGCGGTCAAGCTCTATGCCTACGGCAGCACGGAATTGGAAAGTGCCGCCGTCGATTTCGACGAGCACAGCCTCACGCCCCGCTTCACGCTCAGGCCGCATACCGTCGGTCAGAGTTTCGGCCTGGCGGTAGCCGAGCGGCTGGGCCTCCCCGCCGAGGTCGTCGGCGCGGCGCAACAGGCACGCTCCGCCGGCAGCGCGGAGCTTGAGGATGCGTTGCGCCGCCTCGAGGCACAGCGCGCAGAGCTTGCCCGGCAAACCGAGGATATGAGAGTTAGCGAGCATCAGCGCCAGCGGGCTCATCTGGCGGCGATGCAGGCCGCCGAAGAGGCCGCCGCGCGCGCCAGCACCGAACGCGAGAAGGTGCGCGCCGAGTTCCGCCAAATGTCCGCGGCTTTCAATCGCGAGGCGGCGCGGTTGCTGGCTGAGTTGAAATCCTCGCGGCGGCCGCGCGCTGAAATCCGGCAATTCATCGAGCGCGCCGGCGCCGAAGTGGGGCAACTTGCACCCGAAATTATCTCGGAGCCTGCCGACACGCGGCCGCTTAGCGTCGGCGAGCTGGTCGAGTTGGCCGATTCGGATATACAGGGCGAGCTATTGGCGCTGGAGCCCGACAAAGCGGTAATCGGCCGCGGCGGATTGCGTATCGAAGTCGCACCCGGCCGGCTGCGACGCGCGCGCGGCCGGCCAAAGGCGGCGCTGCCCGCGACCGTCACGGTCAGCGCGCCGCGCGGCGAAACTGGCGAACTCAACCTGATTGGGATGCGCGCACCCGACGCGCTGCGCCGCCTCGAGGAGTTCCTCGACCAGGCCTACCTAACCAACCAGTCCGAAGTGCGCGTGATCCACGGCGTCGGCTCGGGCGCCCTGCGCCGCGCCGTGCGCGACTACCTCAGCACCTCGCCCTACTGCACCGCCTATCGCGAAGCCGAGCCGCAAGCAGGCGGCGCCGGCGCGACAATCGTGCAGATCGGGTTGTAAGCAACGTCGTCATCAGATCGCACGCCCGCCGCGGATCACGGACGACGCAACGGCGTCGGTATGTGAACCAGGCATAAACCCGACGAAATGGTGGCCGCGGGCTTGACTTTCGCCCGGACTCGGCGCGCCCGGTGCGCGGAGTTTGTGGCTAGTGGAGAGCGACCTGCTTGCGCCCAAGCTGTATCAGTAGTGCGGGTTCAGGGAGACCGTTTGGAGAAACCGATCCGGCCGGGCGCGGCGCCGCTGGTTTGTCGGATAACACTACATCTTGACGATAATCCCGCTTGGCGGTTACTTATCGGCTTCGATCCGCAAAGCCCCTCGCAGCCGCCCTCTGGTTGCTACTGGCGAGAAAGCAAAGCTGATGGGTAAAAATCCGGAAATCCGAGACATAATGGTCGAGAAACGCGGCAACGCCGACGCAGGTGCCACGGCACTTGAGCAGACGGCGGAAAGGTCGATCGGGTCGGCCTCGATAACGCGTCGCCGCCTGCTGAAGATTTCCGCGGGCGCGGGTCTCGCCGCCGCCTTGGCTCACAGCGCCCGGCCGGCGATCACCAATGCCGCAATTCGCAAGCCGGCCTCTATGCTCAAGGCCCCCAACATCGTCGTCCTGATGACCGACCAGGAACGCCATCATATGCATTGGCCTTCCGGATGGGCGGAGAAACATCTTCCGGGGCTCCAGCGCCTCAAACGCAACGGCCTGTACTTCAACCGCGCGTACACGGCCGCTTGCCAATGCTCGCCGTCACGCGCGCTGATGATGACCGGGCGTTTCGCGCCGATAAATCGCGTTACGCGAACATTCCTGTGGCCCGGCCTGGCGCATAAGAATCGCCTGCCGAACATCGCCTCCCTGCTCGCCGCGAAGGCCGGCTACGAGGTGGTCTGGAAAGGCAAGTGGCATCTCAGCTACGCGGTAAACGCCGCGCCCGGAAACGGCGGCGTGGACTGGACCGCCGAAGATATCAAAGCGATGGAGCTGAATTACGGCTGGTCCGGCTGGAACCCGCCCGACGCCGGCAACGCGATCGAGCGATGGCAACCGACCGAGTTCGGCAAGTTCAACGGAATCGCCACCCTGGGCGGCGGCGATCCCGACAACGACGGGCGCTACGTCGAAGGTCATAGCCGGGCGAGCCGCGGTCAGACTCCGGGTTTCGGTGAAAGCGTGGTCGAGTTCCTCAAGAATCGGGCGCCCAGGCTCGGCAAGCCCTTCTGCCTGTTCGTGTCGCTGGTCAATCCTCACGACGTCTATGTTTACCCGC
>Ga0126381_100009087_pt1 | contig 11152 bp, 14 predicted proteins | sample PanSoiMetPlot_28_FD_96465 | JGI IMG/M metagenome (GOLD analysis project Ga0126381, IMG submission 96465) | Tropical forest soil microbial communities from Panama - MetaG Plot_28 | ecosystem: Environmental > Terrestrial > Soil > Tropical forest > Bulk soil | place: Panama | collected 2016-02-17
ATCGCAGAACACCGCGCATGATCCAGTCCCAGGCTTCGAAGATCCATTGCGGTGTTTCATGGTTCCATCCTTGTGGCGAATCTCTTGGCGGATAGAAGTAGCCGAGTCCATGCGCCTTCGGTTCGACGATTTCAATGTCGTTGTTGGTTCTTGGGTAGAGTGCGTAACGCTTGGCTGCGATGCTGTACCCGTACAGTTGTTGCCGCTGCCTGTTTTCATCCCAATTCAATTTATGGACTTTTGGAATGGAACCTTTCAGGTCATGTGGGTTCAACGTTTCGAATCTCTGAACAATTTCATCTACTTCATCGTACGAAAACGCCGTGATCGGTTCCGCACCATGCCGCGCAAAGGATCCCGTCAACGAAATGGAGACCCTCTACAGGGCAGTCTTTCAGCCAGCACCTAGCAAAGTCAACTCATGGCGCAATTCTCTTCGCGCAGGAACGGGACGAGAAAAATTCCGGAACGGTCAGGGAACAACTTGAACCTGCGCGGCGGCTTCGGCTCCGTTCAAGATCGCCATGACCCTGACAAGGCCCGGTGCGGTCGCCGTGACGGTAAATGTGGCCGAGCTTGCTCCGGCGGGAATAAGAACTGAGTCTGGCGAGACCACTACGTCCGGTTGGAGTGGTTGGAAAATCACCGTGCTGTCCACAGTAAGTGGAGCCGTCATTGTGACCGTTAACGTAAGCTGGTCCCCAACCGCCATCGTCGCGGTGGACGGCGCGATGTGCGAAACGGTGGGAGTCGGTGTTACGCCAGAAACGATTTCCAAGCCAGCCAACGCGAATCCGCCACCTGGAAGCACCATGCCATAAGCATTGACGCGGCTACCGAGAGGAGGTCCGGCTACGGCGCCAAGGTCCATCAGCAAACTGGAGAGTGGAGCATCCTGGTATGAGGCATCGCCGGGCATGATGGCGAGCGTAACTTGCGTTCCGCTCAAATAAATGACTTGCACATTTGTCAGGGCCACCAGATACCCGGGTTGGGTTGCTCCCTGGTTCACCAGATAGATTGTGCTGGGACAGTAGGAATTGGCGTTGAAGGTTTTGTTCGCCAGGAAAGGACATGGATCCACATTGTCCGGGATACCGTCGCCATCCGAGTCGAGCTGCCCGCTACCCCCACCACCTCCGGTCGTGGAAGAACACACCGGTTGTGCGACGCTGTTGAATCCAACAATGCTCTGACCGCTGGGACAGGAAAAATTCGCATAGCCGGCCGTGCCGCTGGGACCGATAGGTCCCTGGGGTCCCGGTGGTCCAACTGGTCCTGCTACTCCTGGTGGTCCTTGCGCACCTTCAGGTCCCGGGCTCCCCTGCGGACCTTGGGCACCCGTGGCACCTATATCTCCCTTCATTCCCGCTGGTCCGGTTGCTCCTTGTGGTCCGGAAGGTCCCTGAATTCCCGGTGGACCCGAAGATCCTTGCGGTCCAGCAGCTCCCTGCGGGCCTTGGCTGACAAGAGCTATCTCCAGCTCCGGACCGTTGGCAGTCAGTGCGCTCTCCTTCGAATCAAATGAGAAGCTGCCCGATGTACTCGTCAGGGCCAGTGCCACGCCGTTGTTGGGAATCGTTCCATTCACCCATCCCTGCACCAGTGGCGTGATATCGATCAGGAGAAACTGATTCAGGCTGGCAAGCGAAACAGCGACCGGATGGTTGTTCGTGGCTGATGGTCCCAACGCCGGAGGTGGGGTGTTGTAGGTCAGCGTGTTCTCGCTCCAGCTGCCGGTGAGCTGGTACACGTCGAATATGCCCTTAGCTGTCGCAGCATCCACGTAGAGCCGCAGAGAGGCCTTGCTGACGCTTGCTCCAGCGGGAATTCCAGAGAGGTTGAACTGTACGTAGCTAGTCGTTCCCGGGCCCACCACCAGACTGATGCCAGGCCCGTAATTGGTTTTGGGCGTGGCGCTGCTGACGAAGGTGTCCGCGCTGGGCGGTGCCTGGGCGACCATTCGCAAAGTCCACAGTGTCGCGAGCAGAAAGCCGCCTGCAATTAACCGCCACGGATGTTCGAACGGCTTTGACATTGCAATACTCCTGGTCGGTGACCGTCAGTACCTCGAAAAGCGCTCTAACGAGGGGATCGAGAAGCCCAAGGGCCGCTCTTCACGGAGGTTTTATGTCATTGCCGCCCGAGACGGTCAATTTGCGTGGATGAGTTTTATGTGAGTTTTTCTGAGGAAGCTCTTCCCAACAAGTGCAATGTGGAATTCCGGTCCTCAAGGTATAATTCCGCGGCCGTTGTGGAGCCCGACGGGGGGCGACGATTGGGGACCCATTCCGGAATTTCCAACCTGGTTCGATTCGCGGATTTCGAGCTTGATCTGAACGCGGGGATTCTTCGCCGTGGGAACGAGAGACTCAAGCTCCAGCCGCAGCCTGCCAAGGTTCTCGTCCTTCTGGTAAATCGGCCAGGATCTCTTGTCACCCGGCAGGAACTGGCAAAGGAAGTCTGGGGTGGCGAGACGTATGTCGATTTCGAACAGGGCCTCAATTTCGCGATTCGACAAGTACGTACTGTGCTTGAAGATGACGCAGACGAGCCGCGCTTCATCCAGACCATTCCTAAGCAAGGCTATCGATTTATTGGCGACTTGCTGGTAGCGAACGCGCCACAAGGCGACACGGCCATTCCCGACCGAGCTCTCGATACCGGATCTCAGGACACAAGGCAACCCCGGTTGAGATGGCTGAGAACAAGCTTGTTGTCGTTGTTTCTCCTGGTGATGATCGTCGTTCTGGTGAGAACGATCACGAGTCATCCCCGGCCATCCGGTGTGGATGTCTCAGCCACACATCAAATCCGATCATTAGCTGTCCTTCCACTCCGCAACCTTTCGGGAGACGCCGAGCAAGAGTATTTCAGTGACGGAATGACTGACGAACTGATCACTGAACTGGCAAAGATCGGCAGCCTGCGAGTGATCTCCCACACCTCTGTGGAAAGGTACAAGAATACGAAGCTTTCTGTTCCTGAGATTGCGCGTGCTCTGCGAGTAGATGACGTACTAGAGGGATCGGTTCTGAAGTCGGGAAGCAAGATTCGAGTTACTTCACAACTGATCGACGCTCGTACTGACCGTCACGTCTGGGGCGACAGCTACGAAAGAGATGACCGCGACGTCCTCACGCTGCAGAGCGACTTGGCTCAGCGTATCGCCGTTGAAGTTGGAGTGAACTTAACCACTAGCGAGCAGACCCGGCTGGACAGCAATCGAACCGTAGATCCCGGCGCGCACGACGCCTTTTTGAGGGGCGATTTCTACTGGGATAAGCTGAGTTGCGGTAACTTTGAGAAGGCTTTGCGCTACTTCCAGGAAGCTGCTGCAAAAGACTCGGGATTCGCTCCCGCGCAAGCCGCCATTGCGTTCTCATATTTCAATCTGGCGGATTGGGCGTGTTGGCCTCAACAAGACGCATTCGAAAAGTCCAGGAAAGCAGCACAGGAGGCTATGAAACTGGACCCTGATCTAGCCGACGCTCATGCTGCGATCGCAGAACTGGCGTTCTATCACGACTGGGATTGGACTAGGTCTGAGCGCGAGTTTAAGCGGGCTGTCGAGTTAGACCCTAACGACGCCAATACTCGAGCATCCTTTGGAATTTTCCTCATCGCGATGGGGCAAACCGACCGAGGCTTATCGGAGTTCGAGAAGGCTCACGAATTGGATCCGGTTTCCGAGTTTACGAACATGATTGGGGCGTACATGTTCTACCTCAGTCACCGGTTTGATCAGGCGATAGATCAGGCGCAGAAAGCGATTGATCTGTACCCCCAATCGGCAGCGGCGCACTACTGGCTTGCGCAGTCGTACGAACAGAATGGTATGAGCAAGCAAGCCGCTGATACCTATCTGAAAACTCTCATGCTCGCCAATCTCCCGGCAGAGCAGTTGACATCTGCACGCCAAGCGATTGCACTCTCCGGTTTGCAGGGCTATTGGCAACACGAGTTGTTGAGAAAAAGGAACGGCAGCCAGGGTGACCGTCCCTGTTGGAAAACCCTGATTTATGCCCACCTGGGAGATACAGAGAGAACAATCCGACAATTACAGTGGGGACTGGATCAACACTGTGACGGTCTGCAGTTTCTGAAAGTCGAACCTATTTACGACAGATTTCGCAGAGACGCGAGATTTCAGGAGATGGTGCAAAAAATGCGGCTGGATCAAAATTCTTTCTGACGTACTCTGTGCTTTTGAGCCTGCTGCGCTCACTTTCTCACCACAGCCCTCAAAGGCCCAATCCCAAAATGCGGAGCCGTGCTGAGCGCAATGCCTCCGAGTGGAAAGCTTAATGCCGTGCCCGGCGAAGCTGGCTACGGTACCTCTGCCGCAACATACCAATCCGGTCAAGGATATGATCTGGCAACCGGGCTTGGGTCCGTGAACGTGACAAACCTGATCGACCAATGGAGCACGGTCACGTTCAGTCCGACCCAGGGAAGGGCATGCGCGCGTCAATATGTTCTTCACTCTCCGGACATTTCCGGAGGAAACACCAGCGAGCCGGGCGACCTCTCGCCTTGTATCAACTGGTTGAGCTATTCAATTTTCGAACCCTTTGCGTCGGCCCCCGGCTTGCTGGTGCATGAGCGCCTTCTCTTGAAAATAAGGCTCCATATCAAGCGCCAGTTCTATCCGAACGAAGTCGGTCAAGCCGCGAATTGAACAATGAGTTCGAATCAATTCCCCCAGGGCTTCTTCCGAGCTGCACAGATATTCAATGCAATCCGGCGTTCTTCGACCTAGTCTCGTCCCCTACCTATTGCGCGAAATCAATCACACACGATCATCTCAGGTGCTCCTAGTCGGGCAGAATCTGGGTGTTCGGCATCTCTGTACACCTCAGAATGCCTGACTTTGCTAAACCGTCGTACGGGCTAACTAACACCTGTACCGAGGGTTCGAGTCCCTCCCTCTCCGCCAGTTCACTAAAGGACATACACCTAGCTGCTTGTTACTGAACGGCGCCCTTTGGCGCTGTTTCACTTTTTGGAGCACAAGTGGAGCACAATAAGGCTTCTGAGAACTGCCTCATCGCTGCGATCGCAGCGGGCGATGCGGTCTTGATGTGGTGGTTCTGAGTTGTTGCAACCGTGCTGTGCCGCAAAAATTCGCTGGATCACGGAATCATCGACACCCGAAACGGTTCAGATTCGACGTTAAACCTCTGCGGAATCCGTGCCATCCATGCCAGACTATCCCTGCGCGCGTCAACACATCCTTCATGTTTCGCTGATAGCAGGCGTTCAAGTCCAGCGGGTGTCCGACGGAGTTCGCGAAGATCGGACCCGCCCTGGGATTCCCGCAGCGCTGGCGGTGGGCTTCCAGTCGTTCAGCCAATTGGGGACCGACGGATCAACAACTCGAACACTCGAACGGCGATACATGGAACCCCCGCTGGTACTATCGCAGAGATTCACGCGGTTTGGGGTCGTTACAGATTCCGAACACGAAATCGATTGATTGCGTCTTTCACAAAGTCCTCATTTATTGTGTCGTCGGGTAATTTTCCCGTGACATTCTATGAGCGAATTCGTCAGGAACATTGGCTCCAAGACAAGCAGGACGAAGGAAAGATACTGATTCTTAACGACGACTCCCCTTGGGAAGTGAATCCCAAGGATCAGTTCCTGACAAAACGGTGGTTACGTGGGTCGACAATCATGGTCGAGTACACGGAAAAGCGGGACTATCCGTACGTGCTGAGGAACCGAACAGAGGGAGAAGTCGCACGAGTTAATTTTCTGAGCGAGGTTCGGGCGGCTGCGGCAACGTTCTGAGTACCTACTACGTTGTGACGCCGATGAAGGATTCGGTCCATCCCCTCAGGGAGGGAAACCGTGCCTAATCTGTAGCGCAACCGCAACTTTGACGACTTGCGGAAATGGGGCAACACTGGGCACGTTCAATCGGATGGCAGCGTTGCCGATTGCGTCGAATCCCCGCACCCTCCCTTCGGATAGCAGGGATTCCGCCGCGCTACTACTTCTGTGCGTGCAAGGCGGGCGAACGACCACTGTTCGCGAGATCGCCCTGAAACTTCGGCCAAGGACTATTCATCAATCCCCCATGCGTTCCAGCGAACGCCACAACCTTGCCTCCATGGGAACCAACGTAGACCGTTCCGTCCGCCGCCAGCGTTGGGGACGGCGAAACGCTTGTATCAGCGGGAAGCTTCGTTAGCACTTTGCGTTCTTCCGTGGATATGGCGATCACTTGTGCACGCGGGGGCTCTGCCAATTGAGCGATGGGGTTTCTCGTGAGCAATTTGCCATCTGGAGATACAGCGACCAGTGCGCTGCTATTCAAAACGTATACCGTGCCATCTTCAGAAAGCATCATTGCCAGGATACCCGCACCGGTGTCCACAGCCCATTTCTTCTTTCCATTGGAACTCAACGCGTAGAGCATGGCGTTCCCGCTGCCGAAGTAGACTGTTCCATCTGTGGCAATCACTGGGGTGGCGCGATTAACGGAAAGCGTCTCCGCATGGAATTCCCACTTGTACATTCCATCCGATGTCAAAGCAACGAGCCGCGAATTAGTCCGCCGCGCGTTACCCGGCTCGTCAACCGCACCGGCATAGAGTGTTCCGTCGCCTCCCACCGCTATCCCTGAGTCCAGCCAAAAATTGCCTAATGGAGCCTGCCCGCCGTTGCTAATGAGCATGTCTGCGGATGGGGGAGGATTCATGGCTGGATACTGCCATACGATTCTTCCGGCGGAATCCAACGCGTCCATTCTCCCTTCCCCGGGATAAACGATGAGACCATTGGGAAGAATTGCCACTGAGCCATTTGTTTCAATGCCCCCTGCGGTCCAATCAGATGCCCTACTGTTCAGCGGAAGTGCGCGAATCTGACCATTCCAGGGCGCATAGAGATGATCCTGATCCAGGGCTGATCCTACGCCTATGGGAAGGGCTAAGTGTGAACTGCTCTCAATCCCCCATTGCTGCAGCCGATGCGATTAATGGCATATGTGCATTCGTCCTTATTGGTAACGTAAATCGTCCCATCGACGCCGATGGCCGGCCCCGCCAGGGTAGGACCAGCATTAAACTTCCATTGCAAACTGCCGGAGGAATCCACGTCGTAAACAAACCCGTCCTCGCTCGCAGCGTAGAGACTTCCGTCGTCCCCGAGCGCGAGGGCGCCGGTGACGGCTCCGGTTGCTGTAAATTGCCATTTCTCAGCTATGGCCGGGATGTGCTCCCACGCCACTGGCTTGGGAGTAAGCAAATAGGTCGATAGGTTGCCCGTCAGGATTCCGCCGATGACGATAGAGCCTCCTATAATGAGTCCCCAGCGTGCAGTGCCGCCTTTTGAATTCTCAGTTTGCGCCATCTAAGCCAGCCCGGATTTCCGTTCCTCTTAGCGTTTTACGTAATGATTGCAGTCCCGCGGCTGGCGGCCTACAAATGCAACCACCTCGGGGGTAACTGTTGTAACATCAATTACTTTAATTCTTGACTTGGAAGGGTCATCGTTTACCCCATGCAGTTTCATTGGTAGGCTGGGGAATGGCGCGTCACTGCATTTTTTGTGATTGGCCTGCTGGTTCCAAAGAACATCTATGGCCAGCCTGGATTCTTAAGCTTGTCCCTCAGCTGTTTGATTTGCATTCTTGAGCGCCTCACCAAGGGAGCGCCAAGGACTGACGACCGCGTCTGAAATTCCCAGAAGACACAAATTCCCAAATTCCCCTCCAACTTGCGAAATTTCTGGCAATTTGTTCTTGTTTTGACTGATCGCGTGAGTTGATTTGGATTCTGACCACCGCCACCCCGTTTTGGACCCGGAGTGGTGTGTCCCGAGAGGTCTCCCTCTTGGTGTCATTTCAGGTGTCAGTCAAGGTGATTGTGGGATGTTGTTTGTACGACTTGGATGCACTCAGATAACGCTAAATGATTGAGTACACGCAGCAACGAAAAAGCCCGAAGCTTTGCTAAACCGTAGTACGGGCTAACACCTGTACCGAGGGTTCGAATCCCTCCCTCTCCGCCAGATTGCCTGTGCTGATTTGCCCAAGATTCAACAAGTTGCAGACCGTCTTCCTCTCACTGATTTTACTTCAACACCCCGCACTGCTTTTCAGACCACGTTTCCGATGTTCTGTGGCCAGATTATGCAGTCGATTATGCAGCGAAACTGAAGCGAAAATCTATGGCTCTATCGTAACCACCGTCACCTTTGGAACCCTTGGTGCACGGGCACTTTGGGGCGAAATCGTCAGTGACTTGACGGAACCTGCTCAGCACTTCTAGGCTAATCATGATGGATTTTGCGCGACGCATCTTGTCTGCTGTGCTCGCACTTGCTCTTGGAGCCTACGCGTTCGACTGCGCTCCGATGGCGACAGCCCAGCAGGCAATGCAGTGCTGCAAGTCGATGCAGTGCATGAGGCATGGTCATCACAGTCAAGACTGCTGCAAGGAGATGCCATCGACTCATGACGTGGTCGGCCAGCCTACATCGGTCAACCATTCATTCACCGCTGTCGCTTGCGGAGTGGTGCAGCCGTTCGACGACGGTCTGTGCATCACAACGTCAACACGCTTCATCGCAGACCAGTCCCACGCTCCGCCAATCCTAAGCCCGCCCGCTGTCCTGCCTCTTCGTATCTAGTCTCCAGTCGGCTTCGGCTCACGCGTACGTGTGCTCGAATCATTCTCGACTGGAGGAATCCTTGTGAGATTCAGAAGTTCGCTCCGCATCTTCTGCGGAAAGTGGACGTTGCTGTCTTTCGCAGTGCTTTGTGCACCATCGGCTAGAGGGCAAGGCTCTGCGCCCGAAACCGCACCACCGCTGTTTCCCGGCGGTGGACTCGTCTCGTACAGTTCGACGTTCGCGACACGGGGTCTAACGCCGGAGTCGTCTGGCAATATTCCTGCGACCGCCCGACCGACGTTCTCTCACGACGGCGAGTTCAACTTTACGTGGGGATTTCACCGTGACTTCGATTTGACGATTCTTGTTCCGGTTGTCACAAATCACTTTGACGGAGTCTCACCGACTGTCGGAGGGACGGGTTTGGGCGACACGATGGCTCTGGTCAAGTACCGCTTCTATCGGCGAGATTCGCAACGTGGTACGACGCAGGCGTCTGTCACGGCTGGCCCCAAACTTCCGACGGGTCGAACTGACCTGAAGGGCATGGACGGCGTTCTACTGCCTGCTACGTTGCAGCCCGGTTCGGGTTCGACTGATTTCTTTGTCGGCGCGAATTGGACTTACACGGGGCTTTTCAATCTCCGGCGTCTCGTCGCCGATGAAGATTTCCATTCGCTTATTCGCTCAGAGGGAACGCAGCAGACTCGGCTTGGCGACGACGTCGAGTCACGTTTCTGGCTTTCGTATAGACCTTATGAATCGAAGAATGTCGCCCGTGAATGGTTTATCGGCCCTGTGCTGACGTGGCTCCATTCGCAGAACGACCGCATCGCAGGCGTCACCCAAAACGGGAGTGGCGGTGACACGCTGTTGGCGGGTGTGACGACTTACGTCGGGCTGCGTCCCGGTACGCACGTATGGCTCGGGGTGGATTGGGACGTCGCACATTCGACCGGAGCACAGTTCATGCCTGTTCGTCGTCATTTGAGTTTCGGAGTCACACAACAGTTTCGATTACATCTCTAGGAGGGAGCTATGAAAAGAAAACATCTTGTGCTGCTGCTATTGGTTGGTTGCGCCTTCGTGCCGCAACTTGAAGCGCAAATAAGGCATGTCGAGATGCGAGTCGAAGGCATGACGTGAAACTTTTGAGCATACGGTGTGAAACAACACCTACAACGCCAGTCTGGCGTTGCAAACGTCGATGTCAGTTTGATTGATGGAAAGGTCGAAGTCACGCCGAGGGAAGACGGCCCGATAGAGCCTGCTCAACTTCTAAAGGCGACGTATGACAGCGGTGTCAGTGTGGCCGAATTGGACATGACTGTGACCGGGAAGATTGTGAAGGACACGTCGGGCAATCTGTCTTTGCAGGTGAGGCCGAATCAGTCCTTCGTCATTGCCCCGAACGAATTGTCGAAGAGTCTCGAACCGCTCGCCGATTCAGCGACGGTCGTCACGGTTCGTGGGCAGTTGTACAAGAAGCCTGTGGGAAAGCAGAAGAAGGCAGACGCTTCAACTCCGCTGAAACTGCTCATCCTTGAAGTGAAGAAGGAATAGATGCTAAGAAAATACTTGTTGCTGAGTATCGCTTTGGTTGGACTCGTCGGATGTCAGTCGGCGAGTCCACACGAGCCGACGAGATATATCGCCGCTGGTGAAATCGGTTCCAGCCTGCCTGTGATCTCGGTCAAAGACTTGCAGGGACGCATTGTGTCGTCCGCAGACCTGCGTGGAAAGGTTGTGCTCATTGACTTCTGGGCGACATGGTGCCAGCCGTGCAAGAAGGAGATGCCGGGATACCAGAAACTCGCCGATGAGTACGGTTCCCGTGGGTTTGTCGTCATCGGGTTCAAGTTCGACAACATGCCGGACATAGAAGACCCCGCTCAGTTCGCCAAGGGAATCGGCGTTCACTATCCACTGGCGGTGGCAACGGAGGACGTCAAGCAGAAGTTCGGCGGCATCGAAGGCTTGCCGACGACCATGCTCTACGACCGACATGGCGTGCTGCGGACGAAAGTGGTCGGGTTTGAGTACACGGATAACATCGAGTCCGCCCTGAAACCGGTGCTCTAGTTGACAAGGCTTCATATTTCTGCAATCATCGAAATATGCCGACCCGCCGAACGCCTGACAAAGTCGTTAAGTACGCGGACATGTTTTCGGCGATGGGGACGGAGGCACGTCTGCGGATTATGCAGTTGCTTCTCAAGGCCCATCCCGACGGCCTCGTTGTCGGTGAGATTCAGGAAGAGTTGGACATTCCGAACTCAACTCTGTCACATCATCTCGACAAGTTGAAATCGGAAGACCTTGTCAGTGTCCAACGGGAAAGTACTTTCCTGCGATACACAGCCAACACGGAGGCACTCCAAGAAATCCTGCAATTCCTCTACGTCGAATGCTGCACTAGAAACAAAGCACTGAGTCCCGAATCAATCATTCAATGCTGCAAGTGAGGAGTTATGAGCCAAGACATCAAAGAAGTTGTTCGGCAGAAATACGGCGAGGCTGCGCTCAG
>Ga0126381_100009088_pt1 | contig 11151 bp, 11 predicted proteins | sample PanSoiMetPlot_28_FD_96465 | JGI IMG/M metagenome (GOLD analysis project Ga0126381, IMG submission 96465) | Tropical forest soil microbial communities from Panama - MetaG Plot_28 | ecosystem: Environmental > Terrestrial > Soil > Tropical forest > Bulk soil | place: Panama | collected 2016-02-17
TCAACATTGTGCAATGCCGAAGAATAAAATCGCCCGAAGGGTGTTGCCCAAATGCCAATTTGGCCTTTCTGTCGCACCTGCCTCCCTAGTTTTCTTATTATTAATCAATTGCTTATGTGAATTCTGCATACGATTTCTGAGCTGGCGGGCGCGGTGCAGTGAGCAATCACATGGAGGATCGAACGCCCGCGACCGGCAGAAAATTTATGGAGCTTTGTTGCAGTTCGGCAACGCCTCTGCCCTGCCGTCATAAAGGCAAAAGAAAAGGCCGATGGAGTGATTCCATCAGCCTGTTCTTAAGTGGCGGCCTCAGCCGAAGTCGTTGCAAACGCCACTGAAAATGCCTCTAGCTCAAGCGGTCGAAGGGGTTCCCAGTCCCCTTGGGCGCTGCTTTCTTGGTCGCCGCGTCGCTCGGCACAGATAGAAGCGCCACGAGCAGGAGCGTCAGAACCGGCGCAACTTTGCCAATCCGATTCGGAAGCATTCGAGGTGCCATGAGTCTATCTCTCAATTGCTGAAGACTGCGACTTGGCATCGAGCCAAGTGTAAGACGGACCGTTGCCGCCTCCCACGCCCGCGTGCATCATGCATAAAAACGGGATTGGGGGAAGATTGATGAAGCTTCTGCGTTTTGGCGAACTAGGCCGCGAAAAGCCGGGAATTCTCGATCACAGCGGTCAAATTCGCGACCTGTCGCACGTCATCGAGGACTTCGCAGACGCGGCGCTCGGTCCGGAAAGCCTTTCCCGGATCAAGGCGCTCGATTTGGGCGCGCTTCCACTCGTCGAGGGAAGCCCACGCATTGGGGCGCCAATGGGTATCGTCCCGAAATTCCTCGGGATCGGGCTCAATTACCGCGACCATGCCGAGGAGACCGGTATGCCGATCCCTGAGGCTCCCATCGTGTTCGCCAAGGCGAGTTCCTGCCTCTCTGGGCCCTATGATCCGGTTCTTCAGCCGAAGGGTTTCAACCACATGGATTTCGAGGTCGAGCTTGCCGTCGTGATCGGCAGCCGCGCCAAGAACGTCGCCAAGGAGGAAGCCCTCGACTTCGTCGCGGGCTATTCAATCTGCAACGATGTCTCGGAGCGGAGCTTGCAAAAGGGCGGCGCGGGCGAGTGGATCAAGGCAAAGAGCTATGACTCTTTCGGGCCGCTCGGCCCTTGGCTCGTCACCAGGGATGAGATTCCAGATCCACAAGAGCTCGATCTTGCGCTCGATCTCAATGGAGTCCGCATGCAGACGGGCTCGACCTCGACCATGATCTTCGGTGTGGCTGAGCTCGTCAGCTACATCAGCAAATACATGACCTTGGTCCCCGGCGACGTGATCACAACGGGGACTCCTCCCGGCGTAGGCATGGCACGCAATCCGCGTGTGTTTCTGAAGCCCGGCGACGAGCTTCGCCTTACCGTCTCTGGCCTCGGCGAGCAGCGTGTCAAGATTGTAGCCGAGCGCTAGTGCTCCCTTGGCCACCAGGCGTGGAAGTGGTGGACGGGTCCCCTTCCCTTGCCGATTTGGAGCTCATCGGCGGCGGCTATTGCCGCGGTCACATAGGTCTTGGCCTTGGCGAGCGCCTCGCGAAGCGTGGCGCCCTTAGCAAGCTCTGCTGCGGTGGCTGCGGAGAGGGTGCACCCCGTGCCGTGCGTATTCTTGGTTGGGGTGCGCGGAGCTTCGAGCCGTATCGTCCCTTGAGCGTCGACGAGAATATCGACTGCCAAGGGACCTGTGGCGTGCCCTCCTTTCACGAGAGCGGCATGCGCGCCCCGCTTGCGCAGGCGCTCGGCCTGCGCCGCCATTTCAGCTTCGTCGCGGGCGACAGTTTCACCAAGCAGCCGCGCGGCCTCAAGCAGGTTCGGTGTCACCAGCACGGCAAGCGGCATGAGCTTGGTCCTAATCGCGTCGATTGCCTCATCGGTGAGCAGAGGATGGCCGCTTTGCGAGACCATGACGGGATCGACCACGACCGGTACGCCGGGGAAATGGCTCAACCCCTCCACGACTGCTTCGACGATCTCGCGATTGCCGAGCATGCCGGTCTTGATGCCGCCGACTTCGAGGTCGCTCGCGATGGCCCGCATCTCGGCCAGCACAAACCCTGGCGGCGCGGTATGCACGGCCTCGACGCCGAGTGTGTTCTGCGCGGTAAGCGCAGTGATGGCACTTGCGCCGTGGACGCCGAGCGCAGCAAAGGTCCGCAAGTCTGCCTGGATGCCGGCGCCGCCAGCTGAGTCCGAGCCGGCGATGGTGAGGGCAATCGTCGTCATGGCTGGCACTATCTCGGAAATTGGCGCGACCAAGAAGCCTCAGCCGATCGTGGCGAGCCCGGGAAAGAGCTCAAGCATCCAGCTCGAGATGAGGGTCATCGCGTCGGTGAGGAACAGGATGCCGGTGAGCACGAGAAAGCCACCAAGCACCTTCTCGACTGTGGCGAGGTGGCGCTTGAAGCGCTGCATGGTCGAGAGGAACGGGCGGATGGCGATAGCGGCGACGACAAAGGGAATGCCGAGGCCGAGCGAATAGACGAAGAGCAGGCTCACTCCTTGGCGCACCGAGTCTTCGCCCGCGGCGACGGCGAGGATCGCGCCAAGCACAGGGCCGATGCACGGCGTCCAGCCGAAGGCAAAGGCGAGCCCGATGACATAGGCACCGACGAGGCCTGCCGGGCGCGAGTCGGAATGATAGCGCGCCTCGCGATGGAGGATCGGAAGATGGATCACGCCAAGGAAATGTAGGCCGGCGATGATGATGACGACGCCGGCGATCTTGGCGAGGAGCGTGAGATTTCCGGCGAGCAGCTGACCTGCAGCCGTGGCCGTGGCGCCGAGAATGACGAACACCGTGGTGAAACCGAGCACGAAAGCAACCGATGACATCACCACCGTCGTGTAGACGTGCGACGGCGTCTCGTCCTCGCTGGTAAGTTGGTCGAAGGTGGTGCCGCCGAGGAAGCAGAGATAAGGCGGCACGAGCGGCAGCACGCAGGGCGACAGGAAGCTCAACAGCCCCGCGATCAGCGCGCCGAAATAGGTGACGTTCATGGCTCTTGCTATTGCCCCTGCACAAGAAGGGCAAGGCCTGGCACCGACTCGTGAAGAGGATTGATCAATGCTCAAGCGGCGGCGGGGCGGGCGCGCTCTGCGGCTTTGCGGATGGCGGCGATATTGTCCTTGTAGGCGCCGCCCTTGAACACGCCAGAGCCAGCCACGATCACATTAGCGCCTGCCTCGACCACCACCGGCACGGTCTCGGGATTGATGCCGCCATCGACCTCGATATGGATCGGACGCGCGCCGATTGCCTTGCGGATGGCTCTGATCTTGTCCAGCTGCGAGGGAATGAAGGCCTGCCCGCCGAAACCAGGATTCACCGTCATCACGAGGACCAGGTCCACTTTATCGAGCACATAGTCTATCGCGGTCTCCGGCGTCGAAGGAGTAATGGAGACGCCGGCCTTCTTGCCAAGGCTCTTGATAAGCTGAAGCGAGCGATCGAGATGAGGCCCCACCTCGGCATGCACGGTGATAATGTCGGAGCCAGCGTGGGCGAAGGCCTCGATATAAGGGTCGCAGGGCGCGATCATGAGATGGACGTCGAACAGCTTCTTCGAGTGCGGCCTGAGCGCCTTCACGACGTCGGGGCCGATGGTGATGTTCGGCACGAAATGGCCGTCCATGACATCGACATGGATCCAGTCGCAGCCGGCGTGATCGATGGCGCGCACCTCCTCGCCGAGCTTGGCGAAGTCGGCAGAGAGGATGGACGGGGCAATGATGATGTCGCGGGCCATTGGTCCGACTTTCCTTGTCATTGCCGTGAAGGCGGCAATCCAACACCCCCTGGTTTCCCAGATAACTCTTGGCGGATGATTACTGGATTCCCGCTTCCGCGGGAATGACAAGTGTCGCAAATAGTCACAGAAGTTAATGGGCGCGGGAGCCGCTGCGGGCGAGCGCGCCGACCCCGGGCAGCTCAGCGCCGCCGAGCCATTCCAGGAAGGCTCCGCCGGCGGTCGAGACATAGCTGAAATCGTCGGCAACACCGGCTTCGTTGAGCGCCCGCACCGTGTCGCCGCCGCCAGCCACGCTCACGAGCTTGCCGGCCTTCGTCAGCTTGGCAACCTCGCGGGCGAGTGCGAAGGTTCCCTCGCCGAAGGGAGGTGTCTCGAAGGCGCCAAGCGGGCCATTCCACAGTACGGTCTTGACCTTGGCGAGGCGCCGCTTGAGGTCCGCCACGTTTTGCGGGCCGAAATCGAGGATCATGGTGTCGGCAGGAACTTCGCTAACCCCGCAAACCTGCCAATCCGCCCCAGCATTGAGCTCCTTGGCCACTACCACATCGATCGGCAGCAAGACCTCGCAGCCGGACTCATCGGCTCTAGCCATGATGCCTTTCGCGGTGGCGACGAAGTCCCGCTCGACCAGCGAGGCGCCGAGCATAAAGCCTTCGGCCAGCAGAAACGTGTTGGCCATGCCCCCTCCCACCACGAGCTGGTCCATACGCGACACGAGATTGGTCAGGACCTCGATCTTGGTCGAGACCTTAGCCCCGCCCGTAATGGCCATAACAGGCCGCTCGGGCTGCTCAAGCGCCTCTCCCAGCGCCGTGATCTCGGCCATCATCAGAAGGCCGGCATAAGAGGGCAGCAGATCGGTGATGGCCTCTAGCGAGGCATGCGCCCGGTGCGACGAGGAGAAGGCGTCGTTGACGTAAAGGTCGCCGAGCGCGGCTAGAGCCTTGGCGAAGTCGCGGTCGTTCTTCTCCTCGCCCTTGTGGTAACGAACGTTCTCGAGCACGGCGACCTCGCCGCGCTTCAATGTATCGACGACGCGCTTGGCGTCCTCGCCTGAAGGCGCGGCGGCGAAGCGGACCACGGTCCCAGGCATCAGCTCCTGTATTTTCGTGGCGACCGGCTTGAGCGACGTATCGGGAGTTGGCGTGCCCTTGGGCCTGCCGAGATGGGACAACACCACTACCTTAGCCCCCTCGCGCGCAAGCTTGGCGATGGTGGGCAGCACGCGGGTCAGCCGGGTCATGTCGGCGACGACGCCATTTTCGATCGGCACGTTGAAGTCGACGCGCACCAGCACGCGCTTGTCGCGAACATCGACGCCGTCAATCGACCTGACCTTGGAGAGATCGAGACTGCGCCCGCCAACGTTGGCCTCTTTCCGGGCCGCACTCTGTTCGTTCATATCAGCCGGCCCATGGCCACGGCCGTGTCGTTCATGCGATTGGAGAAACCCCATTCATTGTCGTACCAGGCGACGACCCGGCAGAACGTGCTGTCGACCACATGCGTGCCCTTGAGATCGAAGATCGAGCTCCTTGGGTCATGGTTGAAGTCGGACGACACGAGAGGCTTATCGTTGATGCCGAGGATGCCCTTGAGCGGTCCGTTGGCGGCTGCGGTCACGGCCTTGTTGATCTCCTCGGGTGTCGTGGGTCGCACTGCCTGGAAGGTGAGATCAACGAGGCTCACATTTGGCACGGGCACGCGGATCGAGGCGCCATCCAGCTTGCCCTTGAGCTCAGGCAGCACGAGTCCGACGGCTTTGGCCGCGCCGGTCGATGTTGGGATTAGGTTTACGGAACTGGCGCGCGCCCGATACGGATCTTTATGTAGCGTATCCACAGTGCGCTGGTCGCCGGTATAGGCGTGGATCGTGGTCATGTAGCCATGCTTGATGCCGACCGCATCGTTGAGCACCTTGGCGACGGGAACGAGACAGTTCGTGGTGCAGGAGGCGTTGGAGACAACGTGATGCTCCTGGGTGAGCTTGTCGTCATTGACGCCGAACACGACGGTGAGGTCTGCGCCGGAGCATGGGGCTGAGACCAACACCCGCTTGGCCCCCGCAGTCAGGTGCTTGGCAGCGCCGTCGCGGTCGGTGAAGCGGCCCGTACATTCCATCACGATATCGATGCCGAGGTTGCGCCAAGGAAGCTTCTCCGGTGTCGCCTCGGAAAGCACAGCAACATCCTGACCGTCGGTCTTGAGATGTCCGTCGGCGACGTTGATCCTGCCGCGGAAGCGGCCATGCACGCTGTCGAATTCGAGGAGATGGGCATTCATCTCCGCTGAGCCGAGATCGTTGATCGCGACAAAGTCGAGGTCCTTGCGGCCGGATTCGAGGAAGGCCCTGAAGGTGAGCCTGCCGATCCGGCCAAATCCATTAATGGCGACGCGCTTATTAGCCATGTCCTCCCTTACTCCTCGACTTCTCGATCAAACTACGTGCGGCGGCAGCGACGGCCTCAGCCGTTATGCCGAAATGCTTATGTAGGTCTTGAGCCGGCGCAGAGGCACCGAATCCGTGCATGCCGACGAAGGCGCCGTCAGGCCCCAGCCATTTCGGCCAGCCGAACTCGGCGGCAGCCTCAACGCCGACCCGCGGCGCCAAGCCGAGAACGGCGTTCCGATACCCCTCATCTTGGGCCTCGAACAGCTCCCAGCAAGGCATCGACACGACGGCGGCCTTGATGCCCTTCCCTTCGAGCGTTTTGGCGGCTTCGACCGCGAGCATCACTTCAGAACCGGTGCCGACTAGGGTCACGTCACGCTGGCCCCTGGGCTCGACCAGCACATAGGCGCCCTTGGCCGAGAGGTTCTCGTCCATGTGGGCCTTGCGGAGCAGCGGGACGCCTTGGCGGGTGAGCGCAAGGATGGTGGGTGTGCGCTTCGAGAGGAGTGCAAGCTCCCAGCATTCGGCGCATTCGACCGAGTCGGCTGGACGCATCACATTGAGGTTCGGCATGGCGCGCAGCGAGGCCAGTTGCTCGATGGGCTGATGGGTCGGGCCGTCCTCGCCAAGCCCGATCGAGTCGTGGGTCATGACGTAGATCACACGCTGCTGCATCAGCGCCGACAGTCGGATCGAAGGCCGGCAGTAGTCGGTGAAGACGAGGAAGCTGCCCCCGTAAGGCACCATGCCGCCATGTAGCGACAGCCCATTCATGCAAGCAGCCATCTCATGCTCGCGCACGCCATAATGGATATAGTTGCCGGAGAAGTCCCCCGGCTTGACGATGCTATGCAGCTTGGTGAGCGTGCCGTTGGAGCCGGTGAGATCGGCAGAGCCGCCGATCACCCCAGGAATGACCAGCACGAGTTTCTCCAACACCTTCTGCGAAGACTGGCGCGTCGCGAGCTTCGCGCCTTCGCGAGTGAAGTCGGACTTGACGGCGGCGACGGCGGCCTTGATCGCTGCCGCGACCTTCGCGCCGATCGGGTCGGTGAGCGCAGCGCGGGCGTGGGCATCCAGGGGCTTTGCCGCTTGCGACCAGGTCTCATAGGCAGCGCGATGTCGCCTGCCTGCTGCGCGCCAGGCGGCGAGGACGGGCTTAGGCAGCTCGAAAGGATGGTGCCGCCAGCCGAGCTGCTCGCGTGTGCCCTTGACTTCCTCCTCGCCGAGGGGCGCGCCGTGCGTCGCTGCGGTGCCAGCCTTGGTCGGGGCGCCATAGCCGATAATGGTGCGGCAGGCGATCAGCGACGGCTTATCGGTGACGGCCCTCGCATTCTCGATGGCGAGCGCCACCGCCTCGGGATCGTGGCCGTCGACGCGCGCGGTATGCCAGTGCGACGCTTTGAACCGCTCAATCTGATTGTCCGAGACGGCGAGGCTGGTCGGGCCATCAATCGAGACCTCGTTGTCGTCGAACATCACGATCAGCCGCCCGAGCTTGAGATGGCCAGCGAGCGAGATTGCCTCCTGGCTGATGCCCTCCATGAGGTCGCCGTCACTGGCCAGGCAATACGTGTAGTGGCTGAGGAGCTCATCGCCGTAGCTGCGGTTGAGCAGCCGCTCGGCAAGCGCCATGCCCACGGCATGGCCTAGGCCCTGGCCAAGAGGGCCCGTCGTGGTCTCAATGCCCGGGGCGAGGCCATATTCCGGGTGGCCCGCGGTGCGCGAGCCGAGCTGGCGAAAGCGCTTAAGCTCATCGAGCTCCATCTCGGGATAGCCGGTGAGATAGAGCAGCGCATAAAGCAGCATCGAGCCGTGGCCGGCGGAGAGCACGAAGCGGTCGCGGTCTGGCCAGTCGGGGTGGCTCGCATCGAACTTCAGGAAGCGTGTGAATAGCACCGTGGCTACATCGGCCATGCCCATGGGCATGCCGGGATGGCCGGAATCGGCCTTCTGCACCGCGTCCATGGCGAGCGCCCGAATGGCGTTAGCCATGTCGTTGTGGGACGCCTCCGGTAACGCCTGATCTTGCATCAGGCTGCCCCTATGGCCCAAAACGTCCATTTTTCAATGTGTTGATGCGGGCTGAAGTCTTCTTGCGGTAACGATAGAGGTAACAAAGAATCTCACTCTGAATGGCCACCCTCTATCACACATAATAAATGGGGACGGCAGTGCCTAATCGATACCATCCACATGCAGGCGAGATAGCCTCAACTCGCAGGTGTGAGTTGGCCCCGAATTTCACCGTCTGGGTACTTAGCAGTGTGCACATTGATGTACATGTTACCGCTTAGTAGGGCTTTGGACTGGTCTTCAGTTAGGATGGCCGCACCTTTCATCGGGCTCGGCAATGGAGAGATTGTGATCATGACCCCTGCGTTTTCACCTTCCGCAGCGGGCCCGTGGAAATGGGCCGCGGTTGCGCTTCCGGTTAGACCCCAATAGCTGATTGTCCAGCGTAAGGTTTTGGTAGAGCCGTCGTAAGTCACCTCGGCCTTGCCCTTTGCGTTGCTTTCCGTGGGTGGCACCTCCGAGGAACCCTTGAGCTCAGCGGTAAAGGCTGTCGTCTCACCTCTGGCAACTGAAGCCAGTGCTGCGAAGAATATCATCGCGATAACGAATACGCGGGGGTTGTTCATGTAGAATTCCGCCGTTCGAGTCGTTTTCTACCAAGGAATGGCCGCTAAGCGAAATTGAGTTGGTGAAATGACCAAGGACTAAACCTCGGTGAGCGCTACCTAGCATGGCGACGATAGTGTTCTGTCAAGCGGCAAGGCGTCCGGGTCAAAAGCTGACATTGGGGCTTACATAATCAAGGTCTGCTTTCTAGAAAGCAGACATTCTCCAACGCGATTTTCATGTCCGCTTTGTGCCAATAGGCGACATTAGCGAACTTCGACAAAGGGAAAGATCACCTCGCAGCGCTCTCTCCGAAATCCAAGGCCGACCCTAGAAATCGACATTTTTCATGACCACACTCGGCCTTTAAGGAGGATCTTCTTCGGTCGATTGAATGAGGGAACAGGAACCAGGAACGATGCCGAGACGCGCGGGCATTGGCCTCCTCATCGGAACGATCTTGATGGCTCCTTCGGTCGCTTCCGCCGCCCCCACGCTCCTCTTCGAGCCCTATAACGGCACCATATTCTACGCCGAGGATGCCGACGTTCCCTGGTTCCCCGCCTCGCTCACCAAGTTGATGACCGCCTACGTGGCATTCGAGGCGCTAAAGGCCGGCACTATCACGCCTGACACCAAGCTCATCTGCTCCAAGAAGGCCACGGAGCAGGCCCCAAGCAAGCTTTGGCTGAAAGAGGGCGAGGAAATCACGCTCGACGACGCGCTCAAGGCCCTTATTGTCGTGTCGGCTAACGACGTCGCCATCATGATCGCCGAGGGGGTCGCAGGCAGTGACGAGGCGTTCGTCCAGCGCATGAACGAGACGGCGCAGCGACTCGGTATGACCCACACGCATTATGTCAATGTGAATGGTCTGCCCGAGGAGGGCCAGGTTACAACCGCGCGCGATCTCGCCAAGCTTGCCCGAGCCATCATCATCGAGTTTCCCGAACACGCCGACCTGTTCAGCACCGTTCAAGTTCAAGTCGGCGACAACGTCATACGCACCCATAACGGGATGCTGGTCAGCTTTCCTGGCGCGGATGGTATGAAAACTGGCTTCATCTGCGATTCCGGCTACAACATCGTGGCGAGCGCCACCCGCGATGGGCGCAAACTTGTTGCCGTCGTTCTCGGCGAGCGGTCGCTTGCCTCGCGGAGAGATCGCGCTGCCGACCTGCTTGATAACGGTTTTCAACGCTATTTCTGGAAAACTCTATTCGGCAGCAGTCTCGATGGATTGGCGGTCCAGGCTTCGTTGAGCGATGAGCCGGCGCATCTCCACGATAGCATTTGTGGGGCGGTTAAGGCCAAGTCCACGCTGGACAAGTCCACGCGCCGACGTGGCCTTAGATCCAGGCTGCACAGACTGGATGCCCATGGCCGCCAACCGACGCGTGCCGTTCGCGCGAAGTCATCGGCATATTCGGGCGGTATCGAGCGATAGCGTGAAAAGGCTAAGACAATTGATCGTGACGCTAGGGCCAGCGCACCGAATTGCGGTCATTGAGGCTCAGTCGGGCAAAGTCCGCTAAGTGTCAATAGCGGACGTCAACGTAGGAAGCCCCTGAAGAAAAATCTGAAGGCGAACCGCCGGCGGCCATAATTGTGGTTCGCTCTATGGTGTTTTGCTTTGGCGGCTTGCCTCGACTTGTTTGCCGAATGGGCCTTTCCCTGGTCTTCCAGCGGCCTGTCCAATGTTGCGTCAGGTGCATCGCCCGTCGTCTCCTCGTTTGCTGCCGCCTCGATAGGAGCCGATGGCACCAAAACGCTGGAATCTACCCATCCTGAATTTCCCGAAGCGGGGTCGACTATTTGTGACCAGCCGGAATCACGTGAGGCAACCCGAGCCCTAGCACCCGCGTGAGCCCTTCCGATGATGTCAGCGGAGTCGGATGGGCCATTACGTATCGTTGCAGTCGCCGTCAGCATCACAAATTCATCCTTGGGCGCTTGGGTAGGTGAGACTTCTATGGGATCAGCTGCAGCCTGACTTTTCGTCTCGGTGGCGGGTGAAGCGCTTGCTGCAGGCTGTTCCGTTTTCGGCACTATCGCGTGAGATGAGTTCTGTGCTGAAGGGTCTAGATGGAGCACATCTGGCTGGGCTGGCTGTTGTGATGCGACTTCTGTTGCGGCGAGACGAGCGGCTTCCTGAACGTGAGGAGATGTGGGTGCCACGCTTTGGCTTATCGGCTGGCCATCGTGATCAAAGACGTCAGTAAGACGCGCGAAAAGCAGGATGCCGCACATCAAGGCGCCAAGGGCCCACAACAAGACTCGCGCCCGTTTCATGCCACCTTGTCCTCCGGTGACCGATATCGAGTTGAAACAATTGTGGCCTGAA
>Ga0126381_100009089_pt1 | contig 11151 bp, 8 predicted proteins | sample PanSoiMetPlot_28_FD_96465 | JGI IMG/M metagenome (GOLD analysis project Ga0126381, IMG submission 96465) | Tropical forest soil microbial communities from Panama - MetaG Plot_28 | ecosystem: Environmental > Terrestrial > Soil > Tropical forest > Bulk soil | place: Panama | collected 2016-02-17
ATGTGCTGCCGCAGCGCATCCGGCGCGTAGTCGGTTGTTGGCCGACCGCCGACCAAGATTTGGCCCCCCTGCGGATCATAAAATCGGAGGGCCAGCTTGAAAAAAGTTGTTTTGCCCTGCCCCATTTTTGCCACGAACCCAGTCGTCTTCTCGGGTGGAATAGTGAAAGAGAGACTGGTAAAAATTTGCTGCGACCCGGGCTTATACGAGAACCTAACATTTCGCGCCTCGATCGTGGGCGTCACCAGTTGGGTGTCCACAGCGCCGGGTTGTTCCTCCGTTTGGCCACGCGATTCCAGAATACCGAAGACCTTCTCGATGTCCGGCCATGCTTTTGTAGCCATTACTAAATAGGCGGAGAGCGATTGAATAGGCGACATCAGCATTGGCGCAAGTAGAAGGACTGCCACCACGTCACCCGGTCGCGCGTTGCCGCCCGGCTTAAGCACCAGCCACACCGCGAATCCCAACAACGCGATCTCGACGAGCAGCGTAGGCAACCGATTAACAAGGTTAACAGTCTCAATCGTGACCGTTTGCTGCAAGATCGCGTTCAGCGACTTGTCCAAACTTGCATTATGCTTGTCGCTAAAAATGCGTTCCGCTTCCATGGCTTGGATTTCTTCCGGGGACTGCGTGGCGCCTGTGATAAGACTGGACAAGGCCAGCATGTAGGTCTGAACCGCCTGCGATGTTGCGCGAATACGGGCGCCAATCTTACTGATGAGATAAGGCGAGAATAGCGCCAGCGCCACGATAATTGGTGGGATCACACCCGAGGGAAGCTGGGCGCCGAAAATAGCGACAGGTTCTTTGTGGAGCTGGATGAAATTGTAACTTACCAGACCTGTCGTCCCGCCGAGGACAATGAGTTGCAGGAATGGATCGACAATGATCTGGCGAAGGGTCATCTCGGTCTCTATCGTCATTTGGTTGATGATCGCGTTTAGTTGACCGGGATCATAGTTATGAAAAAACTCAGGCGACTGTCTGAGAACGCGATCAAATAGATTTGTCCGCAACCGGTTTGAAAGCATTACGTCTATTTTCGTCGTTAACCATTTCAAGGGAATAGAAAAGCCAACAGCGCAAACCGCAAGGACTACCCAGCCGAGATAAGTTCCGACGACGCGGCGAGCTGTAGATTTGATTTCGGGCGAAGGACGTTCTGTGCGCGCCGGCGCAGATTCTTGTTGTGTAGCTGTGGGGCCGACGTCTCCCGACGACGACGTAGAGGCGTCGATCGGGCTGCTAATACTCACTTGGTTAGTTAGATAGCCGAACAGTTGGACTACACCCCGATCAATTGCCTCATGAGTCAGGGACAAGATCGCATATAACAATACCAACCCACGGCACATGCCGATAAGCTTCCAGCCAAAGCTGAAAACGGTTTTCCATCTTAGATGGGGTTGGGCAGATATTCGCTGCGTCTTGCCTGCGGCTCGTCCGGCGGCGATGGGAGCGCTTGGGAACTGAGAGGCTGTAGGCCGTGGACCGGGTCTTGTTGGAGCAAGCGGCGGCAGTTGCCGACTGTTCATAGTTTATTCCCGTAGGCCGCCATGCGCGTTTTTTTCCACACCGCCAGGCATGTTGCGCTTTGGAGACTTGCAATGTCAAGAGTTCTCCGATCTGAGCCTGCCCGGAAATTGCGTCGTCGAGATTGACGGAGTGGTAGCGCTGTAAAAACCGAAGTTCGAGGCAGCGTCACGTCGTCACGTTCGGTGCGGTTACATCTCGTCGCCAAGGCGTGGCAAGCCGGTGCAAGATCGCTTTCGCTTCCAAAGGACTAATGCTTGGCATGACGGAGATCAGCCGCGCAAGCAAGCCACTCATAACCGGCGCCGCGAAACTGCTTCCCGTGACTTCTCTAACGCAATGGTTTTTCCAAGGAAGTTCTACGTTCACACCACGAGCGACGAACTCTACCAGGTGACCCGGTTTGTAGAAGAAGGTGCGCTCATCATCAAGCCGAGCCATATTGACAGTAATGACGCTGGGGAAATAGCCTGGCCATTCCGGTTGACGAAAATCAAGATTGTTGCAGGCGGAAACGATATGGATCCCCTTAAGATACGCCTCGTCAATCCATTCCTTATATTGAAAAATGTGTTCTGCTAATCCACAGCCGAAACTGCAATTTAAGATACGGTAGCCTCGGTCAATCGCCTGCCGAATTCCTTCGCGGATAATCACAGTGCGAGAGCCAAGGCTCTCACCAAGAACGCGAATGCTGCCGATTTCTGCGTCAGGTGCTATGCGATGGATCACACCCGCGATCGCGGTGCCATGACCAAAGATGTCGGTACCGTTCCCTGGCTTCACCTCGATCTGAATTCCGCTGTCGACGACGTGCAAATCGTCAATTAGCTCTAGACCGACTAACTCCGGGTGATCAATTTCGACCCCCGAATCCAGGACGGCGATTCGCACGCCTTCACCCGTTCCGTTAGTCAAGGCTTGGCGAGCTTCCTCGAGTTTTAACGGAGATGAATCCATCTCAGCGCCGATTCCACCCAACGGCAGTCGCCAGCAATCGATAGTTGATGAGATCTTTAATTACGGCGGACGCCGTTTGAATTGCGACGAGATGCTCCGGCTTAAAACCCTGGGGAGTTTCTCCAGCCGGCACGGGCTCGCCCTGCTGCACGAGAACGTCAAAAAGCTGCACACACGAAATAACCCCACGCACTTGGTTAAGAAAATACAGCGGTACAGCGATCATCGCATAGGTGGTATTGTGCAGTTTCTCGTCAAGGTCAGCGCTGTATTTCGTATTTTTGTACACGTTGCTCTCGATGAACGCCCGCTCGCTGGCGACAACCAAGCTGACGATGCCTTTATTAAGCGGTTGTTTAAACCCAACGATCTTGTCGGCACTCGGGCCGCTATTGTAGGCAACAACAAGATGTTGCTTCCCTTCGTCGAGCAGCCAGATGCTGCCCTCGTCGGCAGATACCCGCTGAAAAGTATCGGCTAGGAGCTTCAGCAATATTTCGTCACAGATGCTCAGGAAGTTAGCGGGTGATATGGCGTCGCCGATTTTTGCGAGATGTTCTTGCAGCGCAGGTCGCAGTGGAATGAATCGCTGCTCTGGAAGAAAGTTCGCGCGAACTGAAGCAGTCATTGTGGCTATTCTCTTAAAATTCTTATTTCCCTTACGAGCGCGTGAATCAGGTCTGGCTGCTGTTCGAGAAGCCTGATCAGTTCGCGGCGCTCTTCATTAGTGCACCGACCAGCGGCTAATTTTGCAAGCAGTTTTTGGATCTCGGGAGAGATCGTCGCACCGGCGCGGCCAACTACCTCCTTCGCGGACTGCTCTGTCAGGCTGAAAAGTAGTGTGAGATCGTCGGTCACGGCTGTAGGTTGGTGGGTTTGGCCGGGTGCGTCGTCAAGGTCATTCACGGTTGATGGCATGGAACGCTGCTCCAAAAAAGAAGCAGGCTGTCTCTCTTTTAAGACGGATGAATTATACTATCTTGCATCCCAATTTTCTGATCAACCGCGTGATACAAGCTCGGGGGCGCATCTTGCCAGCTCGACAAAATCATCCCACTCCAAGGTCAACCATGGGTCGGCTCGATGTAACTCAGCCAGAATAGCGGTTCTGATTTTGGTGCGGGCAGACTCGAGCGTGCGGCTTACTTTAGATTCGTGCCAATTCCACATCTGGCCTACCTCGCGCTGAGTGACCTCATAGATGTGAACAAGCCTCAGCATTAGCAACATCTCTCGCGGTACTGCTGCGAAGGCGTTGAGGATAGCCTGGCGCAATAACGCTACTAACGTGTTATCCGGCTGACGTGCCATAAAATAACCGCTCCGATCGAGGTCATTCGCTTGGCTCCTAACGGATTTTTCACAGGATAATTCTCTGCGAAAGGCTTCGCGGCGTTTAAAATCGATCAATCGATTTGTTACTACAGTGATTAACCATGAACTTAGCGGGTAACGCCCCTCGTACTTGAGCAGAAGCGGCTCGCCGGAACTGCCGAAGCAATCGGCCCATAAGTCAGCGAGCAAGTCCTCCGCTTCGGTCCTGCTTGCACCGCGCTTACAAAGGCTGGCCTTAAGCCGAGCGCTATAACAAGCTCGCAAGGCACGTGCAGCGCTTTCGTCGCCGTCCAGTACTTGCTTGATGAATATTAAATCCGGGCTGCGATTCGAAATTCCGCGGTTCTTAACGGGGACATGCACTTTGTCCGGCGGCTCCAGCAGAAAATCGTCCCGTACCTGAGCAGGTGGCGAACGGCGACCGGAATGGGTATTATGTGACTTCAATGGAGTGGAATCGCTGCGCATACTATCTTGTTCTGAAGTTCGGTGCCAAACTTTATTTGCCCAGCATAGATTTTCCTGTTTGGCTCGCACGCGATCGGTAACAGCACTCTACTATCGTCGGGACTCCCCATGGTTTGGAGCGATCCGGGAATCGGGGTTGGTCTAAACCTGAGCTTGGCGAGAGGGAGGGCTACTAGTTTATGTTGGGTTATTCGGCACGTCAAAAGGCGAAGAATCGAAGAGATTGTTCTGGGACGTCTGGAAAAGAAGTGAAGAGTCGAAGGAGATAAGCTACAAAGATTTTTGTCGCGCTTCGCCCGACGTTTTCTGGGCGAGCTCCGCTGCCTTGTGATCGTAGGCGTCCTCGCCTTCCTGAACATAACAACGGGTGAAGAAACGATCGTGGTACTTATCCCACCCCTGAGCAAAGAGAAATTGCTCCGCTTGGGACCGGCTATAGTGAAATTCGGCCATACTGCGGCCCTCTGCTCGAGCAGGATCCGCATCTTCCATACCAAATACAAAGCAAACTACGGCGTCAGGAGCCTTGGTGTTGCGCGTCTCCCCAGTTTTACCGTCCCTTACGGCAGTAATGTGAGCAATGAAATGACGACTATGCTCGTCCGGTTTATACATCTCCATGAATGCACCTTTGTTGACGAGCGCTCGTTCTTCCGAAGTTAAGTCGTCCGCTTTGACAAAGTTCAACATCGTCAGGCAGGCCATGGTCACTAATAAGACAACTCCCCTCGTAAAAGCACGGCAGACCGACGATCCACATCTTGTGATTTTCAAAACGAGTGCCGGTGTTTTCATGAGGAGAATACGGTGGCTGCTGAAAAATCTTTCAAGAATTTTTCCGCTCCGGCTGAAGCGGGTTAAACCGCCTGGCACTCGGGATTCCAGATTAATCGCGACGCAGCGCAGCCTATTGGACGGACGCGCAGATTGGGTGATGGGACGACGCTGGCAGGAATTTTTCGGCGCGTAATGGAATCTGATTTATTTGGCTGCACATAGATCCGCGCTAACCGAATCAATCGACATATTTTTGCGCGATCGGCATTTTGCGGCCGATGCCGAAGGCGCGGCTGGTGACTTTTAATCCTGGCGCGGCCTGTTCGCGTTTATACTCGTTGAGATCCACCCTGCGCTGGACCCAGCGCACCGTCTTTTCGTCAAACCCACGTCCGATAATGTCGCGCGCGCTCAGGTTTTCTTCGACGTAAAGGTGCAGGATCTGATCTAGAATTTCATACGGCGGCAGCGTGTCCTGGTCTTTTTGATCTGGCTTAAGCTCGGCGCTTGGCGCTTTTTCGATTGTTGATTGTGGAATGACCTTCCTTGCGGGCGGTTCAGGTGAACCGCCCCTACCTTTGCGGGCCGAAGAGTAGGGGCGAATGACCTCAATCGCCTCTCCCGCGTAATCGGAATTGATCCAGCGGGCCAGCTGGTAAACCATCGTTTTCGGCACGTCGCTGATCACAGCAAGGCCGCCGGCCATGTCGCCGTAAAGTGTGCAGTAACCAACAGCGAGTTCGCTCTTGTTTCCAGTGCTAAGAACGAGGTGACCGAACTTGTTCGAGAGCGCCATTAGCGTCATCGCGCGCAGCCGCGGCTGCATGTTTTCCTCCGTCTCGTTTTCGGGCAGCCCTTGGAAGATTTCTTTGAACTGCGATTTGAAAACTTTGAATGCCTCAGTGATCGGAATTTCGAGAAATTTAATTCCGAGGTTACGGGCGAGCGCGCGCGCATCATCGATGCTTCCCCGCGATGAGTACGGGCTAGGCATCGAAACACCGGTCACATTCTGCGCACCCAACGCATCCGCGGCGATAACCGCAGTCACTGCGGAATCGACGCCGCCACTGAGACCCACCACCGCCGAATGGAAGTTGCATTTACAATAATAATCGCGAACTCCCAGCGAAAGTGCGGCGAAAAGTTGCTCCGGTGTTTTGCCCTCGTGAAATTCCATTGCAGCGGTCGAATCCGTATCGACGATTTGCTCGTCTTCACGAAACGCCGCGAGTTGCGCGATCAATTTGCCGCCAGCATTCACCGCGAACGAATTGCCATCGAATACAAGCTGATCGTTGCCCCCGACAAGATTGCAGTAACAGATTGGGCGTTGATGCGATCGGGCGAGGCCCGCCACCATCTCATAGCGGATTGCCGGTTTGTGCAAGCTAAACGGCGAAGAGCTGAGATTGACGATGAGCTCCGCGCCTTGCTCCACCAGACTGCGCACTGGTTCGCAATCGTAGAGTGGTCGCGGCAGGTAGTGTTCTGTCCAAATATCCTCGCAAATAGTTACGCCGATTTTTTTCCCGCGAACAAAAAAGGGCTCGACGCGTTGCGCTGGCCCGAAGTAGCGCTCTTCGTCGAAGACGTCGTAAGTGGGTAAAAGCGATTTATAAGCTTTGCGGATCGGCTTTCCGCGCTCGAGCAAAGCAGCTGCGTTCCGAAACGGTTTGCCGCGTCCCTCGTTTCGATCAACGAACCCAACCAGCAACGCGGTATTTTCCACGCGAGCGTGCAGTTTCTCCAAGATCGCAAGATTCTCAGGCACGAAGCGTGACTTAAAAACTAGGTCCTGCGGCGGATATCCGGTCACTGCCAGCTCTGGTGTCAGCACCAATTCCGCGCCCGCAGCAGAGAGTCGCTCGTAAGCGCGGATGATCAGTGCGCAATTCCCGCTCAAATCTCCCACGGTCGTGTTAATTTGAGCAAAACCGATCTTCATGTCGCGCTACGCCAGATTATGTGCAACACAGCAACCGGCAATTTTCTTTTGGTACAATGCCGGACTTTTACGCCCAACTCATTTGCCGTAGCTCACGCGCCAGATGGTACCGTTGCCGTCTTCGCTGATGAGAAGGTTGCCATCTTTGGAGACAGTAATTCCTACGGGGCGGGCCCACACTTTGCCCTCGGAGGTGATGAAACCGGTTACGAAATCTTCGTATTCGCCGCGTGCTTTGCCGGTCGAATGATCGAACGGCACACGCACGACTTTGTAGCCGGTGCGTTTCATCCGGTTCCATGAGCCGTGGAATGCAGCGAAGATGTCGCCTTTGTATTCGGCTGGGAATTGGTCGCCCGTGTAAAAACACAAATTGAGTGTGGCCGAGTGCGCCTGCACGAGCACATCGGGAACGATGACTTTGTCAGCGAGTTCAGGGTGTTTTCCCTTGTGGCGCGGATCGGGGTGATTGCCGATGTAAAACCACGGCCAGCCATAGAAGCCGCCGGGTTTCACGCTGCTGATATAATCGGGAGGCAAATCTTCACCGATTTCGTCTCGCTCGTTCGTGCTCATCCAAAGCTCGTTGCTGCCGGGACGAAATGCTATGCCGACCGCGTTCCGAATTCCCCACGCATAGACTTTTTGGTCGGTTCCATCGGGATTGAACTCGAAGATGCGCGCCCGATCGGCTTCCGCGGCGCTGTCGGAAACGTTCGACCGTGAGCCGATGGAGATGTACATCTTTTTGCCGTCTGGGGAGAAAACGATGTCGCGTGTCCAATGTCCACCGCTGCGGAGATGCGCGGCGCCACCAGAAAGATGTGCGTTTAAAACTTCGGCTGGGCCACGCGCTTTTAGATCGCCATTGCGATAAGGAAATCGAATTACGCCATCGGTATTCGCGACGTATAAGAATTGTGGATCGTCGCCCGGTGGATAGAATGCGATCCCGAACGGTTTGTTAAGATCGCGGTCGGCAAAAGTTTCGGTCACGTCCGGCTTGCCGTCGCCGTTTGTATCGCGCAGTACTTTGATTCGATTTGGGCGACTCTCCACGACGAAAACGTCGCCATTCGGTGCGGTCAGCAGAAATCGAGGATCATGAAAACCACTGGCGTACAACTCGATCTTGAAACCGAGCGGGACTTGAGGCTGTGCGCCTGCCGGACGCCTGATAACGCGAGCAAAGTTAATTGCCAGAGCGTTTGAACCCGGCGGAGGCAAATCCGCGACAGTGATTTTGCGTCGTAATCCGGGCGAGTCGCCTTTCCAATCGCCCATTGCGGCCTTGCCGGTGAGGAGCGTGCCGCTCTCGGCCGCCGCTCCAACTGAAGCGGCCACGTTGAAGCTCGCGGCGATAAGGATGGCGCAAGAAGAAAATCGGACAACGCGGTGATCTTCCATTCACGTTTCAATCGCTTCCACAGAAAAATCGCGCGGATCGACGAATCCGAACTGTAGCGGCAGGCGTGCCGCCTGCGAAGGATTGATCCTGCAGCCGACACTGCTGCCTCTGCAGAAAATTAGCTTTTCTGAGCAGCAGCAGCGACTCAGTGGGCGATTGTGCCTAGCTTTTCGACCAAGCGCGCGCCCTTCTTGCGATCGTTAATCACGAACGTGTTGTTTTCCCCAAGAGTGGACCACGGGCCGCGCGGCACTTCACTAAAATCCACAAACCTCCAGTCGGTTACGTCCGTTGGTTGTAATCCCAGATAATCGCGCACAGCGGGCGAGACATCGAGGCCGGCGCCTTTGTTCAGATTAGGTTTTGGCCGTTCGTTGCCAAAAACGTATTGCCAGTGATCGGTACGGAATGGGCCAGCGTCTTCCCATTGCGCATACGCGACGCGGTTGCCTTTGCGAATAGCAACCCAGCGTCCTTTGCAAGTTGAAACAGCGGGACCTTGATAGGCTTCGTTGAACCACGGAACAACCCCCGGCGCTTCTGGCCGATGGCCCTCTTTTGCTTTGTCGTTGTAAGGCAGCGCGCAGTAGAAAGGATTTAGCCGCGGCGTGAATTTCACCGGGATGTAATTGCTGCGATGAGTGGGATCGGGATCATCCATCCCGCCATAATTTTTGGTCCATTCCTTGTCCCAGGAGCTTACCCGATTGGGCACGGGATTATTACCGGCCGGCTTCTCGCCGATCCAGAAGACCGTTGTTACGATCTGGCTTTTCCACGGGAAGCGTTGTCCCGGCTCATGCCGATTTCGGGTCAACTGACCCGGAGTGAACGCGAGGGAAGTAACATCGAGCAGACGGTCGTCCGCTGATTTCTGAGATTTTTTGCTAAACTTGGTTTTTGCGGGCTCCGCCTTTTCGGCCGTCCCGTGAGCGAATAGAGACGTGATCGATGAAAGGATGACCGCGATCGTGTGAGTAAATTTTCCAGGTTTCATTTGTGATGTTAAGGCGGCGCGAAATGAAAGACGTGTGGTCTTTTTTATTGGTTCGTTAGCGCGGCCGCGGATGCGCGCCATTCGCGGCCAATTCAGATGCGCCTGATTAAAATGGTCGCCCAATCTCAACGGAAATTCGAGTTAGTCAACCCGTAGATTGCCATTAGCACGTGAGTAACGTAATAAGCGCAAATGCTTAGTATGACGAAGCCCGAATATCCAATGTCGAAGAGGAATGCCGAAGCATTGTCTTGCAGAAGGTGGATCGGCTTCTCCGAAAGACGATGCGAGCAAGCAATCGCCAGAGCAGCAAATATTAGGCGGCACCGCCGCATGGTTGCCAACGCGTTGAGGCCAACGCCTTCCACCTTCGATCAAAGGCACGAGATCAAACGCTAAAAAGCGGATTTACCGGCCGAGAAACTTCCCCGGATTCAAAATGTCGTTTGGATCGAGACTTTGTTTCAGCCGGCGGTGCACTTCGCGCATGACGCTATTGGTGGCGTCCGGCCACCAGCGTTTCTTTGCCAAGCCGATGCCGTGCTCGCCGGTAATTACACCGCCCCAGCTCAGCACCTGCGCAAAAAGATCGTCGAGCGCGCGTTCGACTTTTTCGCGAACGGCCGCGTCGCGATAGTATCGATCCGCCATGATGTTGACGTGAATGTTGCCGTCGCCAGCGTGACCAAAGCACGCGATTGGGAATCCATGCTTTGCCTGCAGCGATTCCGCGAATTCCATGAGATCCACCAGACGGCTGCGCGGCACGACCACATCCTCGTTCAGTTTTGTCAGACCTGTAGCGCGGAGTGAATTGCTGAACTGGCGGCGCAACGCCCAGAGCTTTTCGCAATCCGCCTCACTGTGCGCCATCTCAAGTGCGTTGGGTTTTCTTTTCTCAAGCAACTCACGAATGGCGGCGGCTTCGCTCCCAACACTGTCCTCTTGTCCATCAAGGTCGACAAGCAGATGTGCGTTTCCCTCGGGCACAATCGCTTTGCCCAAGTCGCGTCGCGCAGCTTCCAGCGTGAAATGATCTGCGATCTCCAACGACGAGGGGAGGAATCCAGCTGTAAAAATCGCCTGCACTGCTTCAGCGGCTTGCGCGGCAGTCGCAAACGCAGCCGACAATGTAGCGCGTGCCGGCGGAAGCGGGAGCAAGCGCAGCGTGACCTCGGTGACCACGCCGAGCATTCCTTCCGAACCAACAAAGAGGCCGATCAAATCGAATCCGGTTTTGTTTTTGTGGACGCGTCCACCGGTTCGCAGCACGTCGCCATTTGCCAGCACTACTTCGAGACTGATCACGTAATTGCGGGTCACGCCGTATTTTAAACAGCGCGGGCCACCCGCATTCGTCGCGACGTTTCCACCAATCGTGCAATCTTTCATGCTAGCCGGATCAGGTGGATAAAACAATTTTTGTGCCCGCACCGCCGCTTTCAGATCAGCGGTAAACACGCCCGGCTCAACAACTGCAACGGCGTCATTAAAGTTGATTTCTTTGATTCGATTCATCCGCATGAGCGACAACGCAATCCCGCCACGCGCTGGGACACATCCGCCCACATAACCAAAGCCGCCGCCACGGGCTGTGACCGGAATTTTTTCTCGCGACGCAAACTCGAGCAGCTTGCTTACATCGCCGGTCGATTTTGCAAACACCGCTACGTCGGGCTGATGAGCCGCGAACCATTTGTCGCCGCTGTGCGCGGCGAG
>Ga0126381_100009090_pt1 | contig 11150 bp, 6 predicted proteins | sample PanSoiMetPlot_28_FD_96465 | JGI IMG/M metagenome (GOLD analysis project Ga0126381, IMG submission 96465) | Tropical forest soil microbial communities from Panama - MetaG Plot_28 | ecosystem: Environmental > Terrestrial > Soil > Tropical forest > Bulk soil | place: Panama | collected 2016-02-17
CTCTTCCTCAGGCGCTCGGTGATGCGGCTCTCGAAGTCCGCTGGGATCGCCCCGTACTCCGCTCCGACCTCCAGTCCGTAGAGCGGCGCCGAGTTCAGACCGAGGATCCGCCTCTTCGCGGTCTCGGTGAGCTCTGGGTAGCCCCAGCGCTCGCGGATCTGCTCCGGGATCTGGAAGCGCCAGAGCGCCTCGATCTGCCATTGCGGCGCTCCGTACCAGAGGGAGTCCGACCCGAAGACGATCTGCCTGTCCCCCTTGAACTTCAGTAACTGCCCGAGAATGTGAGCCGTGACCGTGGGGAACGTCACCACCGACGAAGCGAACGTGGTGCCGATCTCCGCGAACGAGTTCGTGAACGGACCCGTCCAGACCGCGAACGGCGTCACCCAGTCGATGTTCGGTACGCCCTCCATCAGCGGCCTCTTCCCGGCCTCGCTCGCCCTGATCTGCGCCAGCGCCTGGTCGTCGAAGAAACTGTCCTGGATGCAGGAGTGGTAGGTGATGAAGTTCAGGTTGGGCCAGTCGCGCAGCGCTTTCGGCAGGTCGGAGGGATACCCGTTGTGCGCGAGCGGCGGCATCCCGCGAGCGAGCCCCTTGTGCACGGCGATGATGTTCCCGCCCGCTGAGAGCTTGTGGGCCCGCACGTTCTGGCTGATCAGCTCGAACGTCGGGTACGCCACCTCCTCATCGTCGTGCTGCCACTGGTGCATCGGCCCAGAGTCGACCTTGGCCGCATTGGAGATGTTGTAGCCCTTCCAGGCGTCGGGGTGGTGGTTGTCGACCTGGTACTGGATGTAATCGAGGTTGCCTCTGGCGACATAGAGCAGGCCGTGCGCCATCGCGCGCCTCGAGCCGGCCAGCTGGTTGATGAAGTCGCGGCCGGCCGCCGTCTGCGCTGCTGTGAGGACTTCACCCGTTCGCGCATCGTCCACGTCGAGCGGCGGCATGCCCGGATCCCTCCCGCTCGGACCGGCGACGAATGCGGTCACGTTGCTGATCAGGCCGACCGTCACCTGCGAATCCAGGAAGACGCTCTTGATGAAGTTCACGATGTTGAACATGTCCGTCGTGACCGGCATCCCGATCAGCGCCGGGTTCCACACGCCCCACGGGTCGCCGAACTCGTCGACGACGCCGTCCGGGTTGAACGGGTTGTACGTGATCGGCTCGACCCCCGCATCGATCATCGCCTGCGTGATGGTCGGGCCCTGTGCAATCGCGCGCAGCGCGATGGCGCCGAGGGGGTCGTTGATGCGGTTCTGGCGCACGAAGTGGAGCTGATCGTCGACGACGAACAGGTTCTTCGGCGGAGCCCCCTGGGCTCTCGCCCCCGGCTCGAACATCTCCTCCTTGTCGACGTTGAAGAACTGTCCGAAGACGTCGTTCATGGCGATGAACGCGGCCGCGGTGCCACCTGCGGTCCCGAGGAACTTCCGCCGGCTGATCCCCAGTTTCTTCGCAGCGCCGTCGGCCAGCTCCTTGAGCCGGGCCTCCACCTTCTTCTGGTTGTCGCTCTGCGGCGGCGGCATGTATTCGCCGTTCGAGATCACCCGCGTCGGTACTGGCGACACGAAGTCGGGATCCTCGGCGTCGTACGCGCGCGTGCACTTAGCGAGCTGCTCTTCGCTGAGCAACGTGTGGTCTTCCTGCCAGGTGCCTCCGGTCTCTTTCCATTTTAGCGGTCTGGACATACGCATTCCCCCTTATTATTCTTCGATTTCGCTGAGCCGACGGCGCACCAATTCGCGCCGTTGCAGCTCCGGATACGCTCCGGCGCGCAGCAGTCAATACACAGCAGCTCAGGCGCTCCATCGTTCGCCGGGAGATCGACCGAAGACGATCAATCCAATTGCGGGCTGGCATCCGGCGAAAGGGCCGGCTCGTCCCACGATCCGCTCAAGGAGGCTGTGTACAATCTTCCATCCAGAGCGCGCGCGAAGACGTCGAGGCGATATTTCTCCCAGGCGCAGGCCAGCGAAGCGCCGGTGAAGGGGATCCAGGCGTCGGAGGACGCGGATCGCGCCATTCCGAGGGATTCGAAAGCGCTCCATGTTTTACCGTCCCACCACTTGTGCAGCAGGTCGCCGCGCGGTCCCCTGGCGAACACATCGAGGCGGGTGCTGCCTCCGCCGCAGGCGACCGGTGCGCTCGACAGAGGTACGAGGACCCCCACCGCCGGATACAGCGAATCAGGTTCCTGGGGCGCGCCGAGCGACTCGAACGCGCTCCAGCTCGAGCCGTTCCACCACTTGAGCAGCAAGTCGCCCGGGGCGCCGCGCGTGAACACGGCCATGGCGCGGCCGCAATTGCACGCAGAGATGGGTCCGGCGATGGGGGCCTCGCCGCGCGGGCCGAGTCCCCCCAGCGATTCGAACTCGCCGAAGGCCTCGCCGTCCCAGGTGGTGTGCAGGAGCGCGCCGGCGGCACCGACCGCGAACACGTCCATGCGTCCCGGGGCCCGGCTGCACGCGCTAGGAGCTCCGGCGAGCCCCATTGGCAGGCCGCCGGCCGCCGGGAAGCCGACGCACTCGAATCCGCCGGACGCGCCGCCGCGCAGGATGGCGCGCAGCAGCTCGCCCTCCGGTCCCCGGGCGACGAGCTGGACCTCGGCCGGCCCGGTGGCGCACGCCGAGATGGGCCACTCAACCGGGATGAGCGCGCTCGAGCCGTCGCTCCGGGCCAGCGGAACCCCGAGCGAACGCGGCTCGCCCCACGAGTTCCCTTCCCGCGCGCGCAGCAGCAGTTCGCCATGCCCACCGCGCATGATCAGCGCAAGGCTCCGCTCGCCCGTGGCGGCAACCGCGGGAGCGAAGACATCCTCCGAGATCGCTTGCCACCGTGGACGGGCGAGCGGGTTCTCCATGCAGGTCCGGTTACACCGGCGAGGACCCGCTCGTCAACGCGCGGATTGGGCGCCCGGCGGCCGCTGATTCGTTCCAACACCCACTCGCGCTCGAGCTTGCCTCCCTCGATCAGCTCAATCCTTCCGTCGCGCGCGGGGTAGTAGTTGCCCGTATCGATCACCACGACACCGTTCGGCACGTTCGCGAAAGATCCTTCGGGAGGTCGGCAACTACTTTTTCGGGGACCGAGAAGACGACCACGTCCGCGGGGCGGGCCTTCGACGACGGTGACCGCCTTCGCCCCCGTCTCCGCAGCGAGTTCGCGAAGCGTATCGGTCCCACGCGAGTTCGCGAGGAACACCTCGTGCCCAAGCCCCGTCCAGCGAGCCGGCGTGCCGCCGATCATTCCTGCCCGGGACGCTTCCCGCATGACTTTTCCGGGTCTTCTTTCGTTCCCCGCGGTGAGGAAAAATTAACTGCGAAAAAATTAACTGCGAAAAGTGATCCATTACGACGTACCCTATGGACTTGATCCTGGCGGTGCTCCGTTTTTTTGATGTTTGGGAATGCGATCGCAGAGGGCTTGGCGTTTCGCATTTCACTGTGCGAATCAGAGATCTTCGCCGTTGCTTCCCGTGCTTTGGCCTCCAGCTTGGTGAGGCGCGTTTCAATTGTCACGGACCGCGGCGACGTCCTTTCAGCTCACCATCACAGCGCCGCCGGTTACATCGAGGATAACGCCGGTGATCCATGTGCTCTCCTCGGATGCCAGGAAGAGCGCGGCGCGCGCAACGTCTTCGGGCGTACCGAGACGTCTTAGAGGATGCATATCCACCAATGCAGTCTTCGTTGCTTCCGGGATCCGCTGCTGGTTCCGTTCAGTTAGAATCGTCTCCGGCGCGATACAGTTCACGCGCACGTTGTAGGGGCCAGCCTGAGCAGCGACGTCCTGCGTCAGCAGTTCGATTGCCGCTTTCGCCACGCCATACGGGACTGGGGATTTTTCGTGCGGGCGGCGCCCGGCAGACGATGACATCGTGATGATGTTTCCGGCCTTGCGGGCTTTCATCCCGGGCAAGAAGGTCTTGATGGCGAGAAACGTGGCGGTGAGATTCCCGTCGACCGAGGCGTGCCAGGCAGCTTCATCCGTCTCCTCGATCGGGCCAACCGGAGAGAAGCTCCCGCCGGCATTCGCGACCAGAATGTCTACGGGTCCGAATCTCTCCTCGATGTGATGACGCATCGCTTCGATCTCGGCGAGTTTGGTAGCCTCCGCTCGGAAGGAAGTCGCGCAGCCACCCCTGCCCTCGATTTCAGCCTGAACCGAACCGAGCGCCTGCTGATCTCTACCGTGGAGCGCCACTCGCGCGCCTTCGGCCGCGAAGAGCTTGGCGATGGCTGCGCCGATTCCCCGCGAGCTCCCCGTCACGAGCGCTACTCTGTCTTTCAGGACGTGCATGGTTCGTCACCTTCCAAGCGGGGCGCTCGCCTCGTGGCCGAGGCGCACTGCCCACCGTTCATTTGCGGTCCGTCACATTTCCTCAGGGGCATCCGTCATAGATAGCGATGACGGATGAACCGCGGTCGATGTGACAAGGAAGTATCGGTAAGAAAGCACGATGCAGGCCTGCCCTCTCGCGTTCGATGGCCAGCTTCGCCTTGGGTGCTGAAAGGACAACAAAAACGGTCTGCCGCCGGTGGAGAAAACGGGAGCTTCGCCGAGAAGAGAGGCGGCCTTTGAGGAACGGACTCACCACAAGGAGGAAGAAGCGATGCAATACGTACTGTTGATTTATCAAGCCACCACGCCCGTACCGGCACAGCAGCAGGCTTGGGCGACTGTCTCGGAAGACGAAAAGAAAGCGATCTACGCCGAGTACGCGGCCATCAACCAAACACCCGGCGTCACCCCGGGGCTCCCGCTTGGCCTTCCAGAGAAGGCAACGACCGTGCGCGTGCAAAACGGCAAGACGGTGGCGCAGAAAGGTCCGTTCGTCGATGTCGGGGGAGCCATCGGCGGATATTACGTATTCGATGCCAAGGACCTCGATGAGGCGATCAAGATGGCCTCGCGGATCCCCGCTGCTCGTCTCGGGGGCGCGATCGAGGTCCGCCCAGTAGAGAAGTATTGGTAGCGGGGACGGCTCGGACGGGTCGCCGCCTCTCGCCTCCTCAGTGTTTGCAATAAAACCGATTGATTGTTTCTTGCAGGCTCAACCGCGCTTGGCGAACGCTGCTCTTGATCGCCGGGATTGATTCTCCGCTGACGGTGGCGATCTGCTGGTAGCTCAGCCCTGCCACATCCTTAAGCAAGACCGCTTCGCGTTGACCCTGGGGAAGACGATCGGTAGCGCCCTCAATTCTCTTCGACGGCATCGTGGCGGTGGTTTTGGGTTTCCTCATCGTGCGAAATTGGCCCGGCAGCTCATCGTGGGCCATCGGCGCCATCGTCGGTGTCAACCTCTGTGTGAGCGGGGTGACCCGGCTGGCATTCTCGGTGTCGGCCCGAAAAGCACTGAAAGAGGTGCTCTGAGAGGCGCGTTGGCACGGCTCGGGACCGAACACGGCGAGGGCAGTGCAACTCAAAGGCAGTCGGTGACGCGCGGCGGCGCCTTGGCATCGGTGCTCGGCCGCGCGTTCACTTTTGCACCTGCCGCCTTGAGGCTCGCCAAAAATCGCCGCCCAAGGGTTAACACCCTCGGACGCGCGGTGCGAACAGCAGGACAGCGACGTGAAGACCTTAAAGACAGTCGGTGAGACGGAGCGGCTAAAGGAAGCTCGCGAGCAGCAGGTTCCGTGGAGGAAGTGGGGACCCTATCTGAGCGAACGCCAATGGGGCACCGTTCGCGAGGACTACAGCGAAAGCGGCAACGCTTGGGATTACTTCCCGCACGATCAGGCGCGGTCCCGCGCGTATCACTGGGGGGAAGACGGGCTGGCCGGTATCTCGGACGACAAGCAGCGCCTCTGTTTCGCCCTGGCGCTGTGGAACGAGAAAGATCCGATTCTCAAGGAGCGCCTCTTCGGACTGACCAACAGCGAGGGAAACCACGGCGAAGACATCAAGGAATACTATTTCTACCTCGACAACACCCCGACCCATTCGTACATGAATTACCTCTACAAGTATCCGCAGCGCGCCTACCCCTACGATGACCTGGTGGCGACCAACAAGTGCCGCTCGCGCACCGAGCTCGAGTACGAGCTGCTCGACACGGGAGTCTTCGAGGACGATCGATACTTCGATGTCTTCGTCGAGTATGCCAAGGCAGCACCCGAGGACCTTTGCATTCGCATCACTGTCGGAAACCACGGCCCGGAAGCCTCCAGGCTTCACGTCCTCCCAACGCTTTGGTTCCGCAACACCTGGAGCTGGTGGGCGGAGGCGAAGCCTTCCCTTCGCGAGGAGCTCCGCCCCAGCGGAACGCGGGTCATCGCGGCGTCTCACGCGACGCTGGGGGACCGCTGGCTCTACATCGATGGCGACGTTCCGCTGCTGTTCACGGAAAATGAGACCAACAACCAGCGCCTTTTCGGCACGAAGAACGCCGGACCTTTCGCAAAGGACGGCATCAACGAGCACCTCGTTCACGGGAATCCGGACGCAGTGAACCCGGCGAGGACGGGCACCAAGGCCGCCTCTCACCACGTCATCGAGGTGGCGCCAGGGCAGACGTCCGTCCTGCGACTGCGCCTCTCGGACATGGCCCCGGTTAAGCTGCCCACGCCGTTCGCCCACTTCGATCAAGTATTCGCGACGCGCCAAAGGGAGGCCGACGAGTTCTACCGGTACCTCACGCCACCGGCGGCTACCGAGGACGAAGCGCGCGTGATGCGGCAGGCGCTCGCCGGAATGCTCTGGAGCAAGCAGTACTACTTCTTCGATGCGAGCACGTGGCTGCGCGAGCACGGGGTCGATCCGTTCGATCGATCGGGACCCGCCGTCCGGAATAGCAAGTGGTCGCACATGCTCAATGACAACGTCATCTCCATGCCCGACAAATGGGAGTATCCCTGGTACGCCGCCTGGGATCTGGCCTTCCACGCGATTGCGCTCTCGAGCGTCGATCCGGACTTCGCCAAGCAACAGCTCGACCTGATGCTCCGCGAGCTTTATCTACATCCGAGCGGACAAATCCCCGCGTACGAGTGGAATTTCAGCGATGTGAACCCGCCCGTTCATCCCTGGGCCGTCCTCTTTCTCTACTGGATAGAGCAGGCGCTCGGTCGCGAACCCGACATCGAGTTCTTGACGCGCTCCTTCGGGAAGCTCTTGGCCAACTTCACGTGGTGGGTGAACCGCGAGGACCGCTTCGGGAAGAACGTATTCGAGGGTGGCTTTCTCGGCCTCGACAATATCAGCGTGTTCGATCGATCAGCGCCGCTGCCAACCGGGGGGCACCTGGAGCAGGCCGACGGCACCGCATGGATGGCGCTCTTCAGCCAAAACATGCTCGAAATAGCTGTGGAGATCGCCGCAAGAGACCCGGCCTACCAGGACCTTGCGGTGAAGTTCGTTGACCACTTCCTGTTGATCGCTCGCGCGATCAACCGGGTCGGCGAGGGTGGCATGTGGGATGAGGAGGATGGCTTTTACTACGACGTGCTTCGACTGCCCGATGGAACCGCGACTCGCCTGAAAGTCCGTTCGATGGTCGGGCTGTTGCCGATCTGCGCCACCACGGTGTTCGAACCGTCGGACATCGAGCGGGTGCCTCAGGTCATCTCGCACTTCGACGAACGGCTGCGACAATTCCCAGAACTACTGAGCTACCTCCACGCGCCTGGCATGGGCCGTCTCGCACCTGGCGATGAGGAATTTGGGTACGGCGGCCGGGCCATCTCGGCCCTGGTGTCGACGGAACGGCTCCGCCGGATCCTCACTCGGATGCTGGATGAGAACGAATTCCTGAGCCCCTATGGGATCCGCGCGCTCTCGCGCCACCACCTCAAGCATCCGTTCGTCTTTCGGGTGCACGGACAGGAATTCCGAGTCTCCTACCTCCCGGCCGAGTCCGACACCGGAATGTTCGGCGGCAACTCGAACTGGCGCGGGCCGATCTGGATGCCAGTCAACGCGCTTTTGATTCGCGCACTGCTGCACTTCTACACGTTCTACGGCGACTCGTTCCGGGTCGAGTGCCCGACCGGCTCGGGGCGGAGGATGAACCTCTTCGAAGTGGCGAAAGAGATCGCCGTGCGCCTTACGCGCATCTTCCTGCGCGACGAGCGCGGTCGGCGCCCCGTGTACGGGGGCACGGAGAAGTTCCAGACCGACCGGCACTGGCGCGACCTGATTCTCTTCTTCGAATACTTCCACGGCGACAACGGTGCCGGCATCGGGGCGTCGCACCAAACCGGCTGGACCGGGCTCGTCGCGACGCTGATCCAACTCTTCGGCATTGTCGATGCCCGTGGGTTGCTGGAAGGGGGCAAGTCTACACTCCAGAATGTCGAATCGACTCGATCGCCCACAATTTCGAGCGGCGCACGCATCAGGTTGGGTGAACCTTAGAGACGCCGCAACTCAAAGCTCCGAGGTGAGACAGAGGCTCGCCGCCGTACGTTTAGTCTTGTGGCCTCGGTCGACCCTGCAACCACGCGTGGATGCCGCGGCTCACGAGGTGCAGCCCGAGCAGCGCGAGAACGATTCCAATCGGCCAGGTGATGACCTGTGGCTGCCAGAATCCAACCGCGGCGACGAGCAGGAGGATTGCGCCAGCGCCGATCAGCGGCGCGCGCTCGAAGTGCTCCAGCGGACGGCGCCCCGTGACCGCCGCGCCGACCGCGCTGCCGAGGCTGCCGACCCCGCTCAGCAGCTGGCCGCCGCTGCCCGTGCCGGTGGGCATGCTGCCCCGGCCCATGCCCTTGTTCAGAGGCTTTGGTGCCGGCCGCAGGCGCACCACCAAGGCGCCGTTCGAGCGCACGATCTCGTCGGCGTTTTGGAGGTCGTCCTCGTATTGTGCCTCCATCTCGCGCGCAATGGGCGCATCCTCGATGCTGACGTCCATCTCCCAGTTGTTCATCCAGCTGCCGGCGTTGAGGTTGGTCGATCCGATGCGCGTCCACAGGCCGTCGGCGACGGCGGTTTTGGCGTGCAGCATCGGGCCGCGCCACTCGAAAATCCGGACCCCGGCCTCGAGAAGGAATCGGTAGCGCCTCCTCGATGCTGCAGCGATCCACCGGATGTCACTCCGGGAAGGCAGCAGTAACCGAACGTCGACGCCGTCTGCAGCCGCGTACCGCAGCGCCTGCAAATAAGGGACGTTCCCGATGAAATACGCATCCGTCAGCCACAGCCGTTGTCGCGCGATCGCGGCGACCAAAAGGTCCACTCGAAGGAGCCTGGCCGTCTCCGGCGTGGAGGCGATCACGCGCACCCCGTGGTTGCCCGCCGCGGCGATCGCTTCGCGGGCCGGCAGCTCATCGTCGTCCACCGCGCCGCCGAAGTCGCGCCAAGAGCGAGCGAAGGCCTCCTCCGCGTGTGCGACCGCTGGTCCTCGCAGCTCGACGCCTGTGTCGCGCCATGGCGGAATACCGCGGGCCGGGTTGCCCATCCAAGGATCCGCGATGCACAAGCCCGAGATGAACGCCACTGAACCGTCGACGCAGATCACTTTGCGGTGATTGCGCCGCAGCGCCGCGAGTGGGTTCGTGGGATGCAGGGGGTTGGAGTAACGGACTACGCCGCCATGGTCTTGCAATGGGCGAAAGAGCCGGCGAGGAGTGGACCACGAGCCGAACCAGTCGCAAAGCACCCGCACCTTCACGCCGGCAGCGGCGCGCTCGGCCAGCAGCGCAGCGAACCTGCTGCCCCATTCGTCGGCGCGAAAGATGTACATCTCCATGTGCACCGTCTTGCGCGCAGATGCGATCGCCTTTTCCCATGCAGGGTAATTCTCCGGCGCGTCGTGCAGGATGCGAACGCCGTTTCCCTCCGTCAGCGGCGAGCCGGTGGTCCGCGCCATCGCTCCAGTCGCGATCAGGCGCAACGCCGCCGGACCCGGTGCTTCGACCTTTTCGTCACGCGGCATCGTCTTCTCCCAGCGAAATCGCAGACTGCTTACTTCTTGCACTTCGGCGCTAACGCCGCCAGGCTGTTCGTGGTTACCTGTCAAATCCAAGGTCCAGCAAAGCGAACCAGCCGAGAGGCGTGCGCTGTTGGATGTTTGATTTAATCGCCGAAATAGGGTTCGAATCCCTTCGGGGTCGCTTCGAGTTGACACGCAGATTCTGCAAATCGAAAGCGCCCGGATGAAGGAGCGGCTGAGATGGGAAACTCCATCGGTTCGCAAGGGGCGACCCTATCCCGTCACGTCAAACCTTCTCCTGCCTCGGGCGTCCACCCGTGCCTCTTCTTCGCATTTCAATGTGAGTTGCCCCTTACCCCGAGCGGGCGCTTGTCCCTGGATGAGGTGGAGTCCGTGGAAATTGGCCGCAGCTCGGAAGCTTCAGGTGTGCGGGTAGAGCAGCTGAGCGGGGGGCAGCTGGCGCTGAGAATTCCAGACTCCTGGATGTCCTCGTCTCACGCCGTGCTTCGCCGTGTCCTGGGATCCTGGGTGATCGAGGATGCGAAGTCGAAGAATGGAACGCTGGTCAACGGCCAGTGGACCGACCGTGCGGAGCTCTCCGACGGCGATCTGATCGAGCTGGGCCACTCCTTCTTTTTCTTTCGCTCGGCCCTCGGCGGTCCGGCCAAGGGACCTGCGCTCGTGTCGGCCGAAGGGCTGCGTGAGGCGGCAGACGGCCTTGCCACCCTCGTGCCCTCACTGGGCGAGGAATTCGACAAGCTGGAGGCGATCGCGCCCTCGTCAGTTTCAGTGGTGATCCGCGGGGAGAGCGGGACCGGGAAGGAGGTCGCCGCCGCCGCCATCCATCAGCTCTCCCGGCGATCCGGCCCCTTTGTCGCGGTCAACTGCGGCGGGCTTTCGAGAGCACTGGTGGAGTCCGAGCTGTTCGGCTATCGCAAGGGGGCTTTTTCGGGCGCGGAGGAAGACCGGATGGGGCTCATTCGGACCGCCGATCGCGGAACGCTCTTCCTGGACGAGATCGGCGACCTGCCGCTTTCGGCGCAAGCTGTCCTGCTCCGCGTTCTGCAACAGGGCGAGGTATTGCCAGTCGGCGCGAACCGACCAGTGAAGGTCGATGTTCGATTGCTCGCAGCAACGCACCGCGACCTCAATGCGCTGGTCGAGAAGAGCGAATTTCGCGCCGATCTGCTGGCGCGCATCTCCGGCTTCACGGTGCTTCTGCCTCCGCTTCGGCAACGCCGGGAAGATCTTGGATTGCTCATTGGCCGGCTTCTCA
>Ga0126381_100009091_pt1 | contig 11150 bp, 8 predicted proteins | sample PanSoiMetPlot_28_FD_96465 | JGI IMG/M metagenome (GOLD analysis project Ga0126381, IMG submission 96465) | Tropical forest soil microbial communities from Panama - MetaG Plot_28 | ecosystem: Environmental > Terrestrial > Soil > Tropical forest > Bulk soil | place: Panama | collected 2016-02-17
CGGGAAGCGGCTCCCGTTGCCCCCGCCGCGCACTACGCCATGGGCGGTGTCCGCACCGATCTCCGAGGCCGCACCACGCTGCCCGGCTTATTCGCCGCCGGCGAAGTGGCCGCCACCGGCGTCCACGGCGCCAATCGGCTCGCCAGCAATTCGCTGCTCGAAGGCGTGGTCTTCGGCGCGCGCGCCGGCCGCGCGATGCGCGAAATCGGTGGGACAGGAGAGGTCGCCTGTCCGTCCGCCGAGGGCGGCGCCGCTGCCGGGATACCCGCCACCGCGGGCCAAATCCGCCAACTTACCTGGGACGAGTGTGGCGTGGTGCGTTCTGGCGACGGCCTCCGCCGCGCGTGCAGCTGGCTGGAGTCGCACCCCGCCTCCTTGGATCCCGCCTCCCGTGGGGACATGGAGACGCGCAACATCCACCAGGTCGCCTCTCTCATCGCGCGCTGCGCCCTGGCTCGTGAAGAAAGCCGCGGCGCCCATTTCCGTACCGATTTTCCCTCCAAAAGCGAAGCCTTCGCCAAACACTCCGTCCTCCGCCGCGGCGCCGAGGTCCGCTTCGAAGCACGCGGAACGCCGCAAACGGCTGGGTTAGAATAGAGTTACACCAAAAATGGAGACAAGAATACGGTCCACGACGGTGCTTTGTGTCCGCCGTGACAACAGAGTCGTTATGGCGGGCGATGGCCAAGTCACCCTGGGGCATGAAGTGATCAAAGGATCCGCGCGCAAAATTCGCCGTCTCTACAACGACAAGATCCTTGCCGGATTCGCCGGTTCAACCGCCGACGCCTTCGCTTTGTTCTCCCGCTTCGAATCCAAGCTTGAGCAGTTCAATGGCAACCTTCCGCGCGCCGTGGTCGAACTGGCCAAGGAATGGCGGACCGACCGCGTGCTGCGCCATCTCGAAGCCCTGCTGCTCGTTGCCGACAAGACCTACACCTACCTGGTGAGCGGCAACGGCGACGTCATCGAGCCCGACGAAGGCGTGGCCGCCATCGGCTCCGGCGGGCCGTTTGCGCTCGCGGCTGCTACCGCCCTGGTCGCCAACACCAAGCTTTCGCCCAAGAGCATCGCCGAGCAGGCCATGCAGATCGCCGCGAAAATCTGCATCTACACCAACGACACCATCGTATACGAGGAGTTGGGATAAGCCATGGTGATCTATCTTCCCGGCCAGTCAGTGGACGAACAGCCGATTCTCGATGAGCTGACTCCTCGCGAGATCGTGCGCGAGCTAGACAAGCACGTCGTGGGGCAGGCCGAGGCCAAACGCGCCGTGGCCATCGCCCTCCGCAACCGTATCCGCCGCCAGAAGCTCGCGCCCGAAATGGCCGAAGAGGTCATGCCCAAAAACATCCTCATGATCGGCCCGACCGGGGTGGGCAAGACCGAGCTCGCCCGCCGCCTCGCGCGCCTCGCCAACTCCCCGTTCCTCAAAGTGGAGGCCAGCAAATTTACCGAAGTCAGGTACGTGGGCCGCGACGTCGAATCGATGATCCGCGACCTCGTGGACATCGCCATCGACATGGTGCGTGAAGAGCGGCTCGACGAAGTGGCCGATCGCGCCGAGTTGAACGCCGAAGACCGCCTGCTCGACCTGCTCATGCCGCCGCAGCCCGAGCCCACCGAGAGTGTCGAGCGCACCCGCGAAAAACTGCGCGAGCGCCTGCGTGAAGGCAAGCTCGACGAGCGGCTGGTGGAGCTCGAAGTGAAAGACCGCGCGCCGACGTTCGAGATCACCACCAACGCCGGCATCGAAGAGATGGGCATCAACCTGAAAGACATGCTTCCCAACCTCTTCGGGCAGAAAACACGCCGCCGCAAGATGCGCGTCGCCGAAGCGCTCGACTACCTGGTGCAGGAGGAAGAGCAGAAGCTGATCGACATGGACCAGGTGACCCGCGTCGCCCTGGAGCGCGTCGAATCGAGCGGCATCATCTTCCTCGATGAAATTGATAAGATTGCCGGGCGCGAATCCGGCCACGGCCCCGACGTGAGCCGAGAAGGCGTGCAGCGCGACATTCTGCCCATCGTTGAAGGCACCACGGTCAATACCCGCTACGGCTTCGTCCGCACCGACCACATCCTGTTCATCGCTGCCGGCGCCTTCCACGTTTCCAAGCCCAGCGACATGATCCCCGAATTGCAGGGCCGCTTCCCCATTCGCGTGGAGTTGAAATCGCTCTCGGTCGATGACTTCATCCGCATCCTCAAAGAGCCCAAGAACGCTCTCGCCAAACAGTACACCGCGCTGCTGGAAACGGAGGGCATCAAGCTTGTCCTGACCGACGACGCCCTGGAAGAAGTAGCCAAATTCGCCGCGCAGGTGAACGAAAGCTCCGAGAACATTGGCGCTCGCCGCCTGCATACCATCATGGAGAAGCTGCTGGAGGAGGTCTCCTTCGAAGGCCCGGACCTCAAGAAGAAGACCGTAAAAGTAGACGCGGTCTACGTCCGCAAGCAGCTCGCCGACATCGTCAAGGATCAGGACCTGAGCCGCTACATCCTGTAGTTTCGTAGCCCGCAACAAGTCTTAACGGCGAAGAGTCCCAAGGCCACCCAGGCCCTCTCATTCTGACTTCTGACTCTCCAATCCCGAAGGGATTTCACGGGCGAGCCCTTGGCTTAGTGCCCGTGGTGTTTTTCGTGCCGATCATATAGCGCCCCAGCGCCGGCGCCGGCTATCGCTCCGATCCCGGCTCCCTTGCCGCCGCCAACCAGCGCTCCGACACCAGCCCCCGCGGACGCGCCTATGCCCACGCGCCGCGCGGTTGCCATGTGACGTTTGTGACGAATATATTGCGCTCGCGTCCGGTAATGATGGTGGGCCGAAGCCGTGGTCACCATCGGTCCCGCCAACATCCCCAGCGAAATCACTGCGGCACCGATACGTTTCCGCATATGCACCCCCGATTCTGTTCGGTAGCACGGAGGGTGCCAAAGGACGGCCCAGCCCGTTCAGTTCTTGGGGTAATCGGCGTTGCCTTCGACTTCCTTGATCTGCGCGGTGTGCCGGGCGGAGTGAGACGAGAGCAGCAGCAGAAACTGGTACGCGTCCATCGGTCCCGCCGGGCCGGGCCCCACATGGGTTCGCAAATCGTCCTGCGTCGACTTCACATACCCGATCGTCTTGTCCCGCGCTTCCGTGAATGCCTTCGCCGCATCTGCCGGAGTGGCAAACTTGCGTCCCGGGACGAGCGGCTCCGGCGCCGTCGCCTTCTGGCTGCGGTCCTGTACGCGCTCGACCAGCACGTGATCGACGGTCGCATTGGATTTGTCCGGACGCTCCACCGCCGGTGTTTTCAGAACCTGCTGAGCTCCGCCGAAAATGTAGCTCTCGGCCAGGACGATGTGCTCCGCGCACTCCTGCACGCTCCACGCAGAGGGCGACGGTTTGAAAGTCCATTGCGCCTGCGTGAGACCGTCAATGCTCGCCAGCATTGCCTTCTTCGATTGCTCGAGCTGATCCAACAAATAGGCGCGTTCGTCGCTACTCATCGCGCCGCCTTCCGCGTACGCGGCCAGCGCGGTCATGAAACCGAATAGAAATACCTTTCGCATCCGCCTGTCTCCTTCCCTCCTCGGATGCCCGGGCATGCCTGAAGGATTCGTTAACAAAATGCAGGAGCCGAGGAGATCGGGCTGTGGGGCAGCATGATATCCCGCGCGGCGATTCGCAATCGCCGGGTGGGAAGAGTTCCACTCGGCCCGCAGGTTGCCAAACCTGCCCACTTCAGCAGGACACGGTACGCGCTCCTGCAAGGGTGGTTGGGCAGCCGTCCTAACCAGTCGAGAGCACCCGGCCTGTCGTTTCACGTCCTTATTTCCGGGCGTCGTTCAAATCCCGGCCCCGATTTGCGCATGAACCATTGGAGGCCTATCGTCGCCGGGCGGCGTCGGAACCCTGAGCTCTATCACGAGTGCGCGATAATCCCTGTTTATGCAGCCCGAAATGCGGCCTGACCGTTGGAAACTCGTTGAGCGGCTGTTCCTTTCGGCCGCCGATCTGCCGTCTGACGAACAGGCTCGCCTCCTCGACCAGGCATGCGGCGGAGACGCCGAACTGCGCGCCGAAATCGAATCCCTTCTGGCTTCCGACCACAAAGATGGCAAGCGAATCTCCGCAGCCGTGGAAACCGAAGCGGCGCTGCTATTCGATCCTCCCACGGACGAACGCATCGGCCCCTACCGCATTATCCGGGAGATCGGCCGCGGCGGCATGGGCGCCGTCTACCTTGCCGTCCGCGACGACGACGAGTACCACAAGCAGGTGGCGATCAAGGTGGTCAAGCCCGGCATGGACACCGCCGAAGTGCTCGGCCGTTTCCGCCACGAGCGCCAGATTCTGGCTAATCTCGACCACCCATTCATCGCGCGGCTCCTCGACGGCGGCACTACCGCCGAGGGACGCCCGTTCTTTGTCATGGACTACGTGGAGGGAGTCCCCTTAGACGTCTTCTGCCGCCAGCCCTCCGTAAGTGTGAGGGCACGCTGCGACCTCTTCCTGAGGATTTGTGAGGCTGTGTCGTACGCCCACCGCAACCTCGTGGTGCATCGCGACCTCAAGCCCGGCAACATCTTCGTCACCCCGGACAGCACACCCAAGCTGCTCGATTTCGGTGTAGCCAAACTGCTGGATCCGGAAAGCGACAAAGGCCTTACCGTCACCCACTTCGTCCTTCCACTCACGCCGGAATATGCCAGCCCCGAGCAAGTGCGCGGCCTGGGCATCACCACCGCTACCGATGTATACGCTCTGGGCGCGATCTTCTACGAGATGCTCACGGGTGAGCGGGCTCAGTCGATCGAGACCCGCACGCCTGCCGGCATCGATCACGCCATATGTGAAACCGAGGTTCCCAGGCCGAGCCTGAGCTTCCGCGGCCTCGACGACGACCTCGACAATATCGTCCTGATGGCGATGCGCAAGGAACCTGCGCGCCGCTACCAGTCGGTCGACCAGTTGTCGGAGGATCTCCGGCGGCATCTCGACGGACGGCCGGTGCTGGCGCGGCGCGACTCTTTCGGTTACAGGGCTCGTAAGTTCGTCCGCAGGAATCGTGTCGCTATCGCAGCCGCAGCGCTGTTCGTCTTCGTGCTGGTCGGCGGCGCCGCCACTGCCACCCTGCAAGCCCGGCGCGCCACCCGCGAGCAGGCGCACGCCGAGGCCAGCCGGATGGCAGCCGAACAAGCGGCGCAGGAGGCGGGCCGCCAGCGCGCCGAAGCGGTCTGGCAGCGCGCCGAAGCCGAATCCCTCCGTCGCCAGGCCGACCTCCAGCGGACCCGCGCGGAAACCGAACGCCAACTCGCCGACCACCGCTTCGAGCAGGTACGGCAATTAGCCGGAAAATTCCTGATTCAGTTTCACGATGCCATTGCCCGCCTGCCTGGTTCCACGGCCGCCCAAAAAATGGTCGTCGAAACCGGCCTGCAGTATTACGACACTCTGGTTAGCGAAGCCAACGGCAACCGCGACCTCCTCGAAGAGATTGCCCGCGGCTACGATCGGCTCGGCGACGTGCAGGGCAATACCTCATTTGACAACGTCGGAAACCCGGCCGCGGCGCTCGCGAGTTACCGCAAAGCGCGCGCCATCCGCGAATCCCTTTCCGATCCCTCGCCCGCTTTTCTGGCGGAGCGCATCAGGGGCAACATCCGTATCGCACAAATCGTGGGCACGGAAGGCGACTTGAACCAGGCCCGGGAGATCCTGGAGCAAACGTTACCGCTGGGAGCCAACGCTACAGACTTTGGCGTGCGCGACGCCAGCGCGGGCGTTTATCACACCTACGCCAAGACCCGGTGTCTACAGGATTACCACGAATGCATTCCTGGCTATCTGAAGTTCCTCGAGATCGCCGAGGCGCTGGCGCGCGATCACGGCAATACTCCCGCCGACCAGACCCTTGTGCGCCTCGGGCACTACTCCGCCGGCACCACGTATTCCATCCAGCACGAGGTGGACCCGGCGCTTCTTCACCTGCGCGCCGCCGTGGAGATCGACCACCGCCTGGTTGCGCTCGATGCCCGCGACAACATCTACCTCCACCACCTGTACGAAGACTACCTCGGGCTGGCCATTATGTTTCGCAACTTCCCCAACCTGAGCACGCCGGATGAGATGCCGATACGCACCGGCGAAGCGGCGGCGGAACTGGCAGACGGTATGCTCACAGCCGACTCGGTCAACGTAAATGCCATGCGCGATGTGGTGAGCGCCCAGACCTCGATGGGCGATTGGCTCCGCGATCACGATGATCCCGCGGGCTCGGTGGTCCATTACAGGAAAGCCATGGAAGCAGCCAACCGCATGGCGGCAGCTGGCTCACCTTCCAACCTCACCGAAAACATTCTGAGGCAGACTCACATGCGTCTCGGAACCGGCCTGGGTCTCACCGGACAACTCGATGAGGCGTTGGTCCACTTCCGGCAAGCCGAGGAGTCGCTCGCGCGCGAAGAAAAGCTCAGGCCGGGCTTGCCCAACACAGCCATCGGCCGCGCCAATCTGGCGGCCGAGAAGGGCGAAGCGTATGCCAAAGCACAGTCCTGGCCGGAAGCCATCGCCTCCTTCAACGCGGCCGTCGCCACCTTCGCCGAACTCCGCAAGCAGCACCCCGAAAACCAAGCCTATCTGGACGCCCAGACCGCCATCCGTTTCGAGTTATCCGACTGCTACGCTGGCAACAAACAGTGGCCCGACGCCATCGCGACCATGCAGAATGTTCTCGACAGCGTCCGCGAAATCGCCGCCCGCCGTCCCCTGACCCTGGAAGAGGAACAAGCCCGCAAAGAAGGTCCCGGCAAGATCGAAGCTTGGAAGCAGAAGCTCTGAATTCAATTGGTGGGCCCTGTAGGATTTGAACCTACGACCAATGGATTATGAGTCCACTGCTCTAACCGCTGAGCTAAGGGCCCGCCCGTTACGAATTTACCATGCGGCGCCAAACCGGACGTGCAGCAGACTAGAATGAGAGCTTGCCCGAGCCAGCCGCTCAAACCGCTAAAGCCAGGCCTGGGCTCCGCCGCGCGCTTGGGCTTTGGGATCTCATTCTTTAAGGCGTCATCGTCATCCAGCCCACCGCCCCGATGTCCGTCTACGGTGTGCTCAGCAACCGCGGACGCGGCCATGTAGCACCGCCATCCTTCTCGCCATGGTGGCCATGCTGTTCACCGCCATCAGCTACGGACGTATGGCGCGCGCCTATCCCAGCGCCGGTTCGGCATTCACCTACGTCGGCCAGGAAATCAACCCGGCCCTCGGCTACATCACGGGCTGGAGCATGGTGATGGACTACATGCTTAACCCCATCATCTGCATCATCTGGGTCAGCAAACAGGCGAACGTCTTCGCGCCCGCCGTGCCCTATTGGGCGTGGGCCATTTTCATCGCAGCGGTGTTCACCTGTCTCCAACACTCTAGGCATTCGCACCTCCGCGCGTATCAATGCCGGCCTGGCCGCGGGAATGGGAGTGGTGATCGCCATCTTTTTCGAGTGCGCCGCGCGATTCATCTTCGGGCAGCCCCAGGGCGCCGGATTCTTCACTCAACCCTTCTTCGACCCCGCCACCTTCCACGCGCGCGCCGTGCTCGGCGCAACCTCCATCGCCGTCCTCACCTATATCGGTTTCGACGGCATCTCGACTCTCTCGGAAGAAGCCGAAAATCCGCGCCGCAACATTCTGCTAGCCACCGTTTTCACGTGCCTCGTGATCGGCGTTCTCTCCGTACTCCAGGTCTATGCCGCGCAGCTTGCCTGGCCCGCCTCCAAGCCGTTTCCCGACGAAACCACTGCCTTCGTCCATGTGGCCGGGGAAAACATGGGCGCCGTTGTTCGCCATCGCGGGCCTCACCCTCGTGGTCGCGAACTTCCGCTCCGGCATGGGCGCGCAGCTCGGTGCGGCGCGTCTGCTCTACGGAATGGGACGCAGCAATGCGCTGCCGAAGTCGTTTTTCGGCGCCATCGAGCCGATACGCGGCATCCGCCACAACAACGTGTTTTTCGTCGGAGCGGTCAGCTTGATGGGCGCCTTCTCGCTCGACTACGATCTCGGCGCTGAAATGCTCAACTTCGGCGCGCTGATCGCTTTCATGGGAGTTAATGCCGCCGCCCTCGTTCGCTATTATATCCGCGAGCCGCAGAGGAAAATGATGAACCTGATTCTCCCGGTTCTTAGGTTCGCCGTCTGCCTGCTATTGTGGCTCAACCTGAGCCGCACCGCACAGATCGCCGGCAGTATTTGGATGGCTGCCGGCATTGCATTCGGCGCCTGGAAGACCCGTGGCTTCCGCGGCGAGTTGGTCAATTTCGATATCCCGGCCGCGTAGAAATTATCGCCCCGGCTTCCGCACTTCCACGTGCGGATGGATCCGATTGTAAATTGCCCAGGCCACACCGGCCAAAATCCCCAGGATGATCAGGGCTTCCGGAACATCCAGTCTCATACACTCACTCCCTGCCTCGATTTTAGATCCATCTCGGAGCAAATAGTATGATTATCCGTTTGGCTATCGTAAGATAGTCCGACCGATCGTCGGATTATTCAACAAAATCGAATGGAAACTAACGGTTGGCGAGGGTTGGAGGGTCCCTCTCCCAAACCGGCACCGCCCAGTCGCTTGGATTGTGGCGAAAGGTCCGCACGTGAAAATGGGTGATCAGCCAATCCTATTCGTCCCGCTTGTAGTCGACTCCGAATACCGGCACACCTACTCGGGTGCCGCTGCGACCGGACCGTACTACATACTTTACCTGGTTGCGATCGAGCTCTCTTCCAGGAACTGCCGCGCACCTACGGCTCGACCGACATCCCTTCAGCCACGGTTGGCAGCTTCTCCATGTGACCCTCATCGGCTTTTTCCGCATGACGATCGGAGTCGCCGCCCTCGTTCGGCCGAATCCGCTCCGCTCGAAATAGTTCGCCTGGCGACCGCCACCTCCCCCGTTCCGGCACCTGCTGCCCCGGCAGCCCTCCTTTGATTTGTATAATTTTGTCAATGTGTTGCCGAGTGCGCTACCCTGCGGGGACCGGCGGGTTTGGCAAGGCAGAAGGAGGTCGGCCATGCCGCTCAAAAATCTTTCGAAGGTGCTGATGGGCCTCTGTTTCGCGTCCGGTGCCCTTTTAATCGGACAGCAGGCGCCGCCTATGCCGGCGCCGGACCAGACTCTCTCTCCTGACCAACTCAACGACCTGGTTGCCCCGATCGCGCTCTACCCCGATCCGCTGCTCAGCCAGGTTCTGGTGGCTTCCACGTATCCGCTGGAGGTCGTGGAGGCTTCTCAATTCCTCCAGAAGAATCCCGGTCTCACGGGTGCCGCGCTCACTGAGGCGGCGCAGCACCAGAACTGGGATCCCAGCGTACAAGCTCTCGTGGTTTTCCCCGACGTGATCAAGCTTCTTACCCAGGACGTCACCTGGACGACAAACCTGGGCAATGCCTTCCTTGCGCAGCAGCCGGACTTGATGGACGCGGTGCAGCGCATGCGGCTCAAAGCCGAGCAAGCCGGCAGGCTATCGTCCACACCCCAGGAAAACGTCGTCACCCAAAATGACGGCGGCCAACCGGTCATCCAGATCGTGCCCGCTGACCCCGAAGTGATCTACGTGCCCGAATATGACCCCGTCTGGATTTGGGGTCCGGCCGTCTGGTACCCCTATCCGCATTGGTATTGGCCGCCGCGTACTGTGATCGTGGGCGGCGGGTGGTTCGGCTTCTGGCCGGGCATCCATATCGGCCTCTACTTCGGCGGCGGCTGGGGTGGTTGGGGCGGATGGGGCTGGAGCCCGGGATGGGGGAACCATACCGTCGTCGTCAACAACACGTTCATCCACCGCTATAACTTCAACACCACCACGATCAATAATTTCCACGGCACCACCGTGTGGGCGCACGACGCCGTTCACCGCCAGGGCGTACCGTACGCCAACGCGCAGGTGCGCGGCCAGTATCAATCCAACGTGCGGCAGAATCTCGGACCGCGCTCCATGCCGCAGGGAGGGTCGTTCAACCAACCCGCCGAGCACATGGGCAATCGCTCTGTTCCGCAAAGCACTCCGCCCGCGCGCAACGGCAGCGCCTTCGGCGGTTACGAGCACGGCAACATGACACAGATGCACGCCGACCACGGCTATTCCAGCCTGGGGCCGTCGCGCAGCATGCCGCAGTCGATGCCGCGCTCCGCTCCGGCCCCGCATCCGGCCGGCGGCGGTGGCGGGAGGAGGAGATAAGTTCATGCGAATCGCATTCCCCAGCCTAGTGTTCATAATGTGCGGGGCGGCCTGGGCGGCGGCCCCGCAGTCTTCCCAGCGCACCTTCGCCACGCCCCAGGCGGCGGCCAACGCCGTCAAAGAAGCGGCGGAGAACAACGATACCGCTGCGCTCCTCAAGATCTTCGGTCCCGACGGTCGCAGCGTCGTGGTTTCGGGTGACGCCGAACAGGACAAGACCGGCCGTGCGCAATTCGCCCGTATGGCGGAGGAGAAGCTCCAAATCCGCCAGGACGGCCCCGATCGCGCCACCATCGTGGCCGGCAGCGATGAGTGGCCCTTCCCCATTCCGCTGATCCGGAGAAACGGTCAATGGCAGTTCGATACGGCCCGCGGCAAGGTGGAGGTCCTCGCCCGCCGCATCGGCCGCAACGAGATGAACGCTATCGAGGTCTCTCGCGGCTATGTCGAAGCCCAAATCGAATACGCTGCCCACGATCGCGATGCCGATGGCAACCTGGAGTACGCCCAGAAAATCCTGAGCGCGCCCGGCAAGAAGGACGGCCTTTATTGGGAGGGGGAAAACCAGAGCCTGGTCCCCAAATCCTTCGCCGGCGCCGCCGCTGCCATGTTCGCCGAAGGCAAGAAGCCGGTCCCCTACCATGGCTACTACTTCCACATCCTTAAAGCTCAGGGCCCTGACGCCGATGGCGGCGCGCACGACTACGTCGTGAAAGGCGAAATGATCGGCGGTTTCGCCCTCGTCGCCTATCCCGCCGAGTATGGCGTGTCCGGCATCCGAACCTTCATCGTGAACCACAAGGCCATCGTCTACGAAAAGGACCTCGGCCCCGCAACGCCCACGCTGGCTCGCCAGATGCTCCGCTTCAATCCCGATAAGACTTGGAAGCCCGTGGCCCTGGAGTAGCGGTGCCCCAATCCTC
>Ga0126381_100009092_pt1 | contig 11149 bp, 13 predicted proteins | sample PanSoiMetPlot_28_FD_96465 | JGI IMG/M metagenome (GOLD analysis project Ga0126381, IMG submission 96465) | Tropical forest soil microbial communities from Panama - MetaG Plot_28 | ecosystem: Environmental > Terrestrial > Soil > Tropical forest > Bulk soil | place: Panama | collected 2016-02-17
CGGCCGCCATGCGGGCGCGGTTCTCCGCCACCTTGGCGGGATCGTCGCGCGAGCCGATTCCGCCGTTGAGACTCGTGTAGATTCCCTCGGACACGCCGCCCGCGCGGGTGAAGAACCCATGGCGGATGCCGGCGAGGGCGGACAGCGACTGCGCCTGGATCATGCCGTCTTCGTCTGCGTCGGCTCCTCGAAGCCCGGCAGCGGGCCGAGCGTGGGATGGCCGAACGCCATGGCCTTGAACAGGCGCCCCATGCCGCGTCCGGTATCGCCGGTGAGGCGCTGCAGCGCGCGCTCCGCATCCATCATCTTGCTGGGGGGCGCCGCGTTGCGCAGCACGGCCGCCCGCTGCTCGATCCCGAGCCGCCGCAGGAACTCGCCCTGATCGAGCGGCCCATAGGCGGTGGCCCCCATGCTCTCGGCCGCCTCCCGCAGCGCCTGAAAGTCTACATGCGCGGTCAGGTCGACCAGGCCGGGCGACGACAGCGGATCGGCATAATTGTGCTTGCCGACCGCCTGGAGCGTATCGCCCGCTTCGCTCCTCGCATGGCCGTAATCGATCACCAGCGCCGCGCCGCCCGATTGCCGCACCCGGCGGCCGAGCTCGAGCGCGGTGCGGTCGGTGCGCCATTCGAAGATCGCGCCGATCTGCGCCCGCATCCCGCGCGGCAGCATTTGTTCGAACAGCGGGATCGGGTCGCGCGCGATGCTGAAGCGAAGCTTCTTCTCCTCGTCGATCTTGACCACGCGTTCGTGCCAGCCGTCCGCGCACATCACCGCCTGATGCACCGGCAGCACGTCGAAGAACTCGTTGGCGAGGATGATCGCAGGTCCGTCCGGCACCTCCTCGATCGACTTGTGCCATTCGAACGGCACCCCGAGCCCACCCACGAACTGGCGCTGCTTCTGCTCGAGCAGCGGGCTGATCTCGATGAAATGCACCGAAATGGCGGTGCGGAACTCCGGCATCACGTGGGCGGCGCGCAGCGCGTCCTGCATCATGCTGCCGCGCCCGGGCCCGAGCTCGATGAGCCGGATGAGGGTCGGCGAGCCCATCTGGCGCCAGACCGAGCCGGCCCATATGCCGAGCAGTTCGCCGAACATCTGGCTGATCTCCGGCGCTGTGGTGAAGTCGCCGGCGGCCCCGATCGGATCGTTGGTGATGTAATAGCCGTTCTTGGGATCGGTCAGGCACATCGACATGTAATGCACCACCGGTATCGGTCCGCCGGACGCAATGCGGCGGCGGATTTCGGTCTCGAGTGGGGGATATTGTTCGGTCATCCTGGGGAACTCACTGGCGGGCGCCGCTGCGCCACCAGGATGAAGGCCAGTCCGGCCAGCATCAGCGGCAGTGTGAGCAGCATCCCCATGGTAAGCCCGCCCCAGAGGAATCCAAGCTGCGCGTCGGGCTCCCGGAACAGCTCGCAGAACAGCCGGGCCGCCCCATAGCCGAGCGCGAATACGCCGATGATGGTGCCGGGCCGCTTGAGCGCGCCGCGCCGCACCAGGATCGCCAGGACCACGAACAGCACAAGGCCTTCCAGCGTTGCCTCGTAGAGCTGGCTCGGATGGCGCGGCAGCGGCCCGCCGCTCGGAAACACCATCGCCCAGGGCACGTCGCTCGGGCGCCCCCACAGCTCGCCATTGATGAAGTTGGCTATGCGCACCAGGAAGATCCCGATCGGTGCGACCGCGCAGGTCAGGTCGCCCAGCGTCTGGAACGGGATGCCGCGGCGGCGCGCATACCAAATGACCGCGACGACCACGCCCAGGAAGCCGCCATGGAACGACATCCCGCCCTTCCACAGCTGCAGGATCTCGGCGGGATGCTCCAGGAAAAAGCCGGGATTGTAGAACAGCACGTACCCGGTCCGCCCGCCCAGGATGATTCCGAACGTCGCCCACAGCACGAAGTCGTCGTAATCGGCCACGCTCAACGGCGCTGGTCCGCCCCACACCTTCTCGTTGCGGATGATGGCGCGCGCATAGAGCCAGCCCGCCAGGATGCCGACGATATAGGCGAGCGCATACCAGCGCACGGCGAATGGCCCGACATGCACCAGCACCGGGTCGAAGGCGGGGAACGGGATGACGAACAGCGGCATGAGGCGTTCAGGGCGATTCCGGTCATTGCGGCGAGCCCGCCCCCGAAGTCAAGCCGCGCCCTTGTCCCGGGCCTGACCCGGGACCGTTCCGGGGAAGGGTCTTTCGTTTTCGGCGATCCCGGATCGCGCTGACGCGCGTCCGGGAAATGTGGCGCGATCTTGCGCCCGGATCGGACCATTGCCATTGTTGGATCGGATGCGGCGGACCGCGAAATCCGGAGACAACCGATGACCCAGACCAGCAACCGGCTGTTCGACGAGATGGCGCGGCTGATGAACGATGCCGCCGGCGTTGCGCAAGGCGTCCGCCGCGAGGTCGAGACCGCATTCCGCAGCCAGGCCGAGCGCTGGCTCAACGACCTCGACCTGGTCAAGCGCGAGGAGCTCGAGGCCGTCAAGGAGATGGCCCGCCTCGCCCGCGAGGAGAACGAGACCCTCAAGGCCCGGATCGCCGCCCTGGAGGCCAAGCTCGGGCAAGGCGGGCAGGGTGGGACACCGCCTGGGCAGTGACAGGACTCTTCGCCTCCCCTGCCAAGGGCAGGGCAATCGCATATGGCACGGCGGGCTCCCTCTCCCCGAAGGGGAGAGGGTTGGGGTGAGGGGGTTCGGGCATACGAGAGTCTGTAACCCCCTCACCCCCGCCCTCTCCCCTCCGGGGAGAGGGAGTCCGGCCGCATGCGTGGCGTCGGGAATGCCCCCCATACGATAGCACTGCTTGCAGGGGGGAGGCGAAAGTGCCCGCGGCACCGCCCCAAAACGCGCTTCCTTGTCATTTCCCCGCGGCCCCGCTATGAAGCCGCCGCGCCACCTGCCACGCAAGTCGGGTTTACCCGGCTTGCGCGACAAAAGCGCCGATCTCGGCAAGCCCGAGATTCGGTGAGGGGCAGGCGGCGGCAGCCTCAAAGGATGACGGTCATGGCGACGGTGAGAGAGATGAACGCGACGGCGCGCGTGCTGTCTAAGGCATCGGCGCGCAGCGAACGGCGCGCGGGGCGCGTGCCCGGCATCATTTACGGCGACAACAAGCCGCCGCTCACCATCTCGGTCGACCACAAGGACCTGCGCCAGCGCATCTATGCGGGCCGCTTTCTCACCACCGTGTACGAGCTCAACATCGACGGCACCAAGCATCGGGTCATACCGCGCGACTTCCAGCTCGATCCGGTGAAGGATTTGCCGATCCATGTGGACTTCCTGCGGCTCGGGGTCGGAGCCCAGATCCGGGTGCGCATTCCGGTGCACGTGATGAACGCCGACCAGTCGCCCGGCGTGAAGCGCGGCGGCACCGTCAACCTCGTCACCCATGCGGTCGAGGTGCAATGTTCCGCCGACGCCATCCCGGAATCGATCGACGTCGATATCAGCGGGCTTGAGATCAGCTATTCGAAGCATCTCGACGAGGTCGCGCTGCCGGCAAATGTGCGGGTGATCGGCCGCGCCGATCAGACCCTGGTTACGATCGTTCCGCCGTCGGGCTATGCGGAAGAAATGAAGGCCGCCGCCGAAGCTGCTGCGGCTGCTGCGGCTGCTGCCGCGGCCGCTGCTGCTGCCGGCACCCCGCCGGCCGAAGGGGCGGCGCCGGGTGCCGCTCCGGGCGCGCCGGCAGCTGGCGCCGCGCCGGCTGCGGCGAAGCCGGCTGCGGAGAAGAAATAACCGGCACCGCGCAACCACGACCGTCATCCTCGCTGTGCGCGGGATGACGGAGAGCATCCATGCTGCTTTTCGTCGGGCTCGGCAATCCTGGTTCCGGCTATGTCTGGAACCGTCACAACATCGGCTTCATGGCGGTCGACGCGATTGCGAAGCGGAACGCCTTCCCGCCGTGGCGGCGGCGCTTCCAGGGCGTGGCCACCGAGGGCACGCTCGCGGGCGAGCGGGTGCTGCTGCTCCTGCCCGGCACCTATATGAACGAGTCCGGCCGGGCGGTCGGCGAGGCGGCGCATTTCTACAAGCTCGGCCTGCCCGAGATCGTCGTGGTGCACGACGAGATCGAGCTCCAGCCCGGCAAGGTGCGCGTCAAGACCGGCGGCGGGAATGCCGGCCACAACGGCTTGCGCTCGATCACCGAGCACATCGGCAACGATTACCGGCGCGTGCGCATCGGTGTCGGACATCCGGGCGTCAAGGAGATGGTGCAGAGGCATGTGCTGAGCGACTTTGACAAGAGCGAGCGCGAATGGGTGGAGGCGCTGTGCGCCGTCATTGCCGACAATGCCGGCCTTCTGCCGAAGGGTCAGGACGCGAGCTTTCAGAACAAGGTTCATCTCAGCATGCAGGCGAAAGGGTTTTTTCTTCCGAAGGAACCGGACGAGGGGGATGAATAAGCCGGTCCGCTCACCCCCGCGGAAGCGGGGGTCCAGTTCTTGCTGCAAAGCACTGGGTCCCCGCTTCCGCGGGGACGAACGGAGTGGGCAGCGGCGTTGAGGCAAACAACACATTCGCGAGTTCACCATGGGCTTCCAATGCGGCATCGTCGGGCTGTCGAACGTCGGCAAATCGACGCTGTTCAATGCGCTCACGCAGACCGCCGCGGCGCAGGCCACCAACTATCTGTTCAGCACCATCGAGCCCAATATCGGCGAGGTTCCGGTGCCGGATGCGCGGCTCGACAAACTCGCCGTGCTCGCGAAGTCGGCCAAGATCGTGCCGACGCGCCTTACCTTCGTGGACATTGCCGGGCTGGTGCGCGGCGCCTCCCGCGGAGAGGGCTTGGGCAACCAGTTCCTGGCCCACATCCGCGAGGTCGATGCGATCGCGCATGTGGTGCGCTGCTTCGAGGATCCTGACGTCACCCACGTCGACAACCGCATCGATCCGATCGCCGACATCGACACGATCGAGACCGAGCTGATGCTGGCCGACCTCGACAGCCTCGAGCGCCGCCTCGACGGATTGGAGAAGAAGGCCAAGGGCAGCGACAAGGAGGCGGGCGAAGCCGCGCAGGCGCTCGAGCTGGTCCGCCGTGCGCTCCCGCTCCTGCGCGACGGCAAGCCGGCGCGGCTGGTCGAGCGCAAACCCGAGGAGGAGAAGACGTTTCGTTCACTGGGTCTCCTGACCTCGACCCCGGTGCTTTACGTCTGCAACGTAGATGAAGGCTCCGCCGCGACCGGCAACGACTTTTCCCGCCGGGTCGAGGAACGCGCCAAGCAGGAAGGGGCCGGCTGCGTTGTCATCTCGGCCAAGATCGAGGCCGAGATCGCCATGCTGTCGAGCGAGGAGCGCAAGGAATTCCTGGCCGCGCTCGGGCTCGAGGAGCCCGGCCTCGACCGGCTCATCCGCGCCGGCTATGCGCTGCTCGATCTCGTGACCTTCTTCACCGCCGGCCCCAAGGAAGCGAAAGCCTGGACGGTGGTGCGCGGCGCGCGCGCCCCGCAGGCCGCCCGCGTCATCCATACCGACTTCGAGCGCGGCTTCATCCGCGCCGAGACCATCGCGTACGACGATTACGTCAGGTACGGCGGCGAGGCCGGCGCCCGCGACGCCGGCCGCTTCCGTCTCGAAGGCAAGGATTATGTCGTCGCCGACGGCGATGTGATGCATTTCCGGTTTGCGCTGTAGGGCGGTTGTCGGAGAGCAGACGACAAGCTCAGCCGCTCATTCCCGCCCCCGCTTTCGCGGGGGTAAACTCCAGCGGGAATCCGGTCTTAGCCAAAAATACAACGGGCTGATTGGGACCAGAACTGGGTCCCCGCTTCCGCGGGGACGAGCGAATCGTTCAGCGCTTGTTCCACGTTTCTTCCGTCGTGCGTGCTCGGTCGTCCGTCCTGCGAATCGCCGCGAGATGCTGCTCGATCCGGAAGGTGATCAGCACGAATTCCGCGATCATGCGCGCGAACACGATGGCGGTGAAGGTGCCGATCATGCTCATCACGACCATGAACAGGCCGCCGATGGGCTCGAGCGGCAGGATCAGCAGGCCGGACAGAATTCCCCACATGCCCGCGAGCACGATGACCACGACCGCGAGCCAATAGAACACCCGGATGAGCGAGGGCGTGATGAACCGTTCCCATTGAAAGAGGTCGGTAAAACGAAAATCGGACATGAGTCCCTTGGCTCCCGTCGGTTCCCCGGCCGCATTGCCCGAAGGCTCCTGCGCCGGGGCTCATCGATGGCGATTCGCGCGCACCCTGCCGCAGGCGGGCGGAGACTGCACCGGGCGCCTGCGGGGGTCAATCAAGGTCGCCGGCGCGGATTCAGCTTGCCGTAACCATTCGCGCTCACCTCGCCCTAACCATCCGTGCTCAGAGCCCGCTAACGATCCGTGCTCAGCTTGCCGTAACCATTCTTCCTCGGCGTGGTGTAACCATCCTTTCTCAGCCCGCCCTAACTATCTTCAAATACTCCCGCGACTGGTGTGGGTCCGTTAACGCAGGCCGCAGGGGTATTCGAGTAACCCGTCAGGCATGGCTTCGGATGAAGCCTTGGTGGCGGGGTGGGGACGATGCTTTCATTTCGCAGTATCGGTGTACTGTTTGCGCTGGCCGGCGCGGTGCTCGCGGTGGTGGCCGCCCTTGGGGTCGTGCGGGGTGCGCGGTCAGACGAGCTCGTCGTCGTTGTCGCGAACGTTGCGGACGATTCAATCGACGTGACCGGCAGCATCGGCTCGGCGGCCGGCGCGCGGGCGTTGCCGCTGAGCGACGAAGAGCGCGGCCACATCTTCGACGACATCATGCAAATCCGCGGCGTGCCGGAGGCAAGCGTGCCGTGGACCGCGACCGCGCTGCCGACCGGAATCGCGCTGCAGGATTTGCCGGCCAGCGTGACCAGCGACATCCCGATGGTGCAGGGCTACAAGTTCGTGAAGCTCGTCGACCGGATCGTGCTGGTCAGCCCGCTCGACCGGTCGGTGGTGGCCGTGATGCCGCGCTACAAGCTGATATTGGATTGAAGACCGCAGAGGCCGTAGGGGCGCCCCTTGTGGGCGCCCAAGTCAGGAGGGCGGCCACAAGGGCCGCCCCTACGCATCGCGGCAACAGCGCGCCTGCAATTCGGAGCTACCCGCGCTGCCGCGGCGCCCCTTCGGCCTTCCATTTCGACAGGCTGTCGGTGATGATCTTGGTGGATTGCATCGCCGACTGGCTGAGGTGCGCGTATTCGGTGATCTCGCGCTGAACCCGCGCGCCCTCGCTCTGCAGCATCTCGCGCAGCGTCTGCAGCTCGGCGATCAGCCGATCGATCTCCTGCACCGAGGTGCCGGCCACGCGCTGCAGCAGCGTGCTGATGTTGTTGGCTACGACCTCGCTTTCGGCTTCCGGCGTGCGCCGCAAGGTAGCGACGTCCCGGCGAACGAACTCGCGAATCTCACCTTCCACTGCACTCTCCGGCGCTTTCTCGGCAGGCGCTGGCTCCCGCGATTTGATCAGTGTCATGATAGTCCACCCCGTTGCGGCGCGTCGCGCCGCTCCACACCCCGATAGCCGCACGCGAATGTGACGACTTCACGGCCGGTGCGGCCCAGTTCACAACCGCATGTTTGTTGCCTTATGAGGATACCGCTGTCGCGTTGATTGTCGGAGCGATTGATGCGTAGGGGTGACCCATAGCCCGTCTTCGACGGGCTGTGGCCCGCCCCTGCGAATCACCAACATCATTCCTGATAGGCCAGAAGAATCTCGCCCACGACCGGTTTCAGGGCGCGGACAGCGGCGTCGCTCGAGAGAAATTCCTTGTCGGCCGCGACGGCGGCGCGCGCATCGGCCGAGGCCTTCGGGTCCGCCTTGAGCCGCAGCCCGAGCTTGCAGTCGCCCGGCCAGGTGTTGAAGCTTCCGCCGTTCCAATCGCTGATCGGCGCCATGCCGTCCTTGCCGAAGCCCTGAAGCTTGAACGGCTTGCCGTTGAGCTTCTCCAGCGCCGCGAGCGGCAGGCCGAGGTGGAGGCCCTTGGGCGCCGTCCAGGTCGACTGGCCGGTGATCGCGATAATCCGGGTCCCGGCACGGGTCACGTCGTCGTCCCACAGCACTTCCAGCCGATGCTTGGGATCCTTGGGAAACAGCACCGAGGCCTTGAGCGTCGAGCCGTCGTCGCCGTCGACGTCCGCGAACGTGATGTTCTGGGAGCCGTAGGCCTGGGCGAGCTTGAGGTGACCGGAGTCCTTCGCGAAGTTGCCGCTGCAGGCGACCGCGCGTGCGGGCTCCGGCGGCTTTCCCGCTTTTGGAGGCGCGTCGTCCTCCGGAACGGACGGCGTAACGGCCGCCGGACGCGTGGCGGGCGGGCGCTTGGCGGCCGGCGGCTGCACGATCTGCGAGGGCAGGATCTGCTCGTCGTCGCGCAGCTGCGGCTGCTTGATCTGCGCGACGCGGATGAGTGGCGACGGCTGCTGAGCCAGGGCTGCAGCCGACAGTGCCGCCGCGGCGCCGACTGCCGCCAGCGCGCACAACCAACGATCAATCATTTATCCCTCCGGCCGGTGATTCGCGTTCTGATGAGCGTCGTTCCCCACCTGATGTTAGGACGCCCTCGGCCCGCTCACAATATTGACATGCGCCTGCCGCGCCGCTCTTCCGCCCCAAAAAGGCCACCCGTCCCGCCCGGAACCGTGCTATCAGGAGCGAGTTGGGCCACGGGGATTGGAAGGGGGTTTGCGGAAACAGGGAAGGCTTCCGATGAAACCCAGTCTCAGCGTTGCCAGCGTCACCTTCGGCCTGTCGCTCGCGGCAGCCGCCACCACCGCCCAGGCCCAGAGCGCGGTCACCCGCCAGATCACGCAGGAGCCGGTCGAGACCGTCATCACCCAGAACCCCAACGGCACCGTCATCACCCGGCGCATCCTCACGCCGGAGCCGGGCTTCAGCGCCTCGCCGCCGCCGAACTATGTGGCGCCGCCGCTCGCCGGCAACGCGCTCTATCCCGACTATGTCGAGCCCCTCGATACCGTGACCACGCGGCGCGTCGTGGCAGCTCCGCCCCCGCCGCCGGTTCCGCCTGCGACCGTCGGAGTCGCGCCGCGCGCACACACCCAGCACGTCGTCACTGACCACACCCGTCCGGCCAGGACTGTGACCCGCGCCGCCCCGCGCACGGTGGTGGTGCCGCCGCCGCTACCACCGCCCGATGCGCCGCTCGTGCTCACCCTGGCCGAGCGACAGGCCGTCTACGGAGCCATCACCGGGCGCCAGATCTATTCCCCGGCGCCCGTGTATCCGCCGGTGGTGGCCGAGACCGACTATCCGCTGAACACGGTCTATCCGGCCGACCCCTACCACGACTATGGCTACCGCGCCCCGGATTATTACCACGATCATTACGTCTACCGCTGGGACGGCGTGCCGCTCGTGATTGGCGGCCGAATGCCGCCGAGCGTCGCGCTCTACGGCGTGCCCGACTGGCTGCTCGCCCGCGTGCCCGCGGCGCAAGGCTACAGCTACGCCCGCCTCGACGACCGGGTCTATATTGTCGACCCGGCCACCGCCGTCATCGTCGCCGAGATCGCGCCGTAACAATCTGGCGCAGCGGAGTTTGTTTGCTCCGTGCGTGCTGCGCACTCTCCTCTCCCCCGCTCGCGGGGGAGAGAGCTGCCCCCGCGAAAGGCTAGTAGCCCGGACTGAACGAAGTGAAGTCCGGGGGCGGCCGGCCCCGGATTTCGCTCCCGCTCAATCCGGGCTACCGCGCGAGCAACTGCCGGCTGCTCCGGATACACGCGCCCGTTGCGCCGCGACCGCGCCCTCCTGCAAAGAACAGGAAGTCTGCAGGGCGCGGGCTGTTGGCTCGCTGCGCGCCATTGCAAAACATGTTCAGAACCAAGCAGATGGACGGACGCTACGAGTCCGCGAGCTGCTCGCGGCGGTTGAACAGCAGGAAAATATCAGGAAAACACCGCGATTCCTGCTGACCCGCGCCGATGCGCGTGCGCCGCCTCGCACCTTGATGATGTCAACCAAACAATGCCTGCCACTTCCAGAACGCAGGCGTGCGGGCGCGCGGGGTCAAGTCGTATGGGTCGTTGCCGAGCCGCGCAAATGGAATCGCCGATCCCGCGGCAAGCAGGATCGGCGCGCACTTCTCGATTTTCAATTTCCCGCCTACGCCGATCGCATGATTCGACGCAAGGGGATTTTTTGACGGACGATCGGCCGCGTTGACGCTGTCCTGGCGCCCCGCCACCATGCGGCCTTCTCTCCAGGATGACCGAACATGTCCCGATTCACCTCGCTCGCCTGCTTCGCGCTTGCGGCCGCGCTCGCCGCGGCGCCGATCTGCGCGTCCGCGCAGCAGCGCCTCGCGCTGCCCGACTGGAGCGGCCAATGGATCAGGACCGGCTCCGGCAGCTTCGATCCGAGCAAGCCGGCCGGGCGCGGCCAGGAGGCGCCGCTCACGGCGGAGTATCAGAAAATCTTCGAGGCAAGCCTCGCCGCGCAGGCGGCGGGCGGGCAGGGCAACGATCCGATGGCGCGCTGCTGGCCGCCCGGCATGCCGCGCATGATGATCAACTATGGGCTCGGCATGGAGTTCGTGGTCACCCCGGAGACGACCTGGCTGTCGTTCGGCGAGCCGATGCACCAGCTGCGCCGCATTTACACCGACGGCCGCGACTGGCCCGCCGCGATCACGCCGAGCTTCTCGGGCTATTCGATCGGCGGCTGGGAGGGCGACGACGGGCACGGCCATTTCGCCGTGCTGGCGGTCGAGACCCGCGGCCTCAGGGGCCCGCGCAGCCTCGACAGCTCCGGCATCCCGGTCCATGCCGACCAGGAGACGGTGGTGCACGAGCGCCTGTTCCTCGATCGCGCCAATGCGGACGTCCTCTATGACGAGATCACCGTCATCGACCACGCGCTCACCCGCCCCTGGACCGTGACCCGCCGCTACCGGCGCGAGCGCCACCCGGTCTGGCTCGAGACCATCTGCGGCGAGATCGAGCCGCAGGCGCGCATCGGCGCCGAGGACTATTACGTGACTGCCGACGGCCTCTTGATGCCGACCCGCAAGGACCAGGCGCCGCCGGATTTGCGGAATTTCCGGTGATGGGGACTCGCGTCGGGGCGCCGCGCTCGTCCCCCGGCTGTCCGGCACGGGTTTTTCTGTTAGATTTTCCGACGAGGCGC
>Ga0126381_100009093_pt1 | contig 11148 bp, 9 predicted proteins | sample PanSoiMetPlot_28_FD_96465 | JGI IMG/M metagenome (GOLD analysis project Ga0126381, IMG submission 96465) | Tropical forest soil microbial communities from Panama - MetaG Plot_28 | ecosystem: Environmental > Terrestrial > Soil > Tropical forest > Bulk soil | place: Panama | collected 2016-02-17
CCAAGGCGGCCAATAGAGACAAACGCTACTTGGTCAACAAGTCAGGTTTGGCCGGATCGTGGAGATCCGGCCCTCAAATTCGTGTTGGCAGGTATCCAGGAGAATTCAGGAATAAAACTCCTGCAGTTTTCCTCGGTGCCCGTTGCAGAGCGCGAACAATTGCAGACCGAGACTCGTGGGGGTAATCAATGCTTCGTCACGGGTCAGCAGAGTTGCAGTGTTGGCAGTCTTCTTCTCGATCAAGCGCAGTCCGGCCAGAGAATCGAGGTCGCGCTCCGTTTGAGCGCCTCGCGATCCCACAGCCGAGGCCAGCTCGGCCAAATTGCACGCCAATGGCTTCGCGGAGATGCCCGATTCCGATACGACCTTGGTTGCCCTCGTGCACACAACGGTGAATATGCGGAGAGGCATCAACGTGAGTTGGCTGAAAAGCTCCACAAACTCCAGGTTCGACTGGTCCCTTCCATCTGCCGAACAGGAGGTAAACAGGAGACCGGCCCAGAAATCGTGCAGCCAACCCTCGTCGCTACTCGATCCAAATTCAAGAACCCGCAGGGCAACCTGTGGATTGACTCGACCTTTATCAACGGTGGTCGGTCCGAGAACGAACAGATTCTCTGTCTTGAGTGCGATGCTCACAGCGTTTGCCAATTTGTGATTGCTGGCCCTTGCGCGAACCCACTCTTCGATTTCTGCAGCTCCGTCAGGACATAAGCGGCTCAAGAACGCGAACGACTCGACCATTCGAACGAACCCAAGCATGTCCCCGGGCTTGGTCGAGGCGATCACGCCCTCCAGCAGACTCTCCCATCGGAGTGACTTCGGATCATCCTTTGCGCTGATGAACGCCAGCCCCACACCGTCTGCCCCGCACCTGACAACTCTTGCCTGCGTCGTGATCCGGCGCGTGCGGTCTAGCTCCACAGAACCTTCTTTTTGAAGTGTCAACCAGACCGTTGTTCCCAGCCGCCAGCGCTCCTTGGTGAGGATATACACTCCTGTCGCACTGATATCCTTGACTGTGTCCTGCTCCAGCGCCGAACCGCTCCACCGGTATGCCGCGAACTGTTCCACCACTCGCCGCTCAGCCCTGCGGTTATCGGGAGTTACAAACTTCTCCAGCCAGCCAATGGACTTGGTGGCCACTGCGCCTGCATCAGGTGTCTTAAGTCTCTCAAGCCAACCAAGTCGTCCAGCCATGCAGTCCCCTGCTTGCAATTTGCGAGTACAGATTCAGTGCGATTCTATCGACAGATGAGGCTGGCTCGAACAACTCGATATTGCGCGCGGACTCTGAAGTACCACGAGCGATAACCCTTCTTAATAGTTGTGGATTGATTCAGCGTTCTCAGAAAATCGCTTTTGCCGGCTGACCCTCAACTTCGACACTGTGACTATCTAGCTCGGAAAGCTCGATATAACCGCTAATTTATCTTTTACTTGCACGGTGCAACCCTGTATACGGCTCCAGGCTGAGTGCCTAGGTTTCGAGGCTTGACCGAGCACATGAAACGTGGAAGTACCCCGGCTCGAAGAACTCCGGGGAGCTGACAGCTAACAGCTAAGAGCCGCCTTTCACACCGCCTTGAGGGCCTGTTCGAGATCGGCCACCAAATCGTCCTTGTCCTCGATGCCGACCGACAGCCGCACCAGCCCTTCGGTAATTCCGACTTTCGCGCGATCCTCGTCGCTCAGTGCAGCATGTGTCGTTGTCGCCGAGTGCGACGCCAGCGACTCGACTCCGCCCAGCGACTCGGCATTCAGGAAAAGCTTTACCGCGCCCAGAAACCGTCCCGCCGCATCGCGCGACCCGAGATCGAAACTCAACATCGAACCAAACCCGCGCTGCTGCTTCTTTGCCAGCTCGTGCTGGGGGTGGCACTGCAGTCCCGGATAGGAAAGTCGCTTCACCTTCGGCTGCTTCGACAGAAACTCCGCCACCGCGCCTCCGTTCTCCTCATGCTGCCTCATGCGCAGAGGCAGGGTCTTGATCCCGCGCAGCACAAGGAACGACTCGAAGGGCGACATGATCCCGCCGGCCGCCTTCTGCACCAGCAGGAACCGGTCCTTGTGCTCGGGCTTCGTCCCGATCAATGCCCCACCCAGGCCATCCGAGTGCCCGTTGAGAAACTTCGTCGTCGAGTGCATCACGATATCCGCACCCAGTGCGATCGGGCTCTGCAGCGCCGGGGACATGAAGGTGTTGTCGACGCTTACCTCCACGCCCTTTGCATGCGCAATATCGCAGACCGCAGCGATATCGGTCAGCACCATGAGAGGATTCGTGGGCGTCTCGATGTGCATCAGCTTTGTATTCGGCTTGATCGCGGCCTTCACCGCGTCGAGATTCGCCGTGTCTACGTACTCGATCTCGATTCCGTAGTGCCGGATGATCAGGTTGAATAGCCGCGCCGTCCCGCCGTAGACGTTCGCTGAGCAGATCACGTGATCGCCGGCGCGCAGTGTCGCCACCAGCGCATAAATGGCCGCCATCCCGCTCGCAAAGGCGTGCCCGCAGACGCCGCCCTCGAGCGCTGCCAGCGCCGCCTCCAGGCGGGCGCGCGTCGGGTTTCCGGCGCGCGAGTAATCATAGCCCTTGTCAGAGCCGATGCCGGTTAACTCAAAGGTGGAACTCAGATAAACGGGGACGTTGATTGCACCAGTCAGCGGATCGGGTTCCTGCCCTGCGTGCACGGCGAGAGTTGCTAATTTCTGTCGCATGTTCAGCTTCAAAGCTCCTGACTTCTGATTCTTCTAGCTTATCTTGGAGGGCATCGGCACGGAGTGGTGCCGAGGTTTTTCCCTGTCCCTCTGCCATCCCTCTTGCAAAAGCGGGCATCCTACGTCAGAATGGACGGCTGTCGTCCGGACCGGGGAGGGAAGGTATGCCCAACGTGAGAAAATGCGGAAACGCAGCCTGTAATTGCATTCCACCCAATAAGGAAAAGTACTGCAGCGCGCACTGCGAAGGAATCGGCGATAAGACCGAAATCGTGTGTACCTGCGCCCATGAAGGATGCGTGCTTTCAACGGTCCACGAGGAGCCGACGCGGACAAACGTCAGTCCATCCAGGTAAGCTCGGCGCCTCTAGCGCTTAACTTGCCACGCGCATTTTGATGCGCAGCCCCCAGTGTGCAAAGACGCTTAATTTTCACGCATCGGATCGATGCCTCGGGAAGCACACTTATTTGTCCCGCCGAATCGCAAATGGTCCGGGCATTCCTAAATTCCACCCTCGAAGATCTTCTTCGACAAGTACCGCTCTGCGGAGTCCGGAATAATCGTCGCCACACGCTTGCCGACGCCCAATTCCCGAGCCAGAGCCACCGCCGCATACACGGCTGCTCCCGCGCTTGACCCGCCCAGCAGTCCTTCCTCGGCAGCCAGACGCTTCACCATCGCGAACGCCTCGTCGTCGCTCACCATCATCACGCGATCGCAAACGGTTGGATGAAACGTCTCAGGAATAAAGCTCACGCCGATACCCTCGACGCGATGTTTGCCGGGCTCGCCGCCCTGAAGGATGGAGCCCTCGGTCTCGACTGCCACGGTTGCCACTGCCGGATTCTTCTCTTTGAGGAACCTCGCAACGCCCGAGAACGTTCCGCCCGTTCCGACGCCCGCGACAAATCCGTCGACCCGGCCGTCCATCTGCTCCCAGATTTCGCGCCCGGTCGTGTCGTGGTGAAACTGGGGATTCGATTGGTTCGCAAACTGGCCGGCCATAAACGCCCCAGGTATCGCATCTGCCGTTTTGTTCGCCTCGCGAATCGCTCCCGCCATGCCCTCCGCTTCCGGGGTGCGCACCACGTCAGCGCCGAACCCGCGCATCAGGATGCACTTCTCCTCGGCGAAACCCTCCGGCACAAACAATTTCACCCTGTAGCCGCGATTTACTCCGATCAGCGCGAGCCCTACTCCCGTGTTGCCCGCTGTCGCTTCGACGATGGTGGAACCTGCTCGCAGCAGCCCCCTGGCCTCTGCATCAAGAATCATTCCGAGCGCGGCGCGATCCTTGACGCTGCCGCCCGGATTCAGAAACTCCAGCTTCGCGATAACAGCAGCCGAACCTTCCGGCACGATCCGGCCGAGCTGAAGCATCGGCGTGTGGCCAACCAGTTGAGTTATGTCCGTGGCGATGCGGGGCGATGTGGAGGGACTTTCGACGGCCATGGAAGACTAGTTTAGCCTAGAGGCTCCGCCTATTTCTTTACCGAAGCCTTCTTCATGCGAGTTGCCGGGAAGTATCCGGTGCGCGTCCGAACCGTCAGTTTGCCCATCCCAGCCCCCTCGGCCGTCACCTGTACTCGGCGAAATCCGGGCTCGGAGGTCGGCTTGGTGGAGTGGTAGCCAATCGTGTATTGACTGCGGATATCGCGCGCAACTTCGGCGGCAATTTCGTCCACCTGCTCAATCGACTTGGGAAAGAACGCAATGCCGCCCGTCTCGTTGGACAACAACTCCAACGCGCGCCGCGCGTGACGTACCTCTGCGCGGCTCATCTCATCTCCGAAGAGCAACCCGATCGTGTAGATCACCGGCCCGGAAAGTTCCTGTACACGCCGGATCGTCTGGTCCAGCGTGAGCGTGGAGGCGTTGTCCTCGCCGTCAGTGATGATCACCAGCACCTGCTTGGGGCGCCTCGCATCGGCCACCAATTTGTCCGCCGACGCAACCACCGCGTCATAAAGGGCCGTTCCGCCACGTGACTCGATGTGGCTCAACCCTTCGCGAAGCTTGCCGATATTCGAGGTAAAGTCCTGGTCAATGTAGGCTTCGTCGGAAAAATTCACGACGAATGCCTCATCCTCGGAATTCGAAGCCTCGACCAGGTCAATGGCTGATTTGTTGACCGACGGCCGCTTCTTTGACATGGAACCCGAGTTATCGATCACAAAGGCAATCGACACTGGAAGATCGGAGTGTTGAAAGCTCAGGATATTCTGCTTCACTCCGTCTTCGAAGACCTGGAAGTTGTCCTTCTTCAGGTTCTGCACCAACTGCGTGCCCGCCAGCACCGTGGCGTTCAGGATCACCTCTTCCACATCCGTACGGAGGACGTAGCCCTCTCCTTCCTTGCTGAGCGGCTGTCCGCTGGCGGTCGGAGCCTTCTCACTGTCCGGGGAACGGACTGGATCCCGATCTACCGTCAAATCGGGGGCCTGGCTCCTGGGCGGAGGCGCACCGGGCTTGGCCGCCTGCTGCGCGCCGAGAGAAACTGTCGAGACCGAAAGGATGATTGAGAGTATCGCTCTATTGCAAAGGGGCATAGTATCCGGTTCGAGCATGTACCGTCAGTGGAGGTAAACCCGATGGCGGATTTAGCTTCACCTTCACTTTACGCCACTTGCCGTCACGCTGAATGTTCTTAGGTGTATAGCCGATTACGTATTGGTTCCGCAGTTCCGTTGAGATCTTTTCTGCAATGTCGCCCATCTCCGAGATGTCGTCTACTCGGAAAAGCCGTCCGCCAGTCTCTTCGCACAATTCATTGAGCAACATCGGCCCGGTGCGCTCCTCAGGCGTCGCAGCGTATGGATCGAAGATTCCGATGGAGTAGATCTCCACATCCGATTCGCGAACCTGGGAGCGAACCTCGCCTTCTGTATAGCGCGACCGGTTGTCGCCTCCATCGGAGACCACCAGCAATGCTTTGCGCTCATGCTTGGCTTCCTTCGTCTTCGCCACGCCGTAGTAAATCGCATCGAGCAGCGCCGTGCGATGCCCGGCTTTTACCGTCGCCAGCCTTCCCTGGATCTCGTCGACCGAGTTCGTAAAATCCTCGATAAGCTCCGGACGGTCGTTGAATCCGATCACAAAGAATTCATCTTCAGGATTGGCAGTCTTGATGAACTGCAGAATCGACTCACGGGCGCGGGTCAGCTTCGAAGTCATCGACCCTGAAAGGTCGAAGATGATGCCGATTGAAACCGGCGCGTCTTCTGCCGCAAAGCTCTTGATCCTCTGTTCTCCGTTATTCTCGTAGACTTGGAAGTCTTCCTGCTCGAGCCCTGTCACGAGCCGGTTCATCGGGTCCGTAACGGTCACGGGCACGAGCACCATGTCGACGTTCATCCGGATCATCGAGCCCGGTCTTGCCTTGGCGGAATCTGCTCCGCTGGGAGCGGGTGCATCCACTCCGGCGGGGGCTCCAGCACCGCTGCCGGGACTCGATGTTGACGGCGGCGGAACGTGCACCTTATCCAGGGGATTATCCTGGGCGCGCATTGACGGTGCGCAGAAAACGACGATAGCGCTCGCGCAAATAACCGCCAGCCACGATTTGCGACCTGGTCCGTGAGACACATCGAACAAATGGAGGAGTGAACTCATGTGATCGCACCTGGGATTATTGATGGCGATATTAGCACGCCCGGAGGCCTCGCGCTCCGCGTCGGTTTGCCCTCGTTGGGTTTGACGCTGTCTGACCCGAATCCGTCATCCGCTCTGGGATACAATCGACTCTAAGCGACAGTTCTGGCAGCACTTCTCCACTTCAGATCTGGTCCGCAAATCCTGTTTCTTCTGTGGGAGCACTACCTTACGCATGGCTTGCATTTATCCATTCCGCGCTTGGCGCTACAACCCATCGCTCGTTCGACTGGAAGACGTGGTCACACAGCCATATGACAAGATTTCGCCGGCTATGCAGGAAGCATATTATCAGCGCAGCCCGCACAACCTGGTGCGCATCATACTTGGCCTACCTGAGCTCTTTGATGCTGAGCGCGGTGAGAACGTCTACACCCGCGCTGCCCGCGATTTCAAGGCATGGCGGGAACAATCCATCCTCGTGCAGGAAAAGGATCCTTGCATCTTCGCTTACGCACAGAGATTTCGCGTTCCCGGCTCGGATGAAGTGAAAGAGCGTCGCGGGTTCATCGCCCTGGGCAAGCTCCACGACTATTCCGATGGGGTTGTCTTCCGCCACGAGCAGACGCTCTCCAAGCCCAAGAGCGATCGCCTCAACCTGCTGAAGGCCACACATGCGCACTTTGGCCAGATCTTCATGCTCTACTCTGACCCGGCTGGCAGCGTGGAGAAGATTCTCTACGAAGACGCAGGTCCGGCTGACGCTTCGGTCACCGATGAGTACGGCGTGCTCCACCGCGTCTGGCGCGTCAGTGATCCGGCGGTCATCCGTCTTCTGACGTCCACGATGGCCGACAAAAAGCTCATCATCGCCGACGGCCATCACCGCTATGAGACCGCGCTGAGCTACTCGAAGGAGCACGCTCCCGCAACTTCCCTTCGGGTTGAGCATAATGCGTCGGAGCTTCCGCATCCGGCTTATCCCGAGGCCGCCGTCATGATGACTTTCGTCAACATGGACTCAGAGGGTCTGGTCATCCTGCCGACACACCGCGTGGTGCACAGCCTGGCGAAATTCGATCCAGCCTCTTTCGTCCGGACCGCCGAGCAGTTCTTCACCGTTGAAAAGCTGCCGGAGTCGGCCGCAGCCGATCACATCGACACTCTTCGCAAGCAGTCCGCCATCGCGTTTGTTGCCGCGACCGGGGCGGGCGCATTTCTGTTGCGCTCCAGGCCTGAAGCGGCATCGGCCGCACTGGCTGGCTTGCCTGAAAATCAGCGTCAGCTCGACCTCAGCCATCTGCACACCATTCTTCTTGACCGGCTCCTGGGCCTCGACGCCGAAAAGGTTCGCGAGCAGACCAACATCCGCTACCTGCGCGATGCCGCCGAAGCTGTTGACCTGGTCGACCGCGGTGAAGCGGATGCCGCGTTCCTCACCAATCCGGTCACCATGCAACAGCTGCGCGAGGTGGCTTTTGCAGGCTCAGTGATGCCCCAGAAGTCCACTGACTTCTACCCGAAACTCCTCAGCGGCCTCACGATCTATGCGTTGGAGTAAGCGGTTTCGGGCGGCCGTTTTGAAAGGACACGGTTTCGACCGTGCCGAAAAAAGGCGGGTACCCCATCCTTTCCGAAGGAAAGAGTGGGACACCACGAATCCGCACCGTACGTTCGCGATCGTCGTGTTAACCACCGTCCTGTCGCTGTCTCTTTTCGCACAAAATCCGACTCCGCAGACGCCCACCCCGTCACCCCGCTTTGTCGTCGTCCTCGACGCGGCTCATGGCGGTGACGATACTGGCGCACACCTAGCCAGCGGAGGGTTCGAGAAGGCAGCCGATCTTGCGCTCAGCGTCCGTCTGCGTTCTCTGCTCACTGCCCGCGGCATCCAGGTCGTGACGACGCGCGAGGCCGACGCTTCCATCGACGCCGACCGACGGGCAGGGATCGCGAACCACGCGAACGCCGCGCTCTGCCTCAGTCTCCACGCAACCGAAAGCGGCTCCGGTGTCCATCTCTTCGCATCATCCCTCGCACCCGCGGCGCCAACGCGCTTTATGGCATGGAAGACAGCGCAGGCTGCCTCGATCACTCGGACCCTGGCACTGGCGGGCGCGGTCAACTCTGCTCTTACCCAAGCTGGGTTGAACGTGACACTCGGCCGCATTCCTTTGCCCGGTATCGAGAGCATGACCTGCCCGGCGCTCGCCATCGAAGTTGCGCCGCAGCGCGACCCTGAGCACAATATCACCGCCGAGCCCGACAATCCCGATTACCAGGCCAGCGTCGCCACGGCCCTCGCCGCCGCAGTTCTCGAATGGCGGACCGATCCACAGCGCATGGAGTCGCGCCAGCCATGATTCCGCGCTACCAGAAGATTCTTTTCGCCATACTCCTGGTTGCCTCTCTCGCCATGGGCATTCTCCTTTGGCGGCTGCGCGAGGGTGCTCACAAGCGCCTCCTCGCCGGGCAAAGCACGGCTCCGACCGCCGCCCCTGTCGTTGCACCCGCCGAGCAGGCCACGCTCATCGCCGCCAACGATCTGGACAACTCCCTCGTTCCGCAGGTCCACTCACTCCCGCTGCCTGCCGACCCCGAAGCTCGCGCACGCGCCGTCCTCGGCAAACTCCTCGACCTCTACGCCGTGCCTGAATCCACGCATCCCGTTCCCGGAGGAGCCGCGTCGGTCTCCCAGGTCTTCCTGATGCCTGTTTCCGGCGCAAAGAACAGGCAGGATCCTTCGCATCAGATGGCTATAGTCAATCTCACCGGCTCCTTCGCCGCCGGCCACCCCTCCGGTCTCGAAACCGAATCGCTGACCGTGCTGTCGATCTGCGCCACCCTGCGCGCCAACCTGCCCACCGTCACCCAGGTCCGCTTCCTCGTGGACGGCCAGCCACGTCCTTCGCTCGCCGGTCATGCCGACCTCACCCGCACATATCTAACCGACGATACAGTACCAACGGAAGGAAACAAGCAGTGAGGGAAGCACGGCCTACCATCGGCGTATTCGATTCCGGCTTTGGCGGACTCACCGTCCTCGCCGCGCTCATCCCCAGGCTTCCGCGCGCTCGCTTCGCCTTCATCGGCGACACCGCGCGTCTCCCCTACGGCTCCAAGTCGCGCCGCACCATCGCGCGCTACGCCGTCGAGAGCGCGCAGTTTCTCGTTCGCGAGCAGGGCGCCGAGTTCCTCGTCATCGCATGCAACACCGCCAGCGCCCTCGCACTCGACGCCATCCAGGAGGCGGTGCCCGTTCCCGTCCTCGGCGTCATCGAGCCAGGTGCGGCGGCCGCACACGCCGCCTCCAAATCCGGCGATGTCCTGGTCATTGCCACCGACGCCACCGTCCAGAGCCACGCCTACAAAGCCGCGTGCGCGGCCCAGAATCTGGGCGCGCTGGAAAAAGCATGCCCGTTGCTTGTCCCGCTCGTAGAAGAAGGCTGGACCAGCCACCCCGTCACCGCCGAAGTTATCCGCATCTATCTCGACGAACTGACAACCGACGCGGCCGCAGGCGGCCTCAAACCCGACACACTCGTGCTCGGCTGCACTCATTACCCGTTGCTGCGTCCGCTCATCGAACGCGCTGTTCCCGAAGGCATGAAGGTCATCGACTCAGCCGAATCCACCGCCGAAGCCGCCGCACGACTCTTCAACGGACGCGCTAAACCCCAACATGCTGATGAAACTGGGTGCCCCGTCCTAACCGGATCCGAGTCATCGGATTCGGTTAGGACGGGATCTGATCCTGCGCCCGCCAGTGGAACCGAAATCCGCTGCTTCGCCACCGACTCCGTCGAAAAGTTCGAGCGCCTGGGCTCGCGTTTCCTCGGCCGCCCCACCGGTACTGTCCAGCTCGTCGACCTCGGCGGCTAACCCTGCGTGAAACCAGGTCCGACTCGGTCGCACCGCCTTGATATCCTGATTCGGGCTTAGATTCACCCCTTCAAGGAGCTGTCATCCTGAGCGGAGCGCGCGGTCGGGGTCCTCAGGGGTGACCCTGGGGCCGCACAAACGCTCGCGTTTGTGGGTAGGCGAGCGAAGGAGGTTCTCAGGCCGAACCTTCTATCAGGGCACGACTTTAGTCGTGCCGATGAACGCTAAAGAATTGAGAGGGGCTTTCGCCCCTGCAACGGAGGAACACAACACGCATGATCAATCTGGCGGGCAAAACAGCCGTCGTCTTCGGGCTGGCCAACAAGCGTTCTATCGCATGGGGCATCGCCCAGAAACTCCACGAAGCCGGAGCCACCCTGGCCATCTGCTACCAGAACGAGCGCATGAGAGCCGAAGCCGAAGACCTCATCAAGGAACTCCCCGGCGCCGGCGGCTTCCAATGCGACGTCTCCATCGATAGCGAAATCAACGCCCTCTTCGCGGCCCTCAAGGATAAGTACGGCAAGCTCGACGTCCTCGTCCACGCCGTCGCCTATGCTCCGGCCGAAGACCTCCGGGGCGAATTCATCAACACCAGCCGCGAAGGCTTCCGCATCGCCCACGACGTCAGCGTCTATTCGCTCATCGCCGTCAGCCGCGCCGCGGCCCCGCTCATGAGCGAAGGTGGCAGCATCATGACCCTCACTTACTACGCCGCCGAAAAGGTCGTCCCCAACTACAACGTGATGGCGCTGGCCAAGTCCTCGCTCGAGTCGGCTGCCCGTTATCTCGCCTGGAACCTCGGACCCAAAAACATCCGCGTGAACGCCATCTCTGCCGGCCCCATCAAGACACTCGCCGCCCGCGGCATCGGAGCCCTCGGCGACATGCTGAAGATGGCCGCAGACCGCGCCCCGCTTAAACGCAACGTCGACCAACTCGAAGTCGGAGGC
>Ga0126381_100009094_pt1 | contig 11148 bp, 8 predicted proteins | sample PanSoiMetPlot_28_FD_96465 | JGI IMG/M metagenome (GOLD analysis project Ga0126381, IMG submission 96465) | Tropical forest soil microbial communities from Panama - MetaG Plot_28 | ecosystem: Environmental > Terrestrial > Soil > Tropical forest > Bulk soil | place: Panama | collected 2016-02-17
CGCTCAAAATATCGCCCGGCGCAATTCCCTTGGATTGCATCGCCCCCTGATCCATGTTGATCGTGATCTGGCGCTGCTTTCCTCCGTATGGCAGCGGAACAACCGCACCTGGAACAGTAATCAATTGAGGCCGGATGAAGTTCGTCGCCGCATCGTTCAACTGAGCCTCGGACAAACCATGGCCCGAGATGCCGAGTTGCAGAATCGGCACGCTGGAAGCCGAGAAGTTAATGATCTGCGGTGGCAGAATTCCCGGCGGAAGCTGGCGAAGGAGATACTGCGATGCGGCTGTGATCTGCGCATTCGCTGTATCGAGCGAGGCGCCCGGCTGCAGAAATACCTTTACATTGACAACGCCGTTGTAGGTGGTCGATTCAATGTGCTGGATATTGTCGACAAGCGTCGTGAGAGCCTTCTCATACGGCGTCGTAAGGCGGCCCTCAAGCTCTTCTGGATTCAGCCCTGTATACGTCCAACCAATTGAAACTACAGGAATGTTGATATTAGGAAAGATATCCGTCGGAGTACGAAGGATCACGACTGGCGCAGCAATCAAAATGAGCAGAGCAAGAACGATAAATGTGTAGGGCCGGTTAAGAGCTACTTTCACGATCCACATACGTCCTGTGCCTCATCTTCGCGGTGGTGTATCTATTTCTATAGACTAGCGCTCAGACCGAATGTTGCACAGTTCTTTCCGTCTGCCTCCATCAGAACGGACTGCTCTATCCTCATGGAACTAAAGACGCCTCCGTTGCTCTTGCCTCAACGAAAGCCTTAGCCGCGCCGCGCCACTGGAACGCCTTCGTGGAGTTCGTCATGTCTGGTCACCAAAGCCCGATCGCTTCAACTCGCCGGACACACTCAATTGGAGGATCACAACAGCTATAGCCGCGCATCAACAAACGTGTTCCGTAACGCGAGTGGAGTAAAGTACTCCTTCACGGTACTCACCGAGACACGGAGGCGCCTATGCCAGCGACGCAACACGAACCGCAGATGTGGCCAAAGCTGAACTGGGATGCATGGAAACACACTGCAGAGACGCTGCACATGTGGACGCAGATCGTCGGCAAAACGCGCCTCGCACTCACCCCGCCCCTCAACCACTGGTGGAACGTCCCGCTCTACCTTAGCGCCCGCGGACTTACAACATCCGCGATGCCATATAACTGCGATCTATTTGAAATCGAGTTTGACTTCGTAAGCCATGATCTGCGTTTCCGCATTAGTTCGGGCGCCAGCCTCTCCATACCGCTTCGCGCGCAATCAGTGGCGGATTTCTACGCCGAATACAAACGCTGCCTCAAAGCGCTCGGCGTGATCGTCGATATCAACCCGATGCCCGTCGAAATCCCCAATCCAATTCCCTTCGACAAGGACGAGACCCATCACTCCTACGACCCCGTATACGCACACCGCTTCTGGCGTGTGCTCTCCTCGACAAAATGCCTCTTCACCCAATTCAGTTCGAACTTCATCGGCAAACAAAGCCCCGTACACTTTTTCTGGGGAAGCTTCGACCTTGCCGTAACACGCTTCTCTGGACGACTGTCACCGCCGCGACCCGGTGCTGATCGCGTCACCCGTGAAGCCTACTCCCACGAAGTCATCAGCGCCGGCTTCTGGCCGGGTAACGGTGGCCACGGAGCCGCCGCCTTCTACTGCTACGCAGCGCCCACACCGGAGGGATTCGACCGGTCCAAGGTCCTCCCCGAGAGCGCTTACTATCACACCAGGCTCGGCGAGTTCCTGCTCAATTACGACGACGTGCTCTCCTCCCCTTCACCCGACTGCGCCATCCTCGACTTCCTCGAGAGCACTTACGATGCCGCAGCGACGCTAGCCAACTGGGATCGCACCGCGCTGGAACGCAAGACATCCGCATCCTCTACAGTCTTGTCATGAGGTCTCTGCCGCGAAGTCCGATCATGGTCGCGCTATTCCTCTGCGTCATCCGACCGGCCCTCACGCAGCGTGCGACATGGACGCCCGATCACCTTGCCAGCGGGTCGCCAACCCTATTCACGCTCGAACTCCCCGCCGAAAACATCACCGTAACAGCCCGTTGGCAGAATCACGATCTCGTCTTCTTCCGAGCCCCACACAAGAACACGTGGTACGGCCTTGCAGGCATCGACGTCGAAGCCAAACCCGGCAACTATCCTCTCGCCTTAGAAACAACACTGCCCAACGGCACAAAGCAAACGATCACCGAAGATATCCCCGTCGAAGCCGCTCCCTACGAGGAGATCCCCCTCGACGTCCCGGAGAAGTTCGTCGAACCCGGCCTCACCGCCCTCAAGAAAATTGCAGCCGATCAAGTCCTCAAGAACAAAGCCTTCGCCAGAACCGCTGCAAAGCCTCTCTGGTCCGGCCCATTTCATCCTCCCCTCAAGATCGCTCCAGAATCTGATTCCTTCGGTACACGTCGGGTCTTCAACGGCAAACTCGCCAGCATCCACCGCGGTTTGGATTACCATGCCCGCCCAGGCACACCCGTCCTCGCAGTAAACTCCGGCCGCGTCGTGCTCGCGCGGCCACTCTACTACGAGGGCAACTGCATCATCATCGACCACGGTCTTGGCCTCATGACCCTCTACATGCACCTCTCCCACTTCAACGCGAAAGAGGGCGCACACGTCAATCGAGGACAACTCATCGCTCTTAGCGGTGGAACAGGCCGCGTCACCGGCCCCCACCTTCACCTCGGCGTCCGCTGGCAAGGGGCATACCTGGACCCGGTCAAACTCTATGCTCTCGAACTCCCCACTTTGCGTTAGAGGTGAGTCTCTAAGAGGACCGTTTCGAAGCCCCTTGTTCAAGATCCGGCCGCAAGATCTTTTGTAGCGGCCGTTGAATCGCACGAAGAAGTGCCCGCGCCACCAAAAACGCTACTACCAATAGGATCAGCGCCATCGTGGCAGCGATAAACGGATGATGTGTCGCAAACCAGGTCAGCCCCACCGCCAACACGTCCCCACTGGTGCTCAGTGCGATATTCGAGACCGGCTCCGGGCTCGGCGTCACTGCGGCACGCATCGCAAGCTTTGAACTGTGCGATGCCAGCGCAATCCCCGCTCCCAGCATCGTTCCCAGAATCTGCATCTGCGGTGAAAGCTGCGCGCTCGCCTGATACGCAATCAACGCCGCAATTGGCACTCGCACCACCGTCTGCAAGCCATTCCAGATCATGTCGAATCCGGGAATCTTGTCCGCAAAAAACTCCAGCGCAAACATAATCGCGCAAGCCACAATCACCCACGTATTTCCCAGCGAACTGAGTCCCGCGGGCAGCGCCACCCAGTGCACCCGCTCCAGAATGCCAAGCGTCAGCACCGTCGCATAGATGTTCAGCCCGCCGGCGAAGCTGGCTGCAATGATGAGCGCTGTGATATTTGCCGGAGAGAAGCTCATAATGCAGGGAATTCTACTCCGCAGCGCATAATACTGTGGAACAGCCCTAGCGCCTGACTGCCCGCCTGATCTGCGCGTACTGCAGCAGAATGAAGCTGTCCGTCATCCCCGCGATGTAATCGGCCACTACACGCGCCAGCCCCTCTTGCTCAATCTCTTCAAAGTAGCTCTGCGGCAACTCTTCCGGATCGTTGATCCAGTAGTCGAACAGCGCCGTGACAACCTCTTCAGCCTTACTATGCTCGTTCTCTAACGTCTCGCACGTATAAAGAGTGTCGTACAAATAGCGCTTCTCTTGGAGTCTCTCCGCCTCAACCTGAGGCGAGAACAATGCCAGTCGCGATGAATGCCGCCGGATGTCCTCAAGCGACTCCGCTCCGATAGCGATCGCGTTGGCATACGTGCTCGCAATCAAATCGTCCGTCAGAATGTTCTGCATCTTCTGCAGGGCCTCGTGGAAGAGATATTTCTCATCCACGCCGGAATGCTCTTTCGCCAGCGCGCTGTAACAACGCGCGACCACCTCAACGTTTTCGCAGATATGCCCGATCTCAAGCAGTCCAGACTCCACCCCGTCGTCGAGATCCGCCGTCAGATAAGCAATCTCATCAGCCAGATCGATCAACTGCGCCTCCAGCGGAGGCCGCTGATCCAGAAAATAGTGTGCCAACGCCGGATGCCTCGCAGCATCGTAGTCACGCGAGTGCTTGATGATCCCCTCGCGAACTCCAAGCGTAAGATTCAGCCCTCGATGAGCCGCATATCTCTGCTCAAAGTGCTCGACAATCCGCAACGCATGCAGATTGTGGTCGAAGCTGCTCCCATGCTTCCGCAGACACCGGTCCAACGCCCGCTCCCCCGCATGACCAAACGGAGGATGCCCGATGTCATGTACCAGCGCCAGCACCTCCGCCAGATCTTCATTCAATCCAAGTGCAGCGGTGGTCACTCGAGCAATCTCTGCCACCTCGATCGTGTGCGTCAGCCGGCTTCGAAAGTGGTCCGAAGCCCTGCTCGTGAAGACCTGTGTCTTCCCAGCCAGTCGGCGGAAGGCGCGCGACTGCACAATCCTCTCACGATCGCGCTGAAAAGGTGTGCGCGAAGGTCGCAACGGCGCAGGAAACACCCGCGCCACCAATGGATCAGACGCGTCTCCTGCGACAGCACATCGGTGCAGATCGGTATTCATACTCAAGTTTGAGTGTATCGGAACTGTATAGAAGCGCTGCCCAACTTGAGCAGCGCTTCATCCACTGAATTGTTGCTATTTCACAGCCGACGAATTTACCTTCGCCAGCTTCACCCGTGCATTTTCCAGTTTGTGCTGCACCTTCGCGACGTCTTCCGGATCGGCATCCGCCGGAAGTGAACGAGCATATTCGGTCATCGACCGCTCCCACTGCGACACCGCCAGCTTCAGCTTGCCCGTCTTCTCGTAGACCTCACCCAGGTGATCGTGAATGGTTGGATCGCCGCTGTTGCGCTCGTTTGCCTTGCGGATATTCTCCTCAGCCAGCGCGTAGTTCCCTGTCTTGAAATACACCCACCCCAGCGAATCCAGATACGCATAATTCTGAGGATCAAGCTCCACAGCCTTGCGAATCATCGTCAGCGCTTCGTCAAGCTTCACCCCGCGATCGGCAAACATATATCCCAGATAGTTCAGGATCGTCGCGTTCTGCGGATCGATGGCCAGCGCCTTACGGAATTGTGCCTCAGCCTCGTCGTAATGCTTCTGCCGGTCAGCTAGCGCTCCGCGCAGAAAGTACAAGTACAGCTTCTCGTCCGGTTTATTCGAAAGCTTCTCCGCACTATCCAGTTCTGCCTTCGCCTCATCGAAACGCCTCAGCCGCGTATATATTTGCGCCAGCGAAAGATGGACCTCACGATCTTCCTGGCTTCCATTCAATTGCGACTTCGCCAGCGCAATTCCCTTGTCTACCTCACCAGTATCCGCAAGCTGTCCGGCGTACATCAATTGCACGCCGTGGTCCTTCGGCATCGCCTTGGCTGCATCGGCGGCGGTTGCCGTGGCCTCTTTCCACTGGTGGGCATCGCGGTACGCATCCACCTGCCCCTGGTAGCCATTCTTGGCGTTATCCTCTCCCATGTCGATCATCTGCTTGTAAGCGTTGATCGCGTCAGCGGTCTTGTTCTGCTCCCGATAGATGATTCCCAGCCGGTCAAGGAAGATCGCACGATTCCCCTTCTCCTGATCCGTGTATTTGCCATCCGCGTGCGCTGTGCTGTCTAGCAGCTTGTTCAGCAGGGCAACCGCGTCGTCGTAGCGTCCCAGCGCGTCGTACAGCAGCGCCTCGTTGTAGCTCAATTCCAGAGAATCCGGAGCCAGCGGCTTAGCCTTCTTCAGCGTCTCCAGCGCTTGGTCGTAATGCCCCTGCCTGCGCTGAATCTCCGACAGATGAATCTGAGATTGAGCATCCTGCGGCTCCGCGGTCACAATATCCGTGAAGACCTTCTGCGCCTCGTCCAGCTGTCCATCCGTCAGCAACGCATTTGCCAGCCCGCGTTCCGCATCGATATTGTCCGGGTCCTGATCGAGCGATCGCCGATACGCGGCAATCGCATCTTTGGGCTGCTTCAATTGATCGTAAGCAGCACCCAGCGCCAGTTCGACCCGCGCGCTGCGGTCGTCCACCGGAATAGCCGCCAGCATATCGGCAGCGCGCTTGAACTCGCCCTGCTCGCTATACAGCCGGAACATGTTCAGCGCCACATCCTCCGAACCGCCATCGATCTTCTGCGCCGCCTTAAACTGTGCCTCAGCCTTAACCGAATCGTGGTTCAGGCTATAGAGCTGCCCCAATAGCAACCGCGTCTCCAGATCGTTCGGCTTCAGTTGCGCCAGCTTCTCATACTCGCCAATTGCAAGCTGCAACATCTGCCCCGACTGCTGGTTCTGCATATCGCCTAGCGAACGCAGATACACCTTGCCAAGCAACTCATGCGCAGCTACGTCATTCGGGTCCTTCTTCACCTGGTCCTGCGCCGTGCTCACCGCCTCACGGATACGCCCGATCTTGAAATAGAGATCGGCAAGCCCGTCCTGCAGAACCGTCGAATTGGGATCAGCATCCAGCGCCAGCTTGTACTCCTCTACCGCCTGCGTGGCATAGTCTGGACGCCCTGCGTTCACCGCAAGGTCCTCATACAAATGCGCGAGGCCGTAGTGGTAGTAGGCCGCCGAGCGGTCAGGCGCCTGAGTTACCGGGGCAGGCTTAGCAGTCTGGGCACTCAGCGAGTAACCAGCTAGTAGCAGCGCTGTGAAAGGGAGCAACCGGACAGAACGAAGTGTGGAGGCACGAAAAAGCAAAGTCATAGATATTCTAAGTTCCTGTGCCGCCGGAATAACCGCTCCAGAAAGGACACTAATTTTAGACGTGCACAACCAGCAGTTTGGATGCAGGTTTTGTACACATGCCTCGTTTCGGGCATGGCGGTGATTATAGCCCCTTGTCACTCTACCCGTGGCGGAAATGACGGACGCCGGTAAAAACCATCGCCACCTCCAGCCGATCCGCCGCCGCAATCACATCCGCATCCTTTACCGACCCGCCCGGCTGAATCACAGCCGTAGCCCCTGCCGTTGCTATCGTTTCCAGCCCATCCGGGAACGGGAAAAACGCGTCCGAAGCCGCCACCGAACCAGCCAGAGGAAGAACAGCCTTCATCGCTCCGAATCGCGCCGCATCCACCCGGCTCATCTGTCCGGCCCCAATCCCCACCGTCTGCCCATGACCCTCGGCAAACCGCGCATACACAATCGCGTTCGACTTCACGTGCTTGCAGACCCACCATGCAAAAAGCAAAGCGCGCATCTCCTCCTGGGTCGGCTTCCGCTGCGTCACGATTTTTAGCTCGGCCTCGCTCACCTTCAAACGGTCGGCATCCTGCACCAGCACCCCACCCGAAACCTGCTTCATCACTCGGAGCGTCTCCGCCGGGGTAATCCTTATCAACCGAAGATTCTTCTTCGCCCCAAACCTCTCCAATGCCTCCTTGGTGAAACTCGGAGCGACAATCGCCTCCACAAACAGCTTCGCAATCTCCTCGGCCGCCGCCCCATCCACCTCGCGATTGATCCCGATCACGCCGCCAAACGCCGAAATCGGATCAGCCTCAAGCGCCCGCTTATAGGCTTCCAGCACCGTCGCTCCCGTCGCCGCGCCACATGGGTTCGTGTGTTTGATAATCACCACCGCCGTCTCATCAAACTCACTCACCAGTTCCCAGCACGCATCTAGATCGACGATATTGTTGTAGCTAAGCTCCTTGCCCTGCAGTTGCTCACCCGCGGCAATCCCCTTACCGCTCCCATCCACATACAGCGCAGCCTTCTGGTGAGGATTCTCGCCATACCGCAGCGTCATCGCCAACGGATCGATCACCCGAAGCGTCTGCGGCAGAGCATCCTTTTTGAACTCCGCCTTCCCCTCGGGAGCCTCAATGCTCTCCAGCGCCGTCGCGATCGCCGCATCATAAGCCGCCGTCGTAGCAAACGCCTGCTTTGCCAACTGCCACCGAGTCGCCCGGCTCAGGCTCCCACCATTCAGCTTCAGTTCCTCAGCCAGTCCCGCATAGTCCTTCACCGAGGTCACAATCGCGACATCCTCAAAGTTCTTCGCCGCCGACCGCACCATGGAAGGCCCGCCGATATCGATGTTCTCAATCACCTCGGCAAACGCCACCCCCGGTTTCCCCGCTGTCTTCTCAAACGCATACAGGTTCACCACAACCATATCGATTGGCTCAATCCCATGCTCCGCTACAGCCGCCCGATGCTCCGCATTCCCGCGAATATGCAGAATCCCGCCATGCACTTTAGGGTGCAGCGTCTTCACACGCCCATCCAGCATCTCCGGAAACCCGGTCAGATCGCTGATGTCACGAACCGAAAGCCCGGAATCACGCAATGCCTTCGCCGTCCCGCCCGTCGAAACCAGTTCCACCCCGTGCGACGCAAGTGCCTTCGCAAACTCCACTAGTCCCGTCTTATCGGTAACCGAAAGAAGTGCGCGCCGAACAGGACGAAGATCAACAGAAGCAGCAGAAACAGGAGCGGTGTGAGTGGCAGTCATCACTCATATTTTATCCGTTCTCCAGAGCTCTATCAGGCTGCCCAGCAAACACTGGTCTGACTGAAAATTCCGGCCTACACTACCACCGAGGTAATTTATGAATAGCAATTGGCATCAGCGCCTGAATACGGGCCGCGCATGGATCCTCGGCATCGCACTTGCCCTCACTGCGATTGTCTGGCTGGTCCGCCACCAGTAGGGCAATCAATCGATTACATCAGCGCCGCACCCGTTAGCGACCGGACCTCACCCACGCCGTGGTGCGAGCACCAACGCCGCAACCCACTCGCAATATTCTCAACAGCCCGCGGATCGGCATAACTCGCCGTTCCCACCTGAACCGCCGTAGCTCCCGCCAGCATAAACTCCACCGCATCCTCTGCGCGGACAATCCCACCCATTCCCACCACAGGAATCCTTACAGCCTTCGAAACCTCATGCACCATCCGCACCGCAATCGGCTTGATCGCCGGCCCCGAAAGTCCCCCAGTCACGTTAGCGATCCGCGGCATCCTTGTCCGGACATCAATCGAAAGAGCCAGAAACGTGTTCACGAGCGAAACCGCATCCGCCCCCGCATCCTCCGCCACTCTCGCCATGTACCCAATGTTCGTCACATTCGGCGACAGCTTCACCATCAGCGGCCTTCCCGAAACTCCCCTGCACCGCGACACCAGCTCATACAGCAGCGACGGGTCCGTCCCAAACACCATCCCCCCATGGCTCGTATTCGGACAGCTCGCATTCAGCTCATACATCGCGATCCCCGGAGCCGTGTTCAGCACCCGGATCACCTCGACGCAGTCATCAACTGTGTACCCAAAGACGTTCGCGATCGTCACCACACCCTTCATCGCAACCAGCTTCGGCAGCTTCTCCTGGACAAACGCCCAGACGCCCATGTTCTGGAGCCCGATCGCGTTCACCATCCCACCCGCCGTCTCAATAATCCGCGGCGCGGGATTCCCTGCCATCTGCTCACGCGAGAGCCCCTTCGTCACAAACGCGCCAATCTTATCCAGCGAGACGATGTCCTCGAACTCCACCCCATACCCAAACGTCCCGCTCGCTGCGATCACGGGGGAACACATCTCCACGCCCGCGACGTTTACACGCATATCCGGCCCCTTGCTCACGCCGCCACTTCCTCTTGTCTCATTCCTTCCAGTGTATCGGGTAGGACTTACTTGCCCACCTCAGCCGGCTTGAGCGCCTCCGTCAGCACACGCCCCACGCTCGCCGACGGCTGATTCACCCCCAGGATAGACGCGAACGTAGCCGCAATATCCACCGGAGCAACCCGCTCCCGATAGAACCCCGGCACAAATTCCGCTCCAAAGAACCCCAACGGCACGTGCCTGTCATAGCTCCACGGCGAAAAATGCGTCGTCTGATTCCCCGTCAGATACTCCATCTGGTAAGCCGTCGGTACCGCCATCACGTACCAACCGCCATGGTCCGTATAACTGTGCGCGATCAGCTCGCCAAACTCTGTGCTGGGAACCTTCCCGTCCGCCAGCTCCACCCGCGGCCGCACAAAAGCAAACGCCGGATCGGCCTCCACTCGGCTCTCTTCATACTTCCGCGTAGCCTCCAGCGTCTGGTCGTTGTTCGGAGGCAAAGCAGGAGCCCCCTGCTTTCGCACTGCCGCCGGAATCGCCTCGGCCACCGCCTCCTCCGCATCCTTCTCCGAGACCGCACCAAACGCCCGCGGATCTAGCGCTAGATAAGGCAGCTCCTGCATCGGAAGAAAATAATTCACATTCTTTCCCGGCGAAAACTTGAAATTCAGCGTCTCATTCACCGCCGCCACCAACTCCTCAAGGTCGATCCTCGCTGAGGCCACCCCCAATTTCGCTGCCACCGCCGGAATCGGAGCCACACCATGGTCAGCCGTCAGTGCGATCATCACATTCGCAAGCCCGAGCTTCTTATCGAGATACCCAAAGAAACCGTCCAGATCACGGTCCAGCCCAATTACCATCTCCTTCTCGCTATTTGAATCCGGCCCCATCTGGTGCCCCAAAATATCGTTTGCCGAAAGGCTTACCGTCAGCACGTCTGTCACGCCATGCTGCCCCATCTGTTCGTTGTCAATCAGGGCCTTCGCAAAGTCCAGCTCATAACTGTTCGCCGCCTGAGTCCGACCCACCATCGCATAAAACTGCGTCGTGTCTTCCAGCCCTGCCTCTTTCACAGCTTGCGCCACCCGCGGCCCCTTGTTGAACTTCGTCACCCAATCCGGCATCTTCGACATGTAATACGTCGAAGTCACAAACCGCCCCGTCACATTGTCGATCCAGTAAGCCCCATTCGCCGACTGTCCCGCCGGCAAAATCGCAGCCCGATCCTTTAGCGAAATCCCAAACAGCCTCGCCTCGCCCTGCGTAGCCAGCCTCACCTCATCTCCCAGCGTAGTCGCCCGCAGATTCAGCGGAGAAGCCCCGATCCTCGCATCCGTCGGCTTCGGAGCAGGCGGAGGCAACAGCACCGGTAGATCATCAAACGTCCCCACAATCCGATACCGCTCATCCTCCACCGAGGTGATCGGCCGATCCGTGTTCCTGCTCAAATCCCACCACTCATTCGACCCAATCCCATGCCCGTCCGTATAAGCGCCCGTTCCGATCGTCGC
>Ga0126381_100009095_pt1 | contig 11148 bp, 11 predicted proteins | sample PanSoiMetPlot_28_FD_96465 | JGI IMG/M metagenome (GOLD analysis project Ga0126381, IMG submission 96465) | Tropical forest soil microbial communities from Panama - MetaG Plot_28 | ecosystem: Environmental > Terrestrial > Soil > Tropical forest > Bulk soil | place: Panama | collected 2016-02-17
CCCGACCCTGTCGGCGAAGCAGGAGCGCGACCGCGGCGAAGATTATGGTCCGGAAGCAAATAAGTAAGGTCACCATGCCAACGCACCGAAGTCGGAATAACTCCGCCAATGGGGTTATTTCCGGCTTCAAATTTCCCGCCTGTGTCTTTTGCACCAAAGCCTAGGAACAGTCTTTCTTGAGTGGCTTGAGCGAACCAGCAACCCCTGACGTCTTAAGTTTTCGGATCAAAGGAGACCAAGCTGATGTTGTTACCCCGAAACGGGCCGTGCCAAAAATCCCACGAACTCGCGGCCCCATTTATGATGAGGCCCACCAAAATCTGCTGCCGCATCGTCGAACTGTATAATTGATAAACACGACACACCTGCTGCCAAGTGTACCCTCCTACGCCTTTGCTGAAGGACCGTAGCTCCGAGCGCCGCGCCGTGCCGGCAACGTTCCGACGCATTGCTGAGAATTACTCAGTGAACGATGCGCGCTCGTTTCGGATGTTCCCATCGTTGCGCCACACGCCTTGCCTGGCGGCGGCAACGCGACTACCGCTGTCGCGCATTCTTGCACTCCTGGCAATCGGGAGGTGCGTCAGGGTTCGATGCAGAGAAGCCTGGTTTTATGTAAGTGAAGCTACACAAAGGCTTACACAAAGCAGAGGTCAAAATGACAACTCACGTATTAACAATGGTTTAGCGGGTAGAGTTTGGTTTCCCAACGTCTGCACGAGGCCGCCGACAGGCACCGTTTCTGTGGACGCACAGCCGGCATGCCCGGGCCAGAGAGAAATTTGCGCCCTCTTCCAGGCGAGCCGCTGGCGATGTAACGTGTTAGACATTCGCTGGTCCAGATGAGAGCGGCAATGAAACTCGCGTTTGCGCCAGTGACTCTTTTAATCTCAGCGGTCTTGCCGGTGGTTGCCGCGTATGCGGCCGACAAGAACGGCATCGCGGAGCTCGAATCCTCCAGGGTCGGCTGGGCCAAAGTCGCTGACGATTTTGAGCCGCCCGAATCGGGACCGGGGCCGGTGACGTATGACAAAAATCGCCCCTACGTTCCCAACGGCGGTGGGCGACAGGCCACCTTTCGGATTGCCGATCTCACCAATCCGATTCTCAAGCCGTGGGTCATCGAAAAGATGCGCGAGCAGAATGAGCTTGCCGCAGCGGGCAAGCGCGCTTTTGAGGCGCGCGCGAGCTGCCGCCCCGGCGGGGTTCCGGGATTTCTTGTCATGGGCCGCGTCAACCCGCTTTTTTTTGTGCAAGGGAAGAACGAGGTTCTCTTGATCAACGAAGGCGGACCGGAAGTGCGCCACGTCTTTCTTGACGTACCGCATTCGGCGCAGCCGAAAGTGAGTCCATATGGGGAATCCGTCGGCCACTATGAAAGCGGTGATACGCTGGTGGTCGACACATTCGGATTGTCGGACGACACCTACGTGGACAACTATCGCACGCCGCACACGACTCGACTGCACGTCGTCGAGCGGTTTCAGGTGAGTGAAGGGGGCAAGACGCTCAAGGTGACAATTCACGTCGAGGATCCCGGCGCCTTCAATGTGCCCTGGTCGGCGCGACAAACGTACCATCGCACACGTACTGGAGGTCTGGAAGAAACCATCTGTGCTGAGAACAACATTGCGTTCGATGCTTCGGTTTCGGAGATTCCAAGAGCAGACAAGCCTGACTTTTGAGGAGTCCCCAACTCACCTCATTCCGTTCCAAAGTACATCCGATAGAGGCGCGGCGGGTTGGTGGCAATCTTCGTTGCGAGGTCGGAGGGCAGAGATAGCAGTGCATCCGCCGCCGTGAGCCTTTCGCGGTTGCCGCTGAGAGCATGGCAGGCGCGCCCTCGGGATCTGTGGTCGCGGAAATGAAGAAGGAGTCCGATCCAATTGCGCACACCGGTCTGAGTGTTTACGTCGCAGGGCAGCCAATCCGGAGCGAGGCGGGGCGGGGTCAGGATCAAATTATAGAAGCGCAGTCCGAACCGGTTGTTGGCGGCGCCCTGTAGCGGAAGCGGCCGAAAGCTCATAAACAGATTTGGATCGCCGTCCATCAGCTTGCCTATGAGTGCAGGTGTGAGGTTGTCGGTCAAATCCGACCCGCCATGCGCCCACCCAAAGCTCGCGCCTCGCCGCGCCGGTGGACCAATTGGATTGACGGCGGAACGCTATTTCACCCGATTGAAATATCTTAAATCCGGCGGCGGCTGGTTCTTCTTGATTGGCATGATGGTGCCGTCACCGCTGAGGTAATAGACCTGCTTGCCGATGGTGACCCAGGTTTGACCTTCGATGCAATTATTCTCTCCCCATACGACGTTCGGCAGGTGGCGGTAGGTCTTCATCACCGTCCAGGGTCGCGTGCGCAGCGGCTTGTTCATATCGTAGCGCGGCTGCCCGCCATCGGGCACCCAGGTCCATTGGCCCGACCAGTTGGGATATTTGCTTTGTTCTTGCGCCGACGCCGCGGCGATCATGATGCCAAGCGTGCCGGCGATCGCGAGAGCGCTTTGATGTGTCATGGTTGCCATCCCTGCGGTCTGGACGCTCTTGGGGCGTCCTGTGGCGCTATCCATCTTGGGCCAACTGGTCCAACACGGCAAGGACGCGACGCTGTCTCAAGCACAGCAGTTTCCTTCGCCGGCTATATCAGGCTTGCATCTTACAGGCCTAGCAATACCTAAAATCACTGCAATGAAGAGGATTGCAAATGGCGACCCGGAGGTCACGCTACTACAACGGGCCGGCGTCCGATCATTTCGACGGTGTGCGCTTCTTCGATCCGACGGGCGCAGCGCCGCGCAGCCGCGCGGACTTGCTGCGCTGGATGGTCGGCAGCCGCTGGCGAGGCACGCACGCGAAATGGCCAGTCTGGGCTCCGTCGCCCTTCGTCGATCATCCGCCGGCGCGGGTTGAAGGTGCAGCGTGGCGCATCTCTTTTGTAGGTCATGCGAGCTGGCTGGTTCAGACCGCCGGACTGAACTTATTGCTCGATCCTGTCTGGTCTCGCCGCGCGTCGCCATTTCGCTCAGTGGGGCCGAAGCGCGTGAATGATCCCGGCATCGCCTTTGGCGACCTTCCTTCGATCGACGTCGTGCTCGTGTCGCACGCCCACTATGATCACCTCGATTTGGCGACCCTATCGCGGCTTGCGGTCGCTCACCATGCGCGCGTGATCACGCCGCTCGGCAACGACACCATCATACGCAACCGCGAACCGTCGATTGCCGTGGAAGCCTTCGATTGGGATCAACGGGTGGAGATCGGTCCGGGAGTGGCGGTGACGTCGGTTCCAACGCGCCACTGGTCGGCGCGCAACCTCTCTGATCGTAACATGTCGCTGTGGGCCTCGTTCGTAATTGAAGCCCCGGGTGGGCGCATCTATTTCGTCGCTGACTCGGGCTATGGTGACGGTGGGTATTTCCGCCGAGCCCGCGAGCGTTATGGGCCGTTCAGGCTCGCGATCCTGCCGATCGGGGCCTACGAGCCGCGCTGGTTCATGAACGACCAGCATATGAACCCCGCCGAGGCCGTGCAGGCATTGTTCGATTGCGGCGCTGAGATGGCCTTGGCCAGCCACTATGGCACCTTCCAACTTGCCGACGAAGCGATAGATGCGCCGCTCCTTGCGCTTGCAGATGCTCTGAGGGCGGCCCCCGCTCCGCCCAAGCGATTCCAGGCACTGCGGCCTGGGCAAGTGTGGTGCATCGCGGGCGGCTGCCAGACCGGGAGCAACGGGAGATCCTCATGAACCCGCCGCGCTATCGTCCCCGCCGTATGTGCGATGGCAAAGCCATACCTGATCTTTCCGCCGAGGGGAGCTGCGCGCCTGAGCTGCTGACAAGTTCGCCCGAGAGAGTGTAACCGAAGCGTTCATGATGGCGCGTGGCGGCTCGGCCGCGGTTGTCGTAGCGCTGGTTGACTCGGGGCTCGCTACAGCGGCCCCCAGGCGCAGGACTGGCGAGCGCACTGGGCCATCAGGGAAGGAAAATTGTGCAACAACTTGCCGCTCAACATCAGCAGATGGTGGAGGACATCGCCACGATGCAGGCTGCTCAACAAACCATCCTTCGCAAGGTCCCAAGTCCTCCAGCGCCGCCGCGGCAAACCGCTGCTTCTCTTGCGCACAACGCGGTGCAGAGCTGAGGCCAGGGACTCCAACAAGCCTAGGAGGGAGCATTTAAATCTCGGCTTCGCAACCGTCCAGCATTTCCAACGTCGATGCGAGGAGCGTGCTTCCGGCTGAGTGGAACCGCGGTCCTGGACCAGGAGTGCGGAGGAAGGCCTCCCAACTAAGTAGATGGGGCCGTCCCATTTGGCCAGAGGAGGCCGTGGTGCGCGGTTGCTGCGGCCGTACCAGACACAGCTGGAAAGCATCAAGAACGGTGGGCACCCGGTGCTGACGCGCCGACAATGCACTGAAAACGCACCAGCCGGCGGCGCACGGTGTGGCAACGTTCACGCCGAGCGCCTTGCGAGCGCTTCCGCATCATGTTGCGCCAGGCCTGGTTCGAACCCAACTTTCCTCTCTTTGAACAGGATCAGCGCTTTTCTGGTGACTTCTCCGCGGCGCTCCAGCAACTCCATGAAGCGCTCCAAGAGGACACCGTGGTGGGCATCCTCACCAGTGGCGTGGTCCATTTCAGACAGAAACCGCTGCATTTCCTCCTCGATTTGAGCAGCCTCCTCATGAAGCCATTCAGCGGCGGCCGCTTCCACCATCAAATTAATTAAACTGATCATACGTCGCTCCCCGTTTCGGAGCCCTTCCGGTCACGCCGAGGGGTTCAGGTCGGAGGCCGCGCACAGCCACAATAATACCGAACCTGGATTTTCACGGTTCGGTTGCCGACATACACCTGCGGCGCCGAGCCCGCCGGCAACCGCTTACCACGGGGATGGAGCGGCGACCGCCAGGCGGTGCGCGGCGGCATCGCTTGTGATCAAACACACGAGCATTCAGACGCGCTGGACGTTCCTATGTTTGTCCGCTGCAGTCGCGAAAACACGAGCGCTACCAAAGCTGCCTCGGACCCGTCGGGGATGTCTGCCTCAGTTTAGAATTGGTTTAATTCAATACGGAAGTTTGATCCTACAAATCGCTTTACAAACATATGCGGCTCCCGCATTCGTCAGCGCTAACGGAGCAGAACCTTCGGCGCCGCTTCGACATTTAGACATGCGCAGACGACGACGCCCGTCCACAGCGCGAGCGAGAGGGCACCGGCGAGGCGCACGCGCGCGGTCGGCGCGGTAGCGGCGGCGGCGGGCGAGAAGGCCGCATAGTGGGTGCTGCGTCGAAACAGCGCGGCATTGGCGAGGCCGAGCAACGTAAGCAGGAGCTTGAGAGTAAAATAAGCGTGGCTTCCGACATGCACGGGATCATAGAAAAACAGGGCGACGCCCGTCACCAGCACAACGCCGAACGTGACGTAGATCACCGGCAGCAGCAGGTCGGCGAGGGGTTGCAGCGGTTGGCTGGCGCGCCAGCCCATCATGCGCAGATCAAGCGCCACGATGCCGCCGAAGAAGGCTGCCATCGACACCACATGTGTCATCCGCACCAGATAATGGTACGGCTGCAGCGCGAAGTGGTAGGGCCGCCAGTCGAGCGCCACCAGGGCGTCCGAGGGAATACGGATAGCGTCGAATATGCTGGGATCGGCCATCGGCTCTCGGTTGTTGACGATTTGCTCGGTAGATTGGCTGCGAGCGCGTTGTGGGCGCGCCGATTTGTTATTGTCAACATTTCAGCGTTTAGCAAGTGGTTGGCGCTTGGCGCCGCGCTGGTTGCCGCATCGGCGGCGTGCGCGGCTGATCCGATCGTGCTGACCTTGAAGGATCATCAGTTCACCCCCGCCGCGGTGACGGTGCCGGCGGGCGAACGCTTCCGCATCGAGGTCGAGAACCGCGACACGACGCCGGCCGAGTTCGAAAGCAGCGATCTGCGGGTCGAGAAGATCGTGGTTCCGGGCGGCAGGATCGTGGTCAACGCCGGACCGCTCAAGCCGGGCACCTACACATTTTTCGACGACTATCATCCGGATCAGGCCAAGGGAACGCTGACCGCGGTTGCCGGCAAGGCGCGGGACTAGCGATGCTGGCGAGCCTGATCATCGTCTTCCGCGAGGTCTTCGAGGCGGGATTGATCGTCGGCATCGTGCTGGCCGCGACCCGCGGCGTACGGCGCCGCGGCGCCTTTATTGCGGTGGGCGTCGCGGCCGGCGTCGTCGGCGCCGCGATCCTCGCGGGCTTTGCCGGCGCGCTGTCGAATGCGCTCGCCGGGCGCGGCCAGGAGGTGTTCAACGCCGCCGTCCTCTCGGTCGCGGTCGTCATGCTGGGCTGGCACAATCTGTGGATGGCGAGCCATGGCCGCGAGCTCGCCGGCGAGATGAAGGCCATGGGCCAGGCGGTCGCCGGGGGCCAGAAGTCGCTCGTCGCCATGGCGATCGTAGTCGCCATCGCGGTACTCCGCGAGGGGGCCGAGGTCGTGCTGTTCCTCTACGGCGTCGCGGCGGCGAGCGACGAAGGCTGGGTGGCGTTGCTCGCGGGTGGCCTCGCCGGGGTCGCGCTTGGCGGCGCGGTCTCGTTCCTGATCTATCGCGGGCTCATCGCCATCCCGCTGCATCGCATGTTCACGGTGACGAGCTGGCTCCTCGCGCTGGTCGCGGCCGGGATGGCCGGGCAGGCGGCCGCGATCCTCGCCGACATCGATTGGATTCCGAGCTTCGGCTTCGAGCTCTGGGACACGTCCTGGCTGCTGCCGCAGGACAGCATTCTGGGCCGCGCCCTGCATGCCCTGATGGGCTACTCGGACCGCCCGATGGGCGTGCAGCTCGCCGTCTATGTGATCGTGCTGGTCGTGCTCGCGATCGGGGCGCGCCGCATCGAAACGAGCACCGCAAAGCAGGCTCACTAAGGGAGAGACCATGAAACATGCTCTGAGATACTTGGCGCTCGCCGCCATGCTGGCGGCTGCCACCCCGGCGGGCGCGCGCGAATATTTCGTCGGCGGCCCGGTTCATCGCAACGACATGGAGATCGTCGCCAACTATCTCATCGGCATCGAGATGGCGCCGATGACCAGCATGGTGCACGGTGCCGACGTCATCCATCTGGAAGCCGACGTGCACGCGACGGCCGACAATGTCTACGGCTATCCGGACGGCGCCTGGATCGCCTATCTCACCATCGCCTACACGATCGAGAAACAGGGCACGAGCTGGAAGTCGTCCGGCACCTTGAAGCCGATGACCGCCAAGGACGGCCCGCACTACGCCGATAACGTGAAGATGGACGGACCCGGCACCTACAAGGTCACCTACGCGTTCAAGCCGCCGGAAGCGAACGGCTTCCTGCGCCACGTCGACCAGGAGACCGGCGTCCCGGCGTGGTGGAAGCCGTTCTCCGAGACCTTCACCTTCATGTATCCGCAGAAGTGAGCGCGCTCTATCCAGGGCGGAGACAAAGATACGGTAGCAGCATTATCGGGCGCTCCTCACCCCGCTTGCGGGGAGCGGGCAACAACCGACACCGGAGGCCGAAAGCACGGGCCAGGTGAGGGGGCGCCTCCACAAATACTGAGTGTCGACTCGTGGAAGCGCCTCACCGAGCCTGCGATTGCGAGTCGTTCAGGCTGGGCCGCCCTCTTCCCGCGAGCGGGGCGAGGAGCGCCGCGGATCACTACGGCAAGCCGAGATCCTTCAGCGCGGTTCCGATCTGCTTCTTGATCGGCTCGTCGATCTTCAATGTCAGCGCCTTGCGATAGTCGGCAATGGCTTGTGCGTATTTTCCGGTGATCCGAAGCGCATCGGCTCGATTCTTGAGGTGCAGCCCGTTGCCAGGATCGAGCCGCACGGCTTCATCGAAGTCCTTGATTGCGCGGTCGTACTGGCGCACGACCATGAAGACCAGGCCGCGGTTGTTGAAGCTCGACGCGACGCGAGGATTGAGGCGGATCGCCTCGTCATAGTCTTGGATCGCCAGGTCCTCGTAATGCCCCTCGTTCACGTAGGCGTCGAAATCCGACAGGGCTTTGTCCTGATAGGTGAGTGCACGCGCGAAGCGGGGGATGAAATTCTTCGGCTCGAGCGCGATCGCCCGGTCGAGGTCGGCGATCGCCTGATCGTCGCGCCCTTTGCCGCGGTAGGCGTTGCCCCGGTTGATGAGCGCCGCGGCATATTTGGGGTTGAGCGCGATCGCCCGGTCATAGTCGGCAATGGCCTCGTCGTGCTGGCCCTTGCCTTCGCGAGCGAGCCCACGTGCGTTTAAGGCAACCACGTATTTGGGATCGAGATCGATTGCCTTGTTGAGATTGGCGATCGCGTTGTCGTAATCTTTCGCGTTGAGATAGACGTTGGCTTGGGTGTAGAGGCTGGAGGCGCTGTTGGGTGATGGCCAGGCGGCCACAGCCGGTGGCTTGATTGGGTTCGGCGTTATCAGCGGGTTGGGGGCGGTGACGGGCTGGCTTGTCGTTTGAGCGGCATTCCTGGCCGCGTCCCTCGCCGCGACGGCGAGCGAGCGGCCGGCGCTTGCGAAGGCATCGACGGGGCGCATCGCAAGAGCTCGATCGAAGTCGGCTATCGCGCGGTCGTAGTCGCCCTTCAGCCGATAGATATCGCCTCGATAGCCGAGTGCGGCGGCATTTTTAGGATCGAGCACGATCGCTCGATCGAAGTCGGCGATGGCGCTGTCTTGCCGGCCTTTCTCCATGTAGGCCATCCCGCGGTTGAAGAACGGGCTGGCATAGTCGGGGCGCAATGCGATGGCCTGGTCATAATCGGCAATGGCTCGATCTTGCTGCCCCTTGCTCCGATAGGCGTCGCCGCGATTGTTGAACGCGACGGCAAATCTGGGGTTCGATTCGAGGGCCAAGTCGTAGTCCGCGATGGCGCGGTCGTATTGAGCTCTATGGAAGTAGGCCCAGCCTCGGGCATTGAGCGCGGCGGCGTATTTGGGATTGAGGTCGATCGCCTGATCGAGATCGGCGATGGCGCGGTCATAGTCCTGCTTGCTTATGCGGTCGTAGTCCTGCTTGGTCAGATGGAAATTGGCTCGGCTGAACAGGACGAAGGTGTTCTTGGGGCTGAGCTCCACTGCGCGGTCGAAATCCATCTCGGCGCGGTCGTACTGTCTCTGGTTTTGATAGGCGACCCCACGGTTGGCGAAGGCCAGTCCGAGCTTGGGGTTGATCTCGATGGCCCGATCATAGTCGGCGATGGCGCGATCGAGCAGGCCCCTGCTGCGATAGGCATTGCCGCGGTTGTTGAGGGGGGCCGCGTAGGACGGATCGAGCGCGATCGCATCATCGAAATCGGCTATGGCGCGATCGAATGCGAGCTTGCCCTGGTAGGCGCGCCCGCGCGCATTGTAGGAGCGCGAGGATTTGGGATCGAGCGCGATCGCCTGGTCGAAATCCACGATGGCGCGATCGAAGTCCTGCTTGTCGAAATAGATACCGCCGCGGGTGAGGTAGGCGGCGGCCAGATTTTCCGGCGTCTGCGATCCGCCCTCGATTATCGCGGTACAGCTCGCAAGCGTCTGCTCGGTCGGCACGCCGCCGATGACCAGACACGGTGGCTGCTCGGGCTGCTGGGCGCTGGCGCAGGCAACCCGCAGTATCGTGGTCGCCAGCAATGCGATGCGCAGGCGCATCAGGCTCTCCGCGATTTAAGAGGTCGGATCATCGGTATCACATTTCAGCCCTGCGATTTTAAGCTCCACATGGTAGCTTGAATATGACAGTGCGTTCAACTAGAACGAGTTTCCCTCGCGACCAGGTTCCCATGCCCATGTTGATGTCAATGCATTCTATGTCGGCGGTCATGCGTCGCGCGTTCCTGGTGCTCTTTGGCGCGCTGATCACAGAAAGCGGGGTTAATGCGGAGATCTTCAAGAAAGAGGATCTCATGCGCGGCACCACGATCACCCACGCGCAGTGCGAGGCCACGGCGCAAACCCTGTGGCTCAACGTCGATGGGCGTGACTTCTGTGTCCGCTACTATCTTTCGACGGCCGGCGGCGAGGGCGCGCGCCCGGCCGTCATCCTTCAGGGCGATCAGCTCGGAAAATTCAATGTCAAGACATTGACCTGGACCGATACATCCGAGGCCAAGGACAGGGACACCAACGATATCGTGCGGGAGCTCGACTTGCTCTCGAAGCTGGCCAAGACGACCGCGATCCATCTGGGTCGGATCGGCCTCGATGGAACATCCGGCAGCCACATGGCGCGCGGCAGCCAGCTCGAGCTCGACCTCGCCAATGCCGCTCTCGATGCCTTGAAGCAGCGCTACGGATTTGAAGGCTTCCATCTTGCCGGCCAATCCGGCGGGTCGAGGCTCTCGGCCGGGCTCCTCTGGACGCGCCACGACATCAGTTGCGTGGTGTTGGGCTCCGGGCGTTTCGATGCGTTCGAGGCGCCCAAGTCCAAGGATCTGGCCCGCACCTTTTTCGATTCGACGCAGCACATTGCACAAATCGTGCAGAATCGCGACGCGCATTTGTATTTCGTCACCGACAAGGCGGACAAGCGCGTTCCCGCATCGCACCAGAACGGGTTTGTCGACAAGCTCCGCCACGCCGGCCGCCAGGTGCCGCAGTTCTTCGTCGAGGCGACCGATGACCTGCATCACGGCGTGTTCCTCTATACCGAGATCACCACCGCGGGGTGCATTCTCGACCGGCCGCAGGAGGAGATCGCTCGCGCGCTGGCGACCGTTACCAAGCGCAATGCCGAGCGCAACGAGCAAAGGCGGCGGGAGATCGGCGCCAAGGCGAGCATCCTGGCGGCCGCGCGGCAGCCGTCCGAGAACGCCGAGCCGTCCGGCAAGCCTTGATCAGCTCGCTACGCCAAGCTCCTTGCGCGGTCTCGATCCTCTGCTTGGTCGGCGCGTCGAGCTGCAAGGTGAGCGCCTGGCGATAGTCGCCGATCGCGCGATGGCCGACCACCCGGAGGGCGTTGCCGCGGTTGCTGATGTAGAGCGCCTGGTCGGGGCCGAGCCCGACCGCCTCGTCATAGTCCTTGAGGGCGCGCTCGTATTGCCGCTTGGTCATATAGACATTCCCGCGGTTGTTGAAGGCGGCGCGCGCGTTGGGCGAGATGCGGATCGCCTCGTCATAGTCCTTGATGGCAGATCGTCCAGGCGCAGCG